>Ga0116217_10003265_pt1 | contig 14817 bp, 14 predicted proteins | sample Sb_taG_6_FD_89697 | JGI IMG/M metagenome (GOLD analysis project Ga0116217, IMG submission 89697) | Peat soil microbial communities from Weissenstadt, Germany - Sb_50d_4_PS metaG | ecosystem: Environmental > Terrestrial > Soil > Wetlands > Peat | place: Germany: Weissenstadt | collected 2010-09-21 | reverse complement strand
GTCGAACTGGCGCATGCCATCGGCGACGCCGAACAGGGTGTCAAACGATTCTTGAAAGGCAATCAATAAACGTATGGAGCAAAGCACACAAAGTCCGCCCGCCAACGCAGAGAAAGCTGGAGTCGAGAGGGCGCCCAACAGCACCAAGCCGTTGCCCGCCACCGAAGAGGATTTTCACACCCGGCCTTCGCGCACCGAGAGCTCCGGTTTCCGGATCGGCGTCGGGATTGGCGTGATTGTGCTTCTGATTGTGGGCTTCTTCGTCTACCGCTATTTCACCAGCTACGAATCGACCGACGATGCTCAGGTCGACGGCCACGTCAATTCCATCAGCGCGCGCATCTCCGGCCACGTCATCAAACTCAACGTCCAGGACAATCAATTGGTGCAGGCGGGAACGGTGCTGGTGGAAATCGACCCCGCCGATTATCAAGTCGCCTACGATCGCGCCAAAGCGGACTTTGAAGATGCGCAGGCCGCGGCCACTGCCGCGGGAGTGAGTGTTCCCATTACCTCGGTCAACACCACCAGTCAGGTATCGGCGACCGAAGCCGACGTGAACAGCGCACGGGCGGGCATTCAAGTCGCCCGGCAACAGTTCGAAGCGGCCAAGGCCCAACTGCAGGAGGCCGAAGCCAATAACGTGAAGGCGCAGAACGATCTTGTCCGCTACAAGCAACTGGTCGACAAGCAGGAGATTTCGCAGCAGCAGTACGACCAAGCCACCGCCGCGGCCAAGGCCAGTGCGGCCGGAGTTGAAGCGGCCCGTGCCGGCGCTGACGCGGCCCAACAGCAGGTCACCCAGGCCCAGGGAAAACTCGTTCAAGCCGAAGCGAACCGGAACTACGCCAATACCGCTCCCAAGCAGATGCAAGTCACGCGCGCCCGGGCCGCATCCGCACTGGCAGAGGCGCAGCGCAAGAAGGCCGATCTCGATCAGGCCGCATTAAATCTGCAATACACGAAGATCATTGCTCCGGTGAATGGCGTGGTCAGCGATCGCACCGTGGAAGTTGGGCAGAATGTCGCGCCCGGCCAGGAACTCCTGAAGGTCATCAATCTCGACGACGTTTGGATTACGGCGAACTACAAAGAAACGCAGCTTCGCGAGATGAAAGTTGGCGAGAGCGTCAGCATTGACGTGGATGCTAATGGCAGAACTTATAATGGCAAGGTCGATAGCTTCGCCGCGGGCAGTGGAGCCCGCTTCAGCCTGCTGCCTCCGGAAAACGCCACCGGGAACTACGTGAAAGTCGTGCAGCGCATTCCGGTCAAGATCGTGCTCGATCCCGGCGCCAACAATGATCACCAGTTGCGTCCCGGCATGTCGGTCACACCCAAGGTCTGGATTCGCAGGGCGCACGAATAATGAGCGCGGCGACCGCAACCCTGGGTCACGCGGACGACGCATGGCGTCCCGCGTTCAATCCGTGGATCATCGCAATCACGGTTACGCTGGCCACGTTCATGGAGGTGCTCGACACCTCCATCGCCAATGTCGCTTTGCCGCATATTGCCGGTAGCTTGTCAGCCGGGCAGGACGAAAGCACCTGGGTCCTCACCTCTTATCTGGTCTCCAATGCGATCGTGCTTCCTCTGAGCGGCTGGCTGTCGTCTATCATCGGCCGCAAGAATTTCTATATGGGCTGTGTGGCCCTGTTTACCGTCAGTTCGTTTCTGTGCGGGCTGGCGCCGAACCTGGCCACGCTGATCATCTGCCGCATCCTGCAGGGCGCGGGAGGCGGAGGATTGCAGCCCAGCGAACAGGCCATTCTGGCCGACACGTTTCCGCCCGCCAAGCGGGGCATGGCTTTCGCGGTTTACGGCATGGCCGTAGTCACAGCCCCGGCGATCGGCCCTACCCTGGGCGGCTGGATCACCGACAACTTCAGCTGGCGCTGGATTTTCTTCATCAACATTCCCGTCGGGATTGTGTCGATACTTCTTACCTCGAGATTGATTCAGGACCCACCCTACTTCAAGCGCCGCAAGCTGAAGGAAACTACGATTGATTACGTCGGACTCGGCTTCGTCGCGCTGGGCCTGGGGGCGTTGCAGATCGTACTCGACAAAGGACAGCGTGATGACTGGTTTGAATCCCACTTCATCGTGATTCTCTCGATAGTCGCGGCGGCCTCGCTGATCTTCGTCGGCATATGGGAATGGAGGCACAAGGATCCCATCATCGATTTGCACTTGTTCCGCGATCGAACCTTCGGCGTCTCGAATTTGCTGATGTTCATGCTGGGCTTTGCCCTGCTGGGCAGCACTTTGTTGATTCCTCTGTTCTCACAAACTCTGCTCGGCTACACGGCGCAACAGGCGGGCCTGGCTCTGATGCCCGGCGGCTTCACCATCATTCTTTTGCTGCCGCTGGTGGGTTTCCTGCTTTCCCGGTACACTCCGCGGTGGCTTCTGTTGTTCGGTCTCCTCATGCTGTCGTTCTCGCTGTTTCACATGACTGGCTTTGACCTGGACATCGATTTCCGCACGCTGGCCATGGCGCGCGTGATCCAGGCTGCCGGGATGGCATTCCTGTTCGTGCCCATCAATACCGCCGCGTACGCGTTTCTGCCGCGTGACAAGAACAATGCCGCTTCCGGCCTGATGAACCTCGCGCGCAACATCGGCGGCAGCGTGGGCATTTCCGTGGTCACCACCATGCTCGACCGGCGCAGTCAGGTGCATATGACGGATTTGTCGAGCCACCTGAGTGCGTCCAATCCCGCATTGCAGGCGATGATCAAGGGCGCCTCGCGTGCCGCGCAGGCCCACGGCGCTAGCGCGGCTGGGGCTAGCCAACAGGCCTATGCCCTGATTCAAGGCACCGTCGAGCGCCAGGCCGCGATGCTGTCTTACATCGATTGCTTCTGGTTCCTCGGAGCCGCCATCCTATGCATGGTTCCGATGGTCTTTCTGATGAAAAAGTCGAAGCCGGGCGGAGGAATGGCAGTACACTAAGCGCATGTTTCGTCTCATTACCCTGGAACGTGAGTATGGGTGCGGAGCTGCCAACATTGCGGTGCAACTGGCCGACCGTCTGGGCTGGAAGGTCTGGGATCAGTTGCTCACGGAAGAAATTGCGCGGCTGGCGAACGTCGACCGATCAGCGGTGAGGCGTTGTGACGAGCGCATGGACAGCCGCCTGCACCGCCTCGCGCGGTCGTTCTGGCGCGGGAGTTACGAACGCAATTCCGCCGCTTTGGGAAACCAGATGTTCGACGCCGACTGCATGTTGCCGATGATGCAGGAAGTCATGAACAAAATTGGGCAGGAAGGGAATGCAGTGGTGGTGGGCCGGGGCGCGCCGTATTTGCTGCGCGAGAATCTCGACGCCTTCCATGTTTTTCTCTACGCGCCGCGCTCGGAGAAGATCCGACGCATCATGGCGGAGGGGCACAGCGAAGAAGATGCCGCGGAACAAGTCGATTCCGTTGATCGCGAGCGCATGGCTTACGTGAAGCATTATTTCAACGCCGACTGGCCCACCCGTTCTCTTTACCACATCATGCTCAACACGGCCGTGGGGAACGAGCCGGTGGTGCAGACTATCCTCGACACCATGCATCTGGTTGAGGGCCGGCCCAAAGCCACGGATTACGAACGTCCGAGCGTGCCCGCGACTCCGCGATAATCCGGGCCAGCGGTTAAAGCCGGCTTTCACTTTGGCCGGCTTACGGCGCGGCTGAAAGCTGCGCCCTTTCAACGCGTCGCCGCATGTGAACCTCCCGGCCGCTGACTTCCTGGCCTCTGAGCAGCCGGCCGCTGCGGGGCTGGACAGCAATTCTCCTCGCAAACATCCTGCCGCGGTCCCAATGATCCCAGCGCGCGCCGCTCGGTTCCTGGATTCATGCGCTCAACGATCAGCTCGCGAATCATGGCGATGAATTTGGGATGCACGCCTACCGTCTTCGCCCGCACCATCGGCAGCGCCAGCGAATCGCAAAGCTGCTGGGCCTCGATGTCGAGGTCATACAACACTTCCATGTGATCGGAGATGAAACTGATCGGAGCGAGCACGACCGCGCTGGCCAGGTTGCGCGCCTTCACCTCGCGCAGGTAATCCAGAATGTCGGGCTCGAGCCACGGCTGTCCGGGCGCGCCGCTGCGGCTCTGATAGACCAGGGCATCACTGACGACGCTCAGCCGGGCCGATACGAGCTTTCTCACTTCTTCTAGCTGACGAACATAGTCGCAGGTGTTGGCCATGGAGAGTGGGATGCTGTGGGCAATGTAGACAATCTGAGCGTTGTTCTTCACGTCCGGCGGAAGTTCCCGCAACGCGTCGCGCAGGCGCTCTTCCGTTGCCTCGACAAATCCTGGATGGTTGAAAAACGCGCGCAGTTTGTCGATCTCCGGCGCGCCTGGACCAACTTCGCTCTGGGCGCGAATGATGTCTTCGCGATACTGCCGGCAGCCGGAATACGAACTGTAGGCCGAGGTCACGAAAGCGAGCGCGCGGCGAATGCCATCCTGCTTCATCTGCTGCAGCGTCTCGGCCAGCAGCGGATGCCAGTTGCGATTGCCCCAGTAGACGGGCAGCTTGGGTCCGTGCTGCGCCAGTTCGCTTTCGAGAGCGGCGATCAGTTCGCGGGTCTGCTGGTTGATGGGGCTCTTGCCGCCGAAGTGGTAGTAGTGTTCGGCGACGGCCAACATGCGTTCGCGCGGAACATTTCTTCCACGCAGAACGTTTTCCAGGAAGGGGATCACATCGTCCGTGGATTCTGGCCCGCCGAAGGAGACAATGAGGATGGCGTCGTAATTCATGGGTTAGGAATGGTCTGTAGATTCTCACGAAGAAAGTTCGCTGCAGGGCTTTGGAGACGAGGTTTGGGTGAGGTACCTTTCGGAGAAAATTACGGCGTGAGGGAGCCCCCCTCCCCCTCCGCCCCCGAAAGGAGTGACTGGCGCGGCGTTTGCAAAAAGTGTCTGCAAAATCTTGAAGGCCAAGGGGTTAGAGTTCAAAATCTTGATAGCAAGAGGCTTAGGCTCTTTTCCCAGGGCTCCGTAGCCTCCGCCTCCGTCTTGACCATGATCTGCTTATTGTCGGCGTGAGGTCAAGGTCAGATGTCACAGGACAGGAGAGGGAGAGGGGGCGTTCCGGGTCAATGCGTTTAATGGCGACGTTACGCCATCGGGCGCAAATATCGCAGCCAGAGCCACGGAAGGAGGTCAGAGGACCTTCAGTCCACCCGACGAGGCGTCAGCTAGTAGCCTTGAACTTCGCGACGATCGCCGTGATGTCGTCGTGTTGTTCCTGAAAGCTGAATCGCCGAACACCATCCACGATTGCAGTCAACAAAGCCTGGCACGGCAGGTCCCGATGTTGCTGAAGCGATTGAACCAGGCACCGCTCGCCAAATTCCTCTCCTCGCTCGTTACTGGCTTCGGTGATCCCATCGGTGTAAAGCGCAAGCACGTCCCCGGGAAAAAGCTCCTGCTCCCGCATCGAGCAATCCCACTCTCTAAACAGTCCAAGCAGCGTGCTCGTGGACTCGAGCCGATCCACCTTGCCGTCGCTTCTTAGCAAGAGGCCTGACAAATGACCGCAATTGACGTAGCGCAGTCGCCCCGCCACCTCGTCGTAATCGGCAAACAAAAGCGAGGCATAGGCACTGTCGCCGGTATTGTCATAAAACAGGCGATTCACAGACCGGAGCAACGCCTCGGGCTCGTCGAAGGCTAGCGCCGACTGGCTCCGCAGGCTGGCCTGCAAATTCGCCATCAGCAGAGCGGCAGCGATGCCCTTGCCGGAAACATCGCCGATGATCAATCCCAGCCGCTGCGGCCCGATATTCAGGAAATCGAAATAATCCCCTCCCACCTGGCGCGCCTGCACGCAGATTCCCGCGTACTCGACCGTTTTCAACTCCGGCTGAATCTGCGGAAACAATCGCGCCTGCACCTGCCGCGCTATTTCCAGTTCCTGGGCGGTGCGGCGCTCGGATTCGAGTTTCTCGGCGTGGGCCTGCCGGCGCGACTCCAGGCTTTGCCTCACCTCATCGAAGCCTTCCAGGCCAAACGCATTCCCGTCCGGGTCCTCGAAACGCGCATAGGTGCCGCCCCACCCCGGCGTCTCCGGTGCAGTTGTGAAACGAACACCGCGTTCGCTCCATTCTTTGTACTTGGCGTTGACATCTTCGGTCATGAATAGGACCCAGCGGTAGCCGCCAATCAGTTTGTATTCCGGCGCGTCGGGCTTTGGTTCAACCAGCGCGAGATTCGCGCTGCCATCGGGAGGCGCCACCTCGATCCAGCGTTCACCGGTGGGAAGGCGTTGTTCTGTGAGGAGTTCGAAGCCCAATTGTTGCAGGTAGAACCGCTTACTCACTTCCAGATCGCGGACGAAAACAACGATATCCTGGATCGACACGTAGGGCTCTTCGCGGCCCGGGCGAAGCACGGTCCGGTTCGCCCAGGAGAGAAAGGCGTCGCTAGCCATCGGCCTGATTATAACGGGAGGATAACGGTTGAGATCAGGCGGTCACAGTCATTGAGCCTGGGCCGCCCCTCAATGAGAGTAACTTCCATGCGTCGTCGATGCCCTTGCGTAAGTTGGCCTCCGCGTCGGGCGCGGGATCGGTGGCGGCGAAGTCAAAGCTGCTGGCCAGATACTGCGCCGCCCAGCTCGCGCCGATCAAGCCTGTACCGACGGTCGCTACATTCCGAATCTGCTTATCCACCATGGAGGCGTAACGGTCATTCTGGCTGCGTGATTTGAGTGGTGGAAGGATCTGGTGCGCCCGGAGAGATTCGAACTCCCGACCTGTTGCTCCGGAGGCAACCGCTCTATCCAGCTGAGCTACGGGCGCGCACGGGTAAATACAGTCTACATGGGCAAGGGAAGGGGCTTCAACAGCGAGAGCAAAATCGTGCGAAAGCAAAATCGAGAGCAAACTGCGTCGCGAAAAGTTACGAGAGGACATTGCACAAGACCACATTGCGCAAGACCGAATTCGGCAGCGTGCTGGCGCAGGATCAACCGTGCCTTTAAGGCTTCGGCCAGAAGGGCGTTCGGGGCAAAGTTCCCAGGGAGAGATTCTTCTAGTAGCGGTCGCGCCGTCCACCACCACCACCACCGCCGCCGCGGGCGCCGCGATCTCCGCGATCGCGTCCACCACCGCCGCCGCCACCGCCACCGCCGCCACTGCGTTCGGTCTTGGGCCGAGCTTCGTTGACGTTGATGGTGCGTCCGCCGACGGATGAGCCATTCAGAGCGGTGATCGCCTTGTCGCCGTCTTCGTTGCTGGCCATCTCTACGAAGCCGAAGCCGCGGGAGCGGCCGGTGTCGCGGTCGGTCATGATGCTTACACGGTCCACTTGTCCGAACGGTTCAAACAGCTGCCGGAGTTCGTCTTCGGCTGTATTGAAACTCAAATTCCCCACAAAGATATTCTTCACGCCTTCGCCTCTGCATTGAGCTGTCGGAAGTGCAAGCAAATCGGCGGACTTGGCAGGTCGGGAAGACCGTTCCTGAAAATCGAAACCGGAGCTGGCGAACAGATCGAATGCGGCCAGAAGTATAGCAGGTTTTGCGGAAACAGCCGGTTAAATCAATATAAATTGGGAACGCTCGCGGATGTCGCGGACGAGCTAGCGAATCTCTGATTCAGGCCCGGGCAGAAAGCACAAACCACCGAGGACGCAGAGGAACCCGCAGGCTGAATCAGAGCTTCTCTAGCATTCGTCCACTTTCCAATAGCCTTCGGAGTGGAATCCCATCTGCAGCAGGCGGTTTTTGGGATCGTGCCGTTTGCCGCAGCCGGGACAGATGAGATAGCGGCGCCAGGCGGTGCCTTGATGGTCGTAATTCTCGGCCACGGCGAAGGTCGTGCCGCAGCTGCAGGGAACCAGAAACATCCGGAGGGGCGGGCTGGCTTTCGCAGGCTTCTCGGACTTGCGTCGCGGTTTCACGACTCTTCCTTCTTATGCTTCTTCCACTTTATGCTTCTTCCACGGTGGCGAACGACTTTTTCTTTCGCTGATTCGATTGCAGGGTTTTCTTGCGCAGGCGCAGCGACTTAGGAGTGATCTCGACAAATTCATCGTCGGCGATGAACTCGATAGCCTGCTCGAGATTCAGCGGTTTGAAGGGCACGAGGCGAATGGCCTCATCGGCGGTCGAGGCGCGCATGTTGGTGAGCTTCTTTTCGCGGACGGCGTTCACGTCGAGATCGGTGTCCTTGGCGTTCTCGCCGATGATCATGCCTTCGTAGAGGTCGACGCCGGGTCCGACGAAAAGTTCGCCGCGCTCCTGCAGTCCCCACAGGGCGTACGCGGTGGAAACGCCGCCGCGATCGGCGATAAGCGCGCCGGTAAGCCGGTGCGGGATTTCGCCCTGCCATTCGGTGTATCCGTCAAACAAGGCGTTCATGACGATGGTTCCTCTGGTGTCGGTGAGGAGCTGGCTGCGCAGGCCGATCAAACCGCGACTGGGTACGCGAAACTCGATGCGCACTCGTCCGTAGCCGTGATTGTGCATGTTAGTGACTTCACCCTTGCGCGATCCCAGTTGTTCCATCACCACGCCGACGAAGTCTTCTGGCACATCGACGGTGAGATGTTCGACCGGCTCCATGAGTTTGCCAGTTTCCTTGTCGCGTTTGGTGACGATCTCTGGCTTGCCGACCATCAGCTCGTAACCTTCGCGCCGCATCATCTCGATGAGGATGGAAAGCTGCAGCTCGCCGCGGCCCAGCACCTTGAAGGAATCGGTTGTGCCGGTGTCTTCGACGCGCAGCGAAACGTTGGTCAGGAGTTCTTTTTCCAGGCGCTCGCGGAGGTTGCGAGAGGTGACATACTGGCCGTCCTTGCCCGCGAACGGCGAGGTGTTCACGGTAAAGAGCATGGCGATGGTGGGCTCATCGATCGCGATGTGGGGCAGCGGAGCGGGGTTCTCGGCTTCGGTGATGGTCTCGCCGATGGTGATGCCTTCCACGCCGGCGACTGCGATGATGTCGCCCAATTCCGTTTCGGTGATGTCGGTGCGCTTCAGGCCGGAGAAGGAAAACAGTTTCGTGATCTTAGTCTTGTGCAGCGTGCCGTCGAGCTTGGCGATAGCGACTTCTTCGCCGGTAAACATTTTTCCATTGAACACGCGCGCAATTGCGAGGCGTCCGAGGTAGTCGCTGTAATCGAGGTTCGCGACGAGAATTTGCAGCGGGCCCGAGGGATCGCCCTTGGGATGCGGAATGGTTTTGATGATGGCATCGAACAGCGGACGCAGGTCGGTGCCGCCACCGCTGATGTCGGTGGTTGCGGTGCCGGTTTTGGCGTTGGTGTAGAGCACGGGAAAATCGATCTGGTCTTCTTTGGCGTCGAGATCGATGAACAGGTCGTAGATTTCGTTTAGCACTTCCTGCGGGCGCGCGTCGGAGCGGTCGATTTTGTTGATGACCACGATGGGCGGCAGCTTGGCTTCGAGCGCCTTACTGAGCACGTAGCGCGTTTGGGGCAGCGGGCCTTCGCTGGCGTCGACGAGGAGCATAACGCCGTCGACCATTTTCAGAGCGCGTTCGACCTCGCCGCCGAAGTCGCTGTGGCCGGGTGTGTCGACGATGTTGATTTTTACGTCGTGATAAAAAATCGCGGTGTTTTTGGCGAGGATGGTGATGCCGCGCTCGCGCTCCAGTTCGTTCGAGTCCATGACCCGGTCGACGTGGTGTTCGTTGGAGCGAAATGTGCCGCTCTGCTGCAGCATGGCGTCAACCAGCGTGGTCTTGCCGTGGTCAACGTGCGCGATGATGGCGATATTGCGAATGCCTGAACTCAAAAAGGATCCTTCCAGAAATGTTGTCTACTACTACTTTACTATGCGGGGAGTGAAAACTCGCTAGAAACCGCATCTTTGCAAGACCAAGGTCGAACCCTGCGGTGTCTATCAAGTGTATAAATATGCCCGTGAAGCTGAGATATGCGTTACCGGGAGCCCAGATGGCTTTGGCGGTCGGACTGCCCTGGTGGTCCGATCGATGGTTCAAGACCGTCGGACGCTTTGACGACATGCCCGGCCCCGCGCCCGCTTCCAGATTATGCGACTCCATTAATGCACCGGTTGCCCTGGTTCGGGTTCTCTGGGTTCGTCACGCGTCGACTCTCGGGGATTACGTGGCACTCGTTTTGGCGGTGGGAGTCTTGTGGTATTGGGTAGCTTTAAACGTTGAATCCTGGCGGCGAGAGCGCGCGGTCCTGGGATTCCGGTGGATTCCCCTCCGAGTGGCTGTGAACCTGCTGTTAATTGCGGTGGGAGCCTTTTGGGGACTTGCGTTCGCAGCCGAAGTTCGCGACGTTCGTTCTCCGTATTTGCATTGGTCGGGCTGGCTGTGGATCTCTGGTATTTTAGGGCCTCTGCTCGCCTGGTCCGTTGTACTGATTTTTTTCTTCGGGCGTGATTTCGTACTGTGCCTTCGAAAGAAAGCTTCCCAATGAACTCGTTCAGCCGACAGACTCAGTTGAAGCGTTCTCGATGAGTTCCGTGCTGACTTCCGCGCTACCTTCGGCAGGCATGCGCAGGCGATACCACACCACAATCGTTACCAGCGAAAACACAAAGATGATGATCGAGACCGCGTTGATCTCAGGGGTGATGCCGCGGCGGAGGCGGCCCCAGATTTCGAGCGGGAGCCTTCCAGAAAATAATGTCTACCACCACTTTACTATGCGAAGCACCAAATCCGACAGCATGACCTGAGCTTTGTTCTGAATTACCCTCGATACTTGAGTTCGCTGAGGAAAGTGGTAAGAAGGTAACGTGCGTATACGTCTACGGCATGCGTTGCCAGTGGCGCAAATGTTGGTGGCGATCGGGCTTTATCGCTGGTCTGACCTGTGGTTGCAAGCAGCGCAGCGGAAGGCGCGTCACGAACCGTACATGGGGTCTTCGCCCGGCTATGACTTGTTGTACGCTCTGAATGCCCCTCTCCTGTTCGTGCAGTTTCTTCGCTATAGCTTGGAGAGTCTGTGGCACGGATATCCGCACCCATCGACCTTGTGGATGCTCTGGGTTCCGGAACTCATGACTCGAGCCATCTTTATCCTAACTATCGGTGTGCTCTGGTATTGGGTGGCACGGAACATCGAATCTCTGCGCCAAACTTGTGCTGTTTTCACGTTTTCGGTAACGGCCTTACGAGTCTTCTCCGACCTGCTACTCATTCTTGCAGGACTCTTTTCCGCGCTTTACGCACTTCGGGAGTTGGTTAACCTTCGAACCCTGTGGTGGTCCGGGTGGAACTGGATCTGCTGCTTGCTTTACTTTGCGTGGTTTGTATCGCTGACTTACTTGTTTACCCGCGATTTCATCCACTGCATTCGCCGGCGAGGAACGACCGAATAAACCGCCTCCATAAGAACAACTCAACCGACTATAGACCCCGATGTTGTGGTCTCAATCAGTTCCGTACCTACCTCTGCGCTGCCTTCAGCTTTTACTCGCAGCCGGTACCAGACGACGATCGTCACCAACGAAAACACAAAGATGATGGTCGAGACTGCGTTGATCTCTGGGGTGATGCCGCGGCGGAGGCGGCCCCAGATTTCGAGCGGGAGAGTGTTGTCGCGGCCGATCAGGAAAAAGCTGACTGCGATTTCGTCCATGGAGAGGGTGAAGATCAGCAGCGCTGCGCCGATGATCGGCAACTTCAGGTTTGGCACGGTCACGCGCCAGAAGGTCTGCCAGTAGTTTGCCCCCAGATCGAGCGAGGCTTCTTCCTGCGCGCGATCGAGTTTTTGCAGGCCCGCGAACACTTCCGTGGTCGCCACAGAGATCAGGGCCGTGCCGTGGCCGATGATGATCGTCATCAGGCTGAGCTTCGCGCCCATCACGTTGAACAGCATGAGCAGCGAGAGGCCAGTGATGATGCCGGGAAGGATCAGCGGCAGCAGCACCAATCGGCGGAACAGGGCCTTGCCGGGAAATTGCGCGCGGTCGAGCGCCAGTGCCGCGGGAATTCCGAACGTCAGTGCGATCGCCATTGCGGCAAACGCGACTTGCAGGCTGTTGAGAACGGAATCCCAGATGGGGCCATCGGCGAAGAGGATGCGATACCAGTTGAGCGTGAGGTGATGCGGGGGAAATCCACCGACTCCCTGGCCGTTGAAGGAATAAAGTATGAGAACTGCGATCGGGAGATAGAGAAAAGCAAATACGGCCGCTGCATGAACGAGGAGCCAGCGTGAGCGGGGAATGTTGGTGGTGCCCTTGCCGGTTGGGCCGCTCACGAGAAACTCCATTTCTTTTCCAGGCGTTCGGAAAGGAATAGCAGGCTGACGACGATGAGGAGCATGCCCAGGGAAATGGCCGCGCCCAGCGGCCAGTCGTAGGCTGCGCCAAAAAGGCTGACTACGATATTGGAAATCATGATCCCGCTGGGTCCGCCCAGCAACAGGGGCGCCAGGAAATCGCCCAGGCTCAAGACGAAGGCGAAGGTCGCTCCGGCCACCACTCCAGGAATCGACAGCGGGAAAATAACTTTCCAAAACGTCTGTGCCGGGGTCGCGCCGAGATCATTCGAGGCCTCGACCAGATTGCGGGGGATGTGCTCCAGCGCAGCGTAAATCGGCAGGATCGTGAACGGCGTGTAGATATGCGTGAGCGTCAAGACCACGGCAAACGGGCTGTAGAGCAGGAAATCCAGCGGATGTTTGGTCAGATGGACATACTGCAGCAAGGTGTTGAGCACGCCATCGGAACCGAGAATCGTTTTCCACGCATACGCCCGCACCAGATAGCTGACCCACAGCGGAATGATGACCAGTTGATACAGCAGATCTTTTCTCTTGCCTGCATAGAACGAAAGAAAGTAGGCCAGCGGATACCCCAGCAACAGCGAAAACACGGTCACGCGTGCGGCGATCCACATGGAGCGGAGCAGCGTCTGCCAGTAGGTCGGCTTCTGCAACAGCTCTTTATAGTTGTCGAAGTTCCAAGAGTGCACAATGACCTGCGACGGCGAGACCGACCAGAAGCTGTAGCAGAACATCAGCAGGTAGGGCACTAGCAGAAACACCGTGACCCAGAGCAGGGGAGGCACCGTGACAACCGTTTTGTAAGCGCGGGAAAACATCAGTTCCTTTCCGGGGACTCGCGCACCAGAACGGCATCGGCCGGCGAGAACTCGATTTCCACGTCATTGTGTGGAACGGCTCCGGTGGCTGTGCGCAGGACGAGTACGAGTCCTCCGGCGCATTCGACGCGAAGCAATTCGGTTGCTCCGTGAAAGGCTTGATGCATCACATGACCACGAATGCGAACCACGGCATCGCACGAAATTCCGACTCCGGCGAGCCGAACATGCTCCGGCCGCAAAGAAAAAAGCACGGGACCATTGGGAATGGAAGCTGACCAGGTTAGCGATCCGCAGTTCACGGCGCCGCTCCGGGCATCGCCCTTTAACAAGTTCGTGTGCCCAATGAACTGCGCCACATAAGCCGTCGCCGGCCGGCTGTAGATTTCGCGTGGCGTGGCCACCTGCTCGAGTTCACCGGAACGCAGCAGAGCGATGCGGTCGGACATGACCATGGCCTCTTCCTGATCGTGCGTTACGAATACGAAGGCGATGCCAACCTCGCGCTGCAGCGATTTCAGTTCCACCTGCATCTGGCGGCGCAAGTTGGCGTCGAGCGCGGAAAGCGGTTCGTCGAGTAACAGCAGTCGCGGACGGTTCACCAACGCTCGAGCCAGCGCTACCCGCTGCTGCTGGCCTCCGCTGATCTTTGACGGTTTCGATTTCGCGTGCGCGGTCATCTTCACTTTGTCGAGGGCTTCGCCGACTCGTTGCGCAATCTCGGCTGCAGGTCGCTTGGCGACGCGCAAACCGTATCCCACGTTTTCTTCGACCGTGAGGTGCGGGAACAGAGCATAGGATTGAAAAACTGTATTGACGCGCCTGCGATACGGAGGCTGATGATCGAGACGTTCGTTCTCCATCCAAAGTTCGCCGGAAGTCGCGCTCTCGAAGCCGGCGACAATCCGGAGCAGGGTGGTTTTGCCTGAGCCGCTCTCGCCGAGGATGGTCAGAAACTCTCCCTCCGCAATCTCCAGCGAGACGTTGCGCAGCACGGCATTGCGGCCGAAAGTTTTGGCGACGTTGCGAATGCTTAGCAGAGTCGGTTTCGTGGGGGACTGCGTACTGGCGGTTGGCGCGATGTCGGGAGTGATGGGAGATGCCATGGATTCTTGCGATCTTTATTGCGCGGCTTTTACGTCGTTCCAAATCTCGGTGTATTTGGCGCGCCGGGGCACATTCTGCCAGAAATTCAGGCGCTTCTGGTAGCTCTCCACGTCGTCGAGGTGGAGTGTCTTCACTTCGTCCGGCGTCATGAAATGGCCCGCCTGCGGGTTCGCCGGAACATAGTGCGTCTTGTCGGTGACCAGCTTCTGGGTCTTGGCCTCGACCATGTATTCCAGAAACTTGTGCGCCAGTTCTTTGTTCTCGCTTCCGGCGGTGATCATCAGGTGGTCGATCCAGCCCGTAGTGTTTTCCCTGGGAATGGTTTCGCCGACGGGGAAATTCGCCTGCTTCAGATCAGCCGTATTGAGGGGCCAGCCCATCGCAATCACAATTTCATGGCTCTCAAACAGATTCGTCAGTTCGCCGCCGGTGGCCCACATTTTGCGAACGTTCGGTTTCAGCTCGAGCAGTTTTTTCTTGACCGCTTCCAGTTGCTCATCGCTCAAGTTATAAAGTTGCGACGGATCGGGCTTGTCATAGCCGAGAACCTGCGCCGCCATGTACACGGTCGACAGATCGTCCCACACCGAAACTTTGCCTTTGTATTTCGGATCCCACATGACGTTCCAGGAATCCGGCGGCTGCG
>Ga0116217_10003261_pt1 | contig 14830 bp, 12 predicted proteins | sample Sb_taG_6_FD_89697 | JGI IMG/M metagenome (GOLD analysis project Ga0116217, IMG submission 89697) | Peat soil microbial communities from Weissenstadt, Germany - Sb_50d_4_PS metaG | ecosystem: Environmental > Terrestrial > Soil > Wetlands > Peat | place: Germany: Weissenstadt | collected 2010-09-21 | reverse complement strand
TAAGCCACGCCCGTTCGGCTTCAGAGAGCTCGACGTGGTCCACGCTCCCCACGGGGCTCATCCCCGCCAGGACGCGTTCGGCCAGCCACGCCGTCGACGCGTGCGCACCTTGGGCGATCTCCTTGCCGCGACGCATCTTCAGGTCGCGCCGGATGACGATGACCTGCTTCGTCGGGCGTTGCTCTGCTACCTCATCCACGTGCCGTACCGCGGATTCGAACCGCGACCCTCCCGGACCTGGGCCGGGCGCCTCTACCAGTTGGGCTAGAACGGCGTGCGAGCGGTTGACGGGCTTCGAACCCGCGACCCTCACCTTGGCAAGGTGACGCTCTGACCTGCTGAGCTACAACCGCATGCGAGCCCTTCCCCGGTGCCGATCCGGGCGGCGCGTCCCTACCGAGGACACGTGGACGCCGGTCCGAAGGGCGTGAGCTGGGGAAGCGCGATTCGGACGCGCACTGCTAGCTTCAAAGGCTATCGGGCTACCTGGTTACCCCATTCCCCATCGGAGCCCTTCCCAGGGTCGAACTGGGCCGCCCCCACACAGGGGACCGCCGGACGCCGGTCCGAAGGGCGCTAGCCATGATGCGCTCGGCAGGATTTGAACCTGCGCTGTGCACGTCCTCGACGTGTTCTCTCTGCCGCTGGAGTACGAGCGCGTGGAGCCGTCATCCGGTGCCGACCCGGATCACCAGCCTTACGAAGGCCAGGCCACAGCCGTGTGTGACGGCTTGAACTGCCGGGGCAGGTCTCGAACCTACATTGCGGGGGTCAGGGCCCCGTGGCCTGCCAATTAGCCGACCCGGCATCGCGTGCGGAAGGCGCGACTCGAACGCGCACAGGCCATGCGGCCTACCAGCTTTTGAGAATGGCGTGTCTGCCTTTCCACCACTTCCGCATAGTGCGCCACCAGGGACTTGAACCCCGAACCATCAGCTTAAGAGGCTGTTGCTCTGACCATTGAGCTAGCGGCGCGTGGAGCGGATGAGGATAATCGAACTCCCATTTTCAGTTTGGAAGACTGAAGTCCTGCCGTCGAACGACATCCGCATCGTGGTTCCCCGAGGGCTCGAACCTCGTACCTGCGCTACTTCACAGCGCCGCTCTGCCCGGTGAGCTAGAGAACCATCTGTCGGGAAGCAGGGACTCGAACCCCGTCGACCGGTTCCCAAAACCGGAGCGCTAACCCTTACACCACATCCCGAGAGTGGAGATGGCCGGAATCGAACCGGCTACGGCAACGCTTGCAGGGCGCGCCCGCTCCTTAGCTGTCACCCCCACGGGCAGGCCTCCGCGCAGCCGCTTCGGCCTGCCGTTATGGTGCTCACGCTATGGACGTGTCAAAAATCAAGCCTGTACGAGAGGCTCGCAGGGACGGCAGGAGTTGAACCCGCATTTTTCCGGTTTTGGGGACCGGCTGCCTATCCGCTGGCTCATCCCTAAGTAAAATGAAAACCGCCCCGAGGGGCTTCCCCCTGGGGCGGTTACCGGCAAGTGCCTCTTGACGCTTACACAGCAACCACTCCGCCGATCAGGGCAGCACCGGTCTTTAGGGCAGCACCGGGCTGCGAGATCGGGTTGAAGTACCCGGCTCGTTTCGGCGGCTGCCATGTCGTCATATACCCATGGTATGTCGTCGCGCAGGAGAGGGCAATTGTATTTACCGGCGCATTCCTGCCGTCCTCATCGCCTGCGGGAGCGGACCCGGCGGCACCCTGGACATCAGGCTGCGGGCCCGGGGCAGATCGGGGTGTGGGCGATCTCCGTCAGGTCGTAGCGCCGCCAGTCCTGTCCGCGTGCCCTGGGCAGGGCGGCCGCGAGCGCATGCCGGGCCAGGCTCGGGGTGTTCTCTGAGTTACGCCAGGTAACCTGTGGACGGGGTGTGCACAAGCCGGTGGATAACGGCCGTGACGTGCGGATAACCGTCGGCATTCTGTGGACAATGTGTGGACAGAGAAAAAACTCAAAATGAACTCCGGCAGAGGCTTGCGCGACCATCGCGCAGGCAGTAAAAATACTTTCACCGTTGGAAACGGGCACCATCCGGGGGCAACCCCGGGACATGGGAATAGCCGGGAAACCGGCCGTTCACGTGGGCGTTTGGTACCGGCGGGCGGCGTGCGGTGCCGGGGAAGCCGGGCAACTGGCGGATCTGGTGCGGCGCGGCCAGGCAAGGCCCCCTTCATCTCATACATGAAGGGGGCCTTGTTGCATTCTGCCGGACCGCGGCGCTCCAGCCCGGACCGACACGCCGACACCAACGCCACCATGTCAGGCAAATCATGAGGCCGAACGGTCCCGGCTCGACAACACCCGCCACAGCCAGCCTCGGCCGCCGGGTCAGGTCGGCATGACCAGCATTTTTCCGCCGATGGCGACCGCACCAAGCGTGGCCGCCAGCCACAGCAGGAACCAGAAGAACTGCGGCAGGCCAGTGAGTCCCTTAAGTTTTCCCCCGTCCCCTGACCCGGAGCGCCGCCGGAGGACGCCGCGGACCCCAGACAACAGAAGCAGCCAGGCGATGGCGTAAGCGGCGACGATCTGGACTTCCGCCGGCATGTAACGGCCAACGACATATACCAGGCCGGCCGCCACCGGGACCGTGATCACGCCGAAAGACCAGCGGAGCCCGAAGGCGAGGAGCACGAGGAGGAGAAGCGTCACCCACAATACGGCCACGATATGCCCCGTCTGGATTAGCCGCGCCGCGCCCAGCCCGAACAAGCTAGGTCCGACGTAGCCGATGAAGAAGAGGATGATGCTGCCGAGACAGCCGCCGTCCTTCTTCGGGTAGGTTCCGCCTTCGGCGTCCTCGTATTTGAATTCCATGCCGTCGAATTCACGGAATAGTAGCGAGACCAGCACCGCGTGGGCTCCTTCGTGCGCCATCACCGTGCCGTACTTGATGACCTGCCAGGTCACGTCGAACGTCACCACGCCGAACACGGCCAGCCCGACCAGCGCGGCGGCCGAGCCGGACAGCGGAGTTTGCGTCATGCCCACGCTTTGGACGGTAAAGCCCCGGTTAGCGACTGTCTATCCCTGAACTGGGCCTGACGCCGCTCGCTTTGACCACGCCGCTATCAGCGCTGCTCGGCCGCGAGCCGGACGCCGAGGCCAGCAGGCCGACGAAGAAGCCAAGGCGTTGCGGATGGTCAGCGCCGTGTCCGGGCCCGGCGTACAGATCACCACCGCCGCGACGGGCACGAAGGCCACCAACTCGGTCAGCATGATCACCAGTCTCCGCCGCCGGACGGCAGCGGCGCAAAACCTTAAGACGCCAGTCATCTGGGTAATACGGGGCGACGGTAGGAGTTGTTCGGGTACCCGAGACGCGATGAGCGGGTGGCGCGCGGCCTTCCGCCTGGGAGATTAAGGACCAACGTCCTGTGCCGTACGGCCTTCCTTCTGATTCACTGCCGGTATGTTCATCGGCGCCGAGATTCGGCTGGACGTCGGCTTCAGCGCCGCCGAGGCCAGGCTAGCGAACCTGGCTCACGGCGGCCAGTTGCGCCGCGCCTCCGAGAGCGCCCACAAATGGGGTGCTGACCAGGCCCAGGTCAGCCCGCTAGGCGCACCGGGCATGTCCAGGCTCGTCAAGGTGCAAGTCCGCCACCTGGTCACCCACGAGGATTCAGCCGTCTGGGCGCTGCGCTGGGAAGCCACCGGGTCAACAGGCGCGCTCTTTCCGGTCCTGGACGCCGACATCACGCTCACCCAGGCCGGGGAACAGGCCACCGTGCTAGCAGTGTCCGGGGCCTACCGGCCGCCGCTGGGCAGCCTGGGCGCCGGACTGGACCGGGCGATCATGCATCTCGTCGCCGAGGCAACGATCCGGGCCTTCACGAGACAGATCGGGGCTGCCATCGTGAACCCTGCCGCCGCACTCGAGACACCGCATACCGAGATGCTGCCCGGGACTTTGCCCTGGCCCGAGGCCGACACAGCCTAGCGAACGCGCCTACGGCGGAGGCAGTTGCGGCCGACCGCCTTCCAGGAGCGACGCGGCAAGCACCACGGTTTCGTGCACTAGGTGCTCTTCGCTGCCCGCGACCGTGCTCGCCCGGATCCTGACCAGGCCAAGCCAGGCCTCTACGGCTACCGAGGCCGCCTCGACGTCTGCCTGCTCGGTCTGGACCGCCGCCTCGTAGACGGCACGAGCCCGATGCCAGCGGCGTCTGGCCAGGAAGAGGGAAGCGGACTCCAGGTGGGCCATGAGCGCGGCCGCACCGATCACGAGCACGAGGATGAAGGCACCGACGAGAACGCCGAAAACCCAATTCCCGCGGGCGTGATCGCTGACCGCCGGCCAGCCTGGACGCGACTCGAAACCGTGCAGGGCGGCGAGCAGCAGACCTAGCACGATGGCCGCGCCGATGGTCGCGAGGACCAGGGTCCAGCGCCTTTCGCGGCTGGCGAGCGCGGCCAGCCAGGCTCCCGTGAGCCAGACCGCGGTGGCCGCCAGAGCGGGAAGCACAGACCTTATCCCGCCTAGCAACCCGCTCAGCTCGATGATATTAAGCATCGTCAGCCCAGCGCCTAGCACGACGAGAAGGATCAGCCCCGCGCCGAAATGGACCGTCCGGCGGCGGCGCGGGTCGAGCCTGTGCCGGAGTTCTTCGTAGCTGAGCCGGGCCGCCTGGGCAGCGGTGAAGGCCTGGCCGACGTTAGCCGCGGAGCTATGCGCCAGCGCCTGGCAGTGGCTGGCCTCTGCTTGTAGGCTCGCTGCCTCCGGATGGCCGGCCAGCAGTTCGCCGATGATCTGTGACGGCGTTCGCGGGTGCGGAGGCAGCACTGTCGTTCGTCCCTTCCTCGCGTCCGGCCTTGCTAAAGAAGAGGCGTTAGTCCCCGTCACCTGACAGCAGCGAGCGAGGTGTCAGGCCCGCCGCGGCCCGTGCTCTCTTCCTTTAGCGAACGAAGTCCCGCGGCATCGCCGCAGGACCACGTGAGGGAGGAAAGACAAGTGGCGAAGATCATCCATCGAGGCGCTCGGATGGGCGGCGCGGCGGTCGTGTCCGTCATCCTGGTCGGCTGCGGCCTTGTGAACGTGGGTGGACCGGCAGGCGCGCCTTCGACCGGCCCTCCGGTCACGATCACGCAAGACGTAGCTCCCTCGGCCCTGCTGACCGTGGTGAACGGCCCGGCCTCCGGCGGGGCGCTGTCTGGCCTGATTGGCGCCACGGCCCGGCCGCGCGAGGACATCACGATCCTGCAGGCGGATGCCCCGCCCAAGACGGTCGTCGCCTCAGGCTCCCCTGCCCCGCCGGAGATCGTCATCCCGGGCGAGCCAGTCGCTCCCGGCGGTGGCGAGACCTCCTTTCAATGGGCTCTCTACACCAAGCGGCTCAAGCACTGGCGCGGCGAACTCGCCGCGGCGAGACAGGCCGACGCTACGTTGACCCGCGACGGGGTGTCGGCATGGCTGCGTGGCCTCGGGATCCCGGGCAAGGTAGGCAAGCTTGCCGACCCTCAGGGCGGCGCAGGTAGCCTGGCCGCCGAGAGCGCCGCCGCGGCCAGCGCCCTGGCGGGTCTGGAGCAGGAGAACGGCAGTATCTTCGGCAGCCGACGGGTGATCGTTCTGTACTGCGACGACCTGAGCGGCACGCTGCCGGCCGGCGAGTTCGCCGGAGACAGGGTCATCGTCATCACCACCTTCCTGCCGACCGCCGCCGCGGCCAGCGCCGCCCAGGCCGAACTGCTGGGCGCCGGTGCGGCCCAAGCCGCCGTCCTGGGCCCGGAAGTTACCGCCGCGCAGGTCGCCGCGCTCGTCTCGGCCGACCTCAGCCAGAATGCGATGCCCGAGTCGGTCTCGTCACCGGTGCTGTTCGCGAACAACAGCGCGGCCCTGCTGCCAAGGACTGTCCGTCAGCTGACGAACCTCCTCCCGCAGCTTCGTGGGGCAGGAGTGACTGTGGTGATCAACGGCTATGCCTCGACGCCGGGAACGGCCGGAACCAACTACACGCTTTCCTATGAGAGAGCCGCCGCAGTCGGAAATTTTTTCGCATCCCATGGCGTCCCGGAATCCTCCCTCATCATCGTGGGGCATGGAGCCAGCGATCTGATCGCTCCGGGAAGCTCCGGCCTCAACCGTCGGGTGACCGTCGTCATAGCGAAGTCGTCGAGCGGAGCCTGACGGCCGGTCCCGGGCGTCTAGGGTCCCGGTCAGCGCGAGCCCGCCGGGCCAGCATTCTCGCTGGCCCGGCGGCTCTCTTTTTTCGCGCTGTTCACCTGCCGACTGTTCACCTGCCGAGGAGCTCGGCCAGGTAGGTCGGTCCCTGAAGCGGTGCCCGGCTGGCGAGCCTGGCCGCCGTGGTGGACGGCGCTTCCGGGAGGCACGTCCGGGGGTCGATGGCGGCCAGCCGCCGAGCGGCGAGGAAGGCCCGGTCGGTGTCACCGGCAGATTCCCAGTCGCGGCGGCACCGATCCCAGGCGACGGCGGCAAGCGCCGCCCAGTCATCACCAGTAGCACGCGGTGCGAGGCCGGCCGGGCCACGCTCGGCCCGAAGCGCCGCATCCGCCCAGCGCAGGGCCCGCCGGATTCGGTGCCCCTTGGCGCTGCGGACCGGCCGGTCTTCCCCCTCGACCACCTCCACCCAGGTCTGGAGGAGTTCGTCCAACGGGAACGGGAGCGGAAGCTCTGCCCTGACCCGGGACCCCGCCCCGACAAAGCTCGCGTGGGAAAGGACGCGGCGGACGGCCGGGTCCACCAGCCTGGCCTGGCAGCGACCGAGGGCCGCGCACTCCGCACCCGGCGCCAGCACAGCCTCCACCACGATGCGGCCCGCCCCGCCTTCGTGCCGGATGAGGAGGTCGGAATGCGGCGACAACCCGGGCTGGAACAGCCCCTCGGGGAAGAGACCGGGATCGAGCACCCACTGCAGGCCAGGCAGGAGCACCTGGTCCTTTTCCAGACGCTCGACCTCTGCGGCGACGTCCAGCCCGGGTACCGGCGAGGGCTGCCGGGCGAGCCATGGCCCGAGCGGCTCGACTGGCGCACGGACGATGCTTTGCCGCAGCTGGCGGGCCTCGGCGCGCGCCCGGGCCTGCAGGCCAGCGCGCTCCGCGAGCTCGGCGGCCTCGGCCGCCCACCAGGGCGAGCTGCGCGGCACCGGGCTGGTAGCCCGGGCCGCGTCAAGACGGGCCAGGCTGGACAACGCCGCGCACAGCCCGGGCTCGGGCGAGAGCACCCGCGATTCTCCTGGCCGGGATGCGGCATCGCGCACCACGCCAGGTGCTTCCTGGCCGAACAGGCGGACCAGCATCGCCGCTGCGGGCTCACCGGGGCCGTCTGCTCCGTCGGCATCCACGATCGCGCGGGAAAGGTGGCCGTCGGCGCGGTCGAAGGCTAGGTCCAGACCGGCCACCGGAACGAGCCGGGCTTCTCCCCCGGCTCCGGCGGGCAGCCCCTCGAGGATCACCTGGCCGGCCTCGGGCTCATAACTCGGCGTGAGGTCGCTCATGACTACAACTCCACACCGGCGACCGGGGCTTTGGCTAGCGCATGGTGGAAGCGACTTCGTGTCGGCAGGAAGCGGGGAATCTTCGCCGATCACGACACCGGGAACAGGGCACGAATGGCCTGCTCCAGCGCAGCTGCCCACTGGGCGCGGTCGACACCGGCCGGGGTCGCCGAGCCAAGAGCCCACGGGAGGAGCAGCTGGCGCAGTGCGCCGATATGACGCTGGAGCTTCTCGGCGGCCTGGTTCTGCGCGGCGCGGGCCTCGGCAGCGGCCCGGCGCGCACGCCGCACCGCGTCGCGGCCGCGAGACAGGCTGAGCGCCTGGGTACGGGCCATGACCGCCGAACCGCACAGGACCAGCCCGGCCGATATGGCGGTCAGTATCGCAGCCTGGAGAACTGCGACGAGGAAAGATTCAGCGGCCACCGCAGTCAGGAATTCTGTGCGGAGCCCCAGCAGGGCCAGGTATCCCGCCGTTACCACGGCGGCCAGAATCCCGCGCTGCCGCGCGTGGCCGCGAGTCACTTCGAAGCCCAGCATCGCTCCGACGGAGGCGACCACGAGGATGAACGTCACGAGCCAGGTCCCGGCCGAGTCGAGGCCGAACGCCTGCGCGGCCCAGTTGAGCGGGATGGCATCCAGCACGACGAGGACGACGACCAGAGCCGCGCCGACCGCGAAGCCGAGGATCCGGTAACCGGCGGGGTCGAGTCTGGTCGCCAGGGTGGCATGGCGGTGCTCGGCTTCCTGCACAGCTTTCTCGGCCTCGCGCGTGCGCCCCTGTAGTTCCTGAAGATGGATATGGATGCGTACCGTCTCCTTGATATCGCCCGCTACCGCAGGGTGGTCCTGGAGCCAGCGCTCGAGCGCGGCGTTGGCCTGCGTCTGCAGTATCGGGTCGTCGCGTTCATGGTCCGGCTGATCGTGCTCGGCGAACGTGTTAATGGCCATGTCTGCCTCCTCAGGTCACTGCCTGACAGAGACGAGCCGGGCAGACCGGGAACCTGACACGTGTCAGGACAGCAATTCGTCCCGGCTGACGACGGCCTTCAGCAGATCCCGCACGTCAGCACGGGCCCGGCTGAGGCGCTGGTGCGCATTGTTGTCAGCGCACCCTTCCGCACCGAACCACTCTGGATAGGCGGCTCGCAGGGATTCGTTGGTGTCAGTCTGGCTGGCTTCTCCCGCTATGGCGGCCCGGAGCACCTGTTCCGCGACGGCAACGATGAGGTCGCGGTAGCGGTCAGGATCGGCCGAACGCCCCCGTACCGCGGCCGTTAGGCACTCGCGCTGCGCGCAGAGCCGCTCGAACCACATCTGGGCCAGCACGAGCGTGCCGACTGTCTCGTCGACGGGCCGGGACGGGGCCGGACTGCACACGGCGACCCCGCACTCACGTACCTCTACCAGATCTTCCGGTTCCCTTACCGAACTTGCCCCGAGCTGACCCCGCAAGTGGTAGATCTCATTGATCAGCACCCGGCAAAAGTAGGCCCGCAGGTTCTCGATACACTGCGGATCCTTCACCTGGGCAACGGCACAGTACGCCTCCTGGAGGGCGTCCTCAGCCAAGTCGGGGTCACCTGCACGGCGCAAGGCAAGGCTCCTGACCTGGAGGTCCTCCCGGATCGTCAGCAGCTCCTGGTGGAAACCAAGCCGCCCGTCTGGGGTCTCGGTGTTGCGCAAGATGTGCACCCCCAGGTACAGGTCCTACAGCTAATATTATGTAAGTCAATTTATATCTACCTAGATTTAGTAGAGTTGTATAGAATTTGATAGAGTCACTGAGTTTATGGTAGTTCTGTGTAATTCCTAGCGTCAATCGGTTGGGACGTACTACTGTGCGTGAGAGATCTCGATCACTGCTTGCCGGCCATGCCGTGCTCAGCCTCACAGCTAGCTGTGCTACCGGGAGGTAGCCGTATGCAACCTGCGCCTCCTGCCCTGCACCTGGCCCAGCGTCTTCGCCAGCTTCGCCAGCAGCGCTGGCCCGACGCCCGGCTGACCCAGGACGCCCTGGCGACGGCCTTCAGCGTCGAGGGGAATCTCGCGGCTGCGACAGTTTCGTCATGGGAGAGCCTGACCACGCCGAAGCTTCCCCCTCGCCACCGCCTGCTCGCCTACGCGCGTTTTTTTGCCACTCGCCGGTCGGTCGCGTCGACTCCTAAGTTGCTCCCGCTCCGTGATTTCACCGAGGACGAGAAGACCGCCTATCGTGAGCTCGAGGTGGAGCTTCTCGGGCTCAGGAGCGCGGTAAGCGGGGAAGCGCCCGAACAAAAGGCATTCAGCAGGTCCTGGCATTTTGCGGATGAGGGTCCGGCCACCTTTATCTGCGCGCAGCTCCCTGAGGACCAGACCGGACCACTAGGTGACCCGGCAAATCCCAACTATACGCGGTTGCAGTCGTATGCGGACCTCGATGCCCTGATGGAACTACACGGGCACATACGGTCAGAGAACCCCAGTATGGACGTATTCTTCAAGGCGGCACCCGAAGTGGAGCCCGACGATCTCTCCGGGCACGTTATCCTGGTGGGAGGAATCGCCTGGAATAAGATAACCGAAAGGCTGTCCAAAATGGCCAGGTTGCCGGTCAGGCAGGTCGCTGACCCGGAGCTTCTTACGGGTGAGATCTTCGTTGCGCAAATCGACGGCAAGGAACACAAATTCTGGCCTAGCTGGATGGACAGTGACAAGAGCGTACTCTCTGAGGATATCGGCCTGCTCGCCCGGGTGCCGAACCCGCTGAACTCTAGCCGCACGCTGACGATATGTAACGGCATTCATAGCCGCGGCGTCTATGGTGCCGTACGCAGTCTTACCGATAAGCGCGTCCGCGAGTCTAACGAACGCTACATATACGATAATTTCGAGAATACCGGTTCGTTCGTGATCCTCATGTCAGTCCAAGTCATAGAGAATCAGGCCATAACGCCCGACTTCAACATTCCCGAGAGCGTTCGTTACCAGTGGCCGCAGGGGCATCGTCGCACGACCTCGGGCGACTTTGGCCTCTCCCTAGTTAAAGGGCAGCGTCGCTAATGAGCCAGCTCTCAGGGGACATCTGGCAGCACGACACGCATAATGTGCTCGTCGGCCAGGCGAGACCGCAGGACGTCCCCCGCATCGAGCAGGCCCCCGACGCCATCATTGTTCCTGCATCAAGACCTGCGGGTAACCTTGATCAGGCCATCACCCTGGCTCGGGCCGCAGGCTGCGCACTGCTCATCCTATGCAGCCATCACCTGCGCCCCGCCAAGGTAGAGCAACTGCTCGCCGAACGGTCATTCCACGATGCTATCGTCGTCGACCTGCCCGACAAATATTGTCATGACCTGCTAGATTTTCCTGCCCTGAGGGCACTTAAAGCCGATCTGCCAGAGGCTTGCGCCACCTACGTTACCGACCTCAGCACGAAACGTAACGTAGGCCTCATCCTAGCCCGTATGCTGGGGTGGCAGCGCATATTCTTCCTGGACGATGACATAAGGGATATTAGCTACCCTGACCTCCAGCGCACCGTATCCATGCTCGGATCTTTCCCTACAGTCGGCATGCGGGTGACCAATTATCCTGACAATTCAGTCGTCTGCCACGCCCACCGATTGACCGGGGAATCCCAGGACGTATTCGTCACTGGGGCGGCACTGGCCGTTGACTGCACTGCGGATACCGGGTTCTTCCCCGATATCTACAATGAGGACTGGCTCTTCTTCTACGACGACGCATCACATGGACGGCTGGCTAGCTCAGGCCTCAAGGTAACGCAGCTTCGCTATCATCCCTTCGCCGATCCGCAGCGTGCGGCGTGGCAGGAATTCGGCGACGTCCTAGCGGAAGGGCTGTATGGGCTACTGCATCTAGGTATGGGCGTCAAGTACGCTACTCGCGAATACTGGTCTTACTTCCTCGAGGCACGGCGACGATTCCTTGAAGCAATCATCAACCGCTCAGACGCGGCGAGCCCGGATATAAAGGACCAAATGCTGCTCTCGGTAGAGAGTGCCCTGAAATGCTCAATCACCATTGCGCCTGAATTGTGCGAACGGTATATTCAGCTCTGGCGCCAAGATCTTCGTGATTGGAAGCGACGGGTAGCCCGTATACGCAAGATGCCGTCCCTTGAGGTGGCGCTGGAGGTATTGAGGCTTTCGCCGTCGGCTGAGGGCACGACCACTGCACGAATCCAGCGCCGCCAGGATGAAGTGACAGAGAACGTCTCACCCGGTCCGGTGATCCCGCAGCCCGCCACGCTGAAAGAGCTGTCGGAGCGCGCTACCGTCCTTGGCCTTAGTTCAGCCACCATCACTAGGGATCCCCCCACGATACCGTTTTCGATATCTGACTACTCACAGGGCTTCATCCCAGGCGTGGATGACGATAGCAGCGTACTCCCAGGCTACGCAGGAAATGTCCGGCCCTGGAAGCAACGCCTCCATATCGCTCAACTCGGGCTCGGTAGCATCCGTGAGAACAGGCGTCTCGCCTCGGCTCTGCGGACTTTCGGGATGTCCTGGCGTGAGCTTCCGCCGACGGAGTCCAGCCAATCGGCGGACACTAGACCAGAGACGACAGCATGTAGCTGAGCAGCCTGCACTCGGTCCTGCCAGTTCGACTCTTCGCATAACCGACATGTAATGTCAGACTGCTACAGTGCCGCATAACTCGGGTGGGAAGGCTCAGCAGCTTCCAAAGCTGGCCTATGGGGACGTGTCACGTTTGCTGACCAGCGCCGAGATGGGTGGAGCTGAGCCGCTGACCGCTGCCGGTATCGCGCGGTGACGAAAGAGGCTAGATCGCGGCTGACGCGCCCGGTACTTGCGCTGGTCCTTTTCGTCTGCGCGCTGGTACTGGTCGACACCGTATTTTTTACCGCGCTGACGCCGCTGCTGCCCTACTACACGCACGTGGCTCACCTTTCCAAGTCGGGGGCAGGCATCCTGGTAGCGGGCTACCCGCTGGGCACGCTGGTCGGTGCCCTGCCCGCGGGACTGCTCACGGCCCGCCTGGGCTACCGGAGAGTGGTGCTGCTCGGGCTGGTTCTCATGAGCCTCTCGACGTTTGCGTTCGGCTGGACGTCCGTCGAGGGAATCCTCGACCTCGCCCGCTTCATCCAGGGGCTAGGCGGGGCGTGTACATGGGCCGCGGGCCTTGCTTGGCTGGCCACGGAGGCCCCGCCGGACCGTCGCGCGGAACTGCTCGGCACGGCCCTAGGCGCCGCCGTCGGCGGGGCCCTCTTCGGCCCGGTAGTCGGAGCCGTGGCGAATCAAGTGGGAACCGGCCCCGCGTTTGCCACCGCGGCGGTGGCCGGAGCGGCGCTCATGGTCGTGGCGTTCCTCGTGCCCGCACCGCATGAGTCGATTCCGCAAGGGCTGCGGGAGATGTGGCCCGCACTCCGCGAGCGGGACGTGAGCGCCGGCCTATGGCTGACCATGCTCGCAGGAATGGCCTTCGGCGTGCTGGATGTCCTCGCGCCGCTACGTCTGGCCGAACTCGGCGCGACGGCAATCCTCATCGCGGCGACGTTCCTGGCCGCTTCGGCGATAGAAGCAGGGCTTGCACCACTGGCCGGCCGGCAAACTGACCGCCGGGGCGCCATCGCTCCGATCAGGATCTCGCTGGTGGCCGCGGTGATCGTCAGTTTGCTAGCACCCACGCTGGGGATGCTGCGGTTGCTAATCCCGGTGCTGATCGTGGGCATGCCAGCCTTCGGTGCGCTCTTTACCCCGGCCATGGCACTGTTGAGCCACGGTGCTGATCGGCTGCAACTCGACCAAGGGCTGGCGTTCAGCCTGGGTAATCTCGCCTGGGCCAGCGGCCAGGCTATTGCGGCCGCAGGAAGCGGAGCGCTGGCCGACGCGACATCGGACCTGGTCCCGTACTCTCTGCTGGCAGCTGCGTGCCTAGCGACCCTCGTCGCAATCCGGCTCCGGCAACGCCAGACAGTACAGTCCCGGCGCTAGCACATCCGCTGCCATGAGCACGACATCATAAGGACGACTCCGGCCGCCCGGCTGGCTGCTCATAGGGTTCCATCGGACTGCGCCGTGCGGCCACCGTGTGGAATTCCCGGTAATCAGCCTCATCCCACTCCCGAACCCGGTTCCCGTCCTGATCCTGATCCCGGGCGCGCTTGTCCTCGTTGGCCTTGCACACAAGCTCGTAGTTAGCCTGCTCGGCCTTCTGGGACCCGAACTCCTCGCCCGGGTAGCGAATTCCCTCCACCCACCAGTGCCGACCTTCACTGATGGCGCTCATGTACTCATTGAGTTCCGTACCGAATACGTGGTAGAAGTTGGGCTGTCCCAGTTCGGTGTCGTACACGACATCGCCGGGCATCTCGACCGGGAAATCGCCTACAGCTCCACTCGCTAGTTTCTCAGACCATTCAGGCTGTAGCTCTACCAAGTCCCCGGTGGCGGATACGGCCAAGACCAATTCCCCTTCCGCATCGGTAAGCTCGCCCAGTCGATGGAAGTACTCGCGCCGGAGCTTTTCACCAGAGATGTGACCAAGACCGCTATACCAGGACGTAGTAAGCAGATAAGGATTTCCATCGTTTGCTTTCACGGCCAGCTGAGACATGACCTCTGGAGACTCACCTTCGCATGCGTGGACGAAGACTACCTCAACGGTGCGGCTGGCTTCGTCTTTACGCACGGATCCCGCGATGTAGCCCGAGGTACTCTCCGGCGCCCAGTCAATGCGCGCCTCGGATGCGAAACCAGCCCTGCACAAGGCCTCTTGAGCCTTCATCAAGCCAACCGACGACACGTCGTAAGCTACAACTCGCAGATCCTTAGCGGCGGTGTACTGACACAGGTAACCCGCGATCAGTTCATTGGTGACCCGACCGGAGCCATAACCGAAATCGAAGAGGGTGATTATCTCTGCGTCCGGGTTAGAGCGAATAGCACGGTCCAGGGCCACACGCAACGCCTCACGCTCGGCCGTGAGCACAAGCACCGCTGAGCGGAGGTCGTACTGGCCAGCCTCGTACCGCTCGTCGTAGATGGAGCGTTGCGACACGTATGCGTGGTTACGGGCGGACCTAGTGACCATTCAGGGATCCCCCTGGCTCGTTGTACGCAAAGGACCAGCGCATACTTTAAGTAGTGATATCGCCACTGCAGGGCATCATTTTCCGTGCGGACATGCAGTGACTCAGCTAGTAAGGATAGCGTAACGGCCCCATAGGTTATTCGCACGCGAGCACAATCGTCCCTGTCCATGCCTGATTCAAGGTAAGTATTCGGAAGTCCCGTGAGTGGGCATGCCAACGGCCGGCGTGACTGTGTTTGCGGTGACGCCGTTGCGGTGGCTGTTTTTGCGCGGGGTTATCCGGGCGCGGGCGGCTGTGCCCAGGCT
>Ga0116217_10003256_pt1 | contig 14839 bp, 12 predicted proteins | sample Sb_taG_6_FD_89697 | JGI IMG/M metagenome (GOLD analysis project Ga0116217, IMG submission 89697) | Peat soil microbial communities from Weissenstadt, Germany - Sb_50d_4_PS metaG | ecosystem: Environmental > Terrestrial > Soil > Wetlands > Peat | place: Germany: Weissenstadt | collected 2010-09-21 | reverse complement strand
TCGGAGTCCCAGGCGCCGGTGACGGCGACCTTCTCGCCCGGCACGTCGTCGGTGCGCAGCGTCTTGCCGAGCCGGCCTTCGTTGTGGGCGATCAGGTGCGACGCGGAGGCGAGGATATGACCGGTCGAGCGGTAATTGGCCTCCAGCCGGACGATGGTGGCGCCGGGGAAGTCTTTCTCGAATTTCAGGATGTTGCCGACCTCGGCGCCGCGCCAGGAGTAGATCGACTGATCGTCGTCGCCGACGCAGCAGATGTTTTTCGCTTGGCTTGCCGCAGCGTCATTCCGGGGCGCGCCATCGATCTCGGGTGTTCCTGAGATCGACGCTTGCAAGTCCAAGTCGGCAACAGCCGGCTTGGTTGGCGCGAGCCCGGAATCCATATCCCCAGCGGTCGTGGTTATGGATTCCGGTTTCGCGGCGGAGCCTGCCATCGGGCCGGCCACTTCGGGCCGGACCCGTTGTTGACGCCCCGGAATGACGGCCGTTCTTTGCGCCAGCAAGCGCAGCCACAGATATTGCGCGACGTTGGTGTCCTGATACTCGTCGACCAGGATGAATTTGAAGCGCCCCTGATATTGGCGCAGCACTTCGGGCTGCTCGCGGAACAACCGGATGTTTTCCAGCAGCAGGTCGCCGAAATCGGCGGCGTTGAGAATTTTCAGCCGCTCCTGATAAGCCCGGTAGAGTTTCAGCCCCTTGCCGCTGGCGAACACGCCGGCCTCGCCCGCCGGCACCTGGTCCGGCGTCAGCCCGCGATTCTTCCAGCCGTCGATCAGCGACGCCAGCACGCGCGCCGGCCAGCGCTTCTCGTCGATCTTCTCGGCGTCGAGCAGTTGCTTCATCAGCCGCATCTGGTCGTCGACATCGAGAATGGTGAAATCGGGCTTTAAGCCCACCAGCTCCGCATGCCGGCGCAGGATCTTCACGCCGATCGAATGGAAGGTGCCGAGCCACGGCATGCCCTCGACCACATGGCCGACGATCTCGCCGACGCGCGCTTTCATCTCGCGCGCCGCCTTGTTGGTGAAGGTCACCGCCAGAATCTCGCCCGGCCGCGCGCGGCCGAGGCTAAGAATGTGGGCGATGCGCACGGTGAGCACGCGCGTCTTGCCGGTGCCGGCGCCGGCCAGCACCAGCACCGGACCATCGAGCGTCTCCACCGCGAGCCGCTGTTCCGCGTTGAGGCCGGCGAGGTAGTTGGCCGAGCCCGCCGCGCCGGCGCGCGCGCGCGCGGCAATGCCGCCGGGTGTCGGACTCGGCGGCGGCACCGGATCGAAGGTATCTCTTGCCGGATCAGCCAAGGCGGTCCACCAGGCGCGAAGTCTCCGTGATTCTCATTGACCGAAGATGGCACTTGGAGAGGGCTTTTACGAGGCTTTCCCCGCCATTCCGGGGGACGGCTTTGGCCCGCGCGCCCGGAATCCATAACCATAGTCAGCGGATATGGATTCCGGACTTGCCGCTTTGCGGCAATCCGGAATGACGGGCGTGTTGGCGTTATTTTCCGGCTTGGCGATGCGCCAACCATGCCCAAAATCAGGCCGGCTGCAGATCGGTGTGCGCGAAATCGTCGCCTTTGTAGAGCAGCGGCGCCTGCAACTCTTTCGCCAGGTCATAGGCGAAGCAGTCGCCGAAATTCAGCGAAGCCTTGGCACCACGACCCTTGCCGAAGCGCTTGAACGCATTGAACGCGAGGCGCGCTTGTTCCGGAGTAAAGGGCGTGATTTCTATGCCGAGGGCGGCCATGATCTGCTCGAAACGAGTGCCGCCACCTTCTTTTTTCGAAGCACCTTCGCAAACCATAATAGATTCAAACCATGTGGCGGCCGATGTGACTCGGCGTTTGAAAGACATGGCGCGTTCGATCAGGATTGTGCTGTCCGGTTCGCCTTTAAAAACGGCCACGAATACCGAAGAGTCGACCACGACAATGTCCGAGTTCACTTCGGCAACCCGTCCTCGTCATAGAGATCGTCATCCGTGAGCATGTTTTCGGCCAGTCCGTGACGGCGAACGTCTTCCTGAATTTTTTTGATCTTAGCCCACACTTTCTCGAACTCGCGGCGCTTCTCCGCGGCCGTGCGGGCATCTTGCGACGCTCGCTCGGCCTTTTCTCGTTCGAGCCGCTCGCGCAGGGCTCTGTGGACGACTTCCGTCTGCGTCTCGCCCGTCATTTTGGCGAGTTCGCGGACCAGACGCGTTGTCTCGGCGTCCTTGATATTAAGCTGCGGCGTGCCCATGGTAGAATTCCTTCGCCGATTTCTGCCATATAAGTCCGCTGCCGCAAAATTCACGCCTTCCCCGGCACGGCGATGCGCCGCCCGGCGCCCTCCGGCACCGGCAGCTGCGCATGCGCGGCTTTCATCTTCGCGAGCCGTGCAGCGATGAAGTCTGGGAACGGCGCGGTCTTCTTCGCCGTCATGTCCACATGCAGCACCATGTTCTCGGAGGTGGCCGAAAGCCAGCCTTCGTCGGCGTGAAAAAGCTCTTCGAAATAGTGCATGCGCTTTGCATCGAAATCGAGCAGCTGAAAGGTCACGCGCACCGGAGCGCCGGCATGCAGTTCCCTCAAGTAACGGATATGCGCCTCGGCAGTGAAGGTGGAATGCCGGGTCTGCTGCAGATAGGCGAGCCCGCAGCCGAGGAGTTCGTAAGCCTCGTCCACCGCCCGGTCGAACAGCACGTTGTAATAGGCCATATTGAGATGGCCGTTATAGTCGATCCATTCCGGCTCGACCTTCATCGCAGACGAGACCAGGGGCGCGGCGAAAATGGGTTCCGGGTCGGGTCGTTCGAGCATGGGCCTTCCATCGTCGGGCGAGTGCGCAGCCGCAAGAGAGCGGCCTTGCAAGAGTGGCCTTGCGAGAGTGGCGGATTTCGCCGGCGATGCAAAGCCGCCGCCGCCGCCGGGCTTGACCGGCCGGCGCGGTGCGGCCACTTTGCCGCAAAAGAGCAGCCACGATGGTCTTGATCGAAGCCTGGGAGGAACTCAAACGCGACCGCAACGCGGTCGAAAGTGTCATTGCCGCGCTCGCCGCGCAGTTCGGCAACCGCCTGGTCACCTCGCAGGCGGTGCGGGAACAGCATGGCAACACGCTGACCTGGATCGGCAATCAGCCGCCGGACGCGGTGGTATTTCCGCAGACCACCGAGGACGTGCAGCAGATCGTGCGGCTCTGCGCGGCCGAGCGCGTGCCGGTGATCGCCTTCGGCGCCGGCACCTCGCTCGAAGGCCAGGTCAACGCGCCGCATGGCGGCATCTGCCTCGATTTCCGCGACATGAACCGCGTGCTCGCCGTCCATGCCGAGGATCTTGATTGCGTGGTCGAGCCCGGCATCACGCGCAAGCAGCTTAACGAGCAATTGCGCGACCGCGGCGTGTTTTTCCCGATCGATCCCGGCGCCGATGCTTCGCTGGGCGGCATGGCGGCGACGCGCGCGTCGGGCACCAATGCCGTGCGCTACGGCACCATGAAGGACAACGTGCTGTCGCTCAAAGTCGTGCTCGCCAACGGCGAGGTGATGTCGACCTCGCGGCGCGCGAAGAAAACCGCCTCGGGCTACGATCTCACCCGCCTGATCGTCGGCTCGGAAGGCACGCTCGGCGTCATCACCGAATTGACCTTGCGGCTGGCCGGCATTCCGGAAGCGATCTCGTCCGGCATTTGTCCGTTTCCGTCGGTCGAGGCGGCCTGCAACGCCACCATCCTCACCATCCAGTCCGGCATTCCGGTGGCGCGCATCGAATTGCTCGATGCGCTGCAGGTGCGCGCCAGCAATCTCTATTCGAAGCTCAGCCTGCCGGAAACGCCGATGCTGTTCCTGGAATTCCATGGCAGCGACGCGAGCGTCGCCGAGCAGTCGCAATGCTTCGGCGTGATCGCCAAGGAATTCGGCGGCGGCCCGTTTGATTGGGCGACCAAAGCCGAGGACCGCTCGCGGCTCTGGCAGGCGCGGCATGACGCCTATTGGGCGCAGCGCGGCCTTCGCCCCAATACCCAGCCGCTCGCGACCGACGTCTGCGTGCCGATCTCGCGGCTGGCCGAATGCCTCACCGCCACCCAGCGCGACATCGCCGAGAGCAAATTGCTCGCGCCGATCGTCGGCCATGTCGGCGACGGCAATTTCCATGTCGGCATTCTGGTGGACATGAACGACGACGATGAGGTCGCGCGCGTGCGCGCTTTCCTCGAGCGCCTCACCGAGCGTGCTCTCGCCATGGACGGCACCTGCACCGGCGAGCACGGCATCGGCCAGGGCAAGATGAAATATCTGCTGGCCGAATATGGCGCGCCCGCGCTCGACGCCATGCGCGCGATCAAGCGCGCGCTCGATCCGTTCGACATCATGAATCCGGGCAAGATTTTTGATCTTTAGAGCATGATCCCGAAAAGTGGAAACCGGTTTTGGGATAAGATCATGCTCAAGCGAACAATCAAGATCTCGGACGCGAAATCAGCCCGGCAGCGCCGCTCCCTTACCGAGCCATTCTTTGATCAACGCCGGGAGCGTGCCGTCCGCCATCAGCTCCGCTTGCGCTTTGCCGATTTGATCCTGCAACGCGGTATTTCCTTTGCGGACGCAGATGCCGAGGCGTTCGCTTGTAATGCCCGCCTGCACGACTTTCAGCTTCGGGCGGTCGCGTACGAACCATTCCATCACCGGCGCGAGCTTCATGAAGGCGTCGCAGCCGCCGCTCGAGAGATCGGCGAGCGCCGTCTCGATCTCGTTATAGGCGTAGACGCGCACGCGCGCGGCGCCATGCTCGGCGACAAGCTTCTCGGCGACCGGCTGGCTGGTATTGCCTTGCTGCACACCGATCACCAGGCCCGCGAGATCGCTGATGCCGTGCACGTTCGGATGCAGCGTCGTATCGACCACGAGCGATTGGCCGGAGAGCGCATAGGGAGCGCAGAAATCCGCGATCTTTTCGCGTTCGGGCGTGATGGTGGTGCCGGAAGCGACGCAATCGTAGGTGCCGGAATCGAGGCCTAAGAAGATGCCGTTGAAGTCGGCGCCTTCGAAAGGCACCAGCTGCCAGGCGCGGCCGAGCTTTCCCGCGATGCGCCGCATCAGTGCGATGTCGAAACCCGACGGACCGCCTTGCCCGATGAATTCGAACGGCGGATCGGGGAGTGCGGCGCCCACTTTCAGCGCGGGAGCGCTTTTGGCGGTGCCCGAGGCCAGCCCGCCCGTCGCGAATGCGGGCAAGGCGGCGACTAGATCGCGGCGTGTCATCTCCGCCTTCCTCTCTTTTTTGCTGGTTAACGCGATACCGATCGCAACCCGGCGCGCCCGATCGCTCGGCGCCGGCGGCGATCGTAGCCGTGCCGGCGACGATTCGGCGATAGGGCGTTCGGCACCATGCCGTCTTGCAAGGGCCTAAAAGTTCAGCGGCCCGGAACCCGACACAGAATCGCCTGCAAATGCTGCTAATCGCGGCGGCTGAAGCGTGCATTCCGCTCAAGCTTGCACTAGGCTTTGGGGTCGGGCACGCGCTGAATCTTTAAGCGATTACAAGGGAAGCTTTGCCGTGCAGACGACGCTGCTCGGAGTAGCCATCGCGATTATTCTGGCGCTTGTCGCTGCGCTGGTCGCTCCGCTTGTCGTCGACTGGAACCGCTACCGTTCGGCCTTCGAGGAAGAGGCGAGCCGCCTCACCGGCCTCAGCGTGCACGTCAACGGATCGATTGACGCGCGCCTTCTGCCGTCGCCGCATTTCAAGCTGCGGGATGTTGCGGTCGGCGCGGCCGGCCACGAGCCGCAAATCAGTGCCGGCACAGTGGAACTCGAACTTGGGCTCGGCCCGCTGGTGCGTGGCGAAGTGCGGGCGACGGAAATGCGGTTGTTGGCGCCGCAAATCAGCCTGCGGCTCGACAATGCCGGCGCGCTCGACTGGCCGATGCCGTCATCGTCGCTCGGCGCGGACGCGCTAGCCGTTTCGCGGTTGACGGTCGATAACGGCCGCGTCGTTTTGAGCGACGCCGCGTCCGGGTCGCGCCTGGTGCTGGAGAAGCTCTCCTTGAACGGCGACATCCGCTCGCTGTTGGGACCGTTCAGCGGCGAAGGCGCCTTTGTCGCCGGCGGCGAGCCTTACAGCTTCCGCATTTCCGGGAACCGCGCGGGCGACGACGGCAATCTCAAAGTGCGGCTCGGCATCGATCCCGCCAATCGCCCGCTGACCACAGAAATCGACGGCCTGCTCGGCTTCGATCGCGGCGTTCTGCAATTCGACGGCACCTTGACCGTCGCGCGCCCGGTCGGCGTTGCGCTCGCGGGCGGCCAACGGGTCATGAGCGATCCATGGCAACTCACCGGCAAGGTCCAAGCGACGCCGGCGGCGGCCAAGCTGCGGGAGCTCACGCTGCAATATGGACCGGAGGAGCGCGCGGTCGTCTTCAACGGCAAGGCGGACCTGAAACTCGGCGCCCATCCGCGGCTCGAAGGCGACGTCTCGGCGCGGCAACTGGATGTCGACCGGATGCTGGCGGCGCCGGACGTCACGCATCGCCCGCCGCTCATCATGTTCAAGTCTTTTCTTGAGGAATTCATCGCAACGGTGCGCCTGCCGCTGCCCGCCTCCATGGACATGGCCATCGAGGCGGTGACTGTCGGCGGCGCCGCCATTCAATCGCTGCGCGGCCGCGTGCGTTTCGATGGCGATCGCGGATGGGAGCTCGACGACTTCGCCTTCCGCGCGCCGGGATATACGACGGTGAATGTCAGCGGGCGCCTCGGCGCCGGTCCGCAAGGGCTTTTGCTCAGCGGACCTGCCAGCATCGAATCGGCCGATCTGAAAACGCTGGCCTCCTGGCTCGAAGGCCGCGCCGACCAATCGTCGGGACATGCTCAGACCTTGACCGCGCGTGGCGATATCACCATCGCGCGTGACCGCCTCGTGCTGGACCATCTGTCGGCGGCGCTCGACCGCGAGAAGGTCGAGGGGCGGCTCGCTTACAGCTTCGCGGCAGGCGATCGTCCGGCCGCGCTTGATGGCGAGCTGCATGCCGCAAAGCTCGACGTTGACGCGCTCACCGCCTTCGCCCAGGCAGCCGCTTCCGACGGCGGCTTTGAAATCCCGCGCGCGGTCAGCCTCGTGCTCGATGTCGGAGAGGCCACCTTGGCCGGCATCGATGCGCGCATGGTCAATGCCCGGCTCAAGCTCAATGCCGGCATTCTGCACATCGACCGGCTTTCGATAGGCGATCTCGGCGGCGCCGCGCTGGAAGCGAGCGGACGCATCGACGAATTGTCGTCGCAGCCGCGCGGCCAAGTCACCCTGGATATGAACGCGGCGACGCTCGATGGCCTGGCCACGATCGCCGGCCGGTATGCGCCGCAGGTTCCCGATTCAGTTCGGCCGTTCGCCGATCGCTTGGCGCCGGCGAAAGTGCATGGCGTCCTCACCATCGAGCGCGCCGGCAAGACCGGCAGCGTCGCCAAGCTCACCTTGGGCGGAAGCCTGGGAGCGATGCGCCTGACGCTCAACGGCGACGCCACGGGTATGCCGGCGCAAGCCGACGCCGCCGTTCTGCGCGTGTCGAGCCGGCTCGATGCCGACGATGGCGGCGCGCTGGTGCGGCTGCTCTACCTCGACCGCGTGGTGGCGGTCGATCAATTGCCGGGCCAGATGACTCTCTCCGCCAACGGACCGTTCAACGGCGAGATTCGCGTCAATGCTCTGGCGTCCGCCGGCGGCTTTTCCGCCGTGGCCGACGGCTCCTTGCATTTGCGCGGCGACGGCGCGCCGACCGGCAGCCTGCAATTAAGGGCGTCCGCCGCCGATCTTCGCCCGCTGCAGCAGGCAATGACCGGGCAGGCAGGGGTCAGCGCTCCGGTTTCGGTGAACGCAATCGTCGGCATTGCCGGCCCCGACTTGTCGGTCACGGATCTGGCGGTGAAAGCCGGCAAGTCGTCGCTGCGCGGCCGGCTCGATCTCAAAATATCGAGCCCGCTGGGGATCGCCGGCGAGCTTGCCGCCGATGATGTGGACGCGGCTATTGTGGCGGGCTTGCTGTTCGGGCTGCCGAGCGCGGCGCCGGGCACCGGAAAATCCTGGTCCGCGGCACCGGTCGGCGGCGGCGCCTTCGGGGCGGTAAGCGGGTCGGTGAGCTTTAAATTCGACCGCGCCGCCTTGACGCCGGCGCTGGTTGCGCGTGAGGTCAAAGGCGTCGCGCGCTTTGCCCCGCCGGAAATCGAATTGACCGACCTCGACGGCAAGCTCGCGGGCGGGCGTTTGAGCGGGGGATTTACCTTCCGGCACGATCCGCAGTCTTTCGCCGGCCACGGCCATGTCGAGCTCGCCAATGCGAATGCCACTGCCGTGGCGGGCAGTGCGACGATCGACGGCTTGCTCTCGGCGAAGCTTCAGGGCGAGAGCCAGGGATTGAGCCCGGAGGGCATCGTGGGCGCCTTCCATGGCGGCGGCACGATCGCGTTGAGCCGGGCACAGTTCTCGGGCTTTAGCCCCGCGGCATTCGACGCGGCGATCCGTCTGGCCGATCAGAGCGGCGCCATCGATGCCGCGAAAGTCCGCGCCGCGGTGAACGCGGCCATGGACAATCGCAAACTCGCGGTGCCGAAAGGCGAGGCCGAAGTCACGATTGCCGGCGGGCAAGTGCGCGTGGCGAACGCCGCGTTGCCGGCGCAAGACGGCGCGCAGCTTTCGCTCGACGGGGTACTGGATCTCAACACGGCGGCGATCGACGCACGCCTGATATTGTCTGCAGAGCCCGCCGCCAACGCGCTGATCCGCTCGCGCCCGGAGCTTGCGGTCACGCTCAAGGGTCCGCTGTCGGCGCCCGAGCGGAAACTCGACGTTTCAGCTTTGGTCGGATGGCTCAGTTTGCGCGCGGCCGAGCAGCAGACCAGACGCCTGGAATCGCTCGAGGCCAATCGGCGTGCCGACGTGCTCGGCGAGTTGGCGCGACCGGCGCCGCCGGTCATGCGTTTCATCCCGCAGGGTACGCCGCTCGAAATCAACAATCACGCGAATGCCGCTGCCGCACCGTCGCTCGGCACCAACGCACTCGACCGTTTGCGGCCTGAAACTCCACCACCGCCGCCGGCGTCGATTCCGCTTCCGCCCGCACCGCCTGCCCCGACGACGGGCAAGCCGACCAATCCGGTGGCAACAGGTGCCGACAAGGCGACCGCCGCCGCCGGCACTGTCCAGCCGCCGCCCTTGCCGGGCCTGCGCTCGTTGTTGAATTCTCTATTCGGCTCGCAGAACTGACGCGGCTTGCGCCGGCATCATGATGCCGGCATCATGATCATGTCGCGGGAAGACTGTCGGCCTTGGCCCTCATAGCTCGGGTGCGCCTGATAGTGATTGAGCACGAATAGCCGTATCGCCGACGACAGATTGCCGTGCTTGCGCTCGGAATCGATGCTGCCGACCAAATCGGACAGTGTCATGCGGCGGTTCGTGGCAATATCCTTCAGTCCTTGCCAGAATGCGTCTTCAAGGCTGACGCTCGTCTTGTGCCCGGCGATCACGATGGAGCGCTTGACGACCGGTGATTTCATTGCCCGTCTCCCGTTTCGATCCGGTGCCGGTCGAGGCTGTTGTGGGCTTGGTTGCGCCGGGATTGCTCCGCGGCGCGGTCAATCTTTGAACGCCCATAGACGAGCCGGTTGGACGCGGCCTCGTGTTCGGCCGCGCGCCGTTCGGCTCGCTTGCGCGCTGTTCGGAGATTAACGATGTCGCCCATGCATAGCTCGGCGGTAACCAGATGTGGGTTGGCCGTTGGTTGGGAAGAAATTACGCCGACGCGGTGACGCTGCACCAAGGGCAACCTTCCAGACTCGATCACATCAAGTTGCCATATCGGGAAGCGTGACTATACCGGCTGAATCGCGCAAGACACGGTTGCTTGAGGGAAAAATAGGAGCTGTGTTCTTACTTACTAGAGCTCAATGTTATTTCGCAAATGCTTGCGGCGTTCTTTGAATGTTCAATGAACAGGGGCGGCAAATCTTAAGCTCGAGCCTCGATAAACTGGCGTGCGGCTTGGTCACAACTTTAGGTCAGCTGGCGTATATCCTCTCGGCACTTCTTGGTTGCCGGTATCCACGCCCTGCACTCGCGCCGCGCTACACTGAAATCATCGCGGCTATACATTTAATCCGGTCCATTCATCGTTTTCGTCATGCGTCGAGCAAGGTGACGTAGCGCCAAGGCGATAAGGCATTGCAGGCCTTCCGGCAGCGAATTGTCCAACACGCAATGGTTCCACCACAGCCGGCGCACAGGCGCAGCGCTATTTCTTGCGGAAACGGTCGAGCCGCACGACTTCGCCGCCAGTGCCGTGGTCGGACGGCGTTTCTGCGGCCTCGGATGGCGTGGGCAGAGCGTCCGGCTTCTTCTCTTCACCTGCGGGGAGCGCAGCCGCGGAAGGTTTTTCCGATGTCTGCGGCACTTCAACGGATTGTGGAGCTGTCGCGCCCTCAATGGTCTCGAATTGAAAGCCGAATTGCACGGCCGGATCGTAGAACGCCGTTACCGCCTCGAACGGAACCGCCACCCGCTCCGGAATGCCGCCGAACGACAGACCGACTTCGAAACCCTGCTCGGTCACCGTGAGGTCCCAGAATTGATGCTGCAGGACGATCGTCATGTCTTTTGGATAGCGCGCGCGCATGCGATCGGAGAGCCGCACGTTCGGCGCCGTGGTATTGAAGGTGATCTTGAAATGATGCTCGCCCGGCAAGCCTTTCTTAGCCGCGTCCGCCAGCACCGTGCGCACGACGCCGCGCAGTGCCGCTTGCGCGAGAATGTCGTAACGGATGTGGTCGGTGGCCATGGCGGGAATCAGTGTTTCAGGACCCGATCGTCAAATAGCAGATATGGCGTGATTCCTGGAGGTCCAGATCGCTCTGTCCTCCGCTGATTGATGTCTGCGGATAAGATGACTGCTGCTGACATCTGAGAAAGTGGAGGCTTCTGTTGCCAGGTGCCTCCGAACCCCGCCTGACGCTGCTAAGACGCCAGGGCTTTAAGTCGGTTTTTCGGACTGCTTACGCAGCCAGAGCAACCGGAGCATAGTTGTCGTTGGCAACTATGAATTTGGCCCGATAACGGCGGAACCATGCCGAGCAAAAGCGCGCCCTTTACGCCCTCGTCGATCCTATTTCGACCCCATATTGGTGGAGTCGCCGGGTACTGCCCCCGGGTCCGAAAGGTTTATTCCGACGGCCATTTATCGCCATAGCCGGCTTGCGCCGGCAAAAGGAATATAAGCCCTAAAGGTTGCCGAAAAAAGGGCTGGTCCCAGGCTTGTGGGGCCGTTACCGCCCGGTAACCGCCAATTGCGTTGGATCAAGGCTCCCTTCCCGGGCTCCTGTAGGGGGAGCAGATGGCACGGCATCTTTGGCTTTTCGCGCATTCTTTATGGTCACAATGTATTGCAATGGCCATGCCTCTGGTTTTGAAACTGGCCGCGCGCAACCTCCTTTACGACAAGCTTCGCTTCGCCGCGACGGTCGTCGGCATCGTCTTCTCGATCGTGCTTGTAACCGTGCAATTGGGCCTGTTCGTCAGTTTCGCGCGCACGGTGACCGTCATGATCGATCATGCGCCCGCCGATTTATGGATCGTTCCGCTCGGAACGAAGTGTTTCGAAGACCCCTCGCTGCTGGATGAAGGCGATCGCTACCGGGCGCTGTCGATCGAGGGCGTATCGGAGGTCGTGCCGATCCTGATCAGTTTTGCCCAATGGCGGATGCCGGACGGCGGGACATCGCCGGTGCTAGTCGTCGGCTCGGATTTGCGCGCCGGCGGATTGCTCCCGTGGAATCTGGTCGGCGGCAGCCTCGACGCGCTGTGGATTCCTGAATCGGTCGCCGTCGACCGCACCTATTTCGACCGGCTGGGCGTGAAAGGCCTCGGCGACGCGGCCGAGATGCGCGATCGGAAGGCGGAGATTCGCGCCGTGACCAATGGCATCCGCTCGTTCACCACGACGCCTTTTGTCTTCACCCCGCTCGATCGGGCGCGCGGATATACCGGCACGCCGCGCACCAAGGTCACCTACCTGCTCGTGCACCTGGCTCCGCATACCGATGTGGAACGCGTTCGCGCCCAATTGTGGACAGTCCTTACCAAGGCTGAGGCGCTGACGCCGGGCGAATTCAGCAGCCGCAGCCGATCCTTCTGGCTGTTCGGGACCGGCGCCGGCGCCGCCCTTTTCGCCGGCGCTCTGCTCGCCATGATCGTCGGCTCGGTCGTCGTCGCCCAGACTTTGTATTCAAGCACCAAGGAGCATTTGTATGAATTCGCGACATTGCGCGCGATCGGCTCCTCGGGCGCATATCTTCACACCGTCATTATCGCTCAGGCGTTGTTGAGCGCGGTTACCGGTTTCAGCATCGCACTCGTCATCGGACTGCTCATCGTCAACGTCACCACCGAGTCGGCGCTGCCGGTCGTGATGACTCCGGCGCTGACCGGGATCCTGTTCCTGCTGACCGTCGTGATGTGCGTTGTTTCCGCGCTCTCCTCGATCCTCAAGGTCATGCGCATGGACCCGGCGATGGTGTTCAGCCGATGAGCGAGCTGGTCATGGAAGCGCATGGCGTCGTCAAATTCCTCGGTGAAGGAGCCGGGAAAGTGCAGGCGCTCAAGGGCGTCAGCCTTTCGCTGCATCGCGGCGAGCTCGCGCTGCTGATGGGCCCTTCCGGCAGCGGCAAGACCACGCTGCTTTCGGTCCTCGGCTGCATTTTGTCGCCGAGCGGGGGAGTCGTCCGCGTTTGCGGCCAGGCGACGACGAATCTGCGCACGGAGCAACTCGCCAAGTTGCGGCGCGATCATATCGGCTTCGTCTTCCAGTCCTATCATCTGTTTCCGACGCTCACCGCCTTGGACAATGTCCGTCTGGCGCTCGACGTGCGCGGCGAGCGTGCCGGCCAAGCGATCAAGCGCTCCAAGGACGCGCTGGCCCGCGTCGGCCTGGCGCACAAAATCAATGCGTTTCCGCGCGAGCTCAGCGGCGGCGAACAACAGCGCGTCGCCATCGCGCGCGCCTTGGTCGGAGACGCCGCGGCCATTCTGGCCGACGAGCCGACGGCGGCGCTCGACGGCGAGAACGGGCACTCGATCATGACGATGCTGTTCGAGATCGCCAAGGATCCCGCCCATGGCGTGCTCGTGGTCACCCATGATCCGCGGATTTTGCCGTTTGCGAGCCGCATCATCCGCATCGAGGACGGACTTATCGTGGGCGAGGAGGCCGGCGTCGGCGCCGCGCGGACGCCCGTTGCAAAAGCGAGGTCAGTGGCAAAGCTATGAAAGCGAATATCTCAACCGTATCATGCGCCGCCATAGCCCTGTTCGGCCTGGCAATCGCAGCCGCTTTCGCCGAGCCGGGCGCTCCCCAGCGAGCGGCGGAAGACAAGAATTGGCAGGCGGTCGCGCCGGGACTGGTCGAGCCGCGCTCGGGTGAGATCAAGGTGACGGCGTCGGTGATCGGAGTGATCAGCGAAATCCTGGTCCAGACCGGCGACAAGGTGATCGCCGACGAGCCGCTGATCCGTCTCGACGATGAGGAGGCCCGCGCGCGCGTCGCCACCGCGCAGGCGCAGGTGGAAATGCGCAAGCGCGCCCGCAACGATCAGGGCGCCGGCAAAGGCGCGGACCGGCGCAAAGCCGAGGATGGGGTGGCCGACGCCGAGGCCGTGATGGCGCAAGCCAGGGACAGCTTCGATGCGGCGGTCAAGGCCAAGCGCAGCGGCGGCGGATCGGATGCCGATCTCGCGGCTACCCGTACTGCCTGGAGCGGCGCGCAGGAGCGGCTGGCGCAGAAGCGCGCGCAATTGCACAAGCTCGACGACGATCCGGAGACGCCGCTGCCCACCGCCAATGAAGGGCAGCTCAATGTCGCCCGCGGCGAGCTCAGGGTCGCCTATGCGGAGCTGGAAAAGCTCACGGTCCGCGCGCCGATCGCCAGCACGGTCCTGCAGATCAATGCCAAGGTCGGCGAATTGGCGGCGCCGTCCGCGCCGCAGGCGCTGATGCTGCTCGGGGATCTAACAGGGCTGCGCGTGCGCGCCGAAGTCGACGAACGCGATGTCGGCAAGATCAAGCTCGGCGGCAAGGCGGCGGTTCGCGCCGACGCCTTTCGCGGCCGGGAGTTTGCCGGCAAGGTCGTCTCCATCGCGCCGCTGGTTCAGCCGGCGCGCATCAACTCGCCCGGGGCTCGCAATCTCAGCGACTTCAGCGTCACCGACGTCTTGATCGAGCTGGCCGATCCCGGACCGCTCTTGGCCGGCATGAAGGTCGACGTGTACTTTCAGCACGAGGTCGCGGCGCAATAGCTTGCGCCGCGGTCCAAGGGTGGGTTCGCGTGGACGCCCGTTCGCGCTGACGGTCGCTCGGGCGTCAATCCGCTCCGTTATTGCAGGCTCAACTATTGCAGGCTCAACGCCACGAAGCGCGTCTCGCCGTCGGGATTGGAGACGAGCAGCACCGCGACTTTCTTGCCCTGGCTCTTGAGCTGATCGATGCGGCTCTGCAGATCGGCCGGGTTGCCGACGCCTTGATACTGCACCTCGACGATGACATCGCCCGGCGACAGCCTTTTGTCGGGCGACGCCGAGGCGACACTCGGATCGACGCCGGTGATGATCACGCCTTTGACGTTGTCGCGCACCTTGAATTTCTTGCGCAGATCGTCGGAGAGGCTGGAAAGCTCGAGCCCGAGCGTCTTCTGCACCGCGGTCTTGGGCGGCGCCGCGTTGTCCTTGTCGGCATTCGCAGCAGCCGCCTTCTCGCCGTCCTCGAGCCTTCCGATCTTGACCTTGTGGGTCTCTTCCTTGCCCTTGCGGATAACGACCACTTCGA
>Ga0116217_10003255_pt1 | contig 14840 bp, 14 predicted proteins | sample Sb_taG_6_FD_89697 | JGI IMG/M metagenome (GOLD analysis project Ga0116217, IMG submission 89697) | Peat soil microbial communities from Weissenstadt, Germany - Sb_50d_4_PS metaG | ecosystem: Environmental > Terrestrial > Soil > Wetlands > Peat | place: Germany: Weissenstadt | collected 2010-09-21 | reverse complement strand
ATCTGCCCCGAGCACACGGTGGATCTGTGCGAGGCGGTGGTGCATGGCGTGCTGCACCTGGTGGGCATGGACCACGAGTGCGACGACGGCGAGATGCTGGCCGTGCAGGCCGAGGTGCTGCGCTGGGAGACCCTTTGACACGCAGCGGCTTCGTCGCCCTCGCGGGCCGCCCCAACGTGGGCAAGTCGACGCTGGTGAATGCGGTGGTGGGGGAGAAGGTGGCGATCGTCTCCGACCGCCCGCAGACCACGCGCCGGGCGATCCGCGGGGTGTGGACGCAGGGTGAGCGCCAGCTGGTGCTGGTGGACCTGCCGGGCGTGCAGCGCCCCAGAGATGCCCTCACGGCGCGCATGGCCGGGCGCGTGGCGCAGGAGCTGGCGGGCGCGGACGCGGCGCTGCTGGTGCTCTCGGGCGAGCAGGGGGTGGGGCCCGGAGACAGGTTCATCGCGGCGACCCTCGCGAAGGCGAAGACGCCGGTCACGGTGGCGGTCAACAAGGTGGACCGCCTGACGCGGGGGCGGATCGCGAGCGCGCTGACGCAGGCTGCCGAGCTCGAAGGCGTGGGGGAGGTGTTCCCGATCTCCGCGCGCACGGGGGAGGGCGTGGCCGAGCTGGTGGAGCACCTGGCGGCGCGGATGCCCGCGGGCCCGTTCCCGTTCGATCCCGGAGAGCGCTCCGATCAGGCTCAGGAGGTGCTGCTGGCGGAGCTGATACGGGAGGCGGCGATTCGGCGCACCTTCCAGGAGGTGCCCCACGCCATGGAGGTGGTGATCGAGGAGATCGAGCGCCCGCGACCCGATCTGATCCGCTGCAGGGCGCTGATCTGGGTGGAGAGCGAGTCCCAGAAGGGCATCGTGATCGGCGCCAAGGGGCGCATGATCAAAGCGATCGGCAGCGCCGCGCGGGGGGAACTGGAACGGGAGCTCGCGGGGCGGGTGCACCTCGACCTGGGCGTGCGCGTGAGACGCGAGTGGCGCGCCGACGAAGGCCTGCTGGACCGCCTGGGGATCGCGTGAGAGGGGCCCGTGTGAGAAACGCCACAACCCCCTGACCCCAAGGCAGCATAGGCTTGACCTGCGAATCGGTACCATGGATCGAGATGACAGCGTATCTGAATAGTTCAGCTTAGGACTGCGCTCGTATTCCAAATGGTGTAACGTCCCTGGACCTGGTAAAGACCCCGCGAGGGAGCGCGCAAAGAGATGTCAGCAAAGATCGCCGTACTGGGCCTGGTCATCGAGGAGCCGAGCCCCGCCCATAGGCTGACGGCCAAACTGCGTCAACGCCTGGCCTCGGCCGAGTTCGTGGACTCCAACGTGTACTCCGCTCTGACGAGGCTCGAACGCGAGGGCCTGGTGGTGCGCGCGCACGATACGTCTTCCGCGTATGCGGCCACGGAGGAGGGTGTACGCCATTTCGAGCAGTGGCTGTTCGCGTCCTCCTCGGCGCCGCCGCTGCGCGATGAGCTGCACATGAAGATCGCGCTGTGCCAGCCGCACAACCTGCCGCGCATGATCGAGCTGGTGTACGGTCAGGAGCTGGTGTGTCTGGGCAGGGTGCAGGAGCTCAAGCGCTCATTCGAACGCATCCGCCCTCCCGATCCGAGCCGCTGGTCGGGGCTGGTGCTGGTGATGGTGCGCGATGCCGAGCTGGCGTTCTGGGAGGCGCGCCTGGGCTGGCTGCAAGGGGTGCGGGTATCGCTGGAAAACATGAGCGCGGGGTTCCAGAACGCGAGCCGGCAAGCGCGGGGCAGCGCCGGGCTAAAGGACGCGAGCCGGCGAGCGCGGGAGGGCGCGGGGCTCCAGGATACGAGCCGGCGAACACGAGCAAGCGCTCGGTGCAAGGACGCCGGCCGGCGAGCGCTGGAAGCATGAGATGAACCCGCTGCTCTCGCTGGAAGGCATCGGCAAGAGCTACCTGCGGGGGCCGCACCGCGTAAGGGTGCTCAAGGATGTGGCGCTGGACGTGGAGGCGGGCCAGCTGGTGGCGGTGTGGGGCAAGCGCGGGGCGGGCAAGACCACGCTGCTGAAGATCGCCGCCCGTCTGGAGCGCCCCGACCAGGGCGTGGTGCGCTTCGAAGGCGTCGATCTGGCGACGCTGCGCGAGTCCGAGCACACCAGGCTGATGCTGGAGCGCATCGGCTGGGTCAGGCGCGCGGGGCCCAAGAGCGATCTGCGCATGCTCGACTATGTGGCGCTGCCGCGGCTGGCCGAACGCGGACGCCGCCAGGCATACGGGCTGGCGCGGGAGGCGCTGGAGCGCGTGGGCATGGCCGAATACGCGGGCCAGCACTGGGGCAGCCTCTCCGACGGCGAGCGCTCGCTGATCTCGATCGCCCACGGGATCGTGCGCGCGCCGAAGCTCTTGCTGGTGGACGACCCCACGGCCAACCTCGATGTGATCGAGCGCGAGCAGGTGACGCAGCTGCTGCGCTCGCTGGCCGACGAGGAAGGCACGGCGGTGCTGATCACGGTCCCCGACATGCCCGCGGTGATGCGCGCCCACCACATCGCCTCGTTGAGCGGCGGGCGCCTGTCCACGCCGCCACCGGAACGGCCCGAGCCGCCGGGCGATGACGACGATCGCATGGATATCGGCCGGCCGGCCAAGGTGATCCGGCTGCGCGGCCGCGAACAGTCCGCGTAAAGGGTCATGCTCGAGCTGCGCGAGATCGTCAAGCACTATCGCATCGGCGAAGGCGAGCCGGTGCGCGCCGTCGATGGCGTGTCGCTGACGGTCGATGAGGGGGAGCTGGTGGCGCTGTACGGGCCCAGCGGCTCGGGCAAGACGACATTGCTGCTGTTGATCGCGGCGCTGCTGGCGCCCGACAGCGGCTCGGTGAGCCTGGACGGGTGCGAGATATCGGCGCTCTCCGATCAGGAGGCCGCCCGCTACCGGCTGCACGAGCTGGGATTCGTGCGCCAGACGCTCAACCTGGTCGGAGGGATCGACGCGATCGACAACGCCGCTCTGAAGCTGATGGGAATCGGGATGCGCGCGCGGCGGGCGCGCGAGCAGGTGACCCCGCTGATGGACACGCTGGGCCTCGAGGACCGCCTGCGCCACCGCCCCGATCAGCTCTCGATGGGCGAGCGCCAGCGCGTGATGATCGCCCGCGCGCTGTCCACCGATCCCAAGCTGGTGCTGGCCGACGAGCCCACCGGCAGCCTCGACAGCCGCCGCGGCAAGGAGGTGCTGGAGCTGCTGACCGGCGTCTGCCGCGAGCGCGGGCTGACGGTGGTGCTGGTGACCCACGACCCCCAGGTCGCGGCCTATGCCGACCGCGTGTATGCGCTGCGCGATGGGCAACTCGTGGACCACGAGCCAGAGCAGGAGGCGGCATCGATGATGTGCTGTGCGGGTCCCGTGAAGCGATGAAGCTGTCGAGCATCCTGCCGCTCTATCGCCTGCGCCTGCGCACGCGGTTGGTGCAGGAGCTGTTCGCGGTGGCGGGCATAGCGGTGGGCGTGGCGCTGCTGTTCGCCTCGCAGATCGCCAGCACCAGCCTCGATGGCTCGGTACAGCAGCTCACCAGGGGAATCGTGGGCAACATGCGCTACCAGCTCGCGGCGCGCAGCCCCGAAGGCTTCAGCGAACGGATCCTGGGGGAGGTGCAGAGCCTGCCGGGCGTGCAGGCCGCGGAGCCGGTGCTGGAAGCGCGGGCCAACGTGCTTGGACCCAAAGGCCAGCAGTCGGTCGACCTGATCGGCACCGATCCTCATTTCGCCAGCACGGCCGGGCCGCTGCTGCACCACTTCACCGCCAACCAGCTCGCCCACCAGCAGGCCTTCGCGCTGCCCGCGCCGATCGCTCAGTCGCTGGGGCTGCTGTCGCTGAGCCCGGTCAGCCTGCAGATCGGCGGGCGCGTCGTGCAGAGCTTCCTGGGCGCAGAGCTGCTGGCGAGCGACATCGGCCCCCTGGTCGAAAGCCCTGTGGCGATCGCGCCGCTGGCCTATGCCCAGGAACTGACGGGGCTCCAGGGCCGCGTGAGCAGGATCTTTGTCAAGCCCGCCGCGGGGCACGATCGCGCAGTGCGCGAAGGGCTGGATCGGCTGGCCGCGGGCACCTTCGACGTACGCCCGGCCAACTTCGACGCGACGCTGTTCAGCCAGGCGGCGGGGCCGGCCAACCAGTCTGCCCTGCTGTTCTCCGCGATCAGCGCCTTGGTGGGCTTCCTGTTCGCGTACAACGCGATCCTGCTGACGGTGCCCCAGCGACGGCTGCTTGTCGAAGACCTGCGGCTTGACGGCTATTCGCGCTGGACGATCCTCGAGGTGCTGCTGCTGGACGGATTGATCCTCGGCGGGGTGGCTTCGCTTGTGGGCCTTGCGCTTGGCGATCTGATCTCGATTGCGCTCTTTCATCAGAACCCGGGCTACCTCCTGTCCGCATTCGCCGTCGGCTCGCAGCGGATCGTCACCTGGCGGAGCGTCGCGATCGCGACCGCCGGAGGGCTGCTGGCCGCGTTCATCGGGGTGCTGCTCCCGCTGCGCAAGGATGTCTTCAGGACCCTCTCGCTAGATGACGCCTCCGAGCGGGAGGGCCATGCATGGGCGACAGGGGCCCTGTTGGGTGGACTGGTGTGTCTGGCGATCACGACCGCGATCCTGCTGGCCATGCCGCAGGCCGCGATCGTCGGCATCCTGAGCTTGGTGGTGGCGCTGCTGCTGCTTCTGCCCAAGTTGGTCGATGGGGTGGTCCTGGTGTTCGAGCGCCTGCAGCGGCCCGTAAGAGGCGCTGCGCCCTACCTCGCAACGATCGAGCTGCGCTCGCGGCCGACTCGGGCGCGCTCACAGGCGATAGCCGCCACGGGCGCCATCGCCGTGCTTGGCAGCGTCGCCATCCAGGGCGCTCACGCCAACCTCCAGCACGGGCTCGACAACGCCACAAGAGATCTGAACAGCATCGCGGATGTGTGGGTCTCCCCGGGCGACCCCGCCAACCTGTTTGCCACCACTCCGTTCCGGCCGACGGCGCTTGCCGCGTTGCGCCGACTGCCGGGCGTGCAGGCGCTGCGCCTCTACCGCGGCGGCTTCCTCGATTTGGGAGATCGGCGCATATGGGTATTGGGCCCGCCAAGCGCCGCGGCTCAGCCGATCCCGCCAAGCCAGCTCGTGGGCAATAACCTGGCGGGCGCGAGCAGTCGTATCCGCGAAGGTGGCTGGGCCGTCGTCTCGCAGTCGATAGCGGATGAACTGCATCTGCGCGTGGGCCAGGCATTCACGCTTCCCTCGCCACGGCCCGTCAGGCTGCGGGTGGCGGCGCTGAGCACGAACATGGGCTGGTCTCCGGGGGCGATCATCGTCAACGCCGGCGATTTTGCGCGTGCGTGGGGCAGCAACGAGGTGAGCGCCTACAACGTCATGCTGGCTCCGGGGGCTTCCGCGGGGGTCGTGCGCGGCGAGATCCAGCGGACATTGGGAGCGCAGTCGGGGCTGGCGGCGGAAACCACCCTGCACCGTGAGACGCGTCATCGGGCCGCGAGCCGTCAGGGTCTGGAGCGCCTGACGCAGATCGCCACGCTGGTGCTCATAGCCGCGATCCTGGCGATGGCGGCGGCGATGGGCGCGATGATCTGGCAGCGCCGCCCGCGGCTGGCCGACATGAAGGTCGATGGCTTCAGCCGGGCTGTGTTGTGGCGGGCATTGCTGATCGAGAGCGCATTGCTGCTCGGCGCCGGCTGCTCGATCGGTGCTGTCTTTGGGATCTATGGCCAGCTCCTGCTGAGTCACGCGCTGGCGTCTGTCACGGGCTTCCCTGTGGTGTTTTCAATCGGGGCGCTCGTGGCAATCGGCAGTTTCACGGTGGTGACCGCCGTCGCGGTGGCGATCCTGGCTGTGCCGGGATATCTGGCGGCTCGCGTGCGCCCCGCGCTCAGTCTCCAGGAGTGACGATTTAATCGAAAACCCCGCTTTAATAGAATGCTTGAGGCGTTTGGAAACGTCCGACGCCCTCATTAACGTCCAGAAGTATCTTGTCTTTTGGACATATCGCCGATGTGGCGTTTCTATCTCTGAGGCAGATTTGGGCGCTCCTCGCGGCGACGGCGCGTGAGCTGCTGTGGGGCCTGCCGCTCGCGGCCGGCGAGGTTCGTCACTGGCGCACACGGGCACTGACGATCCCCGATCCTCCGCTGCGCGTCGACGCGATGCATTCGCTTCTGCGCAAACGTGCCAACACCGATGGATCGGTTCTGTTCTCGATATTGACACGTCGCCGAAACCACTGTCTGCTGCGTCTGCTGGTCGCCTACGAGAGCATCTGGGACTTCCTCGACAACGTCAGCGAGCGGGGGGCGCCCGCGGGGGATGCAAACGGACGCCGGCTTCACCGTGCGCTTCTGGATGCGGTGGACACGGCTCGACCCATATCCGGCTACTACGTCCATCACCCCTGGAAGGACGACGCAGGCTATCTGCGTGCGCTGGTGGCGGTCTGCCGCGAGTGCTGCCTGTCGCTTCCCTCCTATGGGCAGGTGCGCCGGCCGTTGCTGGAAGAGGGAAGACGCTCTGACGTTGGGACCTATAACCACGAGCCCGACCCGGCGCGACGCGATGTCGTTCTGCGCCGCTGGGTCGAACGTGAGCGTCATGTGGTCGAACGTGAGCGTGATGTGCCCACGGCCCACAGCCCTGTGGCCTGGTATGAGCTCTCGGCTGCCGCGAGTTGTTCGGCCGCGGCTCATGTGATGCTCGCGCTGGCGGCCGATCCGGAGCGCCGCGCGAGCGATGTGGCCGCGGTCTACGCCGTCTACTTCCCGTGGTTCTCGGTTGCGACGACGATGCTGGACAGCTATGTCGACCAGGCCGAGGACGCCGCGGGCGGCGCTCATATCTACATCGCGCACTACCCCAGCGAGGAGGCCGCGACGAGGCGCGTGTGCGAGTTGGTCCGCTGCGCGAGCGACAGGGCGCGAGCCCTGCCAGGCGGCCAGCGCCACGCCGTGATCGTGGCCTGCATGGTCGCCATGTACCTGTCGAAGGACAGCGCCCGTGCTCCGTACATGCGCGCGAGCACCGCCAGCCTCGTCCGCGCCGGCGGGCCGCTGGCACGCGCGCTGGTGCCGGTGCTGCGTCTGTGGCGGATCGTCTACGGCCAGCGGACCGCATGAGCAGGGCGCACGGACCGCATGAGCCGGGCGCGCGGACCGTATGAGCCGGGCGCAGCGCCCACGGGTGGCCGCGAGCGTGTGGAACCCTTCCGGGATGCGCCCCCGATGCGCTATGCAGAACAATTTTCACCTGTGCATTGAGAGTGTCCGGGCGGACAGGCATCATGATGGGCAGGCAATGCGGGACAAACACACCAGTCGGGTCGCAGCTCCAAAGCGCGGAGAGGACGGGCGCCGCGCGCGAAGCGCTGCCAGGGACGGCAAGCCCGGTGTCCCGGTGCCCCGAAGCGCTCCACAGCGGGCCGGGCGCGGTGCACAGCGTCCGGCCCGTACGATGGGCGACAGGGCCGAACAGGGACGGGTCTTCATCCAGCTCACCGAGGACCAGGTCGACGGTGTGATCGGACGCAAGGCCGACGGGTCGCTGGCCGAAACGCACGAGGACGCCACGGCGGGCGCCACCAGCAAGGGCGCCAAGCGCTCCGGGCGCTCCACGCAGTGGCTGTTCCGGACGCTCATGGAGGACAGGAGCCTGTCCCACTCGCTCTTGATCGGTCTGCAGGTGCTGACCTGCTTTCCGCTGGACGGCACCGAGCGCGGGGTGGCCGAAGTGGCCAAGCAGCTGCAGATGAACAACAGCACGGTGCACCGCTACATGAGCACGCTGATGCGGATTGGGCTCCTGGAACAGGACACCTACTCGCGCCTGTATCGGCTGGCGAACGCGGATCTGGACGGAAATGCTCGCTAGCCCCGGCCAGCTGGAGTTGGGGGGAACGTGGGCGCCGAGCGAGAGCGAGGTGGCGCAGTCGCTGCTGGGCCAGCCGCTGCCCTCGCTGCGCCTGGCCGCCACCACGGGAGGCGAGATGAATCTGGCGACGCTGGCGAGCAGGCCCGTGGTGGTCTACATGCACCCCGGGACGGAAACATCACGGGAGGTCCCGGAGGATCCTGATGGCCTGCTCGGCAGCGGCTGCACGCTGCAGAGCCGAGTCTTCAGCGACCACGGGGCGGGCTTCGCGGGCCGCCGCTTCCACGTGATCGGGATCAGCGCCCGCCCGGCGGAGGAGCAAAGGCGATTCTGCCGGCGCGAGCGGCTGGGGTTCGCGCTGCTCAGCGACACGGAGCTTGCGCTGGCGGAGGCGATCGACCTCCCGACCCAGCGTGCGGCGGGCGGCGAGCGCGTGTACAGCCGCCTCACCTTCATCGCCCACGAAGGGGTGATCGAGCGGATCTTCTACCCCGTTCCGATACCTCGTCGCAACGCGCTGGACGTGCTTGCCTGGCTGGACAGGCAGGGGACCGTTCTATAGGGCCTATTGCGCGGACCTATTTCGCCAGCCCCGCTCCAGGGTCCTATTCCGTCAGCGCTCCAGGCGTCTATTCCGCCAGCCCCCGCTCCAGGCGGTCGGCGATCAGCCCCATCGCCTGAGCATCGAGGCTTTGGGCGAAGAGGAAGGGCACGCGCAGCACGTGCAGGTGGCGGCGGCGCAGGCGGGCGATCTGGTTGTTCTGCACGCGCGCGCGCTCGTGCACGGCGTGGGCGGCGAGGCTCGCCGAGCGTGTGGCCGCGTGATCTGGAGCGAGCGCCGCGATCGCCCGCAGCTCGCGCTCATCGAAGCGGCGCGGGAGGGTCGCGTTGAAAATCACCACATCCAGCTCCCGTCCCAGCTCCTCGCGCAGGCGCTCCCCCAACTCGAGCGTCTCCGCGACTGCCATCTCGCTGCCCTGGGCGACCGCCACATAACCCGAGCGCCGCGGGTCTTCCAGCAGGTCGCTCACCAGTTGCGACTGCGCAGCGATCGGCCCCACGCGGGCCAGGCCCGCGAAGGTGCGCGGGGAGCGCAGCAGCGCCAGCGCGTGGCCGGTGGCGGGCGCGTCGAGGATCACCAGCTCGTGGCCCGCATCGCGGCGCCCACGCCCGCCCCGCCCTCCCCGCCCGCCCCGGCCTCCCCGGCCTGCATCCTCGGTCAGCTCAAGGATCTTGACCATGCTCAGAATCTCCCTCGCGCCGGGCGCCGCCGCCACGAAGTACTGGAAGGTGGTGCTGGAGAGAAGCACGCGCGAGGACACGCGCCCGCCGAGTGTTCGCAGCCAGTCGGCCAGCACGCGATCGGGGTCGATCGAAAGGCTCCACAGGCCCTCCGCGAGCTCCACCTCCAGGCCCGGCTCGGAGGGCTCGGGCCGGCCCAGCAGCGCCGGTATGTGCTGGCGCTCGCCGACCTCCACCACGATCGTGCGCCGGCCCTGGCGCGCGGCGAGCAGTCCGAGGGCGCCGGCGATGGTCGTCTTGCCAACGCCGCCCTTGCCGGTGACCACAATCAGCTTGCGCCGCAGCAATGGAGTCATGCGGGGAGCCTATGCGCCCCTACAATTGCGCGGGTGGATACCACGACTGCCCAGGCGCCCGACGCGCAGCTCGTCTATGACGAGCGCGGCCTGCTGCCCTGCGTGGTGCAGGATTGGCACAGCGGCGAGGTGCTGACGCTGGCCTACATGAACGAGCAGGCGCTGGCGCGCACGCGCGCCACGGGCGAGCTGCACCTGTGGAGCCGCTCGCGCGATGAGCTGTGGCACAAGGGCGCCACCAGCGGCAACACCCAGGCCGTCAGGGCCCTGCGCGTGGACTGCGACGGGGACACGCTGCTGGCGCTGGTGGAGCCCGCCGGCCCGGCCTGCCACACGGGCGAGCGCAGCTGCTTTCACCGGGGCGAGCTTCAGCCGCCGGCGCCGCACGAGACGCTTCCGGGCCTTGAGCGCACACTGCTGCAACGTGCGCAAGAGCGCCCGGCGGGCTCCTACACCGTGGCCCTCCTGGAGGATCCGCAGCGGATCGGCGCGAAGGTGATGGAGGAGGCCGAGGAGGTGGCGCGCGCCGCGCGCGAGGAGAGCGACGAGCGCGTCGACGAAGAGGCGGCCGACGTGCTCTACCACCTGCTGGTCCTGCTGCACAGCCGCGCTCGCACGCTGGCCGACGCCGAGCGGGTGCTCGATGAGCGCCGTCGCTAGCCCGCGGGCGCGTACGGGCGGCCCGTACAACCTGATTCCCATGTGCGACAGCTTCATCGCCGACTGCGAGACCCCCGTGTCGGTCTTCCTGAAGCTGCGCGAGCTGGCCCCCGGGCAGCCCTGCTTTCTGCTGGAGTCCGCCGAGCAGGGCCAGCGTATGGGCCGCTACTCGTTCATCGGCTTCCGGCCGCGTTCAGTCCTGCGCTGGTCGCTGGGCGAGGCCGGCGACCCCTACGCACTGGCGGCGGAGCACGTCGCCCGCTTCCGCCAGGCGCCGCTCGCGGATGGGGCGGGGGCGGGTGGGGCTCCATTCCTCGGTGGCGCCGTGGGCTTCTTCGGCTATGACCTCGTGCGCACCGTGGAGCCGCTGGCGGAGCCAAACCCAGATCCGCTGGGACTGCCGGACATGGCGCTGATGCTCTCCGATGCGCTGGTGGTGTTCGACCACCTCAAGCACACCGTCACGATCGTGGCCAACGCCGATCTGGAGGCCGAGCCCGACGTGCAGCGCGCTCAGGCAAGCGCCGCGGGGACGATCGCCGAGATCCGCCACGCGCTCGCCGGGCCCGTGCCTCTCGCCGGACCCGTGCCGCGGGCGCGGAGCAGCGCGGGCGAGCGGGCGATGCCGCGTTTTGAGTCCAACATGTCCCGCGCGGACTTCGAAGGCATGGTGGCGCGCATCGTGGAGTACATCTTCGCCGGGGACGCCTTCCAGGTGGTGCCCTCGCAGCGCTGGTCTGCGCCGGTGCCCGTGGAGGCATTCTCGATCTACCGCGGCCTGCGCGCAGTCAACCCCAGCCCCTACATGTACTTCCTGGACTTCGGCGACTTCCAGGTGGCGGGCACGAGCCCCGAGCCGCTGCTCACGGTCAGCGGCCGCCACGTCTCCACGCGCCCCATCGCCGGCACACGCCCGCGCGGCGCCAGCCCCGAGGAGGACCGCCGCATCGCCGCCGAGCTGCTGGCCGACGAGAAGGAGCGCGCCGAGCACACGATGCTCGTCGATCTGGGCCGCAACGACCTCGGCCGCGTGTGCGAGTACGGCAGCGTCACCGTCGATGAGCTGATGGAGATCGAGTCCTACAGCCACGTCATGCACATCGTCTCCTCCGTCTCGGGCACCCTGCGCCCCGGCGTGGGGGCGATGGACGCGCTGCGCTCGGTGCTGCCCGCCGGCACCCTCTCGGGCGCGCCCAAGGTGCGCGCGATGCAGATCATCGACGAGCTCGAGCCGATCAAGCGCGGCGGCTACGGCGGCGCCATCGGCTACCTCAGCTACAGCGGCGACCTCGACACCGCCATCCACATCCGCACCGTCGTCGTCAAGGACGGCGTCGCGCACGTGCAGGCCGGCGGAGGGACCGTGGCCGACGCCAAGCCCGCGTACGAGTACGAGGAGTCGGTGGCGAAGACCACCGCGGCCATGCGCGCGATCGAATTGGCCTGCGAGCAGGGGGATTGGGGCTGAGCCGCGCCCATGAGCATGAGAGTCCTCGTCATCGACAACTACGACTCCTTCGCCTACAACCTCGTGCAGTACCTCGGCGAGCTGGGGGCGGACGTGGAGGCGGTGCGCAACGACCGCGCCACGGTGGACGAGCTGCTGGCGCGCGGCTACGACCGCTGCGTGGTCTCGCCCGGCCCCTGCACGCCCGACGACGCCGGCATCTCCCTGGAGGCGGTGCGGCGGATGCCCGAGGCCGGGGTGCGCACGCTGGGGGTGTGCCTCGGCCATCAGGCCCTCGCGCAGGCCTTCGGCGGGCGCGTCAGCCTGCACCCGCCCGTGCACGGCAAGGCCACCACGATCGAGCACGATGGGCGCACGATCTTTACGGGGCTGCCCTCGCCGCTGACGGTGGGCCGCTACCACTCGCTCGTGGTGGACCCCGAGCTGCCCGGCTGCCTGGAGGCCTCCGCGCACGGCGATGGCGTGCTGATGGCCGTGCGCCACCGCGAGCTGCCCGCCGAGGGCGTGCAGTTTCACCCCGAGTCGATCCTCACGGACGAGGGCAGGCGGCTGCTCGCCAACTTCTTGGCCTGATGCCCAACGAAGTCCTCACCAAAGCGATCGACGTGCTCGCCTCCGGGCGCGACCTGAGCGCCGACGAGGCCGCCGAGGTGCTGGCGCAGATCATGCACGGCGAGGCATCCGAGACGCAGATTGCGGGCTTTCTGATCGCGCTGCGCACCAAGGGCGAGACCGTGCAAGAGCTGGCGGGGCTGGCGCGCACCATGCGCGCCCTCGCAACCCACGTGCCTACGCGGCGCACCGACCTGCTGGACACGGCCGGCACCGGCGGCGGGCAGCGCACCTTCAACGTCTCCACAACCGCCGCCCTGATCGCGGCGGGCGCCGGCTGCGCGGTGGCCAAGCACGGCAATCGCTCTGCCACCAGCTCCTCGGGCTCAGCGGACGTGTTGGAGGCGCTGGGGGCGCGCATCGACCTCGATCCTCAGGGCGTGGCGGGGTGCATCGAAGAGGCGGGCTTCGGCTTCATGTTCGCCCCCGCCCATCATCAGGCCACCCGCTTCGTGATACCCGTGCGCAGGGAGCTGGCGGTGCGCACCGTCTTCAATCTGCTCGGCCCGTTGACCAATCCGGCTGGGGCCAGCCGGCAGCTGGTCGGCGTCTCCGACCCGGCCTTCCTGGAGATCGTCGCCGGGGCGCTCGCGCTGCTGGGGGTGGAGCACGCGCTGGTGGTGTCCAGCGAGGACGGGCTGGATGAGATCTCCACCTCGGCCGCTACGCGTGTGATCGAGGTACGCGGAGACGGGGAGGGCATCCGCGCCTACACGCTCACCCCGGAGGAGGTGGGGATCGGACTGGCGCCGAGGGACTACGAGGGCGGCACTCCCGAAGAAAACGCGCTCCTCACGCGCGCGATCCTCGAAGGCGAGACGGGGGCCCGTACCGATCTCGCGCTCATCAACGCTGGCGCGGCCATCTACGTGGCGGGCGCCGCCACCGGCATCCCCGAGGGCGTCGAGCTGGCGCGGACCGCGCTCGCGCAGGGGGATGCGGCACGCGCGCTGGAGAGCTATGTGGCGGCCAGTCGGAGACATGCCCCCGCCGGAGCGCCCGCGTGAGCGCCACGGTGCTGGATGAGATCCTCGCGCGCACCCGCCAGGACTTGGAGCGGCGCAAGCGGGACCTGCCCATCGGTGAGTTGGAAGGCCGCGACAGCGCCCCCTCCAAGGGCTTCCGCGACGCGCTCACGGGTCCCGACATGGCAGTTATCGCCGAGTTCAAGCGCCGCTCGCCCTCGGCTGGCCAGCTGCGCGAAGGGGCCGATGTGGGCGAGATCGCGGCGTCCTACGAGCGCGGTGGGGCCGCCGCCATGTCGGTCCTCACCGAGGGCCCCCACTTCGAGGGCTCGCTGGAGGACCTGCGCCAGGCGCGCGCCGCGTGCGCGCTGCCGCTGCTGCGCAAGGACTTCATAGTGGACCCCTACCAGCTGCACGAGGCACGTGCCGCCGGGGCCGACGCGGTGCTCTTGATCGTGGCCGCAATGCCGCAATCGACCCTCCAGACGCTGCACGAGCTGGCCCGCGAGCTGGGTCTGGATGCGCTGGTGGAGGTGCACGACAGCGCGGAGCTCGAGGTGGCGCTGGGCGTGGGAGCCGAGCTGATCGGGATCAACAACCGCGACCTGCGCGACTTCAGCGTGGACGTGCGGCGTACCTCGCGCCTGCTGGCCGAGATCCCTCCGGGGAGGGTGGTGGTGTCGGAGTCGGGCATCGCCTCCGTCGAGCAGCTGCGGGAGCTGGAGGAGCAGGGCGTGCAGGCGGTGCTGGTGGGGGAGTCCCTGATGCGCGCCTCCGACCCCGAGGCGGCCCTGCGGGCGCTGTGCAACTTTTAGGGACACCATTGCTCTTCTTTAGACCGCCTTCATAGCGACCGTTCATCCTCAGCGCATATGAAACGAATGTTCTTCATCCCCTTCATCTCCGCCCTGCTGGGCGCAGGCGTGGTCGTGGCCGTGCTGGCCGCCGCCGGCAGCCTCGGCTCGGGCTCCTCCAGGACCGTCACCACGATCCAGTCCTCGGCGCCGCTCGCGCCCTCCAACGCCTCCGTCGAACACAGCGGGCTGACGCCGCACGACATCTACGTGCGCGACGCTCCCGGCGTGGTGTTCGTGACCTCCACGATCGTCAAGCAGAGCGAATCGCCCTTCCTCTTCGGCGGCGAAAGCCAGCAGCAGCAGGGCACGGCCTCCGGCTCGGGCATCGTCATCAACGAAAACGGCACCATCCTCACCAACTGGCACGTGGTCGAGAACGCCGTCAAGGTCACCGTCAGCCTCGAACACGGCAGGACCGTCAACGCTCAGGTGGTGGGCAAGGATCCCTCCAACGACCTCGCCGTGCTGCACATACCCACCGAAGGGCTCACGCTGCACGCGCTGCAGCTGGGCGACTCCAGCAAAGCGCAGGTGGGCGATCCGGTGCTCGCGATCGGCAATCCCTTCGGCCTCGACCGCACGCTCACCACGGGCGTTATCTCCGCTCTGCAGCGCGAGATCACGGCGCCCAACGGCTTCACGATCTCCAACGTGCTCCAGACCGATGCGCCCATCAACCCCGGCAACTCGGGCGGGCCGCTGCTCGACGCAAGCGGTCGCGTGATCGGCATCAACTCGCAGATCGAGACCGGCGGCAGCAGCGGCGGCAGCGTCGGCATCGGCTTCGCCGTGCCCATCAACACCGCCAAGTCCGAGCT
>Ga0116217_10003253_pt1 | contig 14843 bp, 17 predicted proteins | sample Sb_taG_6_FD_89697 | JGI IMG/M metagenome (GOLD analysis project Ga0116217, IMG submission 89697) | Peat soil microbial communities from Weissenstadt, Germany - Sb_50d_4_PS metaG | ecosystem: Environmental > Terrestrial > Soil > Wetlands > Peat | place: Germany: Weissenstadt | collected 2010-09-21 | reverse complement strand
CGCCGGCCAGCACCGCATCCCCGCCGGGCGGCTGGCCGTGGCGGTCGCGATCACCGCCAACGCCGCCTCGTTCCTGCTCCCCACCGCCAACATCACCAGCCTGCTCCTGCTCGGCCGCACACCGCTCCCGGCACTGGCCTACCTGCGCAGTTCATGGCCCGCCTGGCTGCTGGTCACCGCCATCACCCTCGGCCCGCTCAGCGCCTGGCTCGCCCGCGCCGGACCCGGGCCAGCCCGCCCGGCCCGCGACCGCCCATCCGCGCGGACCGCGCTGGACCTGATGCCCATGTTCCTGGCCGCCTCCGCGATCCGCGCGCTGCTCGCCCACGGCATCGCCCTGCACGCCAGCTTCGCCGGCCAGCTCGCCGGCGGCGCCGCACTGGCCGCCGGCCTGAACAACCTGCCCGCCGCCGCCGCCCTGCACCCAGCCGGGCCGGCCGGGCTGTGGGCAGCCATCCTCGCCACCGCCATCGGCCCGAACCTGCTCATCACCGGCTCGGTCGCCACCTTGATCTGCCGGCGAATCGCCCGCCACGCCGGCACGGCGTTCAGCGCCTGGCAGTTCACCGCCATCGGAGCAACGCTCATCCCGGCCCAGCTCGCCGTCGCCACCCTCGGGCTGCACATCACCGGCGCGCTCCGCTGACAGGCGGCCGGAAGAAGATCCAGCACCGGCCCGGCCTCATCGAAGGCCACGGCAGATCCGCGTGACCTGGCGCGCTACGGGCGCGCTACGGCTTCTCGGCCAGACTCTCCTGTGCGCTTTTTCGCGCCGCCGCCCCTGGACGGGTCGCCCGGAACTGGCCGTGCCAACCAACAGGCTCGCGGCGACTTGGGGGGATCCGGCTGGTCTATATCCGCAGACGCCCGCACGGGCGGTGCGGAAACCCTCCGAACCGAGGAGCAGACATGGCAATCGCAGGCAAGACAGTCCTGGTGACCGGCGCCAGCCGCGGCATCGGGCGGGCGCTGGTCGAGGAGGCCCTGGCCCGGGGCGCGGCCCGGGTGTACGCCGGCACGCGCCAGCCGCTGGAGTACCCTGACGGGCGCGTCACGCCGCTGATCCTGGACGTCACCAGTCCGGAGCAGGTGCGGGAGGCCGCAGGCCAGGTCCAGTCGCTGGACATCCTCATCAACAACGCCGGCGTCTTCCTGTTCGACGACCTGAGCGATCGTGCCGCACTCGAAGACCACCTGGCCGTCAATCTCTACGGCACCTACGACGTGACCCAGGCGTTCCTTCCGGCCTTGACTCGTTCCGGGGGAGCCATCGTCACCATCGGGTCGGTCGCGGCGCTCGCCCCGATCCCGCTCACCCCGGCCTACTCCCTGTCGAAGGCGGCCGCGTTCAACCTGGCCCAGTCGCTGCGCATGCTGCTGGCCAGGCGGGGAGTGCGGGTGCACGCCGTCCTCAGCGGCCCGGTCGATACCGACATGGTCCGGGACCTGGACATCCCCAAGTCCTCACCGGAATCGGTCGCCCGGGCGATCTTCGACGGCATCGACGACGGCGAGGAGGACATCTTCCCCGACCCCTTCTCCCAGGCTCTGGCCGAAGGCTGGCGTACCGGCGTCGCCAAAGCACTCGAACGCCAGAACGCGGCGCTCCTGGACGCGGTCCCGGTCGCGGAGTGAGGCTGGGAGGGATGGCGGTGAACGCCGGGCCGACGAGCGGGCTTCCTGACGGGGGAGACTGGCCCCGTCACGCAGGCGGAACCCGGGCGGATGCGGCGCTGGCCTCCCGTTCTGTTCCCGCGCCAGGCGCCCGGGCGGCCGTGACGGCGGCCGCGCTGGCCGCGACGCTCGGGCTGGCCGCAGCGTGCTGGGTGATCGCGGCCTGGCAGATGAGCGGGATGGACATGGGAGTAGCTACCCGGCTTGGTCCGTTCGGGGTATTCACGGGTGTGTGGGTGGCGATGATGGCCGCGATGATGCTGCCGGGCGCGGTCCCTGCGGCGGTGCGGCGTGCCCGGGCCAGCGGCCGGGTCCGCGCGGTGCCGCTGTTCGTCGGGTCCTACCTGGCGGTGTGGGCCGTGGTGGGCGTCGCGGTGTACGCGTTGATGAGCCTGACCTGGATGGCGGTGATCGCCGTGCTCGCGGTCGCCCAGAAGCTGCGGCCCGCGAAGGCCGCCGTCGATGTGCCGCTGGCGCTGGCGATCGTCGGGTTCGGCATCTGGATCGCCGTCGCGCCCTCGTCGGTTCCCGGGCTCGTACCACCGATGTGAGGCGTCATCGGCCGCACCGGCCAGGCCAGGCTGGTGTGCCCACGAGAAAAGCCGCTGTGACACAAGAGCGGCTGTGACCACAAGAAAAAGGAGAAACAAGGCCATGACCAGTCACCAGACTGGAACACGGGAGCAGTGGGCAGCTGCCCGCGAGGAGCTGCGCGCCCTGGAGAAGGAGCACACCCGGCTGGGCGACGAGCTGGCGCGGCAGCGGCGCGAGCTGCCGTGGGTCCGGGTCGAGAAGGACTACCGCTTCGACACCGACGACGGCCCGCGCGCGCTGACGGAACTCTTCGATGGCCGCAGCCAGCTGCTCATCTATCACTTCATGTTCGGCCCGAGCTATGCGGCCGGCTGCCCGACCTGCTCGTCGATCGCCGACAGCGTCAACGGCGTCCTCCCGCACCTGAACGCACGCGATGTGACCATGCTGTTCGTCTCACAGGCCCCACTCGAGACGTTGCAGGCGTTCAAGCGGCGGATGGGCTGGAGCTTCCCCTGGGTGTCGTCGGCCCGCAGTGAGTTCAACCTCGATCTCGGCTTCTCGAGCAGCAAGGAGCAAACGCTCGAGTGGGCCGTGCCGATGCTCGGGCAGCTGCCTCCGATCGCCGCCCGTAACGCGAGGGAGACCGGCACCGACGTCCCCGGTTACCTGACCGAGAGTTTCGGTTTCAGCGTCTTCGTCCTGGACGACGGGGCTGTCTACCAGACCTATTCGGCCGGGGCCCGCGGGGTCGAGTTCCTGATGGGCTACTACGCGATCCTCGACCGGGCACCGAACGGCCGCGATGAGGACGACGGATTCCAGCTCTGGATCCGCCGCCACGACGAATACGGCCGCCAGTGACGCCTTTCGGAGGCGATTTATCACGAACTCGGCTCCGGGCGAAGACAGCGACCATAAAGGCTTTCCCTGGAGGGTGCGGGGATCCGGGAATCCCCGCACCCGCTGGCTCAGTCGAGCAGGGCGGTGACCGTGCCCGCGCCGACGGTGCGGCCGCCCTCGCGGATCGCGAAGGTCTGGCCGGCATCCAGCGCGACCGGCTGGTCCAGCGCGACGGTGACCTGCGCCGTCTGCCCGGGCCGGGCCGAGGCCTCGGCGCTGGCATCGCCGCCGAGGTCCAGCACGCCGGACACGCCGGTGGTGCGGAGGTAGAACTGCGGGCGGTACCCCGAACGCACCGGCGTGCGCCGGCCGCCTTCGGCCGCCGCCAGCAGATGCAGCGTGGCGGTGAAGCGCTGGTGCGCGCGCAGGCTGCCCGGCGCGGCGAGCACCTGGCCCCGCCGCACCTGGTGACGGCCGACACCGCGCAGCAGCAGCGCCGCGCTGTCGCCGGCCTCGGCGGCCTCCATCGTCTTGCCGAACGTCTCGACGCTGGTGACGACCGACCTCACCGCCGCGCCCAGCCCGATGAGCTCGACCGGGTCACCGGCCCGCACCTGGCCGCGCTCGACCGCGCCGGTGACGACCGTGCCGCGGCCGGTGATGGTCATGCAGTTCTCCACGGCCATGAGGAACGGCGCGTCGGTGCAGCGCCCGGGCACCGGCACGTAGGCGTCGATGGCGTCGAGCAGGTCCAGGATCGACGCCACCCAGCGTTCCTGGCCGGCCAGCGCCGCCAGCCCGGAGACCCGCACGACGGGCACCTGCCCGCCGGGGTACCCGCAGGCCGACAGCAGCTCGCGGACCTCGAGCTCGACGAGATCGGCGATCTCCTCGTCGGCCACGTCGGCCTTGGTGAGCGCGACGACCACGTGCGACACCCCCACCTGCCGGGCCAGCACGACGTGCTCCCGGGTCTGCGGCATCACGCCGTCCAGCGCCGAGACCACCAGGACCGCGCCGTCGACCTGCGCCGCCCCGGTGATCATGTTCTTGACGTAGTCCGCGTGGCCGGGCATGTCGACGTGCGCGTAGTGCCGGGCCGCGGTCTCGTATTCCACGTGCGCGATGTTGATGGTGATGCCCCGCGCGGCCTCCTCGGGCGCGCGGTCGATCTGGCCGAACGGTACGTACCTGCTCGTTCCCCGGTCCGCGAGGACCTTCGTGATGGCGGCGGTCAACGTGGTCTTCCCGTGGTCAACATGCCCCATCGTGCCGATGTTGAGGTGCGGCTTGTCGCGGACATAGGCCTGCTTGGTCATGACTGATCTGCTCCTGGTTCCTCCTGCTGCACTCGCTGACCCCGCGCGCGCTCACCGCACCGCGCGATGCGCCACCCTCCCCCGCCGGGTCACCCGAAGCGAACGGGGAAGGGTCAGCGTCGCGCGCCGCCGCGGGCCGCCACGCCCGCCGGCGACAGCAGGGCCGGGGCAGCCGTCATCGCCGCGCGGTCACCCGCGCAGGCGGCGAAGACGGCGAACCGGAACACGCCAGCAAGCGTGCGGCATCAGCCGCCCCGTCCGCAAAGGGTTTTCGCGGCTATGCGCGTTCCGCATCGGCCGGGGGGCGCAGGCCGTCGAGTGCGGTCTGGAGGATTGGTCCGGTGTAGCCAGTGCCGCCGTGGATCGTGGCGATGGCGACGATCATGTCGAGGATCTGTTCCAGGGTGAGGTCGTCGCGGACTTCGCCGGCGTGCTGTGCGGCGGCGAGGAGCGGCCGGCCGGCGGCCATCACCCGGGTACGGCTGTTTCTGAACAGGGGGTTGCTGCGGTCCGTTTGCTTGAGCAGCTCGGCGGCGATGTGCCGCTTGCTGAAGGTAAAGGCGAAGAACCGGTGCAGCCAGGCCGCCAGAGCCGCTCCGGGCATCTCGCCGTCGATGGTCTCGGCGGCCTGGCAGACGGCATCGACCTCGTCGGTGTAGAGGGCCTCGAGGAGCTCCTGGCGTCCGGGGAAGTTGCGGTACAGGGTGGCCATGCCGACTCCGGCGCGCCGCGAGATTTCGGCCATCGACACCTCAGCATCGGGATCGGCGAACGCGGTGCGCGCGGCCGCGAGGATCTTGCCGCGATTGCGCTCGGCGTCGGCTCGTCTGGCGGGTGCCGGGAACTGATCAGCAGGCATCAGGACTCCAAGTGGACAGGCTATCCGGTAATCGCTACAGTGAAGTGGACAGGCTCTCCGCCTGCTGGCAATCCGATCATATCCACCTGCCGCGACTGACTCGCGGCGACTCAAGGAGCTTCATCATGGAATACCGGCCCCTGGGACGCACCGGCATCTCGGTCAGCCAGATGTGCCTGGGCGCGATGATGTTCGGCGCGTTCGGCAACTCCGACCACGACGACGCGACCAAGATCATCCACCAGGCGCTGGACGCCGGGATCAACTTCATCGACACCGCCGATGGCTACTCCGCCGGCGAGTCAGAAGAGATCCTGGGCCAGGCACTGGCCGGCGGACGGCGCGAGAGCGTGGTGCTCGCCGTCAAGTTCGGCGTTCCCTTCGCCGACGACGACCCCAACCATCGAGGAGCGTCGCGGCGGTGGATCACCGAGGCGGTCGAGGGATCGCTGCGGCGGCTTCAGACCGACTGGATCGACCTGTACCAGGTGGGCGTTCCCGATCCGGGCACCGATATCGACGAGACCCTCGGCGCCCTGTCCGACCTCGTGCTCGCCGGCAAGATCCGCTCCTTCGGCGCGTCGAAGGTGCCCGCCTCCCAGATCGTCGAGGCCCAGTGGACCGCCGAGCGCCGCGGCCACGGGCGGTTCCGCACCGAGCAGCCGCCCTACTCCCTGCTGACCCGCGCCATCGAGTACGACCTGCTGCCGACCTGCCTGCGCCACGGGATGGGCGTCATGGCCTACAGCCCGCTGGCCGGGGGGTGGCTGTCGGGCAGGTACCGCAAGGGCCAGGAGGTCAGTGGGCCGGGCTCGGCCGCTCGTGCTCAGCGCTTCCCCGGGGCCTATGACGCCGCCAACCCGGCCAATGCCGCCAAGTTCGACGCCGCCGATGCCCTCGGCGCGCTCGCTGACGAGGCCGGGCTGACCCTCATCCAGATGGCGGTCGCGTTCGTCATCCGCCACCCCGCGGTCACCTCCGCGATCATCGGCCCGCGCACCATGGAGCACCTAGACGGCTACCTCGCCGCCGACGGGATCGAGCTGTCCGCCGACGTGCTTGACCGCATCGACCAGATCGTTCCCCCCGGAGTCACGATCAACGTCGCCGACAACATGTGGAACGTCGGCACGAGGGCGCTGGAGGCCCCATTCCGCCGGCGGCAGGGTTGACCGCCCCGGGGCACTGGCCGGGCTGACACTCCCGCAGCCGGCGCGCCCCCAATCACAACATGCTGAGTCGGCTCCGCCTGCCGCGCAGGCGGAGCCGACTCAGCCATCCAGGGTCGCGGGCAGCCAACTACTGCCCGCCGCCGGCCAGGACAGCACGTGGTGCCGTGCCCGCGACCGACGAGCCGGCCGCCGACGCCGCTGTCCGCCGGGCCCTGGCCAGCCTGCGCACAGACGCGATGTGCAGGGTCATCAGCAGCGGCACGCCGGCTGTAGGGACGAGCGCGAGCGGGAGTGAGCTGATCGCCGTGCCGGACGGCGTGGTGTGCACCAGTTGGAAGCCGGTGAGGGCGCCAAGGGTCAGGGCCAGCAGGATCCTTCTCAGCTTTGATCGAGGCCGAAAAACCGGATCACATGCTTCCATCCCCGCCCGCGTTCGGCGCGCAGGAGCCGGCGCGCGTCCCTGGACCGGACGGGACAAGCATCGGGCCCGCCGAGGTCCGGATCGGCGACTCGGCCGTGCTGATGTTCGACGCAGCCTGACGGCTCAGGCGTCACGCCAGGCGACCCGCTCTGGGGCCAGGGCATTTGCCGGCCCGGTCCTGCTGGTGTACAAACGGGGATGACGACGGGCCAGGACGAGGGGGCGCCGTCGCTGTTCTCGCTCCGCCAGGAAGCGCGGACGGTCTACGGCCGTGACACGCCGGGCTACGATGCGGGCCGGCCCGATTATCCCGGAGAGGTGTACGAGATCCTCACCTCCCGCTGCGGCCTGCGGGCGGGCGTCTCGGTGCTCGAGATCGGTGCCGGGACCGGGCTCGTCACGCGCCGGCTCGTGGCGGTCGGTGCCCGGGTGACCGCGGTCGAGCCCGATGAGAACATGGCCGCCCGACTGGCCACCGTCGGCGGCGATGTGGAGATCATCACCGAGATCTTCGAGCGGGCTCTGCTCCCGCAGCGCAGCTTCGATCTCGCCGTGGCGGCCACCTCGTTCCACTGGGTCGACCAGGCCGCCGGGCTGCCCAAGCTCGGCCGGCTCATAAGGCCGGGCGGCTGGGCCGCCTTGTGGTGGACCATCTTCGATGACCCGGGCCGTGAAGACGCCTTCCGTGCCGCGCTCGGGGCGCGAACGGGTACCGAGGACCCGGGCGGGCAGCGGAATGCCCACTTCCAGCTGGATGCCGGATCCCGCCGCCGCGACCTGACCGAACTGGCCGGGCTCATCGACGTGACCGGGAATCTCATCCGCTGGACCGCGGATCTGGACACCGCGCAACTGCGCGCCCTCTACGCCTCGATGATCCGGATCCGCCGCCTGCCACCCGGTGACCAGCGGCGCATCCTGGACCAGATCTCCCAGCTGTCAGACCGCGATTTCGGCGGCCGGGTGCGGCGGCCCTTCGTGACGGCGCTATACACCGGCCGTCGGCCACCCGGAAGCCGGGACCAGGCCGGTCCACGGCTGCCCAGCTTACAAGTGGCCGGTAAGGTCGCCGGCGCGCCGCACGCGGTACCGCAGGTGGGTGGCGCGCTGGCCCTGGATTATGACCGGGTCGTCGAAGCGGTGCGGGGCGCTCGCCAGGTTGGTGAAGTACGGGATGCCCCGGCCGAGGAGCACCGGGACCAGGCTGACGCAGACTTCGTCCACCAGTCCCAGGTCGAGGGCCTGCCGCGCGATGTCGGCGCTGGCGATGGTGACATCTTTGCCGTCGGCGATTTCCCCGGCAGCCGCGATGCCTTCGGCCACACCGTTGACGAAGGTGGTGCGTGGCCACTTCGTGGTGTCCTCGGGCGCGTTGTGGGTCACGACGACGACCGGCGCGCCGATCGGGTGATTGTCGTCCCAGCCGTTGGTCAGGTCGAACAGCCGCCGGCCGCAGACGAGCGCGCCAGCCCCGGCGAGCATCTCGCGCAGCATCTCGGCGCTGTTTGCGTCGAGCTGGAACGACCAGCGTCCGCCGGCGCTTGGCACGATGACGTCCCCGGCGCTGTACCAGCCGAACAGCTCGCCGATACCGTCCTCGGGGTCGGCGATGTAACCGTCCAGCGACATCGTCATGTGCGTGTACACCTTGGCCATGCGGACCTCCCGTGGGCCGGTCTCCGGATAGGCAGTCATTGGATAGAACGATCCGGGGGATCAGAGCTCATCGGTGAGTTGCGGGGCCGATGAGTTTCGCGCGCTCGCGAGGTCTACCCCGACGGGATCAGCGCCGCCGACTTCGGCTGAGGCAGCCCGCTGAGCGCCTTAGACGCCGGGTAAGGCGCGCGGGCGGCAAAGTATGGCATTTGCCTGATGCGGCGGCAATGGGCTTAGGGCGAATCTGGTACATGACGGCGGCCGCTGGCCGGGCTCATCCCGGGGCGTTCGTCGTCCAAGCGGATCCTCGCCGGTACACGGCGGTGACGTGCCGGCGGCGATCCGCATCGACACGGGGTGAACGAGGCGCGAGTGGACCGCCACCACTCGCCGCCTGCGGAGGATCGCCTGGAGGCGATGATGGTCAATTCGTACTACGGCATCTACCAGGCTGAACGCGGCAAGACCGCGGCCGAGATCCGGGCGGCCGATGCCCAGCTCGGCGGGTGGGCCGCCGAGCTGGGTCAGCTCGGCTCGGCGTTCGCCGTCCCGGTCCGCGCGGTGCGCCGGTCGCTGCGCAGGCAGCGGCGGGCCGCGTGCCAGGCCGCATCGGATGCCGGATGAGGGCAGGCCCGTCACCGTTGACCACGGTGCCGCGGCCGCGGGAGTACGGGGAGCAAGAGGTGCTGGCCCCGGTGCAGTGGCGCGACGCCACCGCCGGCGGTCAGGACACCACGGGGCTGAGCCTTGATCTGGCGTGCGCAGAGGATCCGGAGCTGTTCTTCGCCGAGTCCCCGCAGGACGTGGAGCAGGCCAAGGCGATGTGCCGGGGCTGCCGGGCCAGGCTGGCCTGCCTGGCCGGCGCGCTGGAGCGCGGGGAGCCCTGGGGCGTCTGGGGCGGCGAGTTGCTGATGGGCGGCGCGATCGTCCCGCGTAAGCGCCCCCGCGGACGTCCCCGCAAGGACGTTGTCCCGATTGCCGCCACCGCAGCCGGGCCGCGTCGGCCCGGCAGCTCGCGTCGGTGAGCCGTCGGGCCGGGCGTTACCCCCACTGGCCTGTATCTCCCCGCAGCCTGACGCGAACCGGGCCAGCCGCGGCGTCAGCGTAGGCCGAGTTCCTGCGGTGGCGGCCAGTCGCCCGGCAGTCCGGCCAGCCGCCGCACGTAGTCCTTCACGGTCGAAGGGCTGCTTCTCGGTCAGGGTCTTGTGGCCGGCCCCGGTGACCGGACCACGACCAGGTGCATCACGTTGTGCCCTTGGGCTCATCGGCTCGCCGGCGGACCTTCGGTTTACCGCGGGCTCGCACCCCCGTTCGTTCGGTCATAAATTTGCCGAACGGCGATTCCTCATGGCCGTCGCGCTAGCCGTCCTCATCCCCTGGGACGTTTGCGCCCTCGGCGTGCTGCTCGGGCGCACCCTTGATGGCGATCGTCGCGCGGCTCTCGAGAGCCGCGTCGAAAAGCTCGGCCACCGACTTCCGGATCTCCTCGCCGACAGTCGCCCTGTCCTTACACAGGTTCTCGATGTTCCGCTGATAAAGAACGAACCTCATCCCGAACGAGACGCGCGAGCGTGCCCCCGCAGCGAAGTCTCCGCCCAGCCCGCCAAACAAACTGTCCGAATCGCCGCCCCCCGTGCTGGGCCCTTCCAGATGCCACCGGCGATCGGGATCGACACCCCGCTCGACCCGCGGCTTGTCCGGCAGCAGCACCACGTCCACCAGGACGCCGGATGAACCGCCCGTCTCGGAGTCATGAACCCTGATCTGTGCCTCAGCTTCCGCCTGGAAGTCGGCACCCGCCATCCGGTACGGCACCACCCAGGTGCCGGACTCGGAGGTCAGCGCCGCCGCGGCGGCGAAGTCGGCCCGCCCCGCGTCGGGGTTGCCCGCGTCGAGCCAGACCTTGACCTGGCCGCGTAGCGCCCACGCAGGAGCGAACCGGCTGGCCAATTTCACAACGTCGTCGAGGCGTTCGCCCGCCTCCTCGAACCGGCCCTGGCGGTACAGCGCGACCGCGAGGCGCCACAGCGCCTGGGCAGACGTCGGATCGGCGTCGGCCGCCGCCTGGGCGGCCCTGCGTGCGTCCTCAAAATACCCAAGCCACCACAGCGCCTCCGAGGCGAGCACGAGCGACGCGATCCGGACCGCCGGCACCGGATCCCTCAGGTGACGATGAGCCACCCACAGGGCCCCAAGCGGATGACCGGGGCAGCTGCGCGTGTGTTCCCGCAGCGTCTCCAGAACATCCTTCGCCGGTTCGCGGGCGTCATGGCGGTGTTCGGCGGGAACGAGGTTGAGCCACCGTGCCGCGGCCTCTCTCAGTGGCGCGTCCAGTTCGAAGTCGGGCGCTTTGGGGTTCGCCACATAGCCCGGCCCCGAATGATGGGCGGGCCGGGCCCTTGGAGTATCGGAGGGCGTCACATCATCTCTGGGCATAGGGCACATGATCGTTTCTTTGCCTCGGGCAGCGCCCACTGGAGAGCGGCAAGATTTCCGTCCACTCTAGTGGGGTGCTGTTTAACTCGGTGAAGCAGCGGCCGGCCATGACGCCAGCGGTACGCGCGAATGGGCAGATATCCCCGGCCTGGCCCGCGCCGGTCGTGATCATCGATGAATGCGCCGTACTGGCCGGCACCCGCCGCGACTGGGCCAAGCGGGCGGACGTTCATGATGCCCGCCCGGTCGGCCAGCTCGAAAAGCCCATGATCACCCTCGATCGGCAGCAAAACAGCGATGCTTACGCCGCGCTGCCGCTGTCCGGCTGGGCGGCGAGCCATTCCTCGAACGTCGGCCCGGCCAGCCTGGCGTGCGGTCCCGGGAGCAGCGAACCATCGGCGGCAGCCTCGCTGTCCGGGTCGGCCCTTTTCACCTCCTCGATCCGGACCCGGTCGCCGCGCCGGGCCGTGACCAGCCGGGCCAGGCTGGCGAGGTTCTCCTCGAGCGGGCCCGCGAGCTCCGGGATCGGCGCCCCGGCGGACTCGGCCGCCCGGGCGGCCGCGAACTCGGCCTGGGGGCTGGTGGCCATCACGGCGAGGGCCTCGGCGACGGTGCGGGCGGCGTGGCGCGTCCAGCAGCAGCTGATCGCGTGAGCGAGCGGCCTGGCGTCAGGCTCCTGCTGGATGAGATGTTCTCGCTGGCCGTCGCGGCGGAGCTGCGCGCGCCCGGCCACGACGTGATCGCGGTCGCGGACCAGCCTGATCTACGCTCCGGGTCCGACGAGGAGGTATTCGCCTGGGCGAGCACAGAAAAACGGTGGTTGCTCACGGAGAATGTCAAGGACTTCAGGCCGATCATGCTGCGGTCCCTGCAAACCGGGCCGCCAGGGTGCGGGCTGCTGTTCAGCAGCAGCCGGGTCTTCCCCAGATCCAGGAAGAATCCCGGCCCGCTGATCAGGGCGCTCCACGTATGGCTGACCGCTGGGCCGCCTGCCCCACCCGCCACCGAGTCGTGGCTTCTCGGCGCATCCGACCCGCCGTGACCGCGGGGCAGGCGAGCCAGCCGCGACCTCAGCGAGGCTTGGCCGGGGTCAGCGGGCGAAGGCATCGAGGGCGGCGCGCAGGTGGGCGCTGGTCGCGGCGTTGCCGAGGTGGCCGGCGTCCTCGACGATGATGAGCTCGGCATCGGGCCAGGCGCGGGACAGCTCCCACGCGGTGTTCAGTGGGGCGCTGACGTCCAGCCGCCCGTGCACCAGCACGGCGGGGATGCCGGCGAGCCGGTGCGCGTCGCGCAGTAGCTGTCCCTCCTCCAGCCATGCTCCGTTGGAGAAGTAATGCGAGCAGATCCGCACCAGGGCCAGCACCTCCACCGCCGGCCGGCCGCTGAACGGGCCCGGGCCACCCCCGGTCTCGCCGGACAGGACCGCGTCCTCCCACGCGCACCACTCCGCGGTCGCCTTCTCCCGCACCGCCCGGTCCGGGTGACTGGCCAGCGCGGCGTACGCGGACAGGATGTCCCCGTCATGCGGCACGCCGGACGCGTCCGCGAACCGTTCCCACTCGCGCGGGAAGAACCGGGCCGCCCCCCGGTACAGCCAGTCGATCTCGCTGCGCCGGGTCGTCGTCACGTCGGAGATGACCATCTGCGCCACCCGGTCCGGATGCTGCTCGGCGTAGGCGAGGCTGAGCGTGGATCCCCACGAGTAGCCGCGGATCAGCCACTTGCTGATGCCCAGGTGCTCGCGCAGCCGCTCCATGTCGGCGACCAGGTGAGTGGTGGTGTTGTGCGTCAGGCTGACCGCCGGGTCGCTGGCGTGCGGGATGCTGCGGCCGCAGCCGCGCTGGTCGAACAGCACCAGCCGGTACCGGTCCGGGTCGAACGTCGCGCCCTGCCCGGGACGGCAGCCCGACCCCGGCCCGCCATGCACGATCACCGCGGGCTTGCCGTCCGGGTTCCCGCACGTCTCCCAGTAGACGCGGTTCCCGTCGCCGACGTCGAGCAGGCCACTGTCATACGGCACCGTCGGCGGGTACAGCTCGCTCACGCCCCCGTCACGCCTGCCCTGCCTCGCCCGCGGATCGCGTGCCTACCGCCTGGTGGAGCCCGTCGAGCAGGATTGTCCAGCGCTCGATGCTCACGATCGAGAGCGTTCCGTCTTGTAGCCACGGATCCGCCGCGAGGCGCGGCCGGATGGCGTCCTCGCTAGGTGCGCTGACGATCAGCAGCACCTCGCGATCACCCTCCAACGGGCCGCCGAGCAGGACAAACCCCGCCTCCACAAGCCCATCCATGAACCGGGCGTGGTCATCGAAATCCGCCTGCTCCCGCAGACCGAGCGCCCAGTCCCACGGGCCGCCCCGCCGTTCCCGGACCGCATACAGCTCCACGCGCCCAGCCTAACCAGACACCGCGGCGTCTGGCCGAGTTGCCGATCCGTCAGATGCACTGAGGCTCGGTACACGCACCATCTGGCAAGCCCATCGTTACCCGCCGCTGAACCAGCGCCGGGTTGACATCGTTTCAGGAGTTGGCGGTCGGACATGTGGCCGCCGGTGTCGCCCTCACTCGTCCGTGGTCCACCAGTATGCGACTCATTGCGATAGATGACCTACTTTCAGTAACGCCCGGCGCTTCATGGCGGCGGTGAGATCCCATGGGAGCCGACCGGCCCGATGACGCCGACATGCCACCAGACGACCACCCAGATCGCCGGGACGACCAGGATGGCACCGGCGACCATGCGGCCCGCGCTGGTAACGGCAATGCGGAGACGCGCACCCGGCAAGAGTATTACTCCCACCTGCGCGTGACGGTTTCCAGAGAAGAAGCCGCTGTGGCGCGCCAGGTCACGGCCGAGGAGCAGGCCGCGGGGGAGAAGTGGCAGGAGAAGGAAGCGGAGTCCCGTTGGATGTGGAGCGAGTACCAACGCAAGTGGCCACCCGCGGAACGTCCGTCGGCCGACAGATCGACCGGCCCGCCGGGCTCCCGGCACGGGGACGGTGACAAGCTCCTCGAGGCCGCCGAGAACGGCCGGGTTGAAGCAGAGTGCGACCGCATCGCCGAACGGGAGAAGGAACGGATCACACCCGCGATGCGCGCCGTCGAAAGCCAAGATCCAGACCGCCACCTGGTCGGCTTCGAACGCCGCCTGAAAGGCCACGACCGAATAACGCAGAAAATCTACGTAATGATCAAGGAGTCAGGTTTTTCCCCGGAGAATGCTGTATCATATGTGCCTGACGCAATCCGATTCACCTTTGCGTATCGGGAGGCTCGCTATACTCAAGGAGTATGGACCGACATCGAGCGCCTGAAAGGCGAAGGCTTCAGGTTGCATGCACTGAAGAATTCCTGGTCCCACGACCAGTACAAAGGCATCAACAGCCAGTGGATCGAGCCGGATACTGGCCAGCGGTTCGAAGTGCAGTTTCACACACGTATCAGCTTCGAGGCTAAGCAGCTCACCCATCCCGCCTACGAACTGCTCCGAACGAAGCAGGCCGATGTGTTTGAGGAGCTTGTACTGGAAGCATTCCAGAAGAAGGTCACCGCTGACGTACCGGTTCCGCCCGGAGCCACCGATATTCCCGACTACCTGGAGAGGGGCGCAGATGCCAGATAAGGTCACATACTACGCTATCGTAAACGAATTGAGCAGTAGAGGAAGACCCGCCGGAGTGTTCCGGCGCACCTATATTGAGTCCGGCGGAAAGCGCGATGAAGCATTTACAACAGATCTCGTATGGGAGCGCAGTGCATCCCTGGTGTCTGCCGAGCGTGGCGACCTGCTAAACCAGTTCATCGAAATCACCGAGGACGAGGCAAACCAGATCGTCGAACGCATCCGCGCCAGGGTGACCGGCGCGGGCAGCATCTAACGCGCGACAGTTAGTCCCTGGGCCGCTCGGCAGAGCACTCAGCCAGCCATT
>Ga0116217_10003251_pt1 | contig 14844 bp, 21 predicted proteins | sample Sb_taG_6_FD_89697 | JGI IMG/M metagenome (GOLD analysis project Ga0116217, IMG submission 89697) | Peat soil microbial communities from Weissenstadt, Germany - Sb_50d_4_PS metaG | ecosystem: Environmental > Terrestrial > Soil > Wetlands > Peat | place: Germany: Weissenstadt | collected 2010-09-21 | reverse complement strand
GTTGAACAAATAACAGGGACTATCAGGGATGGACATTGTTTCTATCAAAAATCGGTTGCTGGTCATTTTCCATACTTCGTTCTTCAAACCAGTAAAGATTTCCCTGAAATCCGCATCTCTCGTGATTGAATTTAGTAGTGATAACATTTTTTTCTCCTTCAACAAAGCTCTTGTCAAAAGTATAACAATAGTATATTTCATTCGGTGACTCTGCCGGGACTTTGTCTGGCATTTGTATCATTCAACATCCACCGTTTTCAACATAAACGTGCAAACCATTGTATCTGTAAAAATAGTTTATTCCGACAGCTTCTGTAGTCCAGTTTGATTCAAGTGCCGATGAAATCCACCGATAAAAAGGAAAACTTGAAGTCATCCCGGTTTGAGTCTTCCGTTGTATATACAATGAAGATTCCCGGAGCGGACAAGAACCTGGAAGTATTCTTCAAATCAATCCTTCCTGACGATCCTTCGATCACCGTGCGGCCGATGTTTGGTAATCTTGCTGCATTTGTTAACGGTAACATGTTTTCGGGGCTGTATGGGGATGATCTCTTCGTTCGTCTTTCCGATGAAGGCCGTGCTGATCTCTTGAATGTGAAGGGGGCCTCCGTATTCGAGCCGATGAAGGGACGACCAATGAAGGAATACATATGCGTTCCAAAAGAGTGGCTGGAAAAGCCTGCCCTCGTCAAGCCATGGATTTTCCGATCCCTCGAATGGTCGAGCGCGCTGCCCAAAAAGAAAAAGAAGAAAAAATGACTTCAGACACCCATAATACGACGTCCTTTGCTAGGTCAGACGAACGCTGGAAAAGACTGAAGATCCTTTTCGAAAAAAGGGCGTTTCTCAGAAGGAGCGCGTCTGAAAAGCCATTCAAGCTCGCCTCCGGCGGATCAAGTTTTGTTTTCTTCGATTGCAAACTCGTAACGCAAGATCCGGAAGGCATCTCTTTGATTGCCGAGCTAATTTTCGACAGGATCTCAAAATATGATGTTGACTCGATCGGTGGAATCCAGACCGGTGCGATTCCTATCGGAACGGCTGTGGCGCAGCTCAGTTTCATGAGGAAAAAGCCTATTCAGGCCTTCTGGGTCAGGCAGGAAAAGAAGACTCATGGCACGGAAAAGTGGATTGAAGGTAACCTGAAACCCCGATCAAATGTTGTAATTGTCGAGGATGTGACCACGAAAGGAAACTCTGTTTTCGACTCGATAGAAAGAGTCCGTGAATTAGAGTGTAACATCGTCGAAGTGATCAGTCTCGTTGACAGAGAAGAAGGCGCAAGGAAAAGACTTGCCGATGCCGGTTACAAGTTTGCCTCCATGTTTACAATCTCCGAATTTTCGCAATAAATATTCTAATCTAGTGCTCCAAAGTTCAAGTTAATTACTCGATCACAAAGAAGAGTCGTAACGTTGCCACCTAAAGCGCCTAAATCTCCCAAAAGCACCAAGACCTCTAACCAGATAGGCAGCAATGATCTTCTCCAGATTTATCGCACTATGCTCTTAACGAGGGCGTTCGACAACAAAGTCCTGAGCCTCCAGAGACAGGGTAGACTGGGAGCCTACATCAGTTGCACTGGTGAAGAAGCCGCGATCGTTCCGAGCGCATACGCTTTGAAAAAAGATGATTGGATGTTTACCTCTTACAGAGAAGTGGGCGCGCACATCGTAAGGGGTCTTTCAATCGAGCTCATGTTTGCGCAGCTATTTGGAAATTCCACCGATCTTCTAAAGGGAAGACAGATGTCCAACAGCTGGGGCAGCAGAGATTTGAACATAGTTCCCACGGCTGCTCCGATCGGTGCCTATCTGCCGGTCGCGGTCGGACTGGCGATGGGAGCGAATATCAAGAAAAAAGAACTTGCGGTCCTCGCGTACATGGGTGACGGTGGGACTTCGGCCTCTGACTTTCATGCGGCAATGAATTTTGCCGGTGTGTTTAGAGCACCAATCGTTTTCATCTGCCGGAACAATGGATGGGCGATTTCTCTACCGGTATCAAGGCAGTCCGCTTCCAAGACGCTTGCCATCAAGGCTAGGGCTTATGGCTTCGAAGGGATCCGAGTTGACGGAAACGATGCCGTCGCAGTCTACGAAGCTACTAGAGTAGCTCTTGAAAAAGCCAGAAGCGGTGGAGGTCCCACTTTCATCGAAGCGCTGACCTATCGTATCGGGGCACATTCAACGGCAGACGATCCATCGAAGTATAGAGACCCGAAGGAAACGGAGGTATGGGCCCAAAAAGATCCGATAGCAATTATGAAAAAGTATCTCGCAGGGCGAAAGATTCTCGACGATAAAACAGACAAGAGTCTACTGCTTGAAGTAAGCGACATCGTATCTAAAGCAGCAAAAGCTCAGGAGGAGATTCCGCTTCTCCAGCCGGAAAAACTCACCTTCGACGATGTTTTCGCGGAGCTCCCACCCTTTTTGTTAGAGCAGCGAGACGAACTTCTTTTGTCGAAATGGTAAGTGCGAAGAAAACCTGGAACACTGTATAAGGGCAATCTTATTCGGGACCCTTGCGAAGCGATAGTATTTTTTCAAATGGGGGTTGCAAACCGCAGTCCCAGACCGTCTGGACCCGCGATGGTAAAGTCACGCAGTCCATATTCACGATCTCCGATGGCTTTTACCACTCGAGCGCCTAACTTCCTTGCCAATATCCAATAATTGTCCACGTCCGGCACCATTATGCGAATGTTTCCGGCCAAAAAGTCTGGTGATCTGAGTGCCGCATTACTTGTTTCTTCGAGAAAGAGTCGAGAATCATCCCACTTCAATTCAACAAACGCTTCCTGTTCGCGGAGAACCTGGAAACCTAATTTCTTGTAGAATCCTATCGAGTCCTTCAAACTCCTGACATAAAGTTCCACAATAAGCTGGTCTAGGGGATCAACATACCTGGTCAAGAACGACACTTCAGAGTATACGAGTTATCTTCAGATCATTACCCGTTCTTATCGTCACGGGTACTCCACATTTTGGGCATTGAAAAACAGGATCTATACGGTGTTCTACCACCCTATCTTCCAGCCCGCCATTGTATCCACATTTGTCGCACAAAACCGATCCCTTGATCCGTCGAATTCTGAGCTTGCAACTTTCTGCGCGCGTTCCCTTTGATACGACACTGAACGCTGAACGAAGGGATTCATTTTGTAGACCAAGCAATTCCCCAACATTCACGTCGATCTGATGGATTTCCGTCAACTTTTGACTATCCATGTATTCGATTGCTGACTGCAACACCCTGTCTGCAATGACGTACTCATGCATAGGTCTCTCGAAAAAGTTGACGGAGTATCAAATAAAAAGAATCACATATGAGTGGACCACAAGCGTTTGAATGGGAGCATGAACGAAAATCAACCAATGGAATCCGGAAAGGATTGGGCAGCTCGCGCAAAGACCCTTTTAGAGTCGAAGGAAGCTGTGCCTCTTCACTTGGTTGGAGTGGGCAACCCAATCAAAAAAGACGATTCGGTTGGAATATTCATTGCTTCAAAGTTGAAAAAGAGATTCGGAACTCGACCAAATAGGCTAGTCAGAATCTATCCTCCTCTCACTCCAGAACTATTGTTTTCAAAGATTCACCTAAAGACCGGTTCGCTCATCATATTTGACGCGGTAGAACAAAATTCGGCCCCCGGTTCCATCATCTTTACAAATATTGCGGATACAAGATTTGGGTATTTTGCAACTCATAACGTTCCCTTGAAATTGATTCCGAACCTGTCGGAGAGGATGGCAAACATCTTTGTACTGGGAATCCAGCCCGAGGAGATCAACGTCGGAGAAGGGCTAAGCGAAGTTGTGCGTGAATCCGCAAACGAGGTCATAACAAATTTTGAATCGTTCATCGAGGAGATTTACCTGAATGGTATCAACTGACATCGACATCATTTTAGCTCCTCTCTTGATTGTGATCGCAGACATCATAATCTACGTGCTTGTCGGCCGGTTGGGAAAAAGATCTTCAGGCAAAGGCGTCAAGTACGAACCATTTACTGGGGGTGAGGAAGACATACCCAAGCGAGGATTATATCAATCCGAGCTCTTTGTATTTGCCGCCCTGTTTATGGTTGTGGAGGCGTTTGCGTTGCTTCTCGCGGGTTCGTTTGCTGCAAGTACCAATTATTACCCGCTTCTCTTTCTCGTTGGTGGGAGTGGCGTAATCATGTTGAGTATCTGGTGGTTCATCATTGTCGGAGGCGGCAAATTGTGACGCTCGTAAACTGGTCCAGAAAGAGATCCATCTGGGTCTTCCTTGTCAACGCCGCTTCGTGCAATGGATGCGACATTGAGATACTCGCTTCGTTAACTCCTCGCTACGACGCAGAGCGCCTAGGAGTCCAACTGGTCGGAAGTCCCAGACATGCCGATGTCTTGCTTGTAACTGGAACAGTCAATCCAATGATGAAGGAAACGCTGAAGAAAGTATACGAACAGATGCCAGATCCAAAGCTTGTCGTAGCGGTTGGCGCGTGCGCGCTGGGGGGAGGTGTGATGAAGGGTTGCTACAACGTCGGTCATGGAATCGATAAGGTCATTCCAGTGAACCTTTTCATTCCAGGCTGTCCGCCGCGACCCGAAGCTATTCTTTACGGTATAATGAAACTGGTCGGAGAGGAACCAAAGGGCAAAGCCCCCGATAGGAAACCGGATCAAATTGGATAGCAATAAGCTGCAAGATGTCGCCATGAAAGTCGGTGGAATGATTTCCAAGTTTCGGAAGTCGACTGTCATAACAGTAAGCCCAGATCATGCAAAAGAAACTTGTCAGCTAATTGTAACAGAGCTTCCAGAGTTTTATCACCTGAGCACCATTACAGGAGTTGACGACGACCCCAGCATCACTTTATACTATCATTTTTGGCAGGGAGGAGATTTCCTTTCCGTCAAGACTGGCGTACCCAAAACCAATCCTGTCATCCCTTCATTGATCGATGTCCTCCCTTCAGCTATACTCTACGAGGCTGAAGTAAAGGACCTCCTCGGTGTCATCTTCCAGGGAAACCCGTTGATGGACAGGAGATTACTGCTTCCAGACAACTATCCGCTCGAAGCTCCACCACCGCTCAGAAAGGAAGCGGACCCCGAAAAAATCAGGAAGATGATGGAACTTGAGTAGCGAAGAGAGAAGAGAGGCCTCAGCCGGCCTCATGCAGTACTCCCCGGAGAACATGGTACCATTTGGTCCGGTCCATCCCGCCCTAAAGGAACCAGAGTACTTCAAATTGATACTTGAGGGCGAGAAGATAGTAGAAGTTATACCGAGAATCGGTTACGTGCATCGCGGTATAGAAAGAGCCGCGCAAGACAGGACGTGGATAAAAAATGTGTATCTCTTTGAACGAATTTGCGGAATTTGCAGCTTTGCTCACAGCATCGCATACACCCAAGCTATCGAAAACCTGTTGCAGTTCGAGATACCGCGTAGGGCGAGATACATCCGTCTCATAATTGCTGAACTCGAGCGCATCCACAGCCACCTCCTATGGCTTGGGCTCGTAGGGTACTGGACCGGTTTCGATACGCTATTCATGTGGATTTGGAAAGACCGCGAACATGTCCTGGATCTGGTCGAAACTATCACGGGGAACAGGATACACAAATCCTATTCCACAATCTCCGGAGTGAGAAGAGACCTTCCGGACAACATCGGGGAGCCCCTACGAAAAGAAATGAAGTACATCGAAGAGAGATCAGAATATTACAAGAGCCTAGTTTCCAGCGAAGAGACTCTAGTAATTCGGACTAGAGGGATCGGTCGAATCAATCAAGATATAGTAAGAAAACTCTGCCCAGTTGGGCCTCTACTTCGATGCACCGGTATTGCAAGAGACGTAAGGGTGGAGGATCCCTACGCAGCTTACGATGAAATAATTCCCGACGTAAAGACTAGCAATGACGGAGACATCGCTTCGCTGCTTTTGCTCAGAATCGAGGAGGTCAAAGAGTCTTGCAGACTTGTCTTGGAAGCGTTCGAAAAAATCCCCTCCGGACCCGTGAAGCTGACAGCTCCAAGATCGGTGCCCAAAGGGGAAGCGATATTTCATGTCGAAGCGCCTAGAGGAGAGCTCTTTTACTTCGTGAGGTCGCCGGGCGGAACGATTCCAGATCGGGTCAAGATACGCACTCCGACGATGGCAAATCTGCTGACCGCAACCGAGATGCTGAAGGGACACACTCTTGCGGACGTACCTGTTGTGTTGACTGGGATGGATCCTTGCTTTGGTTGCATGGACAGAGTCTCAATAGTCGAGTTGGACAAAAGCAAGCAGTGGGCGATTCGTGGCGAGGAGTTAAGGCAGTTCGGAATTGATTGGTACAAACAGAGGCGGAGTAAAACTTGAACGCGCTACAAATCGCCGAGATACTTCTCTTCCCAGGTCTCACTTTCTTTGTCTGGCTCGCATTTGTTTTTGACTGGCTCGACAGGAAGACATCAGCCAGGATGCAGGGGAGAGTTGGTCCCTTGCTCGCTGGGCCTCATGGAATACTCCAGCCTGTAGCTGACTTTTTCAAATTGACCAGCAAGGAGGAAATAATCCCCGAGTATGCAGACAAATTTGTCTTTCTCTGGGGCCCTCCGTTATTTTTTGCAGCTCCCGCCGTTGGAACGATTTTCCTCCCCGTAGCAGGTCTGAACGCTCTAGTTTTCGATCCGTATGATTTGTTGTTTATTCTCTTTCTTCTGGCCTTTTCCACCCTGATGGCCGCCATGCTGGGTTACGCCTCTGCTGGAAGGTACTCAACGATAGCGATCGGAAGACTAGTCGTGCAGTACACAAGCTTCGAAGTCCCTCTGATAATTTCCATAATCACTCCCGCTGTACTTGCCGGGAGTCTTTCTGTGGAAGGCATCGTGGTGGCACAATCTCACTATTGGTATATCCTATTTGCCCCAATTAGTTTTGCAGTCTTTATCATCGCGACGCTTGCTGAGCTTGAAAAACCTCCCTTTGACATTCCCAGTGCAAAAACCGAAATCGTCGCTGGATGGATGACCGAATTCTCGGCCAGATCGCTTGCTTACGTGAAACTTACAAAGAATTTGAGTTACGTATTCCTGTCCGCACTCGCGGTGAGCTTATTTTTAGGCGGTCCTTCCGGGCCGGTCCTCACGCAGGCCTCTACCCTGCAGAACCTTCTTTACCTAATTTACTTTCTCGTGAAGCTCTTCGCTGTCGGGTTTGGAATATTTGCAATAAGGACCTCTCTTGCAAGAATAAGAATCGAGCAGGCGGCCAGCCTTTTCTGGACAATACTAACACCTTTGAGTCTCCTACAACTTGGAATCGTAATCTTTCTCCGGTGACCTGAAAGTGACTGAAGGAAATAAAGAGAAACAGCGAAAGATCGGAAATGCCATGGGTGAAATGTTCCGGACCGCCTTCCAGCGCCCGGTAACCAAAGATTACCCCTTCGGAGCCCCACAAGTTGCTGAGAGATTCCGCGGCAAACTCGACATCGATCCGGTAAAATGCACAGGTTGCGGCGTGTGCGAAGCCGTGTGTCCTGCAACTGTGATAACAATGATTCCCGTCGGCAAAAGAAAAGTCGCTGGCAGGGAAATTGAAAATAAAAGACCCGTGTTCGATCTCTACACCTGTATCTCGTGCGGGCAATGCGTGGATGACTGCAGGTTTGGTGCGCTGTGGCTGACACACGAGTTCGAACTCGCAACGACGGACAAAAATTCACTCGTAATGAACAAGGCGCTCAAAGTTGTCGTTTGAAGTAGCTCTTCTCCTTTCGATTGCACTGATAGCCACTGTCATAGCCGCGATGTTTTCCAGATCCACATCACTTTCCCTGATCATGTTATTCTATTCGAGTCTAATCCTCGGAATCATCTTCGCAACTTACGGTGGAATACTGCCGGGGCTAGTCCACATCATCACCTTCGCCGGAGCAGTCTCGGTGATGCTTCTCACTGTCACTTTGATGACCGGAGAATCAAAGTTGATGATTGGCTCGTTTCGTCTGGCACTGCTACTGAGCATCGTGAGCGTGCCTGTCGTCGGCGCGGCTACGTACCAATTGCTTCAAGGAGTTTCAACCTCTTCCACACAGCCATCAATTCCTGGAGTAACTTCGCTCTTCCAGTTCATCTGGGAATTCAGGTCTTGGGATCTCTTGATACTCATCATGGTCTTCGCCGCTTCGATGACCGTCATAGTCAATCTCTTTTCGAGGAAGAGTTAGACTTGCCGTCAGACCAAGTTGTCTTCATCGTTACAGCAGTCGTGCTCGTATTTCTGGGACTCGCATCGATGGTCTACTCCCGGAACCTGATCAAGACTGTCATGTCATTTCAGGTAATAGTCTTCGGCGCAAATCTCACTCTGTTTTCCTCCGGCATGGGAAGCTCGCAGGCATACATGTCCCAGACTTTCGTCCTGTTCTCAATATTCGTCGGCGCGAGCGTCGAGGCGGTGGCGCTCGCCCTGATAGTGATGATCCACAAGAAGTACGGTACGTTGAATCCGTGGGAAATCCGGAGACTAAGGCATTGATTTACGCGGCGTGGCTAGTTTGGTCGCTACCCATTATCTCGGTCCCTTTTGTGCCACTTCTTGGTGCAATCAATGGCAAAATCAGGAACTGGTTCACAGTCTGCGTCAGCGCCCTAACGGCGATCATTGGATTGTATCTCGCCATAACTTTCTCATCGCTGAGCTCAGAGAGCAGTGGTCTTTGGATACCATCTTTCAATCTTCGCATACAAATTGAAGTAGATGGGCTCTCCGTACTTCTTTCTGCATTCATTTCGTTTCTTTCGTTCTTGATAGTCCTCTATTCAATAGGCTACATGAAAGGCGAAAAGGGTCAGTCAAGGTACTACTCGTTGATACTCCTCTTCATAGGATCGATGCTGGGTCTTGTGATGGCCGGGAATCTTGTGCAGCTCTACTTCTTCTGGGAGCTCGTCGGGATTTGCTCAGCCTTCCTCATCGCATTCTATAACGACAAACCCGAAGCGAGAAGAGCGGGACTGAAGGCCTTCGTTGTTACCCGGTTCGGAGATATTGCGTTATTCATCGCAGTTCTTCTCGTCCTTTCTACTCTGGGAACAACTGATTTTGATTCACTAAATGTGGCGATTGGAAATCATTCAATTAGCACTAGCACAACCGAGCTTATCGGGATACTGATACTTGTCGGGGCAATGGGCAAGTCGGCGCAGGTTCCACTCCATGTTTGGCTGCCAGATGCGATGGAAGGACCGACCCCAGTGAGTGCCCTCATCCACGCGGCGACAATGGTGAACGCCGGAGTGTACCTCCTGCTTCGTGTGTTTCCTCTGTTTAGTACCTCAGAGCTGCTGCTTTCACTTGTGACGGCAGTGGGGGTTGTGAGCATGGTGTACGGCGCGGCTTGCGCGGTCGTTGCAGAGGACCTGAAGAGAATACTCGCATTCTCTACTATCAGCCAGCTCGGCATAATGTTCGTCGGAATAGGAGTCGGAACTTCACTTGGGGCGACGTATCACCTGATTAGCCAAGGACTGTTCAAGGCTCTCGCGTTTCTCGCGGCCGGTTCAGTTCTTCACGCCACCGGTCTCCGGAACGTGGAGGAAATGGGCGGCCTGAGAAGGACGATGAAGTACACTTACATCGGTTTCTTTCTTTCGGTTCTCGCGATGAGTGGTCTCCCGCCGCTCATCGGTTTCTGGAGCAAAGACTGGATCGCGTCAACTGCCTTAACGACTAACGTCGCAGTGTCAGTCTTGATCATACTTTCCACAATCCTCACAGCTCTCTACGGGTTCCGAGCAACTTTCAAGGTGTTCCACGGCTCGTCTAAGCTTGAGAAATTACCTGTAGAGTCTCCGTCCATTATGATTCTCCCCATGGTGATCCTGTCCATCTCGGTCGTGCTGGGGTGGCTCGTTTTGGACTACCAACCTCTCCTGCCCCTGTTCAACGTACTCAAGGCACTTGACTTCTTGACAGTCGGAGCATCGCTCACGGCGCTGGTTATTGGAGCAGGAATCGCGTATCTTGCGTTTCAGAGTAAGATCGAGGCGACACAGAGGCTCGTACTTCAAAGCCCTCTTATTCAAAAGACGAGAAAGTCTCTTCTAGAAGGTCTGGGATTCGACAAGCTCTATGGTTTCTTGTGGACAAGGATCGTGCTCCCGTTGTCGAATGTTGCGAGCTCATTGCAAACTGGGCTATTAGGAATAAACGCAGCTCTGATGCTTCTGGCTCTTCTCGCTGTTCTTTTTCTTCTTGCCTCCCGAGTGTTTTGAAGTTGTGGTTAACGGACGTCATGGAGATCGAGTTCGCAGCAGCAATAGTGTGCCTTGCTGCGGATTTCGGAAAGAGATACTACTCAAAATGGCGGCCGTACATCGTCGGCTCAATAGCCACCGGATCTCTTGTCATCTCTCTAGCAATTCTGCTTGAGAATTGGGGATCGTATTCTGCGATCTCGACACAAATACAGCCGATTGTCTCTCCCTTTGCTTCGCTTTACGAAATCAATAGCTTCACGACCTTCGTCATCCTCACTGCATTGGTCATCGGCATCCTGGTTTCATTTTATTCATGGACTTTCTTAACATCAGAAGCTAACGCGGGTCCATTCTTCACCATTCTGTTGCTTTTGCTCCTGTCGGTGATTGGCGTAGCCTCATCCGGCGATTTCCTTACACTATTCCTCTTCTGGGAGTGTATGAGCATCTCCGCCTATGGTCTTGTCGCTTTCTACAAGGATTCCGCCATATCGCTCGAAGCTTCGCTGAAGTACATATTTCTCGCCGGAGTAGGCAGCCTCCTCGCTCTCTATGGAATCTCACTGGTTTACTCAATTATCGGGAGCATTCAGATCTCGGTAATTGGTACTTTGTTTTCCACAAACTCTGAACTCGGAGTCCTCGCCCTGCTGTTCATTATTTTGGGTTTTGGAGTCGAGGCAGCGATATTCCCTCTTCACACATGGTTGCCGGACGTCTACTCTGCTGCTCCAACTCCGGTCAGTGCGATCGTCTCAGGCATCGTGACCGAGACTGGAATTTTTGTACTGCTCAAAATTGTGCAGCCGTTCATTGGGGTAACGGGGCTGACGGTATCGGGAAGCCTGCTGAACCTTACTCCGATTCAAGATATTCAGCTTGTGCTCGCGGTACTAGCAGTTATGACAATGCTCGTTGGGAATCTCGGTGGATTCGCCCAGACAAATATGAAGAGAATTCTGGCATACAGCTCGATTGCTCAAATGGGCTACATGCTCGCTGCACTATCGACGCTCACCATGGCCGGCCTGGTAGCCGTGGTTTTCAACATCTGGAATCATGGAATAGTAAAGTCAGGTTTCTTCCTTGAGGCGGGAATGGGAGGTAAGAACTTTGAAGACTCTGAGCTCGCGAATCTTCAAGGTCTCGGACAGCAAAACAAATTTGCCGGTATCATGTTTGCCTCCTCATCTCTTGCGATAGTTGGATCGCCTCCCTTCGGGATGTTCTGGAGCGAGCTATTCATTGTCGAAGCGTTGGTCTCCAAATCCTCTTCATTATTTTTGGTTCTTGCGGCTATCGTCGTCTTGAACATCTTCCTCTCCATTGGATATTATATCAAAATAATAAACAAGGTCGTGCTAACGCCTTCTCCTGACGGCAAGTCCTGGCAAAAGATTTCATCAGGACTTCTACTTCCTCCGATGATCTTCATTGCTCTGAGCCTGGTTAGTGGACTGGTGCCGTTTCTATTGCTGAACCACATCACGTAAATCATGCCATGGGATTCTAGTTTAGGGAAAGTCCCCTTCAAGATTAATTGGATGAAACAAAAATGAGCCGAGAAAGAGTGATAGTCGAAATCGAAAACCTCGAGCAGGCTCTAAAGCTCGAAGAGACCGTGAGGACTGGTTACTGCGATCCTATCGCGGAGAACCTGGTGGCTTGGATTGCTGTCGAGGAAGACCTAGTAAGTAGCTATGAAAAATTGTCGAAAAAATATTCGCAGCAGTGGCCCAACAGTACAATAAAGGAATTGAGTGAAGAATCAAAAAATAACATAATAGTCCTTTACGAGATTCTCAAGTCTGTCGAGCAGCTCGGACAGGCGAGAGATCAGAGACGCCAACTTATTGAGAAGTCAATTCGAAATAACGCGTAGCCTAGGCTCTTTCAAAAAGAGAGCGACGATAATTGTAAGAGCGGCAGGTATCATCGCATCCAGTGCAAGTATCCTTCCTACTCCTAGGAAGAACAGCGAAGCCGTTATCGCTGGAGAAATGACTGTCGCTACTGACTGGGCCGAAGTTGTGAGGCCGAGTGCAGTTCCAGTTCTCTTCGGCAAACCGCAGCTGTCAGACATAAGCGCCTGCATAATTGGAAAGATCGCGGCGCTGAAGAAACCCATTGACAGTGCCCCAATCATGTCAAGTGTAAAGTTAGACGACTCGAAGAATAGGGCATAGGAAAGAAGTGCTGCGACAGAAATTGCGACGAGCAATCTATTCCTTCGCAACCGATCGGACACTCCGCCTAACAGAATCTTACCGCATGCTCCTGATGCCGTTACTGCCGCTGACAAGAGCGCAGAAGAAAGAATCGTAAAATGCATGACTTTGAAGAAGTAGTACGGGAGAAATACAACTTGCCAAACTGAAGCCCAGGTTGCCAAGAACGCAAATAGCATCAACAGGGTCGCGTTCTTATTTCTGACGAGTTGTAGCATATCTTTTCCGAGCCTGATGCCTCTATCTTCTCCGAAAGAACTGCCTGTTTTCCTGTTAGCTACAATGGTTCCTGCTATGACCAGAAGTCCTAGCAACGGGGCAACAAAGAACGCTGGTCTCCAATCGCCAGTTAGAGAATAAGTGATCCCGCCAATTGAAAGACCTGCAACGCTGCCCACGTCAAAGCCAACGTAGAATATTCCAAGAGCAAGCCCCTTCCTCCCTCTAAAATGGTTGGCTACGGTCGCCATCGCTACCGGCCAAAACATCCCTTCCCCGAAACCGCTGACGAGCCGAAAAAGAAATGCTTCAAGAAAATTGGTTGAGAGTCCAATCAGCCAAGTGAACGAAGTAAAGACGACGACCCCAACCGTGACTACAAACCACTTTCCGTATCTGTCCGAAAGATGACCGGCAATGAAGACAAAAGTCAGAACACCGAGGTACTGGGCAGATCCGAGAAGGCCGAGTTCGTTGTTAGAGAGGTTTAGAGTCGATGCCAGCGGTGCGAGTACCGACGAGAGGACTGTCCTGTCGGCAGCATACACGGCATAGCCGAAAGACATGACCGTCAGGACGAGGACTGATGTCCTGCCGAGTAATGGCGACCTGCTTTCTTCAGAGACCTGCGTCAAATTTCGAATCCAGCTTAGCACAGAGTGCTTTCAATAGCCCAAAGATTCACGGTTTTCTCATTGCATCTAGATAGAGGTTCGTTGAATTTACATCACCCTTTGTATAAGACTGAATATTCCTGAGTTGAGTTTCCGATAGAACGTCGCACGCGAAATTCCAGTGGATACTAACTGGCGTCCCAGGAACTATCCTGTCAAAGGGAGGCAGCTGATGATCGTATTCCACTTTTTTTAGAGCATAAGGTCTGAACTTGATTCTACCGTTCTTGATTCCCAGCGGTCTGTACTTAACGACGAGTCTCTCTTTCTGCACCTCGACAACCCGACCCCACGAAATCCTGCAGTTGTCGATTGCTCGAGCAAGTACTTCTGGATCTGAATCCGTCGAGTGATGATGATCTGACAAAACACTCATCGCAGTATTGAGAACGTAGAACGTATGATGAGGAAGGGCTCGGTTTTGCAAACTTTGAAACAGATTTCTAATTTCAGTACGGTTCCTTTTCCCGAGATCGTTCAGAGCGAATTTGTAAAATTGATCAGGCGAAACCTGATTCAACAACTCGTTTCCAATCCAGTATGCTTCTGCCACCTTGTAGTCGAAAGGCTGTCTACCAGTTGACTTTCCTATTAGCTTGACGAACGGATAGGCTGCTTCAAAATTCTTCAGTGTTGAAATCAGTTTTTCATCCACATCAGATTCTTGCAAACATTGTAAGATTTTTCCTCGATCGTCGGGCCCACAGTATCCGAGTTTGTTAGGCATATATGCGTGGCGCGCGTGAATCAGAATTCCTGAGGAGTCGATAGATGCCAAGGTGCCTATCGCCTTGCGTTCATTATTGCAACCCACATCTTTTTTCGTTTCATAGCCTCGCGCGGACTGATCACGGAAAGTGCAATATTAGAAAAGACCTCGATGTATGAATCTACCTTAGCACTTATCATCGTAATGTCAATATCGTCGACGATTCTGTCGTCGCCCAACAGCTGGACTTTCGCCTTGGTCTTGTTGGTAGATAGGACCTTCCCTATTCTAGAGATGCACATGCTCCTGCCAACTAGAGGACAGTCTGACTAAAACGTTTTTAGTCAGTCGCTCAGCCAGTTCCCTAAGTCTTTCTGGTACATAGTCCAAAAACTTTCTCTCGAACGGCCTCATTATCAAAGATGAGAGTCGTATTCCCCTTTTAATTAGCCGAAGGCCTGATCTAATCGTTTGTGTGGGAAATTGAGTAAACAGATTAGCGGCCAGCAACCTTACCCAAAGTTTTTGGTGGTTGTTGATGCCGATAGATGCAAAGGCTGCGAGGAATGCATTGTTGCCTGCCCCGAAAAGAACCTGAAATTGTGCACCTCCTTTAACCAGAATGGCTACCACCCTATCGAATTCAGCTATCACGGCGCTAAGGGAGACTGCACAGGCTGTGGAATATGCTACTGGGTTTGTCCCGATTTTGCAATTGCCGAGATCAGGAGTCTGAAGAAGGCTTGACAATACAAAG
>Ga0116217_10003244_pt1 | contig 14869 bp, 15 predicted proteins | sample Sb_taG_6_FD_89697 | JGI IMG/M metagenome (GOLD analysis project Ga0116217, IMG submission 89697) | Peat soil microbial communities from Weissenstadt, Germany - Sb_50d_4_PS metaG | ecosystem: Environmental > Terrestrial > Soil > Wetlands > Peat | place: Germany: Weissenstadt | collected 2010-09-21 | reverse complement strand
TCCAGGCGGTAGCGTCCGCCGAGAAGGGTGCCGAGAAGCGTGTCGCTCAATCTGACACGTCAGCTTAGAAGCGCGTGTGGCCGGCCTTTTTTTGAGGGGGGCCGCCGGGGGCGGCCCTGGGTGGCCGCGTGGCCCGATCATCGCGCTGGGCACAGATCACGAGCGCCGCGAGACCCGCGCGGTAGAGCGCGAATCCGAGCAGCGGGCGGGCACGGCGGCGGGGGGCGAGCAGGGGCGCGGATGCGAGCGTCGAGAGGAAGGCCGCCGCGGCCCCCGCGGCGAGCGGCTTGCCGAGGCCGGCGGGCATTCCGTCCGTCACGAAGCGCCGTCCTTTGAGCAGCGTGGCCCCGAGGATCGGGGGCAGCGCCACCTGCCAGGAGAGGGTCTGGGCGTCCTCGCGGCGGAAGTGGCGGGCGCGCAGCGCGGTGAGCGTGGCGCCGTTGCGCGAGACGCCGGGCACCAGCGCGAGCGCCTGCGCGAGGCCCAGCGCGATGCCGTCGCGCGCGTGGGCGTCCTCGATACGGCGCGTCTGCGCGCCCCGCAGGTCCGCCAGGGCCATGGCGAGGCCGCCCGCGAAGAGGTTGAGCGCGATCGTGCGCGGCCCGCTCAGGCGCCGCTCGATGGGGCGCTCGAAGGCGAAGCCGACAGCCGTGGGCGGGGCGAGGGAGAGGGCGAGGACGAGCGGGCGTCGCAGTCCGTCCAGCAGCTCGCGGCGCAGCGTCAGGATCAACCCAAGAGCGGCGCCGTAGTGCAGCGCGATCTCAAACGCCTTGGCCTGCTCTGCGGGCAGCTCCGTGGGCCAGCCGAGGAGCCGCGGCAAGAGCACCGTGTGCGCCGAGGAGGAGACCGGCAAAAGCTCCGTGGGCCCCTGAACGATCCCCAGGAGGAGGGCGTGGCGGAGGGGCATGCGGGGAGCGGCACTGCGGGGGTCGGCACAGCGGGGTGCGGCACCATCTGGAGGAGCGAAGAGCAGTTTCTTCCCAGTCAGATCGTCAGCCGGCGTCGGCGGTGGCCCGCCGCGCGGCGCGGCGGCGCATCACGAGGTAGACGACGCCCACGACGATCGCGGCGAGGATGGCGTAGTCGACGTACTCGAAGCCCTTGCGCACGCTCTTCCATTCGCTGCCCAGGCCCTTGCCCGCGAACGCCAGCGCGAGCACCCAGGGGATCGAGCCGATCGTGGTGAGCACGGTGAAGCGCCCCAGTGGCATCCGCGCGACGCCCGCGGGCAGCGAGACGAAGGCGCGCACCAGGGGCACCATGCGCCCGAACAGCACCGCGGGCTGGCCGTAGCGCTGAAACCAGCCGTCCGCGCGCTCGATCTGGGCGGGGCCCATGTGCACGAGATGGCCATGGCGTTCGAACAGCTCCAGCCGCCCCCCCCGCCCGACGGCGTAGGCGATCCACGAGCCCACGAGCGTGCCGAGCAGCGCGGCGAGGACGATGCCGGTCATCGTCAGGTGGTGCTGCGCGCCGCTTGAGCCGGGGTCGGCGACGGCGAAGCCCGCGAACAGGAGCACCACCTCGGAGGGGATCGGGATGCAGGCCGAGCCCAGCGCCATCAGCACGAAGATCGCCGGCAATCCGCCGGTGCGCACGAAGTGCGAGGTTTCGTTGACGATCGTTTCGGAGATGGAGGCGAGCACGAGCATGGGGCGCGCCAACGATACCGTCCCCCGGGATGCGCGTCTGGATCGACCTCACCAACAGCCCCCACGTGCTCGTCATGCGCTCCGTGATCGAGGTCCTGGAAAGGGACGGCCACGAGGTGCAGGTGACGGCGCGGGACTTCGCGCAGACCCTGGGGCTGCTGGAGCGCTTCGCGATCCCCCACACCGCGATCGGGCGCCACCGCGGGGAGCGCCTGGGCGCCAAGGCCCTGGGGCTGGCCGAGCGCTCGGCCGCGCTCACGCGCTGGGCGCGGCGCAGGCATTTCGACGTGGCCCTCGGCCACGGCTCCAACGACATAACCCTCGCCGCCTTCGCGCTGCGTATCCCCAGCGCCACCATGTTCGACTACGAGTGGGCCTCCATTCAGCACCACGTCAACTGCCGCCTCGCCAGGGCGGTGGTGGTGCCCGACGCGATCCCGCCCGAGCGCCTTGACCGCTACGGGGCCAGGGGCAAGGTGCGCGCCTACGCCGGTCTCAAGGAGGAGTACTACCTGGCCGACTTCGAGCCCAGCGATGCGGTGCTCGCCGAGCTGGGCCTGGATTCGCGGCGGCCGATCGTGCTCCTCAGGACGCCCCCCGAGGTGTCTCTGTATCACCGCTTCGCCAACGATCTCTTCGCGCGCGTGCTCGAGCGCCTGCGCCTGGCCGCCCGGGACGAGGGCGTGCAGGCGGTGGTCCTCCCGCGCACGCCCCAACAGCGCGCGGAGCTGACGGGCGTGGAGGGCTTCACCGTGCCCCGGCGGGCGATCGACGCCCAGTCCCTCATCGCCCACGCCGACCTCGTGATCTCCGCCGGGGGCACCATGAACCGCGAGGCCGTCGCGCTGGGCACGCCCGTGTACACCACCTTCGAGGGCCGCCCGGGAGCGGTGGACGAGCGCCTGATCGAGGAGGGCCGCCTGCGGCGCCTGCGCGACCCCGCGGACCTGCGCCTGGCCAAGCGCGCCCCCGCGGGCGGCGGGCAGCGCGTGCGCCGCGACCCGCGCATCCTGGTCGACCTGCTGCTTTCCCCCGTACAATCCAGATGATGCGCCGCAGGATCCGTTCCGTGGCCACCCCCCTCCTGCACCGCCACTCGCTCCCCCAGCTGGCTGTGGACGGGGCGCTGGTCGCGCTCGCCTACTGGCTGGCTTTCCAGCTGCGCTTCGACAACGGCCCGCACGGGCGCTACCTGGACCTGCGCGAACGCACGATCTGGTGGGTGGTGATCGGGGGCGTCGTCGTGCTCACGCTCGCGCGCTCCTACCAGCGCAGCTGGAGCTATTCGGGGCAGCGCGACTACTGGGCGATCGTGCGCGGTGTTGTGGCGATCGTGCTGCTCACCGTCGTCGCCGTGGCCGTGATCCGACCCGTGCAGATACCGGGGCCGCCGACGCGCATCCTCGCGCACGAGCACACCGTCGCGGTGGGGCTGCCCAACGGGGTGGTGGCGATGTTCTTCATGCTCGCGCTGGTGCTGCTCGTGGGCGTGCGCGTGGCGGTGCGCTCGATCCACGAGGGCAGGCTGCTGGCGGCCTTCCGCGGGGTGCGCGAGGGCGAGCGCGGCGTGCTCATCGTCGGCGCCGGCGACGGCGGGCGGCTGGTGCTGCGCGAGATCGAACGCAACCGCGAGCTGGGGCTCGTGCCCGTGGGCTTTGTCGACGACGACCCGCGCAAGCGCGGGCTGCGCATCGACGGGGTGAGCGTGCGCGGGGACACGCAGCGCGATCTGTCGCGCATCCTCGAGGAGGCCGAGCCGGACGAGGTCATCATCGCCATCCCCTCCGCCCCGGGCTCGATGCGCGCGCGCGTCGTGCGCGAGTGCCGTGGGCGCGGCATTCCCGTGCGCACGCTGCCCACGGTGTTCGAGCTGCTGCGCGAGGAGGACCCGGGCGGGGGTTCGGTCAATATCCTCGCCCGCCAGGTGCGCGAGGTGCAGGTCGAGGACGTGCTCGGCCGCGAGCCCGTGCACATGGAGCTAGACCGCGTGGGGGCCTACCTCAGGGGCGCCACGGTGCTCGTCACCGGCGCCGGCGGCTCGATCGGCTCCGAGCTCTGCCGCCAGATCGCGCGCGTGGGGCCGCGGCGGCTGGTGCTCCTCGACCACGCCGAGGACAACCTCTTCGAAATTCAGCGCGAGCTGCTCGACGAGCGCCACGTGCAGGCCTCGGTGCTGGGGGCGGTGCTCGCGGACTGCAAGGAGGAGGAGCGCATGCGCGAGGTCTTCGCCGAGCACGCTCCCGACGTCGTCTTCCACGCCGCCGCCTACAAGCATGTCGGCCTGATGGAGGCCAATCCCGTGGAGGCCGTGCGCAACAACGCCATCGCCACGCGCGTGGTCGCGCACGTCGCGGGGGAGCGCGGGGTGGGGCGCTTCGTGCTGGTCTCCACCGACAAGGCCGTCGCGCCGGCCACCGTCATGGGGGCCTCCAAGGCGCTCGCGGAGTTCGCGCTGGAGGCGGCGAACGCGCGCTTCCCGGGCACGCTCTATACGGCGGTGCGCTTCGGCAACGTGCTGGGGTCCTCGGGCAGCGTCGTGCCGATCTTCCGCCGTCAGATCGCGCGCGGGGGGCCGCTCACGGTCACCGACGAGCGCATGACGCGCTACTTCATGACCATCCCCGAGGCGGTGCAGCTGATCATCCGCGCCGCCGATCTGAGCCCCGCCCGCCCCGCCGCCGATCTGACCCCCCCGCGCTCCACCATCGCCCGCCCCACCGCCGGCGTGGCGCAGGTGTTCGTGCTCGACATGGGCGAGCCCGTGCGCATCGTCGATCTCGCGCGCGCCATGATCGAGCTCTCGGGCCTTGAGCCCGGGCGCGACATCGACATCGAGATCGTCGGCAGGCGCATGGGGGAGAAGCTCCACGAGGAGCTCTTCAACGACTTCGAGCGCCGCCGCCCGACGGCCGCCGAGAAGATCCTGCTGGCCGAGCGCCAGCCGCTGGATGCCCCCACCGTGGAGGCGATGTTCGCCGAGATAAACCTGCTCGTGCTCGAAGGCGATGCCGCCGGCCTGGCCGCGAAGGTGTCCGAGCTCTCCAGCGTCTGCGCCGCCACGCCGGAGCAGGTGGCGGCCGGCGAGCCCATCGGCGGCGCCGAGTCGCCTGCGCCCCTCATACACTCTCAGGGTTCATGACCGCCCTGCCGCTGGCGCTCTCGCTGTCCAACTCCTTCACCAAGGCCGGCGCCCTTGTGGCCTTCGCGGCCATCCTCGGCATCGCCATCATGGCGATGCTCTTCTTCGCGCAGGCGCGCGAGCTCAAGCGCCTGCGCGAATGGGCCGAGGAGGAGCCCGCGCGCAGGGCCGAGCTCGAGCAGCGCCTCGGCTCCGCCATGGCCATGCGCATCCAGCGCGCCACCGCGCGGCCGGCCAGGGCCGTGAGCGCCGCCGCGCCCGCCACGAGAGTCGCCCGGGAGGCGCCGGCGGCCGAGCGCGCGCCCGCCATCGCGCTGCTGCCCGCCGCCCCCGCGGTGATCGCGGGCAACGTCGTCGCCGAAGCGCCCGCCGAGGACTCCGCGGAGGAGCCGCGGAGCGACGCCGTCCCCGAGCCGATCGCGCAGGCGCCCGCCCCCGCCGCGGTGCGCGCCGAGGCACCCCCCGGCGCCGAGGCGCCCCAGACCGAGAATGTCGACGAGGAGATCGCCGCGCTCGCGGCCGTGGCAGCCGAGTCGCCCGCCGTTGCCGCCGCCGCGCCCGTTGCCGCCGCGCCCGTCTCCGCTGCTCCTGTCGCAGCCGCTGCTCCGCCGTCCGCGCCTGCGCCGCCAATCCCGCCGGCACCATCCGTCCCGCGCGCGCCCACGCCGCCGCCGCGTCCTGCCCCGCGCCGCCCCTCGGACGCGCGCCTCCCGGCGGAGGTCTCCGATTCCCCCCCGCGCCAGAAGGGCGAGGGGCGGCTCCCTCCCAGTCGCTCCCCGCGCCGTTCGGCGCCGCCGCCGTCCAACGGGCGCGCGCGTTCCCCGGCGCGCCCGGTCCGGCGCCGCGGCGGTCCGCCCCCCGGGCCGCCCTTCCTGCGCGAAGAACCCCGCTCGGCGGGCCGTGCGCGGCTGCTGATCGTGGGCATCGCGCTCGTGGTCGTGGTGGCGCTGATCGTGCTCGTCACCTCCTCCGGGGGCGGCGGCTCCAAGACTCCCGGGAGCGCCACCTCCACCAGCGGGGAAGCGACCACGACCGCCCGCGCGCGCGGAAGCGAAACGCAGCTGCCCGCCGGCACCCCCTCGGAAACGCACGTCGTGGTGCTCAACGGCACCGAAACCTCGGGCCTCGCGCATCGCCTCTCCAGCAACCTCCAGCAGAGCGGCTACACGCTCGCCGCCGCGCAGGGCGGGCATCCCCCCGGGAGCCGCACGGCCACGGTCGTCGAGTACGCCTCCGGGCACCGCGCCGACGCCGAGCACGTGGCGCAGACGCTCGGGGTCTCGCAGGTGCACAGGCTGGAAGCGGCCATCGCCGCGATGGCCTCGGGGGCCACGGTCGTGGTCGTCGCCGGCCCCGATCTGGCGAGCGCCGGCAGCGGCACGAGCGGAACCGGGACCGCCGGTGGCGAAGCCCCCGCGAGCCCTGGCGAAGAAGCCCCGTGATCCTCCCATAAGCGACTTCCTCGACATCCCCGAGCGTTCCGTGAAGCCGCGCGAGCGGGGGCTCACGCACGTGATCGACCGGGGGCTCTCGGTGGCCGCCGTGGACGGCCTGATGGAGACCGCCGGCGAGTGCGTGGACATCGTCAAGCTCGGCTGGGGCACGGCCGTGGTGACGGGCAACCTCGCGCCCAAGCTCGGGCGCTACGCCGCGCACGGCGTGCCGGTGGTGCTCGGCGGCACGCTCACCGAGGTGGCCATCCGCCAGGGCAAGGTCGACGGCCTCGTGCGCTGGCTGCACGAGCTCGGCCTGCGCCACGTCGAGGTGTCAGACGGCACCATCGATCTGGAGCAGGACGCAAAGCACGAGCTGATCGCGCGCCTCGCGGGCGAATTCACGGTGCTCTCCGAGGTCGGCAGCAAGGACGCGCAGGCGATCATGGCGCCCTACGTGTGGATCGAGCGCATCCAGGGGGACCTGCAGGCCGGCGCCTGGAAGGTGATCGCCGAGGCGCGCGAGTCGGGCACCGCGGGCATCTTCCGCGCCGACGGCGAGGTGCGCAGCGGCCTCATCGACGAGATCGCCCACGCGATCGACCCCGAGCGCATGATCTTCGAGGCGCCCCGCCGCGACCAGCAGGCCTGGCTTTTGAAGTTCTTCGGCCCCAACGCCAACCTCGGCAACATCGCGCCCGACGATGTGCTCTCGCTGGAGACCCTGCGCCTGGGGCTGCGCTCGGAGACCGTCGGGCACTTCGCTCAGGGCGGGCAGGGTTGAGCGCGCCGCAGCCGCTGGCCAGGGCGGTCTTCGCGGCGCTCGTCGTGGCCTGCTTCGCGGCCTTCGCGATCACCCAGCACCTCAAGCACACGCCGACGCCGGTGCAGAACTTCAAGATGAACACCTGGTTCGAGCCCTCGGCGCCCGGCGGCCTGCATCCCGTCGAGCACCTCTCCTTCCGCATCGCCGGCAGCGACGATGTGACGGTGGCGATCGTCGACTCCGCCGGCGACGAAGTGGCCACGCTCCTGCGCGATCGGCCCCTGGCGCGCTACACGCAGCTCTCGTTCCAGTGGGACGGCCGCCATGGGCCCACCACGCCACCCGCGCCCGCCGCCGGCACCCCGCACGACCGGCTCGTGCCCATCGACCACGGCCCGCTGGCGAGCCCCGGGGAATACCGCGTGCGCGTCAGCCTGCTCCACCAGAGCCTCACGAGGCTCTCGCCGCGGAGCTTCGAACTGCGCCGAGGCGGGTCGGCGTGAGAGCCGCCATCAAGCGCGCGTTTCCATTGCCGGCGATCGCGGCGCTGCCCTTGCGCCTGCCGATCTCCGCCGACGGGCGCACCGTCAACCTGCTGATTCCGCTGTACGTGGTCATCGGCGCGGGCATGCTGGCCCACCTGCCGGATCTGCGCCGCCGCTCGTACAGGCCGATCCCGCTCGACTGGCTGCTGCTGGCCACCGTCGTGCTGTATGCGCTGCAGGCCGGCTACTCCACCGATCGCGTCAAGGCGCTGGAGAACCTGGCCTTCTTCTACATCCCCTTCGGGCTGCTCTACGTGCTTCTGCGCCAGACGCGCTGGACGCGGGGGCTGCTGCTGCAGTGCCTGGGCATCGCCGTCGCCGAGGCGCTCGTGTTCGCCGGCATCGGCTTCGTCGAGTACGCGCGCAGGGAACTGCTGCTCAACCCCAAGGTGGTGGCCGCCAACGAGTACGACAACTACTTCCGCGTCAACTCGCTCTTCTTCGACCCCAGCATCTACGGGCGCTTCCTGGCGCTGGTGATGCTCGGCGTCACGACGGTCGTGCTGTGGGCCAAGGGGCGGCGCGAGGTGTGGCTGGGGGCGGGCGTGCTCGCGTGGCTGCTCGCGGGCCTGGTCACGAGCTTCTCGCAGTCGAGCATCGCCGCGCTGCTGCTGGGCCTGGCGGTGCTGGCGGCGTGGCGCTGGGACGTGCGCGCCACGATCTACGTGTCGCTGGCCGCGGTTGCCATCGCGGCGGTGGCGGCGATCGCGGCGCCGACCAGCCTGCACCTCGGCCTGCGCGGCACGGGCGGGTCCGCCGACAATGCCACCAGCGGGCGCGCCAAGCTGATCACCGGCGGCCTCTCGCTGTTCGCCGAGGAGCCCCTCGGCGGCTACGGCTCGGGCTCCTTTGCGCACGAGTACCAGCTGCACAAGAAGGCCTCCGCGGAGAACGCCACATCGGCCTCGCACACGATCCCCATCACCGTCGCCGCCGAGCAGGGGATCGTGGGCCTGGCGCTGTACGCGGCGCTGCTGGTCGCGGCCTTCATCGCCCTGTTCTCCGGCGCCGGGCGCTCCCCGCCCCGGATCGCGCTGGCTGCGTGCTTCGCCGCGCTCGTGCTGCACACCTGGACCTACGCCGACTTCCTCGAGGACCCCATGACCTGGACGCTGCTGGGCATCGGCGTGGCGCTCGCGCTCGTCCCCTGCCCCGAGGACATTCCCGCGGGCCCCGCCCAGGCCGAGCCCGTGGCGGCCGGCGCCTGAGCCCGTGCTCGGCTACCTGAAGCGGCTGCTGCGCACCGGGGCCGCCTACCAGGCGGCGGACATCGCCGCCAAGGGGATCGCGCTGTTCACCCTGCCGCTGTACACGCGCCACGTCTCCTCCGGCGAATACGGCGCCTACAACTCGCTGCTCACGGCCGTGATCCTGTCGAGCATCTTCCTGCGCGTCGGCCTCGGCGAGGCGTTCGTGCGCTTCTACTTCGAGGACGAGGACTCCGTGCGGCGGGACCGCATCGCGCGCACCGCCACCGCCACCGTGGCCTGGACCACGACCGTGGCCGCGCTGCTGGCGCTGGCCTTCGCCGGCCCGCTCTCGCATCTCCTGCTGGGCCAGGAGAACGCCGCGCTGCTGGACTGCGCCGTGCTCGGCCTGTGGGCCTTCACCAACCTGGAGATGGCCTACGCGCAGCTGCGCGTGGACGAGCGCGTGGGCGTGTACGTGCGCGCGGCGGGCGCCAACGTGGCGATGACCGTCGCCTTCACGGTCGCGCTGGTGGTCTTCGCCGGCGAGGGCGCGCGGGGCCTCTTGCTCGGCAACTTCGGAGCCTCCGCGCTGGTCGTGCTCGGCCTGTGGTGGGTGCTACGCCGGCGCTTTTCGCTGCGCGCGCTGGCCGATCGCCGATCGGTCGCGGACCTGCGCGCGATGCTGGGCTTCGGCCTGCCGACGATCCCCGCCGACGCGAGCGTGTACGGCCTGCAGGTGGCCGACCGCCTCTACCTCTACCGCGGCTACTCGCACGCCGCGGCCGGCCAGTACTCGATCGCGCTGCAGCTGGCCACGGTCGTGTTCGTGTTCGTGCGCGGCTTCCAGTACGCCTGGCCTCCGCTGGCGTACTCGGTGCAGAGCGACCGCATGGCCGCCAGGCTGTACTCGCTGGTCACCACCTTCTTCGTGCTGGCCACCGGCACGGTCGTGTGCGCCGTCGCCCTGCTCGGCCGCTGGCTCGTGCGCCTGCTCTCGGCCCCCGAATACTTCGGCGCCCACGCCGCCCTGCCCTGGCTCGCGCTCGGCTGGACGCTGTACGGCCTCTACCAGGTGCTGATCGTGATAACGGGCCGCGCGCGCGTCACGCGCCTGAACCTCCCCGCGGCGCTGGTGGGCCTCGCGGCGAACGTCGCCCTGCTGCTTTTGCTGGTGCCGAGCTCCGGCGCGGGCCTGGGCATCGCCGGCGCCGGCATCGCGCTGTGCGGCGCCTACGTGGCGATGCTCGCCGTCCTGCGCCTGCTCACGCGGCGCGTGTTCCCGGTCGCCTTCGACTGGTGGCGCCTGACCCTCTTGACTCTGATCCTCGGCGGCGTCGCCGTAAGCGGCGAGCTGCTGCTGCCCACCGCGGGCTTTGCGGGGCTCCTCGCGCGCGTGGTGTGGCTCGCCTGGATTCCGGCGCTGCTGCTCGCCACCCGCTTCTTCGTGCCCTCCGAGCTGACGCAGGCGCGCGCTCTGCTCGCCACGGCAAGTGCCGTCACCCGTTCAGTCGCCGGTCGGCGATCTGATAGACGGTGAGAGCGTGCGAGTCGCGCGGGTGGTGGCGGACACCGAACGCGAGGTAGGCGAGCATCGGCCTATCCGGGTCGTATTCGAAGCTGAACACCATCCCAAACCTGCCCGAAGGTGCGGGGATGTACGTCTTCAGACAGCCGGCGAGCCGGGTCCCATCGAGTGCCTCTGCTTCGCATGGGCGGAGTTCTTCAAGCGACAGGCCACCGTGCTCGTAGCGTTTCCTCGCGGTCAGCGCCGCCGCGTATCCCGCCGAACTTGCCCGCCTCATGTCCTCGGCCCAGTTCTCAGGATCGAAGAGGGCAGGGAGGCGCGCCTGGCTTGGGGGCACGGTCTACCCCTCGCCGTCGGGTGGGAGCATCAGAGGCCCATACTCGCGCCAGAAGCTCTCAAGCTCCTCGGGGGTTGGGGCACGAGTTCCAAGACGCTTGCGGATCGCGGTGATGCTGGTGTCGGGCGCGAGTGTCAACTCACCATCCGATCCCCGCTCGACCACGACGTACTCCCCGGCGATGTCGCCGCTGAGCGTCACGTGGGCCTGTCTGCTCACGATTTGCATGATACGACGAGGGTACGCCGCGCCTGAGACACAACTCTCAGGCGGCTGTGTGGCGGTGGTCATGCGCTTCTTCGTGCCCTCCGAGCTGACGCAGGCGCGCGCTCTGCTTGCCACGGCAAGCGCCGTCACCCGTGCAGTCGCCGGTCGGCGATCTGATAGACGGTGAGAGCGTGCGAGTCGTGCGGGTGATGGCGGACGCCGAGGGCGATGGCGCGCAGTGCCCACGGGCGGGTGGGGTGTTCGATGGCGATAAGGACAAGGCCGTACCGTCCATCGGGCCAGGGCACGTAGGTCTTCACACAGCCCCCGAGCCTGGTGCCGTCTCTGCTCTCAGCCTGACAGCGCTTCAGATGAGAGAAGGGCAGTCCACCCGCCTTGTCGATGTCACGCCGCAGCGCCCGCAGTGCGCGCATGGCGGCGGGCGGGAGTTGTGCGAGGTCGTGTTCGACCGCATCCTCGTCGAACTGCGTTGGCACGATCGCCCCGCGCCGGACGTCCGCCATCGCTTATCCCTCGTCGTCGGTGGGCAGATCTCCGAAGTGGCGCTCGAAGTTCTCGGCGCTCATCGGTCGCTCGCCGTGACGGGCGAGGATGGCCTGGACGCTGAGGTCGGGCACGAGGATGAGGCGCCCGTCGGCGCACCGGTCCTCGACCACATACTCCCCGGCGATGTCGCCGCTGAGCGTCACGTGGGCCTGTCTGCTCACGGTTTGCATGATACGACGAGGGTACGCCGCGCCTGAGACGCAACTCTCAGGCGGCTGTGCGGCGGTTGTACTCCGCCGCGGCCTCGCGTAGGCCCTCGCCGCGCTGGGGACAGAGCGTCGCGGTGACGTGGCGCCAGTAGCGGCGGGGGGAGTGGCCGGGCAGCGCCAGGGCCGCGAGCGCGCGCACGGCGTAGGCCCAGGCGGTCAGCCAGCGCACGGTCAGCGCCGCCGGGCGCGAGTGGTGCTTGCGCATGTACAGGTCGCGGTTGCGCGCCATCTCCACGATGCGCCGCTCGGGGACCGCGGCGGTCGAGAGCTGCTCGTGGTGGACGGCCACGGCGCCCGGCACCCACACGCTGCGCCAGCCCGCGTCGCGCAGGCGCCGGGCGAAGTCCACCTCGTCGGAGTAGACGAAGAAGTCGGGGTCCAGGTAGCCGACCTGCGCGGCCGCCTCGCGCCGCACGAGCAGCGCCGCCGACTGGCACCAGTCCACCTCGCGGGTGCGCGAGCCTTTGCTCTGCACCGTAAAGAGGCGGTGCAGGAAGAGAGCGCCCGCGAGCGCCGTCAGGGGCGTGGGGAAGCGCCACGCCGACGGCTGCTCGGCCCCGCCAGGACGCAGCAGCTTCGCTCCCGCGCAGGCCGCCTCAGGATGTTGCTCAAGCGCCTCGTGCAGCGCGAGCGTCGCGCTGGGCCGCAGCTCGGAGTCCTCGTTGAGCAGCAGCGCGTAGCGCCCGCGCGCGCGGCGCAGCAGCTCGGAGTCGTTGCGGCCCTTGCCGCGCCGTTCTGAGAGCGCGATCACCTCGTCCACCGCGGGGTGCCCGCGTGCTGCCTGCGCCGAGCCGTCGCGCGAGCCGTTGTCGAGCACCAGCACCTCGGTCGCGAACGGGATCGTCGCGCGCTCCCGCGCGATCGCGTCCAGCCCGCGCAGCAGCAGCTCGCGCTGGGAGGTGTTGACGACGCAGTAGCTAAGCTCGACCGCGTTCGCCTGCGGGGCGCCGTCCGGCATGGGCACGCCGGGTCCGCTGGGTGCGTCGTTCGGCGTCACGCGCCTATTGTCTCCGTCCATGCGCGTGCACGTCGTGGACCCCTCGGCCTACACGCCGCCGTACGATCACGCGCTGTGCCGCGCGCTGGCGCGGGCGGGGGCGGAGGTGGAGCTGATCACGAGCCGCTTCGACTACGGGCCGGTGGCGGCGGCGGAGGGGTACGTGCGCCGGGAGCTGTTCTACGGGCTGGCGCACCGGGGGGATCGGGGGGGCGCCGGTGCTCCCCGCACGCGCACGCGGATAGCGCTGAAGCTGGCCGAGCACGTGCCGGAGATGCTGCGCTACCGGCGCCTGGCGCGGGAGGCCGACATCGCGCACTTCCAGTGGCTGACGGTGCAGCCGCTCGACGGGCGGCTGTTGCCGCGCCACGGACGCTCCGGACGGCCAAAGCTCGTGCTGACCGCCCACGACGTGCTCCCGCGCGAGCCGCGCCCGGGGCAGCTGAGCGCGCAGCGGCGCCTGTACGAGCGCTTCGACGCGGTCGTGGTGCACTCCGAGCACGGGCGCCGGCGGCTGACGGGCGAGCTGGGGATCGACCCGGCGCGCGTGCACACGATCCCGCACGGCGCGTTCGCCCATCTGGCGGAGGGGCCGCCCATGCCCCCGCCGCACGCGACCGGCGCGCCGGTGGTGCTCTGCTTCGGGCTGATGCGCCCCTATAAGGGCCTTGACGTGCTGATCGAGGCATGGCGAACGATCGGAGCCCCGGCCGCTCAAGCGGAGCTGTGGATCGCAGGGATGCCGCGGATGGACATCTCGGGGCTCCGCGCCTCCGCGCCGCCGGGGGTGCGCTTCGATGCGCGCTTCATCGGCGACGGGGAGCTGCCCGCCTACTTCCAGCGCGCCGACCTCGTGGTGCTGCCCTACCGCGAGATCGACCAGTCGGGCGTGCTCTTCACGGCGCTCGCGTTCGGCAAGCCGCTGCTGCTCTCAGACGTCGGCGGCTTCCCCGAGATCGCGGCCACGGGCGCGGCCCGCATGGTGCCCGCGGGCGACCCCGCCGCGCTGGGCGCGGCGCTGAACGAACTGCTCGCCGACCCCGCCGCCCTCGCGGAGATGGCCGGCCGCGCCAGGGCCGCCGCGGCCGGGCGCTACTGGTGGGAGCAGATCGCGCGAGCGCACCTGCGGCTGTATGGGCAGCTGCTGGAGGGGTGAGCCGACAGATCGACGTGCCGCTGCCACCCGGCCAGTCGCCAAGCCCTGAGCGGACGCGCCGCCCGGCGTACTGTACGCCAGACCTATGGCGATCTGTATGGTGGCCTGCCGGCGTTGTGTATGATGGGCAGCATGTTGCGGCAGCGGGCGATCGCGGGGCGCTATCGGGATACGGTCGCCGCTCGGCGCGTCACGGTCGTGACCGGTCCTCGACAGTCGGGCAAGACGACCTTGGTCGGCGGTCAGTTGTCCTCGACCGGCGGCGCCATGCGCAGCCTGGATGAGCAGGGCGTTCTCGCCGCGGCGCTGGAGGACCCGGCCGGGTTCGTCGCCCTCGGCGGCAGGCCCCTGGTCATCGACGAGGTCCAGCGCGGCGGCGAGCCGCTGGTGCGTGCGATCAAGGCCCAGGTCGACCGCGACTCGACCCCCGGGCAGTTCGTCCTGACGGGCTCGTCGAACTTCCTCACCGTCCCGACGATCTCGGAGTCGCTCGCGGGCAGGGCCGGGTTCGTGGAGGTATGGCCGTTCACCCAGGGCGAGCTGGCGGGTGCGGCCGATCGCTTCGTGGATCTGATCTTCACCGGAATGGCCGGGCTGGCGGAGCACCGGCCCAGCGGGATCTCCCGCCGCGAGCTGCTGGAGCGGGTCTGCGCCGGCGGCTACCCGGAGGTTCACGAGCTGCCGGCCCGAGCGCGAGCGGGCTGGTTTCGGGACTATGTGCGCACGACCATCGAGCGCGATGTGGTCGAGATGTCGGGCATCCGCAAGGTGGCAGAGATGGGTCAGCTCCTGCGTCTGCTGGCGGCACGCTCCGGTTGCGAGCTGGTGATGCAGAGCCTCATCGAGGACTCGGCGCTGGAGCGTCAGGCGGTCTACGACCATCGCGCCTGGCTGCAGACGATCCATCTCGTGGCCACCCTGCCGGCCTGGTCGCGCAACCTCACCAGACGGGTCAAGAAGCGTCCCAAGGTGTTCCTCACCGACTCCGGTCTGGCGGCATGGCTGCTGGGCAAGGCGCCAGCCGGCCTGGAGGACCCCACCGACCCCGCCACCGGTCCGCTCATCGAGACGTTCGTCTTCGCGGAGCTGCGCCGCCAACTCACCTGGGCCGCCGCCGAAGCCGCCCTTTTCCATTGGCAGGACCGC
>Ga0116217_10003243_pt1 | contig 14871 bp, 12 predicted proteins | sample Sb_taG_6_FD_89697 | JGI IMG/M metagenome (GOLD analysis project Ga0116217, IMG submission 89697) | Peat soil microbial communities from Weissenstadt, Germany - Sb_50d_4_PS metaG | ecosystem: Environmental > Terrestrial > Soil > Wetlands > Peat | place: Germany: Weissenstadt | collected 2010-09-21 | reverse complement strand
CATCATGGCACTCCTCGTTCCCGGCTGTCTCGTCGAGATCGACCTCGTCGCCGTCAAGCCGGGGGTGCCGCGCAAGGTCATCACCACCAAGACCGCACCCACCCCACTCGCGCATTATTGCCAAGGTGTCGTCGTCGGCTCGACCGTCTATGCCGCGGGCCAGCTCGCCTCGGATTACAAGACCGGCGTTGCCCCCGAAGCGCGCGTCGATCCGGCCTTTCCCTATTACGGCTCGGAGATCGAGCGCCAGGCGCGCTATGTCCTCGACAATCTCGCCGCCGCCTTCAAGGCCGCCGGCTGCGGCTTGAACGACGTCGTCAAGGCGCAGGTCTTCATGACCGACCTCGACGACTTCTTCGCCTTCGACCAGGTGTGGAAAGAGTATTTCCCCGCCCCGCCGCCGCGCACGACGATCGGCATCGGCGGCCTCCTCGTCCCCGGCTGCAAGCTCGAGATCGACCTCATCGCCGTCAAGCGCTAGCGCGCGGAACCATCGATACGTGATACACCCCCCTCCCATCGGCCGCTCCTCAACGGGCGGCCGATCCCCCTCAAGGGGGGAGGGGGAATTGGGGCGACTTCGTCAGTTTCCCCCTCCCCCTCGAAGGGGGAGGGTGGGGAGGGGGTGACGCTCGAATTTGCGAGAGTTGCCGCTAACGCAAGCGGCGCGCGCCTAATGGAAGCGCGCGAGGCGGTAGGGCGTGCAATCGATCATGGTCGTCTTGCCCAGCACGAGCTCGGAGACGAGCCGGCCGGTGACGGCACCCGCGGTCATGCCGGTGTGGCCGTGACCGCAGGCGATGAAGAGCCCGCGCCACCCCACCACCTCGTCGATCACCGGCACGCTGTCGGGAAGCGAGGGGCGGTAGCCCATCCAGATCGAGACCTCGTCGCCGCGAAGCGAGGGGAAGAGCGCCCGGCCTTGGCTGAGGACCGCCTCGGCACGCCGCTCGTTCATCGGAATGTCGAGGCCCGCGATCTCGACCGTGCCGGCAAAGCGCAGACCCCCCTCCATCGGCGTGGCGCCGAATGCCTTGGTCTTGTGCAAGACCGGGATGCGCAGCGAGAAGGACGGGTTGCGCACGATCGCGTGATAGCCGCGCTCGGTCTCGAGCGGAAGGCGCACGCCGAGCGGGGCGAGCAGGCGCTTCGACCAGGCCCCGCCCGCCACCACCACCTTGGCGAAGCGATGATCGCCGTTATTGGTGAGGACGCGGAAGCCCGCACCCTCCTGCGGCAGGATCTTCATCACCCGCTCGTGGCGCACCCTACCTCCCGCCTCGCGCAGCAGCATGGCGAGCGTGTCCAAGAGGCGCTGCGGGTTGACCGTATGGCCGTTGTTGGGGAAGAGCACTGCGCGGCTCACGGCAGGCGAGATCTCGGGGATGAGCTGGCGCAGCTCGTTCGGGCCGAGCGTCTCGGTCACCACCCCGTGGCGCGCCCAAAGATCGCGGGAGATGCGCTCGCTCGAGGCGATCTCGCCCTCCCAGACGTGCACCTGCCCCGTGGTGCGGATGAGGTCGTGGAAATGGCTCGGCCCGAGCAGCTCGCGGTATTGCTCGAGCCCCGGCTTGTGGAGCGCGCGCAGCGCGTTCGAGGAGGCGATCACCTTGTCCATGCGCCCGGCGCGCAACCATCGGAGAAGCCAGGGGAGCGCCTTGACGACATAGCGCGGATCGACGGCGAGCGGGCCGAGGGGATCGCTGAGCCAGCGCGGCACCTGGCGCAGCATGCCCGGCAGCGACACAGGCACGCAGGCGTCGATGCTCAGGAGACCGGCATTGCCGAAGGACGCCCCGCCGCCCGGCGGCAAGGCATCGAGCACGGTGACCCGCGCGCCGGCACGCCCGAGGAACACCGCCGAGGCGAGCCCGACGATGCCGGCCCCGATCACCGCGACGTCCGCTTCCTTACCCGTCCGCTCGTCGACCATCGCCGATCCTTCCTTCTCTCCTCAGGCGCTGCCGCGCAAGCGAGCCGGCGCGCGCGGCACGTAGGGCGCCTCGAGGGCGGCGATCTCCTCCTTGGTCAAGCGTAGGTCGATGGCGGCGAGGGCGTCGTCGATGTGCTCGAGGCGGGTGACGCCGATGACCGGTGCGGCGACCACGTCCTGGCTGAGGAGCCAGGCGAGGGCCACCGCCGCGGGCTTGGCGCCGTGCGCCTTGGCCGTCGCCAGCACGCGATCGAGCACGTCGTAGTCGGACGCACGGAAGATGTCGCGCGCGTGCTCGTCCGTGCGCGCGCGCTCGGTCGAGAGCGCGCCCTCGCGCGCCCGGTTGGCGCCGAGAAAGCCGCGCGCGAGCGGGCTGTAGGGTGTCACCCCGATGCCTTCCTCGGCGCAGAGCGGCAGCATCTCGGCCTCCTCCTCGCGTTGCACGAGATTATAGAGGTTCTGCATCGCGATGGGGCGCGCTAGGCGAAGGGCATCGGAGATCAGGATCATCTGCGCGAACTTGTAGGCCGGCATCGTCGAGCCGCCGATATAGCGCACCTTGCCCGCGCGCACGAGCACCTCGAGCGTTGCCATGAGCTCGGCGATCGGCGTCACCCCGTCGAGCCGATGGACGTAGAGGAGATCGACATAGTCGGTGCCGAGGCGCTTCAAGCTTTGCTCGACTGCGCTGAGCAAATGCTTGCGCCCGACGCCGACGCCGTTCGGCCGCTCGTTCATCGCCAAGCCGACCTTGGTCGCGATCACCACCTCCTCGCGCGGCGCATAACCCAAGAGCGCCGCACCGAGAATTTTCTCGCTCTCGCCCGCGTTATAGGCGTCGGCCGTGTCGAAGAAATTGATGCCGCGATCGAGGGCCCGCTTGATGAAGGGACGGCTCTCGCTCGCATCGAAGGCGCCCCAGCCGCGCCGGCCCTTGGCACCCCAGGCATTGCCGCCGAGCCCGATGACACTCACCTGGAGCCCGCTGCGGCCGAGAGTGCGGTAACGCATCGCCATGAGAACCTTGCCTTCCTCGCCTGTCGCCGCACCGCGCGAAGCGGTACCACGCGCGCCGCTGCCAGTCTCGGCAAAACCGCCCGCCTGTCAACCGGCGATCGGGCGTTCGGGCGCCTTCGGCCTCCTCGTCTCGAGGATGACCCTCGACAGCGCTCGCGTGACGCGCGATCCTCCGGCGGCGGGCGTGTGCACGCAATAGCGAGGGACGATGGAACGGCTCGAGTGCGAGGTTGCGATCGTGGGCGGCGGCATCATGGGGGCGAGTGCGGCACTCCACCTGCAGAAGCTCGGCCGCAAGGTGGCACTCCTCGAGCGCGGCTTCGTCGGGGCGCAAGCGAGCGGCGTCAATTTCGGCAATATCCGGCAGCAGAACCGCTACCTGCCGCAGCTTCCCCTCTCCATGCGCGCGCGCGAGATCTGGGGCCGGCTCGAGGAGCTCGTCGGCGAGGACTGCGAATTCGCACCCTTGGGACACCTGATGGTGGCCTACGACGAGGCCGACATGGCGAAGCTCGAGAGCTGGGCCGAGGCTGCCGCGCACTACGGGCTCGCGGCCGAGCTGATCGGGCGCAACGCCTTGCCGGCGCGCTTTCCCTGGCTTGGGCGCGACCCCATCGGCGCCTCCTTCGTGGCCGCCGACGGCCATGCCAACCCGCGGCTCGTGGCGCCTGCCTTCGGCCGTGCCGCGCGCGCCGCCGGTGCCGAGGTGCGCGAGCATTGCGAGGTGACGACGATCGCCAAGGAGGGCCACCACTTCCTCCTCGAAGCCGCGGGGGGTTTGCGCGTGCGCGCCGATTCGCTCCTCAATGCGGCGGGCGCCTGGGGCGACCGCATCGCGGCCGAATTCGGCGAGCCGGTGCCCTTGACGCATTTGGGTCCGCTCGTCGGCGTGACCGAGACAGTACCCTATTTCCTGCCGCCCACGGTGGGGGCGGCCGACGGCTCGGTCTATGTGCGCCAAGTGCGGCGCGGGAATATCGTCTTCGGCGGCGGGCCGCGCACCGCGCTCGAGCTCGATGAGCGCTTTGCCCATGTGGTACCTCAGCGCCTCACGGAGCAGTTCGCCCGCCTCCGGCGCCTCATCCCCACCTTGGGGCATCTTCAGCTCATCCGCAGCTGGAGCGGGGTTGAGGGCTTCCTTCCCGACATGATCCCCGTCATGGGGCCAAGCGCCACCACGCCGGGCCTCTTCCACGCCTTCGGCTTCTGCGGCCACGGCTTCGCGCTCGGCCCCGCGGTCGGTGCGGTGATGGCCGAGCTGATCGCGACCGGCAAGAGTGCCACGCCGATCGCCGATTTCACCATCGCGCGCTTCGCGAAAAGCTGAGCGCGCGTCGCATCGAGCGGGGATGGCGCCCCTTCGCGCTATAACCGGCATTTCCCAGATACTTGAGTTCCAAGCCTCGGCGTAGCCCTCGTGGGCTCCCGTTTGCAACAGAAAGCCCCACGAGGCTTAGTGCGGCCCGCCAGTGCCGCCGAATTTGATGAGCTTCTCGCGCAGGCTCGTCAGTGACCAGGACTCCGCCGGGAAAGGGCCAAGTCGGCCTTTCCAGAATGGTTCGGGCCGCGTCCAACGCCGGAAGCCTTGCGGACAACGCCTTTTGGCTCGCGCGTATCCCAGCAGGACGTTAGCGTTCACGCCGATCCTTGGTGATCTGCGGAATGTAGGTTAAGTGCTTCGCACTGCGTCATATGTGCTAAGCTCGACTTCTTGAACCCGAGGAAGAGCTGATGCACCAGACCGTATGGAGGGTCCTTGCGGAGCTTCCACTATTCCTCATGACTGCCATCGCTACGCATTTGGTCATGTCATTTGCGCAGACACTGATGCATTACAAGCTCGGCCACCATCCAATGGGCGGCAAGTTCTTCCGTAACCACATCAACTTCCACCACGCCTACTACGCCAATGATCATCTCGTCTCGCGGAAGTACCGCGGCGACGAGGGCAACAATACTCCCTTCTTCTTCATTCCTGTGTTTCTGGTCGGCGCGTGCACCTACTTCATATTGCCGACCGATCTTTTCGTGACTCAGGTCATCGCATGTGCTGCGTCCTTCTACGCGCATGTCTTCTTCGACAAGGAATACCACGTCGAGGGATCATGGCTTCGGCGATTTGCATGGTTCAGGCGCAAGCAGGAGCTTCATTTCGTTCATCACCAGCACGCAGCTAGCAATTTCGCCGTGATCGATTTCTTCTGGGATAGGATTCTCGGTACCTATCGAAGGCCGGATGCCGGAGCCCGATGAATGGAAGGGGCGGCAATCCAGCTCAAGGCGGCGATCGAAAGCGAGGTTCAAAGGGCCGTCCTTCGGCTCACCCGCCGGATGTTCCATCCCGGCCCCGTCTGCCTGATGACAACGCACTGATACTTATAGCAGAATCGACGGCTGCAATCATCAAATTGCGTTGCCATCTGGGAAATCCGGGCTAAGAGCGTTGACAGCGCTGGCTGCGACCCGGACTCTAGCGCCCGCGAGCGAAGCGGGCGTCGCGCGAGATCGGCGGCAGGGGCAAGGCGGATAGCGGCATGTCTTATCGCATCGGCGTCGATATCGGCGGCACCTTCACGGATTTCTGCGTCTTCAATGAGGCGTCGGGCGAGCTTCACTCCCTCAAGGTGCTCTCCACCCCCGAGGAACCGGGCTCGGAAGTCATCGAGGGCGTGCGGCAGATCAGGAGCCGCTTCGGCGTCGAGCCCGGCGAGGTCGCCTATTTCACCCATGGCACTACCGTCGGCATCAACACGGTCATCCAGCGCAAGGGCGTCCGCCTCTGCCTCTTCGCGACCGAGGGCTTCTGCGACGTGCTCGAGCTGGCCCGGCTCAAGATGCCCGACCCCTACGATCTCTTCTCCCGCCGGCCGGCCCCGCTCGTCACGCGCGAGCGCGTCTTCCCGATCAAGGAACGCATCGCGCCCGACGGCTCGATCGACGAGCCGCTCGACGAGGAGAGCGTGCGCATAGCCCTCGCGAACGCCAAGCGCGCGGGTGCCGAGGGCATCGTCGTCTCCCTCCTCCACGCCTACCGCAACCCCACGCACGAAGAGGCCGTCAAGGCGATCGTGAGCGGCTTAGCGCCCGAGATGTTCGTCTGCTGCTCGAGCGAGGTCTGGCCGATCATCCGCGAGTACGAGCGCACGGTGACCGCGGTCGTGAGCGGCTACGTGCAGCCGCGCGTCGCCTTCTATCTCTCCTCGCTCGAGGCGGCCCTCAAGGGTGCGGGCATCGGCGCCGTGCCGCTCATCACCAAATCGAACGGCGGGGTGATGAGCGCCGAGCTCGGCAAGCGCCACGCGGTCCAGATGCTGCTCTCGGGTACCGCATCCGGCGTCATCGGTGCGAGCCACGTGGCGCGCCTCTGCGGCCTCAAGAACGCGATGAGCCTCGATATCGGCGGCACCAGCGCCGACATGGCGCTCATCGTCGAGGGGCAGCCCCAATACGGCATCGGCGAGCAGGTCGGCGATTTCCCCGTCTTCATCCCCACGGTCTCCGTCACCTCCGTCGGCGAGGGCGGCGGCTCGATCGCCTGGGTCGATCCCTTCGGCGTGCTCAAGGTCGGCCCAGAGAGCGCCGGCTCGACGCCGGGCCCGGCCTGCTACGGCAAGGGCGGGACGCGCGCCACCATCACCGACGCCTTCGCCGTCTGCGGTTTCATCGGGCAGAGCGGGCTCGGCTACAACGCCGTGCAAATCGACTTGGGCCGGGCCAAGGCCGCCGTCGGCGAGATCGCGGCCAGGCTCAAGCTGGGCCTCCAAGAGGCCGCGGAGGCGATCATCAAGGTCGCCGTCTCGGGCACTTTCGTCGAGGTATCGAAGCTGGTGTCGCGCTACGGCGTCGATCCGCGCGACTTCGCGCTCATTGCCTTCGGGGGTGCCGGTCCCATGCTCGCCGCATTCCTCGCGCGCGAGCTCGGCATCGCCCAAGTGGTGGTGCCGACCACCCCCGGCGTGCTCAGTGCCTTCGGCGGGCTCATCGCCGACATCAAGAACGACTTCATCAAGACGGTCTATCTCGACGTGGGCCCCGGCCTAGAGGTCGAGCTCAGGCGCGGCTTTGCCGAGCTCCTGGACCAGGCGGTGCGTTGGCTGCGCGACGAGCAGGGCTTCCGCGACGCTTACACGCTCCTCTATTCCGCGGACATGCGCTATCGCGGCCAATCCTTCGAGATCGAGACGCCGCTCGAGGCGGCCTGGATCGAGAGCGCCTTGTGGGAGCGCATCGCGGAAGCCTTCCACCGCCAGCACGAGCAGATCTACGACTACTGCGACCGCGCGGCACCGGCGCAGATCATCAACCTGCGCCTTATCATCCTGGGGCCGAGCCCGAAGCCCGAGTTCAAGCCGCTCCCGGCGAGCGACGCGGCACCGCGGCCCGAGAAGAGCGCACTTGTCTACTACGACGGCAAAGTGCGGCCGGTCCCCCTCTACGCCCGCAGCACGCTTCTCGCGGGCCAGCGCTTTGCCGGTCCCGCCGTGATCGCCCAAGACGACTGCACGACCTGCATCCCGGACGGCTTCGATGTGCGCGTCGATGCCTACGGCAATCTCTTGCTGCGCTACGGCGCCTGAAGCCGGCGCCGGGAGGACGTGAATGGCCATCGACAAGGTCACCCTGCAAATCCTCGCCAACCACTGCCGCGCCGCGGCCGAGAGCATGGCCTTCACGCTCTACCGCACGGCGCACTCGACCTTCGTCAAGGAGACCGAGGATTTCACCACCGGCCTCACCACGCCCGAGGGCCTGACCTTCGCCGCCCCAAAGGACCTCGGCGCCACCTGGTTCGTCTGCCTCGACTACAAGAACGTGATCGACATGATCCCCGGCTACGAGGAAGGCGACATCTGCATGACGAACGACCCTTACAGCGGCTTCGTCTGCACGCATGGGCCGGACCTCCATTTGTGGAAGCCGATCTTCCACGAGGGCGAGATCGTCGCCTTCGCCGTCGGCCACATCCACAACACGGACGTGGGCGGCGCCGTGCCGGCGAGCCTCTCGCGCTCGCTCACCGAGGTGCATCAGGAGGGCATCCGCATTCCCCCGACCAAGCTCGCGCGGGCGGGCAGGCTCGACGAGGCGCTCCTCAAGGTGATCTGGGCCAACGTGCGCGTGCCGGAGCAGAACTGGGGCGACCTCAAGGCCCAGATCGCGGCGATGAACACCGGCGAGCGCAAGGTCCACGAGATGATCCGCAAGTTCGGCATCGCGACCTTCCGTCAGGGCATCCGGGATCTGCTCGACTACGCCGAGCAGCAGGCGCGCAACGTCATCGCCGGCCTGCCGGACGGAGAGTATTCCTTCAGCGACTATCTCGACGAGGATTCGGTCGGCGGCAAGCCCTGCCGCTTGGCACTCAAGATCACCGTCCGCGGCGACAGCCTCACGCTCGACTTCACCGGCAGCGACCCGCAGCTCGAATCCTCGCTCAACATGCCGACGGGCGGAGACGTGCGCCACGTGCTGATCATGGTCGGCCTCGTCTATGCGCTCTACTCGCTCGATCCGACCATCCTCTTGAATGCAGGGCTCGCGCGGCCCGCAACCGGCATCCTTCCCGAAGGCACCATCGTCAACCCGAAGTTCCCCGCCGCGGTCGGCATGCGCAGCCTCACCTGCATGCGCCTCCAGGGAGTCATCTTAGGCGCCTTCTCCCAGATCGCCCCCGACCGCATGCCGGCCTGCCCGGCGAGCGGCGGCCCGATCATGAACGTCAACACCATTGACAACGCGACCGGCCGCCGCGTCGTCGCCTCGATCGACCCGATCTTCGGCGGTGCCGGCGGCAACCCGCGCGAGGACGGCGCCGACGGCTCCGGCGCCAACTCCTCGTTCCTCAAGAACACGCCCGTCGAGATCAACGAGGTCGAGGTGCCGATCAAGGTGCTCAATTACGGCCTGGCCCGGGATTCGGGCGGGGCGGGATTGCACCGCGGCGGGCTCGGCACGCAGCTAGAGTTCAAGGTGTTCTCGCCCGGCACCAGCATCACCGCGCGCAATCGCGACCGCAGCCGCTTCACCGCCTGGGGCGTGCTCGGCGGCCACGCGGGCGGGCCCTCCCGCTTCCTCCTCAATCCGGGCAGCAACCACGAGGTCGACCTCGGCAACACCGACATCCTCAAGGCCGGGCCGGGCGACGTGATCCGCATCGCGTCCGGCGGCGCCGGCGGCTGGGGCTCGCCGCTTGAGCGTCCGGCCGCGGACGTGCTCGCCGACGTGCGCCGCGGCTTCGTCTCCTCGGCCGCCGCCGAGCGGGAGTACGGCGTCGTCATCGCCGACGACCGCGTCGACGAGACCGCGACGGCGGCCTTGCGCGAGAAGCTCGCCCTGCTCGAGCCCAAGGGCCATTTCGACTACGGCGCCGCGCGGGTCGCCTTCGAGAAGCTGTGGACGCCCGCCAACTACGACGCGCTTACGCGGATTCTCGCGGCCCTCCCAGTACATTGGCGCTACTTCATCAAGCACCGCATCTTCGAGCGCCTGGCCGAGCTTCCGCCGGAGCGCTGCCGCGGCGACGGCAGCGAGGTGGTCGAGGCCTGGGAGGCGACCCTGCGCGAGTTCCCGCAAGTGCGCACGGGCGCGCGCCCCGCGGCGGAGTGAGGCCGCACCTCATCCCTCACTCGCTCGCTGCAGGCGCGATCGGCACCGGCTTGACCGGCCCCTGGGGACGCAATCCGGTCACCTGCTCGACCGGCATCTTTGCCGCGGCGGCGAGCACCGTCGTGGCCGTAATTCCGCAGTAGCGGCCCTGGCAGCGGCCCATGCCGACGCGCGTCAAGGCCTTGGCGCGGTTGATCTCGCTGGCGCCGAGTGCGAGTGCCGCGCGGCGCAGCTCGCCCACGCTCACCATCTCGCAACGGCAGAGCACCGTGTCGTCGGCCAACGCTTCGGCGAAATGGTGCGGCACCGGGAAGACGCGCTGCAGCGCTCGCGCGAAGCGCGCGCCGCGCGCCATCTTGCGCCGCAGGAGGGCGATACGCGCGTGAGGCACCTCGCGTCCGAGGTCCGCGAGTGCCGCATAGGCGGCGAGCTCCCCACCCGCCTCGGCCACATCGGCACCCCGCACGCGGGCGCCGTCGCCGCACAGATAGACGCCTCGCGGAGTGGCGCGGCCGTCCGCGTCCGTCTTCGGCAGCCACTGGCGCGAGAGCGGCTCGAAGGCGATCTCGGCCCCCGCGAGCTCGGCGAGCTGGCTCTCCGACTGGAGGCCGTAGCCGAAGGCGACCGCGTCGCAGGCGAGGCGTCGATCGCGGCCCTTCGCGTCGCGATAAACGAGCGCCTCCACGGCAGGCTCGCCCTCGACGCCGAGCGGCGTCACCCCACTTTCGAGTGCCACCCCGTGCGCGCGCAAGCTCGCGAGATAATAGAGGCCCTTGGCGAAGGCGGACGGACGGGCGAGCAGGCCCGCGGCATGGCGTAGCTTGACAGCACTGGGTGTGGTGTCGAGGACGGCCGCGGGTACCACGCCCGCCTTGAGATATTGGTAGGCGACGAGGGCGAGGAGCGGCCCGGTGCCGAGGAAGACCGGCTGCCGCCCCACAGCACACGCCTGGTATTTGAGGGCGACCTGGCTGCCGCCAAGCGAGAAGACGCCGGCCTTGGTCCAGCCCGGAAAGGGGATCACGCGGTCGGCGGCACCCGTCGCGATGATGAGGGCGTCGAACGGCAGCTCGCCGAAGCGCTCGCTCGTCACGTCGAAGAGATGCAGCACCCGCTCGTGGACGTGCCAGGCAAGCGTCGAGGGCCGATAATCGATGGCACCGGCGAGTGCCTCGAAGACGCCGTGGAGCCGGGTCGCCTTGGCGGCCTCGAAGCCGTAAAGCGTCTTGGCCGTGCGCTTGAAGGGGGCGGGCTGGCGGCGATAGATCTGGCCGCCGCTTGCCGGCGACTCGTCGACCACGACCGGCCTCAAGCCGTGGCGCACGAGTGCCTCGGCAGCGCGCGTGCCGGCCGGGCCGGCGCCGACGATCAGGATCCTTTGTGCTGCCATGCGGCGAGCGGGGAATGCGTCGTGAGCGCGAGGCCGGGCTCGACGAGGGTCGTGCAGGCACGCAGCCGGCGCCCGTCCGCGCGCCAGAGCCAGCATTCCTGACAGGCGCCCATGAGGCAGAAGCCGGCGCGCGGCTTGCCGTCGAACTCGTTGTCGCGCAGACGGCGCGCGCGCACGAGGATCGCGGTGAGCACGGTGTCGCCCGCGAGTGCCTCGAGCGCTAAGCCATCGACCGTGATCTCGACCTGCGGTCGGTCCGTCTCTTCTATGCGTCGGAGCTGGGGATCGGATGCCATGGCAAGGATGCGGCGGGCTATGGGCGACGGCCCAGTTTCGGGCACCCCTCATCCGCTGTCTAGAGCAAAGACCCGCACTCGGCCGCGGCACTTGACCGGTTTTCGTCTCTTCCTCTAGCTTGCGACGCGCGGACGAGTGCCGGAGAAAGGCTCATGGAGATTGCCTTCAGAGGAGAGACCGTCGTGGTGACGGGTGCCGCGCGCGGCATCGGTCAGGCGATCGCCCGCGGCTTCGCCGAGCGGGGTGCGGTGGTGTGGGCCTCGGACCTGCTCGAGGCCGGGCTCAAGGAGCTCCGCGAGCGCGCGCGGCCCGCGTCGGGCGGCCGCATCGAGACGCGCATCGTCGACGGGACCGACCGCAAGCAAGTGCAAGCCTTCGTCGCCGAGGCCGAGGGAGCGCGGAAAGCCGTCGATGTACTCGTCCACGTGGCGGGCGGCGTGCGCGGCCAGCGGCCGCTGCCGATCGAGGAGGTGAGCGAGGAGGCCTGGCGCGAGATCTACGACGCCAACATGACCGGCGCCTTCATCTCGACCCAGGCGGTCGTGCCCGGCATGAAGCGCGCGAAGGCGGGACGCATCGTGGTGATCTCGAGCCGAGCAGGGCTCGGCGTCAGCCTCACCAACATCCAGAGCTACGCCACGGCGAAGGCGGCGCAGATCGGCTTCGTGCGTCAGCTCGCCCACGAGCTCGGGCCCTTCGGCATCACCGTGAACGCGGTCGCCCCCGGCTTCATGCGCACGAGCCCGGATTACGAGCGCCAATGGCAGTCCTACGGGCCCGAGGGCCAACGCCGGCTGATCGAGCGCATCGCCATGCGCCGCATCGGCGAGCCCGAGGACATCGCCCATGCGGTGCTCTTCCTCGCCTCGCGCTACGCGTCCTGGATCACGGGCCAGGTGCTCCCCGTCACCGGCGGCCCGCAATTCTGAGCCTCCTCACGCGTTCTCGCGCAGGAGATTTTGGCCGCAGATGTAGCCCCAGGCGAGGCAGGGTCCGATCGTCGTCCCGGCACCGACCGCCTTGGAGCCGATGGGGTTCGCCATCGTGACACCCGCGCAGTAGAGCCCGCCGATGATGCTGCCGTCGCGGCGCAGCACCTGGCCGCGCTCGTTCGTGCGGGGGCCGCCCTTGGTTACGAGGATGGCGCGGTGAAAGGGGGCGGCGTAGAAAGGCGGCCGCTCGATCGTGCCGAGCGCGCCGTTACGGCCGGGCCGAGCGGGATCGTCCGTGTAGAACTTCTCCCACGCCGTCTCGCCGCGGTGGAAGTCCGCGTCCTTGACGGCGGCCACGAAGCCGTTGAAGCGCGCGATCGTCGCGGCCAGCACGGCCGGGTAGAGCTCGATCCGGCGCGCGAGGGCCTCGATGCTGGCGGCCTCGCGGAACCAGCCCGGCTCCTTGCGGCCGACGCGCATCGAGTACCAGTTCCGCGCGGCATATTGCGCGTCGAAGATGCGCCAGGCCGGAAGATGGAGCGGCAGGCCCGTCGCCGGGTCGCGCGCGTCGAGGGCGACGCCGAGATTGGGATCGCCTTCGTTGAGAAAGCGCTTGCCGTTCCGGTCGACGAGAACGCAGTGCGGCGAATAGAGCTCGTTGAGCGGCAGCGCCATGCGCTCGCCTTCGTAGGTCGTGACCGTGGCGGTATAGATGTTCGCCTGATCCATGTGCTCGAGCCGCGCACCCACCGCCTCGGCCATGCGGTGGCCGTCGCCCGTGTTGGTGCGCGGAGCACCGGTGAGCCCGAGCTCGCCGGGGAAATGCCGCGCGCGACGCTCGAGGTCCCACTCGAAGCCGCCCGTCGCCAGCACGATACCCTTGCGCGCGCGGATGGCGAGCGTACCCTCCGGAGAGAGCGCCTCGACGCCGATGACGCGGCCTTGCGTTGGCTCGGCACCGTCGGTCAGGAGACGCTCCGCTCGCGCAGGTGCGATGATCTCGCAACCATGATCGAGGCAGCCCTTGACGAGGCCGACGATGAGCGCGTTCCCCATGCCGACGCGCCGGGTCGCGAAGCGGTAGAGGAGCGCAGGCGCCATCTTGAGGAGCGTCGCGACCGGCCGCTTCAGCACGGTCCCCACGATGAGCTCGCGATAGGTGAAAATGTGCGATTTGGACGGCCGGCGGATGCGGTCCCGCCAGGGGCCGAGGATGTTGCGGCTGATGGGAAGCGGGGAGACCATGCGCCCGGTGAATTTGCCGCCGCTCACCTCGACGTAAAGATCGGGGTGATGGACAAGCTCGAAGCGGAGCGGGCTGTGCGCCTCGAGGAAGGCGAGCATGTCGGGTGCGGCCTCGACGAAGGCCTGCCACAGCGCCTTCTCCGTCTGGTACCAGCCGGGCGGTGCCGTCGCGCGCAGATAGGCGAGCGCCTCGGCCTTGGAGTCGGCCATCCCCGCGGCGAGCATGTGGTGGTTGGCCGGGACCCAGGTGCCCGCCCCGGACATGGCGGTGGTGCCGCCAAGGACGGCGGCCTTCTCGAGCACGATGACTTTGGCGCCGCCGACGGCCGCGGCGAGAGCTCCTGCGAGTGCCGCCGCCCCCGAGCCCACGACCACCACGTCCGCCTCGCGGTCCCAACGCCCCTCGCTCGCGGCGGCAGTCACCGGAACGCGCCCGCTCAGCCGGCCGCGCGCTTGTGCGCCTTGCGCGTGAGCGGCTCGAGCAGCTTGAGGACCTCCGCGAGGGGGGCGACCTCGGCGTATTTCTCGGACATGTCGAAGAGGTTGACCGCGTGCGAGACCTCGCTGCGGTCGTAGACGCAGTCCTCGGGGACGACGACGCGGAAATTATAGGAGAAGGCGTCGACGACCGAGCCGCGCACGCAGCCGCTCGTGGTACATCCGGTGACGAAGAGCGTATCGACATCGAGGTCGATCAGGTAGCTCGCGAGTGGGGTGCCGTAGAAGGCGCTCGGGTGCTTCTTCGGCAGCAGCACGTCACCCTCGCGCGGGGCGATCTCGGCCACGAACGCGTAGCCCTTCTCCGCGACCTTCATCAGCGCCGGATTCTTTTGAGCAAGCCGGCCGCTGTCGAACTTCTCCTTGGGCGCCACGTAAGGATAGAGCACCGGCCAGCCGTTCTTGCGGAAGTGCTTCAACAGCGTCTCGATGTTGGCGACCGCGCGCCACGCCGTCTCGCCGCAGCTGGTGGCGAACTCCTGGACGGCCTCCCAGAACGGCATCGGCTTGGTGCCGACCGTGCGGTACTGCACGTCGATGATGAGGAGCCCCGGACGCGTGCCGATGCCGGAGGATCGCCCGAACCCGGCCGCGCGATAACGCCTCTGCTCCTCCTCGCTGATGATGCCATCCCACGGTCGCATGCGGTTCTCCTTCGTTGATGCCGAGAAAGCCTACCAGCCAAGCGTTCCCTGCGCAAATCGCCGTCCCCTCACCCTTCCCATCGCTTTGCGATGGGCCCCTTCCCTCTCCCCCTGAAGGGGGCGAGGGATCAAGGCGCGCTGTCTCTTTCTCCCTCTCCCCCTTCAGGGGGAGAGGGTCGGGGTGAGGGGATCAGGTAGTGCGATTCTGGCGTGCCCCTGAACGCGCCCGACCCGCGCGCTTTTCTGCGCAGCCTGTTCGACGCCGTGGTCGCCGCGGCCCAGCCCGAGGAGGTCTTGCCTCCGCACCTT
>Ga0116217_10003239_pt1 | contig 14879 bp, 14 predicted proteins | sample Sb_taG_6_FD_89697 | JGI IMG/M metagenome (GOLD analysis project Ga0116217, IMG submission 89697) | Peat soil microbial communities from Weissenstadt, Germany - Sb_50d_4_PS metaG | ecosystem: Environmental > Terrestrial > Soil > Wetlands > Peat | place: Germany: Weissenstadt | collected 2010-09-21 | reverse complement strand
CTTGAGATCCACAACCGCTCGCGCGAGCCGGTGGACGTGTCCGTCGACGGCCGGCCGCTGTGCGAGATCCCCCCGGGGGGGCGCATCGGGGCGAGGTTCGTGGACGAGGTGGGCACGATCGCGCAGGTGCCGGGCTCGTCCTTCTATCGCAGGCTGCGCGAGAAGTTCGGGCGCCTGGCGCGCTGAGGCCGCCCTTCAGGCGGCCCGGTGGTGCGTGTGCTCCAGTGAGGCGATGAAGTCGTCCAGCTGTTCGCGTGAGAAGCGGCGCTGGCTACCGGGGGTGCGGTAGCAGTCGAGATGGCCCGCGTCGGCCCAGCGGCGGATGGTGGCCAGGGACACGCCCAGGTAGCGGGCGGCCTGCGAGCTGGTGAAGACCAGCTGGCGGTCGTGGGGCGGTGCGATCGGTGCGATGACGTTCATGGTGTCGGCTCTCAGGGATCGTGGGGTTTGGGGGCGAACACCCATCTCTTCGGCTGCTTGGCCGCGAAAGTTGAGCGCCGAGGAGGTTTATGGACGTTTGCGACGACGCCCGCGCAGGGTGCCCGAGATGCCCGGCCGGAGGGCCCAGAAGCCCTGATTGCTAGGGGAAAACCACGTACTCGGGACTGTCGCGAGCACGTGGATGGCAACATGGCCAGAGCTCCTCATTTGCAATCAATTGTGCAAGAACCTCAACAAGGCTGCGATATCCGTCCCATTCCAGTACGATACTGCCCAAAGCTACTCAAAGGTGGCGGCTATCCGGAACGGGACCGGGGGCCTCCTCCGCCAAACAGGCCATGTGGCCATGAGCGAAGGGGCAATCCCAATGAGTTGGAAGCTCTAGTCTCCAAGCAGTCATGCAGCAAGATCCAGGGTCAAGCATCGACCCCGGGCCAGGGCGCCGCCATCGAGCGGCGCTCTTGGCGTTAAGGGCGCTCCAAATCGACGGTAGGCCCCAGCTCCCCGGGGCCTACCGCAGCGCCGGCTCGGCGATCGCCCTCGCGCGGCGCTCGAAGGCCAGCTCGGCCTCGAAGTCCACCTCGTCCCCGCGCGAGAACACATCCGGTCCCTCGCGCTCCAGCATCGCTATGAACAGCTCCACCAACTCGCCGTCCAACTGCCTTCCCGACACGCGGCGCAGCTCGGTCATGGCGTCCTGGGGGGTCATCGGCGAGCGGTAGCTGTCGCGCGCGGTCAAGGTGTCGTAGGTGCTGCAGATGGCGATGATCCGCGACAGCAGCGGAATCTCGTTGCCGATCAGCCCCGCCGGGTAGCCGCTGCCGTCGATCTGCTCGTGGTGGTAGAGGATCGCTTCGGCCACCGGTCCATACCCATCCAGCCGGCCCACCAGCGTGGCTCCCTCCTGCGGGTGCCTGCGCACCGTCGCCCAATCCTCGTCGGAGAGGATCTCGGCGTTGAGGATGCGGTCGGGCAGGGCGAACTTGCCGATGTCGTGCAGGAGGCCCGCGGTGTGGGCCACATCCTGGTCGGCCTCGCTGCAGCCCTCCTCCTTCGCCAGCGCCCGGGCGTAGCGGGCCACCGCGGCGGCGTGGCGCGCGGTCATGCGGTCGCGCAGCGCCAGGGTCTCCACGAGCGTCACCAGCACCCCCAGCTGCAGCGAGGCCAGGCGCATCGAACGCGCCTCCAGCTGCTCGGCGCGGTCCTCGGAGCGCACCAGCGCAACCGTCAGATACTGGAAGATCACGATCAGCAGCACAAGCCCCACCAGCGCCGAGTAGCCGAGGTTGGTGTAGGCCACCGCCAGCAGCGCCACCACTCCGCCCGCTGCGACCTGGCCGGGGAGCATCGGCAGGAACAGATAGCGCGTCTGGTCCACCAGGCCGCGCCCCGCCAGCACACGCTCGTGGATCGCGATCAGCACGAAGTTCAGCGTGTTGGTGACGATGAACACCCCGAAGACGATCAGGGCAAAGGTCGCGCCGCGCGTAGCCGCCGCGTTGTGGGGGTCGTGCACGTTGCCCACCAGCACTCTGCACAGCACTCCACCGGCGATCAGGAAGACCGCGTGGGTGGTCATGTTGGTCAGCGCCCGCGTCGGCGCCAGGCGCCGCAGCACCGCATCGCTGGCCATCACCAGGATTCCCAGGGCCACCGCCGGGGCCGGCCCCAGCAGGGTCATCGCCAGCACCAGCGCTATGAACGCGCCCGAGAGGTTCTGATTGCGGATGTTCACCGTCAGGCGATCCCCGGTGACGCTCAGCACCAGCAGCAGCACCAGCAGCTCCAGCGGCTGCCAATCCTGCGCGCGCGAGAGCAGCACCGCTCCCGCCACCGCCCCCACGAGCAGGATGCACTCGTAGGCCGTATAGATATGTCGGCGGAAGCGTCTCATCGATATCAGCGGACCTGCCAGGGGTGCCAGGGGTGAAGCCAGGGATGCCACTGTGATTGCCAGGTTTGCCAGGGGTTCGGCCGCCAGGGGGCGGGCCAGGACGACATCTTGTCGTTCTTAACGGTCCTGCACGTGTCGTACTTGAGGCGCACCATTCCAAAACCACGGATGATGGGCCCGTCCCGACAGGGGATCGGCGCCGGCGACGAGGGGCTGGGCTCTGGCGAGGAGCGGATGACCGCTGGTGGGGAGAGGATGGGCTCCGAAGACGTTCGGAGATCGACCACGCCGGCGCCTACGGACCTTCGGCGATCGCCTCCGCCGGCACGTTCGTCTCGGCCGCCGCGCCTTTGCCACCCCGCGCCAGATCCCCGCGCGTGACCCGCACGAACAGGCCGGTCATAAGCGCCACCATCACCCCGGCCCAGAGCATCGCCTCGCGGGGAGAGCCCAGCTGCGCCGCCATCCCCCCGACCATGAAGCCCACCGCGGGGCACAGCGCGCCGATCCCTTCCACGGTGCTCATCAGCCTCCCCAGCAGCTCGCGCGGTGTGAGCAGCTGCACGGCGCTGATCAGCGCTGCCCACTGCATTCCATTGCCCAAACCCCCAACCGCCGCCGCCCCGCAGGCCACCGCAAGCGTGGGGGAGAGGGCGAAGCCAATGTAGGCCACCCCCACGGCCAGCGTTCCCCATATCAGCATCGGGCGCAGCGGCCTGTGCACCGCGCGCGCGAACACCAGGCTCCCCAGCACCATCCCCACGCCCCACGCGGCCGTCAGGAAGCCGAAGCCCCGATCGCCGGCGTGCAGCGTGGCCTTCACGAACAGCACCTCCACCGGCTCCACCGAGGTGAAGAACACAATCGCCAGCGCCTCGGTGGCCAGCAGCTCGCGCAATCGCGGCGCCGTCTGAAGGTGCTCCCATGCAGCCAGCAGCCGGCTCCGCACAGAGGACCCCGCGTTCTGCGGCGCGTGCACCCGCAGGTTCGTCAGCAGCGCCCCACACACGATGAACGACACCGCGTCGATCAACAGCGCCGTGGGGCTTCCCGCGGCGGCCACGATCACGCCCGACACCGCCGGGCCCAGCGTCACCGACGCCGTGAACGCCACATTCAACGCCGCGTTCGCCTCGCGCTGCGCGGTCTCTTCGGCGCTCTCCGCCATCACAGACTGCGCGGCCATCGCAGGGCCGGCCTCGCCGGCCCCCCTCCCAATTCCTTCCTCCCCAAGGGGCACCGCCGCCGTGCCCTCGCTGGGCGCCACGTCGCTCAGGCCCAGTTCCTCCACGGCCACATGCGCAGCCGTCGCGCGCAGCAGCGCTCCCGCCGTCAACGCCGCCGTGCCGTCGATCGCCACGAGCGCCAGCACGCCCGGCAGCCAGAAGTGCCACAGCAGGCCGGCCAGGGCCACCGCCACAAGGCCCTCCACCATGTACAGCCGGCTCAGGCCGCCGCGGCGGCCCCTCATCTCCACCACGGTCACCAGCGTGGGCGTCAACAGCGCCGGCAGCAGGCGTCCCGCCACCAGCAGCCCGGCCACCGCGATCGCGCTGTGCGTGTGGTCGTAGACGCTCAGCAGCAGCGCGACATACGCGAACCATGTGCCCAGCTGGTTGACGGTGTACGCCAGCAGGATCCGTCGCAGCCGGGGGCTCCGGGGGAGGGATGGCATGCCGCCACGCTAACGTCTGCCCGGCTGGAGTGTGCTCGTGCACGTTCTTTGGCACGCCGCTGGCTGGCGGCGCCTATGACAGATGGACCGATCCGTGGCGTTCGGAGGTGGCGTGCATCTGGGCCGCCGACGGGGAGCTGCGCAGGACCAGGCTCGCGGGAGTCATCTCGATCGCGGGCCACCGCGCGTTTGTATGCCGCTGCGCCTCCGCGCGCAACGGCACGCTCGGGGGCCTTTCCCACGCGGTGGTCTCTTCGCTCGCGGTGGTCCCTTCGCCGCCCGAGCCCCATGGGTCCGCCTCCAGCTCGTGGCGGGTCCTTGCCATCGCGCTCGCCGACAGCGCCGCGAAGGCGGCCGTCGTGATGAACGCCCAGGCCAGTCCGATGATGCCCACGGCGCTCATCTCAGATCACCCCGTTGGGCTTGTGATGGGTGTGCTCTATTCATTTCTATTCACACCTCCGGCTCGCGAGAGTCCGGTTGGATTGGGCTCGCAGGGAGAGCCCTCCCGCGGGTCCCCTTCCCTGGGGTCCCGCCATTGCGACACGACAATCTTGATCCCTCGCGGGCCATTTGTCTGTCGTACAGGGGGTGCCGATCGTGTCGTCCCAAAGGTGCCTTTCGTTGTCGTCCTGGCGGGTCCTCGCGTGCTCCAACGGCCCGCCCCTATTGGCGATTTGGGGCTTTGCGGAGGGAAATGCGCTTCCGTTGGCTGTCCGGGGCAGGCGCTACCGTGTCAGGCACCGTGCAGCAGAGCGCAACAGCGATACCTCAGAGCCCGGCGGGGACCCAGAGCTCCGCGGGGGTTCAGATGGGCGCGGGGGTTCAGTCGGGGATCCAGCACTCGGCGGGGAATCGAGGCGCGGCGGGGATCGACCGCCCCATCGACGTCATCATCGCCGACGACCACGCCGTCGTACGCGACGGCATCCGCACCGTGCTCGAGCGCGAGTCGGGGGAGTTCAGGGTCGTCGCCGAGGCCGCCGACGTGCCCTCCACCATCCGCGAGGTCCGCGCGCACAAGCCCGATCTGCTCACGCTCGATCTGACGATGCCCGGCGGCTCCAGCCTTGCCGCGCTGCCCTCCTGCTTCGTCGCCCATCCCTCCCTTGCGGTGGCCATCCTCACCATGCGCGAGGATCCCGAGTACGCGCGCCAGGCCCTGCGTGCAGGCGCGCGCAGCTATGTGCTCAAGGAGGCCGAGCCCGCCGAGCTGCTCCAGGCCTTCCGTCTTGCGGTGGCCGGCGGCAACTACCTGCATCCGCGCCTGGGCGCGCTCATGGCCACCGGCGAAGACCCCGATCCCCAGGGGGCCTCCCTCAGCGACCGCGAGCGCGAGGTCGTGCGCCTCATCGCCATGGGCCACACCAACCCGCAGATCGCCGAGCAGCTGCATGTCGCCGAGCGCACCGTCAAGACCTACCGCGCCCGCGCCATCGAGAAGCTCGGCTTCAGCTCGCGCGCCGAGATCACCGCGTACGCGCGGCGTCTTGGGCTTGTGGACTGAAAAGCGGCGTATCAGCCTGTCCGCCGGGCTCGCCATCATTATGTTCGTGCTTCAACCGGGGGAGCCTGGATATGGCGACGGGCATCTGCGCGAGCCGCCCTGCTCGGCGCGGCGAGTTCTTCGCTGTGCGCCCAGGCTCGTGCCGGCCTACACCCAACATGAGAACAGCCCACAGCCCAACGAGCAGCGCCATGAACGGCCCAGCCCCCCGCCTGACGGCCGCCGATGTGATGACCGCGCGCGACGTCGCCAGCCTTCTGCACGCCCCGGTCTCGACCGTCGAAGATTGGGCGCGCCGAGGCATCCTGCCGAGCATCAAGATCGGCCGGCGCCGGCTCTACGTGCGCCAGCGCATAGAAGCAGTGATCACCGCCGAGCCGCCCCGCTGATCGGCGCAGCTGCTCTCCTGTTTGGTACCCACGAGGCGACCTCCTGGGCCGCTGAGCCTACTATTGACTATTCCGTCTAATTTCTGTTTTGCTTCCGTTTCTTGCTACAGTACGGGGATGAGCTTGGCTTACGCAGACGAGGCGATCCGGATCAGGCGGCTAGCTCCGCTGACCGAGCGCGACATCGCCCGGGCGACCGGGGCGGGGGTCTCGACGGTCAGCGCGTGGCTCCATCGCACTCGCGCGCCCACCGGCCGGCGGGCAGAGCGGCTGGTGGAGCTCTCGGCGATCATCGACCGGCTCGCTGCGGTGCTGGAGGCCGATTACGTGCCGGTGTGGCTGAATCGCCCGCTCGCGGCGCTCGGGCATCGCAAGCCGATCGACGTGCTCGCCGGCGGCGGCTACGAGGAGCTCTCGCGCCTGGTCGCCGCGCTCGAATCCCCGACCTTCACGTAGCCCGCCGTGGACGCGCTGCGCGTGACGCGCATGCCGGTGACGGGCACGTGGCTGCGCCATATTCCTGCCGGCAGCGACCCGCTGTACCGTCCGCCCACACCGGCTGACGGGCGCTGGCAGCGCGGAGCAAGGATCGAGGGCATCTATCTGGCCGCCGAGGAGGCGACCGTGTGGGCCGAGTGGTACCGGTGGCTCGCGGAGCTCGAGATCGAGCCGCTGCGCGGTCTGCCGCGCGAACTTTGGTGCTACCGGGCAAGCCTGCCCTCGGTCGCGGACCTGACGAGCGCCGAGACTCTCGCCGCTCTCGGACTGCCTACCGCCGAGCCGAGCAGAGAGCAATGGCCGGTCTTTCAAGACATCGGCGAGCAACTGCACGCGGCCGGCTGCGACGGCCTGCTGTATCACTCGGCTGCACGCCCAGGCGGGTTGTGCCTGTGCGTGTTCCGCGCCAACGCAACCGCGACATCGGGGCGCCTTGAGCCGCTCGCGCGGGCGCGTCGGGTGAACAGGCCGCCGGTGCCGCCGCGTGGACTGCGGACCTGACCCCGCCGTTTGGTACCCAAGAGTGGTAACCCACGAGTCGATACGATCACATCCCGCGCCGCCCAAACCGTATCAAAACCAGATCGCGGTAGGGGCGCCTGGCGACGGGCGTCCCTACCGCGATCGAAAACCAGCCGATTTGCAGGCTATTCGTGATTATGGGCCGTGTAGGAATCGAACCTACAACCTTGGGCTTAAGAGTTTGCTGGACCGTCCTATGACACCTGCGCCGGGCGTCCCTCCAAGGGCACCGTGAGCCTTACGGTGGTGCCCTGGCCCGGCGCCGGCGCCAGCTCCAGCTCGCCGCCCACCAGCTCCGCGCGCTCGCGCATCCCCGCCAATCCGAAGCCGCCCTCCAGGCCGTCGCCGCGCGGTCCCAGCGGACGGCCGTTGGCGCGCAGTCCCTGGCCGTCGTCGGTGATCGCTACGCGCACCACGCCGTCGTGGCCGCCCACGTTGACGCTTACGAGCGCCTGGGTGGCCTGGGCGTGGCGTGAGACGTTCGTCAACGCCTCCTGCACCACGCGGTAGATGGTGCTCTCCAGCTCGGGGTCCAGGCGCTGGCGGCCCTCCGGGCCCAGCTCGAGGTCTATCTCCGTGCGCACATCCAGGCCGTCGATCGCCTGCGCGCGCCTTGCCAGGGCCTCCAGGGCGGGGATCAGGCCCAGGTCGTCCAGCACCGCGGGGCGCAGCTCGGTGATCAGATGGCGCAGGCCGTCGATCTCGTGGCCCAGGCCCTCCAGCACGTCGCCCACCGCCTCCTGCAGCGTCCCCTCGTCGTGCAGATCGCGCGCGTTGGCCAGCCTCAGGCGCAGCGCGCCGAGGCCCTGCACGACCTCGTCGTGGATCTCCCTCGCCCAGCGCGTGCGCTCGCGCTCGCGCGCCTCCATGCCGTAGCGCAGGCGCTCGATCTCAACCGAGCGCTCGGCCTTCAGGCGCTGCGTCACGCTCTCGGCGAAGGCGTGCAGGGCACGCCGATCGGGGTCGCGGAAGTTCGCGTCGTGGCGCAGCGCGATCACCAGGCCGCCCCCGTGGCCCTCCATCTCCAGCGGCTCCACCAGCACGCCCTTGGCCTCGATGCCCAGCTCGTGCAGCCACAGCGCCTCGTGGCCTCGCGGCCGGTCCAGCGCCACCGGCTCGCCCGCCCGGTACAGCGCGCCCAGTGCGCTCCCCTCCACGGAGAGGATGCGCACGCGCGGTGTGCCCTCTCCGCTGGAGGCCGCCACGCGCAACTCCCCGCGCTCCTCGATCACGATCAGCAGCGTGCCCGCGTCGAGCAGCGCCAGCCCGCGGTCGGCCATCAGGCGCAGCAGCCACAGCTCAGATCCGGACAGCATCGAACAAACCTAGTGCACCGCTCGGCAGCGAGGAGGAGACATATGACTGCTCCGGCCTGCGGCGTCCCGCCGCCCGCTTTGCCCGCGCGATCAGCTCCTGCGCGTCCAGGCCCTCGCCCCAGGTGGCGATGCTCACCTCCACCGGCAGCGGCCGGCGCCTGTCCTGCGTCTCGATCTTGATCGCGTGCAGTCTTGCCAGGGCGCGTCTGGCGACGGCCTCGCCGCGCGCGCCATCGGCCCCGGGGAGCACAACGAGATAATCGTCTTCGCCGGTGGGGCCCACGCGGTCGTAGCGCCTCACCTCGCGGCGCAGTGTCAGGCCAATGTAGGCCAGGGCCTGTTCGGATAGGCGCTTGCCGTGGGCCTGCTCGATCGCCTTCAGGTCCCGCACGCCCACCAGCAGGCAGCTCAGCGGGGCGCCCTGGCGTTCGGCGCGCGCGATCTCCTCCGCGATGCGCTCGATGAGCAGGTCTGATATCTGGTTGTCGCTGGCGGCCATGCCTTGTGGACGAGGTCGATGCCGGAGGGTCGGTCCTGGCGACCCGCTCCCACACAGGTTACGGCGATTCGCCGCTCATCGCCGGGCGCTCGGCGCGCACTGCTCGGCGATCCGTCGGTGCGCGGTGGTAGACCTGCATCTGTGCTTTTGGAGTTAAGAGTCGAGAACCTGCTCCTGATCGAGCGGGCGGAGCTTGCGTTTGCGCCCGGTTTGAACGTGCTCACGGGCGAGACCGGCGCGGGCAAGACCGTGCTCGCGCACGCCCTCGATCTGCTCCTGGGGGGACGCGCGCGCACCGGCATCGTGCGCCCGGGGGCCGTGGAGGCGTATGTGGAGGGGGTCTTCTCGCTGCCCCCATTGCTGCGCGGGGCGGGCGGCGAGGGCGGGGAGGGCCGGGAGCTGGGCGAGCTGCTACCCGCGGATGCCGAGGAGGTGGTCCTGGCCAGGCGCGTGGGCGCGGACGGACGCACGCGCGCCTATCTCAACGGGCGCTCCGCCGCCGTGGGGGACCTGCGCGCGCTCGGCGAGCTGCTGGTGGCCTTCTATGGACAGCACGAGCACCGCAAGCTCACGCTCTCCGCCGCGCAGCTCCAGATCCTGGACGACTTCTGCGGCCCTCCCCAGGCGGGGCGCCTGGCGGAGTGCGCTCTTGCCCACCGTGCGGTGCGCGATCTGGAGGGAGAGCTGGAGGGTCTGCGCGAGCTGGCCACGGCGCGCGAGCGCGAGCTGGATCTGCTGGAGCACGAGCTCGCGGAGATCGACGCGGCGGACCCGCGCGAGGGTGAGCACGAGGCGCTGCTGGCCGACCGCGAGCGTCTGCGCAGCCTCGACGCGCTGCGCGCCGCCGCGGGCATGGGGGCGGAGGCCCTGGCGCCCGAGTTCATCGCCGAGGTCCCCGGCGGGGCGGGGGCCGTACAGGCGCTCGCGCAGGCCGCCGCCGGCATGGAGGGCGTTTCCGGCGTGGACCCCGAGCTGGACACGCTGGCCGAGCGCCTGCGCGCGCTCGCGATCGAGGCTGAGGATCTGGCGGGCGCTCTGCGTCGTTACGGTGAACGCCTGGAGGGCGAGGAGGGGGGGCTTGAGGCGATCGAAGAACGCCTGCAGGCATTGGAGCGGCTGCTGCGCAAGCACGGTGGCAGCATCGCCGCCGTGCTCGAATACGGCGCCGGTGCACGGGCGCGGCGCGAGCTGCTGCTGGGGGCCGAGGTGGCGCTCGCCCAGGTATCCGAGCGCCTCGCCGCGGCGCGGGAGGTGTTCGCGGGGCATGTGGCCGCGCTGCGCGAGGCACGCCTGGAGGCGGCGCCGCGTCTCGCCGAGGCCGTCTCCGAGCAGCTGCGGGCTCTGGCCATGCCCGAGGCCACCTTCGCCGTCGAACTCTCCGAGCGCGAGCCGGGGCCGGCCGGCGGAGACGCGGTGGAGATGCTCATCGCTCCCAATCCCGGCGTGGCCGCGGGCCCCCTGCGCGACATCGCCTCCGGCGGGGAGCTCTCGCGCGCGATGCTCGCGCTCATCACCGCCTGCAGCGGCGGTGCCGGCGGCGCCAACGCCGGTTCGCGCGCGGCGCTGGTCTTCGACGAGGTCGACGCCGGCATCGGCGGGCACACCGCGCGCGCCGTGGGCGAGCGCCTGCGCGACCTCGCGCGGGGGCGCCAGGTGATCTGCATCACCCACCTCCCGCAGATCGCCTCGCTCGCCGCCAGGCACTTCACGATCGTCAAGGACACTCGCGCCGACCCCACGCGCGCCACCGTCCTGACGCTCGGCGAGCGCGAGTCTGTCTCCGAGCTGATGCGCATGATGGGGGCTTCCGAGACCGATGCCTCCGCGCGCAGGCACGCTCGGGAGCTGAGAAAGGCGGCCTGACCGGTTACTCTCGCTACCAATGGCCGCAACCCAGCAGTCGCCGAGAGCGTCCTCCACGGCGCGCGAGCCTGCCCCGCCGCCACTGGCGTCACCGCCCCTGGCGCTTCGCACCGTGAGTGGCCCCGTGCGCCTGGGGCGCAAGACGAAGGTGCTGGTCAAACACCTCCTGCCGGGCGACATCGCCGTGATCGACCACCTCGACATCGATCGCGTCTCGGCGGAGGAGCTGATCGCGGCGGGCGCCGCGGCGGTTCTCAACTGCCGTGCGTCCACCAGCGGCTCCTATCCCAACCTGGGGCCCCAGCTCCTGGTCGAGGCGGGGATATTGCTGGTTGACCTGCCCGACGACGCGCTCTTCCACACGCTCTCCGAGGGCGAGGAGATCGCCGTGCGGGCCGGCGCGCGCGCCGGTGGGGGCGGGAGCACTGGCGGAGTCGGGGGCGCGGGCGCCGGTGGGGGCGCGGGCGCCGGTGGGGGCGATGCGGATGTTCTGCTCAAGGGGCAGATCGCGGCCCGCGGCGAAGTGCTCAATCTGGCGCGGGTGCGCGCCGAGACCGAGGCGCGGCGCCTGGAGGTGGGGGAGGCGCTGGAGCGCTTCGCGCACAACACCATCGAGCACATGCGCGAGGAGCGCGAGCTCCTGGCGGGCAAGATCGAGATGCCGCGCTTCTCCACCGACTTCCGCGACCGCCCCGCGCTGGTCGTCGTGCGCGGGGTGGACCACCAGCGCGACCTCCGCGCCCTGCGGCCCTTCATCCGCGATGTGCGCCCCGTGATCGTCGCCGTGGACGGCGGCGCCGAGGCCGTGCTTCAGGCCGGCCTCAAGCCCGACATGATCGTCGGCGACATGGACTCCGCGGGGGAGGCCGCGCTGCTCACCGCCGCGAACGGCGGCGCCGAGCTGGTGGTGCACTCCTATCCCGACGGACGCGCGCCGGGGCGCGCGCGCCTGGAGCAGCTTGGGCTGCCCTTCAAGCTCGTGCCGGCGCCGGGCACCAGCCAGGACGTGGCCATGCTCATCGCGGCCGAGAAGGGGGCGCGCCTGATCGTATCCGTGGGCTCCCAGTTCAATCTCGTGGAGTTCCTCGATCGCAACCGCCGCGGAATGTCCTCCACCTTCCTCACGCGCCTGCGCATCGGCGAGATCCTGGTGGACGCCAAGGGGGTCAGCCGGCTCTACCGGCCCCAGCCGGGGTTGGCTCCATTGCTGCTCGTGATCCTCGCGGGCGTCATCGCCATGGTGGCCGTGGTGTGGACGACCCCTGCGCTGCGCGACGTCGTGGACCTGCTGTGGTTGAAACTCCAGCTGCTCGTCGGCTGAGAGCGCCGCCCCAATGTTCGACTACCGCTACCACGCGCTCTCCCTCGCGGCCGTCCTGCTCGCGCTCGCCGTCGGCGTTCTCATCGGCGTGGCCATCGGCGACTCCAATCTCGTCTCCTCGGCCAAGAACGGCGTCGTGCGCGACCTGCGCTCGGAAGTCAGCGGCGCCAACCATCAGGCCGAACAGCTCCGCACCCAGCTCGGCGGCGAGGAAACGGTCGCCGGCGACCTCTACCAGGTGGCCGTCCACGGGCTCCTCAGCGGCAGGCGCGTCGGCCTCGTGTTCCTCGGCGGCCCCTCCGATCGCATCGACGGGCTCGTGCGCGACGCCATCACGCAGGCCGGCGGGGAACTGGTCACGGTGGCCGCCGTGCGCGAGCCCCTGGACCTGCCCGGCCTGGCTCGCGAGGCCGCGGGCACCCCCTACGCGGCGCTCGCCACCGCGCCGCACCTGGTGCACCACTTCGGCATCCGCATCGCCAGGCAGCTCGTGGGCAGCGATCACGTGCTCCTCGGTAAGGTCCAGGCGCGCCTGTTGAGCAGCTTCGACGGCCAGCCCGAAGGCCTCGGGGCGCTCGTGGTGGTTCGCAGCGAGCCCCAGGGCATGAACACCGAACAGGTCCAGGCCGCGAACGAATTCGAGACGGGCCTCGTCGAAGGCGCCACCAGCGGGGGCGCCGCCATGACCGGGGTCGAGCTCAGCTCCACCGAACCCTCCCAGATCCCCTGGTATGAGAGCCACGACATCTCCAGCGTGGATGACCTCGACACGCCGGCGGGGCGCGCCGCGCTCGTCTTTACGCTCGCCGGCGCGCACGGGGCCTACGGGGTCAAGCCCACCGCCGACTCCGGGCTCCTGCCGGGGGTGGGGGGCGGCTCTTCGCTGCCCTGAGTTGAAGGCCACACGCGCGCGCCTCGTCCGCGCCCCTCGTTAGGGTCCGAGCGTGCACGCCCTTCCGCTTGCCCTGGCCACGCTGGCTGCCCTCGCCATGGCCCCCCTGGTTCTGCGCGGGCTGGTGGCCGGAGGGCATCTGCGCATGAACTACCGCCGGCGCGAGCTGCCCTTCCCATTCGGGGTCCTATGCGTGGCGGCGGCGCTCGTGGCGCTCATCCCGCTGGCGCTGCTCCAGCAGCTGGTAGAAGGGGATGTGCTGCACCCCGAGCTTCAGGCGATCGCGCTCTATGTCCTGGGGGTCGCCCTGCTGGGGCTGATCGACGACGCTCTCGGCGCCCACCGCGCGCATGCTCTGGCGACTGACCGTGGGGATGCTGCGCGCCACCACCTGGCCGGCTCTGCCGGCCCCTCCCCCTCCTCCCCCCGCGGCTGGCGCGGACACGGCCGCGCGCTCCTGCGCGGCGAGCTCTCGACGGGGGCGCTCAAGGCCGCCGGCTCGCTCGGGCTCGCGCTGCTCGCGCTCAGCTCCATGGGCCTCTCCAATGGGCGCTACCTGCTCGCCGTGGCCGTGCTCGTGCTCGCCACCAACCTCTTCAACCTCCTCGACCTGCGCCCCGGGCGCGCCGCCAAGGTCTTCGTCCTGCTCGGCGCCGGCCTCACGCTCGGAGCCGCCGACCTCAGGCCGCTCTCGTCGCTGGGGCTCTTCGCGGGCCCCGCGCTGGTGGCCGGGGTGTACGACCTGCGCGAGCGCGCCATGCTGGGGGACACCGGCGCCAACCTCCTCGGAGCGCTCGCGGGGTGGTGGCTCGTGCTCGCGCTCTCCGCCACCGGGCAGGAGATCGCGCTCGCCCTGCTCCTCGCGATCACCGTCTACGGGGAGTTCTTCTCAATTTCCGCGCTCGTGGAAAAGACTCCGGGGCTGCGCGCTCTAGACTCCGTGGGCAGGCCCTCATGATCGCCACTTCATCCGACCGCCACGCCGACGCTCCCTCCAAGACCCGCTTCATCTTCGTGACGGGTGGCGTGGTCTCCTCGCTGGGCAAGGGCATCGCCGCGGCCTCCATCGGGCGCCTGCTGGTGGCGCGCGGGCTCACCGTGGGGTTGCAGAAGTTCGATCCCTACATCAACGTCGATCCCGGCACGATGTCGCCCTATCAGCACGGCGAGGTGTTCGTCACCGAGGACGGCGCCGAGACCGATCTGGATCTCGGGCACTACGAGCGCTTCACCGACGTCAACACCAGCCGCGCCTCCAACGTCACCGCCGGCGGCATCTACAACACCGTCATCCGCCGCGAGCGCCGCGGGGACTACCTGGGGGGGACCGTGCAGGTCGTGCCCCACATCACCGACGAGATCAAGCAGCGCATCGCGCTCATCGCGCAGTCCACCGACGTGGACTTCGTCATCACCGAGATCGGCGGCACCGTGGGGGACATCGAGTCGCTGCCGTTTCTGGAGGCCATCCGCCAGTTTCCCGTGGACGTGGGGCGGCGGCGCTGCATGTTCATTCATTTGACGCTGGTGCCATATATCGGCCACGCCGGCGAGCTCAAGACCAAGCCCACGCAGCACTCCGTCAACGAGCTGCGCCGCATCGGCATCGCCCCGGACATGCTCATGTGCCGCTCCGAGGGGTCGCTCTCGCAGGACATCCGCAAGAAGATCGCGCTCTTCGCCAGCCTCCCGGTGAGCGCCATCGTCTCGGCGTGCGACGTCGACAACATCTACAAGGTGCCCCTCGTATTCCGCGAGCAGGGGGTCGATGGTTTCATCCTCGACCATTTTGGTCTGGAGGCCCCGGAGCCGGACCTGGCGGCTTGGCAGGAGCCGATCCAGCGCGCCGAGCGTGCTGGGGACGCCGAAGATGCCGGGCACGCCGAGGATGCCGGGCGGTCCGCGAGCGCTCGCACGGTGCGCATCGCGCTCGTGGGCAAGTACGTGCAGCTGGAGGACGCCTATCTGTCGGTCTCCGAGGCGCTGCGCCACGCCGCGGCGCTTCAGGACGCCACGGTGCGGATCGAGTGGGTGGACTCCGAAAGCCTCGAGCAGGGCTCCG
>Ga0116217_10003238_pt1 | contig 14880 bp, 13 predicted proteins | sample Sb_taG_6_FD_89697 | JGI IMG/M metagenome (GOLD analysis project Ga0116217, IMG submission 89697) | Peat soil microbial communities from Weissenstadt, Germany - Sb_50d_4_PS metaG | ecosystem: Environmental > Terrestrial > Soil > Wetlands > Peat | place: Germany: Weissenstadt | collected 2010-09-21 | reverse complement strand
GGCCATCGTCCCTCCTGCCTATGTAGCAAACAACAATTTCAACCGATCTGGTATCTCGAATTTTCATTGTCGTAACGAGGATGTCAACAGAGCCAGACAAGCGCAAAACTTAAGACGTTCGTGAGCGACTTCCTTGCGGCATTACGGCGCTCACGCTAGACTGACGAAACCAATATGGCGAACCGCGGAAAATTAATTGCTCTGGAAGGGATCGACGGATCGGGAAAGCTGACGCAGCTTGATTTGCTGGCGCGCGAACTCGATGCGCGGGGACTGGCTACGTTTCGCATCAGCTTTCCACGCTATGAATCGTTCTTTGGAAAGCTTGTCGGGCGTTATCTCAACGGAGAATTTGGCGCCTTGGGCGCGGTTGACCCGCATTTGTCCGCGCTGCTCTACGCGGGTGACCGACTGGAAGCGAAGCCGGAGATCGAAGCGGCGTTCTCCTCGGGGAAAATTGTGCTGGCCGACCGGTACATCGGCTCGAATCTGGCGCACCAGAGCGCACGCGTCCCACCGGCCCAGCGCGAAGAATTTCTTGCCTGGTTGAAGCGCCTCGAGTATGGGCTGTATGCCCTTCCGGAGGAAGACCTGGTAGTTTATTTGCGCGTGCCGGTTGCGGAGGCGCAGCGACTGGTCGGCCTGAAATCCGCGCGCGCGTACACGAGCCTGAAACACGATATTCAAGAGGCGGACATCAAACACCTCGAACAAACTGCGATAATTTACGATCGGCTGGCAACCGAAGCGATCTGGGCGCGCATCGACTGTATCAATACGTCTTCCGGCGTTTTGTATGCGCCTGAGGAAATCCACCGAGCCGTACTCCAGGCCGTGGAAACCCGCGTCCTGTCCCAGGCTTCGGCCGGGCGGTAAAAAGAAAAGGAACCCCGTGAGTTTCTCGGATTTTCTCGGCAACCCGCGCGTCGTTACCGCGTTGCGCGGCATGCTGGCCTCCGAACGTGTCCCGCACGCGATGCTCTTCTCCGGCCCGCGGGGCGTTGGAAAATTCACGCTCGCGCGAATGTTCGCTCAAGCGGCCAACTGCCAGCGGTTGCCCGATGATTTTTGCGGCGAATGCAAACCTTGCCGCAAGATCGGGCTGCTCACCGATCTTCACCCCCTCGTCGAGCAGGGGCTCGCGCAGCGCGGCGAACGGCCCGATGCCGCGACCGTCGAGCGCGTGCCGCTTCTGCTGGAAACGTATCCCGACGTGTGGGCCATCGTTCCCGACCCGGTGCGGCTGAAAGAGCCCGTGGCGCGTCCCGTGCTGCACGTGGGGCAGCTCCGCGCCGTTCAACGCGCCGCGTATTTCAAACCGCAGGGACGCCGCCGCGTCTTCCTGATCGATGGCGCGGAAACGATGCGCTGGGATTTCGCCAATATTTTCCTGAAAATTCTCGAAGAGCCGCCCGAGTCAGCGACTTTGATCTTGCTTGCGCCCAATCCCTATCAACTGTTGCCCACGATCAGGTCGCGCTGCCTGCAGTTTTCCTTCACGCCGCTCGAGACGGCTGAGGTCGAAAAGATTCTGGCCGCGCGCACGGAAATCAAACCGGAAGAGCGCAAACTCGCCGCGCAATATGCAGAGGGCTGTCCCGGCGCCGCGATCGGACTGGATCTCAACGCCGTCGCGAAGCTGCATCGCGATGCCCTGACGGTCCTGGAACGCTCCGTGGAACTGCGCGGCGTCTCCGATTTATTCGCCGGCACGGCCGCGCTCGCGAAGAGCCAAGAAATCGCGTTTGAAAATATTTTGGAAGTGTTCTATAGTCTGCTCACGGACCTGCTCGATCTGTCCAGTTCTTCCGCGAAGAAGGTGTTGCGAAATCCGGCGTTACGCAAGGAACTCGAGACATTTAGTAAGAAAGTAGATGTGGCGTGGATCAGTAAAGCCGTCGATGGATTTGACGTGCTTCACGCCAGGACGCGACGGAACATCAACCGGTCATTGGGACTGGACGCAGTGGCCATTTCCCTGACCCGCCCCACGACGGGCACGAAAAAATCAATTTCTCGGTAACGGAAACGTACCCTGATTCGTCTATCGTGCATCATAGGTGGTGAGAAATCTCATCTTGTCTGTCGAATATCATAATTTAAGGAGTTGTCATCGTGAATCGTAAGCTGTTTCGCCCTACTCTGACGGAAATGAAAGAACCTCATCCCAGTTCGAGCCGGCCGCATTCCGCCTCGAACGGTCCGCAGCCGCACAAGAAACCGGCTCCGCCCGAGCAGACGCACGCGGAGAATTTCTATTGGATCAAGCAGATGCAGGCCCGCACACCCGTGGTCATCGTGCTGTCGGATGGGGAGACTCTCCACGGCGTTGTGGAATGGTATGACAGAGATTGCATCAAGCTGACGCGGACGGGCAGCCCAAACTTGTTAATTTATAAACAATTCGTAAAGTATATTTACAAGGATGGCCCGGATGCCGCCCTCGGCGGAGCCAACGGGCAATAATTTTTCATTGGTCTAAGGACCTGGCTAAATTCTAACATTCACCCCAGTCAACGCGCCCTCTGCAGCGCAAGAGTCTGAACGTCTGTTTGACTTACCTCGTGATTTGCCCTGGGAACGCCAATCTCCCGGTTGGCGTTTGGCAACCCGTCCGCCGCGGCGGAGAGATTGGCGTTCCCAGGAAGAACTTCGGGCTTGCGCTACTCCGGCTTCGGCAAATAGATAGAAAACGTCATGAGGGCTTTGCTGACCAGGCGCCCGTCCTGGTCGGTCACATCGCAATCCACGACGCTGGTGGTTCTTCCCTGCCGCAGAACGCGCGCGTCGGCCTTGACTTCACCGTGCTCGACGGCCTCGAGAAAGTTGATCTTCATCTCAATCGTGGCGACGCGCGCCCCTCGCGGGGCCGCCAGGAACGCCGCGAAGCCTCCTGCCGTGTCCGCCAGCATCGCCATGACTCCGCCGTGCACCACGCGGTGAACCTGCTTGTGCAGTTCGAGTACCGGCATACGGAACACGGCCCTGCCGCGCTCGGCCTTCACCAATTGGAATCCAAAGTGGTTGACCGGATTGCTGTGGCGCAAGCGTTCGGCCGCTCGCGCCAGGTCGGCTTTGGACAATTTTCCTCGCAGCTTCATGATCCAGCGCGTCCTTTCCCAGCACTTAAGTTCTTCTCTCTCAACGCATTAATATGCTGTCACCGCAGAGCCTTGCCACGCGTCCAATAAGCCGAACATCCGGGCGGGTCCAAGGTTCGGGAATCTAGCATTCCGCCGGGATGGGTGCAATAGATTCTCTGTCTTGTTTGAGGCTGTGTTTGTTAGACTTTGCCGGGCTGGAATTTCGCGGGGCGGCTATTCTATTGACGCAACTCTGAGGAGCTAACGGGCATTTTGCCGGGACTGAGATGAAGATTGGGATCACATGTTACCCAACCTATGGCGGCTCGGGCGTGGTTGCCACGGAACTGGGGATGGAACTCGCCGCGCGCGGCCATGAAATCCACTTCATCAGCTACGCGCCTCCTATCCGGTTGACGGATACCAATGATCGCATTCAATTCCATGAAGTGGAGATTTCGAGCTATCCGCTCTTCGATCACGCGCCCTACGCGCTGGCCCTGGCCGTAAAAATGATGCAGGTGGCCGAAGTGGAAGGCCTTGATTTGCTCCATGTTCATTACGCGATACCACATTCCGTCAGCGCCCTGCTGGCGCGCATGATGGCGGCGCCGAAGCCGTTGCCCTTCATCACCACGCTGCACGGCACCGATATTACTCTGGTCGGAAACGACCGAAGTTTTCTGCCGATCACTAAATTTTCGATCGAACAATCCGACGGGGTCACAGCCATCTCGCATTATCTGAAGCAGCGCACGATCGAGGAATTTGACATCAAGCGACCCATCGAAGTGATTCCCAATTTTGTGAACTGCGATCTGTATCGCCGCACACCGGATGCAGCCCTGCGCGCCGAATGGGCCCCGGACGGGGAGCCCATCCTGATGCACCTGTCGAATTTCCGGCCCGTGAAGCGGCTCACGGACGTCGTCGAAATGTTCGCCAAGGTGCGCGAGAAAATGCGCGCCAAGCTCGTGCTCATTGGAGACGGCCCTGACCGCGGCGCTGCCGAATACCTGATCCGCAAGAAGAAGCTCGCGCGCGACGTCCATTTCCTCGGCAAGCAGGACCGGGTCTACCAGTTCCTATCCCAGGCTGACTTGTTTCTGCTGCCTTCGGACATGGAATCGTTCGGCCTGGCGGCGCTGGAAGCGATGGCTTGCGAAGTCCCGGTCGTGGCAACCAACGTGGGCGGCTTGCCGGAAGTGGTCGAGCACGGAGTCGACGGCTATCTTTTTACGCCGCGCGAAGTGGAAATTGGCGCAAGATACGCCCTGGAAATATTGTCGCAAGCCGATCGCGGCCGCGCCATGGGACAAACCGCGCGCGTCAACGCCAAGAAAAAATATTGCGCCAATGACGTGATTCCGATATACGAAGCGTACTATCGCCAAGTCATCGGAGCCTTGGCCGCGACGCACGCCTGAGGAACCCCGAACGCATGGACGAACCGACGCACTGCAATCCCTTCCCGGTGTTTTGAATTTAACCATCACGGCGAACATATGGGCGTGAGTACACGGAAATTCGCCTCCGATTGTCTGCGCCGATCCAGTGTGGCAACATCCAGGTCGTGTCCAATCGCTTCCGCGCCCTAAAACACCGAAATTTTCAGCTCTTCTTTGCGGGCCAGTTGGTCTCGCTCATCGGGACGTGGATGCAGTCGACCGCGCAACTCTGGCTGGTCTACAGGATGACGAACTCGGCGGCGCTGCTTGGTTTTTTCGGATTCGCCAGCCAAATTCCAATTCTCTTTCTGGCTTCTCTCGGCGGATATGTGGGCGACCGGTACAACCGCCACCGGGGCGTGATCTGGTCGCAAACCGCGGCTTTGATCCTGGCGTTCCTGTTGGCGGCGCTAACACTGCTCGGCGTCGTACGCGTCTGGGAGATCGTTCTGATTGGATTTCTTGCCGGCATCGTGAATGCGTTTGATGTGCCGATCCGCCAGGCGTTTCTCGTTCAGATGGTGGGGAAAGAAGACTTGCCCAACGCGATCGCGCTGAACTCGTCCATCTTCAACGGGGCGCGCGTCGTGGGCCCGGCCATTGCCGGCTTCGCTATCGCGTGGATCGGCGAGGGCTGGTGTTTTTTCCTGAACGCCGTGAGTTTTCTGGCTGTGATCGTTGCCCTGCTGATGATGCGGATCGAGAAGGTCGAGGTCCGCGCCCGCAAGGGTTCGCCGCTGCAAAACTTCGTTCAGGGATTCCACTTCGCGATGAGCGACCGGCCGATTCGCTCGGCGCTGCTGCTCGTGAGCTTGATGAGCATGTTCGGCCTGCAGTATTCCGTGTTTTTGCCCATCTTCGCCCGTGACGTCCTTCACGGAGGGCCGAGCCTGCTGGGGCTGCTGATGAGCTTTGCAGGGGTGGGAGCAGTCATCGGCGCGTTGCACTTTGCCGCGCGGACGGACTACAAGGGCCTCGTGGAATGGATTGCCGCGACTTCCACGACGTGCGCTCTGGGACTTATCCTGTTTTCACAGTCGCGCATTTTCTGGTTGTCGGCGGTGATGCTCCTGGCCGTCGGTTTTTCGGCTACGTCGCAACTGGCAGCCACCAATACCATCGTGCAGGACCGCGTGCCAGACGAACTGCGCAGCCGCATCATGGCGGTGTATGCCACGATGTTCATGGGCGTCCAGCCGCTCGGCGCCTTGGTCGCTGGAGGCGTGGCCAAGCGGATCGGCGCGCCGTACGCTCTTACTGCGTTTGGATCGATCTGCTTGCTCGGGTGCCTGTTCTTCGTGTTCCGTGTAGCCATGCGGCTGGGGCACGAGCGAAGCTCGCCGGAACCTCAGGCGGGATTGGGACGATAGAGCCAGTTTGGTTTTACAAAGGATTCCGCGGAAGGCCCATTCGCGGCGGCAAGAACGGCGTCCACTTTGGAACGCTGCGGCGCAAGGGAACAGACAGGGTCCGTCGCCGGTGCATCACCGGTCAGAAGAAACGCCTGGCAGCGGCAACCGCCAAAGTCTCGCGTGCGGCGGTCGCAGCTCTTGCAGGGTTCGGGCATCCATGCTTCGCCGCGGAATTTCTGGAATGCTTCTGATTTTTCCCAAATATCACGCAGGCTGTAGTCCTTCAAATTGTCGAACTGCATGCCTGGAATGATCTGGGCCGCATGGCAAGGGAGCGCGTCGCCGTTTGGCGCGACGAGCATCATCTTTCGTCCCCATCCGCCCATACATGCCTTCGGATACTTCGCGTAGTAATCGGGCACAACGTATTCGATGCGGATCTTTCCGACCAGGCGTTCTTCGGCGCGTTTCAGAAGTTCGACGGAACGATCGAGCTGGTCGCGCGTGGGAAGCAGGTTCTCGCGGTTGGCAAACGCCCACCCGTAATACTGCACGTTGGCAAATTCGATCCGGGCGGCGCTGGAAGATTCGCCGAGCGCCAGCATTTCCGGAAGGTGATCGATGTTGCGGCGATGGATGACGAAATTCAGAGTCAAGGCCACGCGGCGCCGCTTGAGCCATTCCAGGACGCGGAGTTTGTGTGCGTGTGCCTTCGTGCCGGAGAATTCATTGGCGGAATCTTCCGTAGCGCCCTGAAAACTCAGTTGAATGTGATCGAGTCCCGCCTGGACGATCTCGTCGAGCCGCGCCTCATCGAGGGGGAGCCCCGACGTGATCAAGTTGACGTACAGTCCGGTCCCGCGGGCGGAGCGAATGAGATCCACAAGATCGGGCCGGGCCAGAGGCTCGCCGCCTGTAAAATCAATCTGGAGAACTCCCGCTTCGGCGGCTTCGCGGAACACGCGCGACCAAACCTCGGTAGAAAGTTCGTCCGCTCGAGTTTTCAATTCAAGGGGATTCGAGCAGTAAACACAATGCAGCGGGCACCGATGGGTTAGTTCGGCGATGAGGGCGAGCGGCGACTGGGCCGCGGGAGTCATTTTGCTTCGGCGCTCCTATCAGTCTGGTCGGAATTGAAATCGAGCGCTCGCTGGTCGTGGAGGAGCGCGAGGTAGCCGAGGATGTCTGTTTCGACTTTCTTTGGCTCGGCCTTGGAGTAGAGCTTCTGCAATTCGGAGATAATCTCTTGAACTGTGCGGCTGCCGTCGCAACGTTCGACGATTTCAAGGCTCGGGCCGTTCAATCGCAGCGCCCGTTCCGGCATGTGCAGAACGCGCGAGGGCTGGCTTTTTTCATTTAGGCGGCAACCTACGGCGAGGCGCGGACGGCTCATGAGTTCAGGCATCATTCCGTTTACCTTCCTGGCTGGATCCGTTTGGCCGGAAGGCGCCCGGTGGCGGCCAGCCCGGGTTGACGTAGGCGAAGTACAGCGCATCGAGCTGCGCCCAAAGGATGTCACACTTGGCTCGCAGCGCGGCATAGGCTTTGTCTTGTTCCTCGCGCGTGCGCGCGTGTTCCACAACCCAGGCGAGAGCGAAGTTGGCGTCTTCGGGCGCCTGCGAAAGGCGCCCGGTGAAATATTCGAGGCCGCTGGAGAGCCATGGATAGTGTTTGCGTAGAGCATCGATGCGAAGGGCGATGAGTTTTCCTGAGAAGAGCTCGGTAAGCGACGAGGCAACTGCTTCCAGAAATGGGCGCGTGGAAACAAAGTCCACGTACGCCTGCACGGCATACCGCGTGGCGGGCAAGATGCCTTCCCCGCGGATGGCGTCCTGGCGCGAGAGACCTGTCGCTTCCACAAGGCGAAGCCACTTCTCGATGCCTCCGGGGCTCGTGCCGTCTCCATCGTGATCGATGATGCGTTTGCGCCAGGCACGCCGGAATTCCGGATCTTCCGTCCGCCCGAGAATGGCTGCGTCTTTGATCGGGATTCGGCTTTGGTAGTAGTAGCGATTGAGGGCCCAGGATTGGAGCTGCCCTCGCGTGAGCTTGCCCTCATGCATGAGAAGATGAAATGGGTGTTTGTGGTGATAGCGCTCTTCGCCGATGGCCTGAAAGCCGGCGATGAATTCTGATTCCGAGAGCAAAGAGTCTCTCCTGTCGAAGTTACACTTCGAAGCTCATCCCATCATACGCAATTTCCCAGCCTGCGTCTCGCACCGCGCGATGTTCAGGACTTTCTTCATCCAGGATCGGATTCGTGTTGTTTATGTGGATTAGGACCCGACGGCCTCGCCTTGCAAAGTCACACTGCGCGAGCAGACCATCCGCTCCGGAAAGAGGAACATGTCCAATTTCGCGCGCCGTCTTCGACCCGACTCCAGCAGAAATCAATTCGTTCTCGTCCCAGAACGTTCCGTCAAGGAGACAAAGGTCGCTCGATCGCGCCCAGTCTTTCCATTCCTCCGACCGCCCGGGAAGAGCGGGGGCATAAAAGATCTGCTTGCCTCCCTGCGCCAACACGAGCCCCGTGACGGCTTCACCCGGAGCAAGCGCGCGCCGCAGATCCTCGCTCACATAGTCGGGATATGCGCTGCCAAGCGGTACCATGCGGGAACGAACCGAGGATTCCCCAGTTGAAGATTTGCCTGTTCCCAGCGGAAACCAAGTATTGACCGGAACGTCGTGCCAGACGGCAGGGGGACTTGCGCGGTCCAGTACACGGAAAATGTGGTTGTCCTCAAGCAAGATGCGTTGGATCGACGGCGTGGAATAAATTTGCAAGGGCTGGAATTCGCGCAGATGAAGCAGTCCGACGACGGAATCGACGTCGGCACTCGTGAGCAAAACTCCGGCGATAGGTGTGTGTCGCGGAGGATGTGCGGGATTGAGAAGTGACGCTGATAGAATCTGAGTGCGGAGGTCGGGGGAGGCATTAAGAAGATAACACTCTCCCTCGAGTGGACACACAAACACCTGCGCCTGTGAACGCGCTTGAGAAGGCATTCGCCCTGCTCTCAGGCGAGAGCAATTAGGACAAGCGCAATTCCACTGGGGAAAACCACCCCCGGCTGCGGAGCCGAGGACCGTAACGCGCATGCGAACTCAGAATTAGAGTTCAGCGTTCGCGTACGAACTGATTTCACAGTTCAAGCAGATATCTTCGTGCTGAGGCGTTGTCCATTCCATAGTCGTTTCTCCTTAGATTGAAAAGGACTTTCAACCACTCGGTGACTTTAGCACGGAAGCCGAAAACAAGACAATCCTAAAATTGGCGCCTTTGCGAAACCCCTAGGATTCCTCCAATGTTTGCGGACCATGGATCAGGCCAATGCACAAAGACACTTTTTTGTGCGGCGTCAGAAATTCATTGCGGAAGAAATATTGCACCGATAACATGATCCCTCTATACGACGCATATTATCGTGAGACTATCGGGGTCTTGTCCGCAACGCATGCGTGAACGAGATTCGGAAACAAACTCACACTACCCAGGGGGAATGTGTGTACAACGGGTGCGGAAATCTGTGTATTCGTAGGAGATATTGCCTCTGCATTTTGATTTTCGGGCTGCTCGGATTTGTAGGGATGCCCACGTCCGGCCGAGCCCAGGTTACCGCCTCGATTACCGGAAACGTGGAAGATGCCACCGGCGCCGTCGTTCGAGATGCAACTATCACTGTAAGAAGTAAGGAAACTGGAGCGACGCGGACGGTCACCACGGATGAATCTGGGCTCTACCGGGTCCTTTCTCTCCCTCTCGGACCTCAGGAACTCAAAGCGGAAAAGCAGGGCTTCAAGTCAATCGTTCGTACGGGCGTGAGCCTGGAAGTGGGCCAAGAAGCTGTCGTCAACTTCCGTCTGGAGGTTGGCGAATTCGTCCAGAGAATTTCCGTTTCTGGAGAGGCGCCTGTCGTCAATGTCACTACCGCATCGGTTTCCGGAATGGTCGACGAACGCCAGATCAAGGAATTGCCGCTGAACGGCCGTAGCTTTGACGACCTGATCGCTCTCAACCCCGGCGCGATCAATTACACCGCTAAAAGCCCCAATACAAGCACCAGCAACGGGAATACGTTCTCCGTAGCCGGGCGACGCACCAGCGAAAATTTATTTCTGTTGAACGGAATCGAGTACATGGGGTCCAGCCAGCTTGCCGTCACTCCCGGCGGCACGAGCGGCTTATTGCTGGGGATCGACGCCGTCCGCGAATTCAACGTGCTCACCGACACCTACTCCGCCGAATACGGGAAGCGCGCCGGCGCGCAAGTCAGCGCCGTCACACAATCCGGAACGAATCAATTTCACGGCACCATTTTTGAGTTCTTGCGCAATAGTGCTCTCGACTCGCCGGGACTGTTCGACCAGGGAACCGTTCCTCCCTTCCGCAGGAACCAATTCGGAGGCGCGGCTGGTGGCCCCCTCAAGAAAGATCGCTTGTTTCTGTTCGGCAACTTTGAGGGGTTTCGTCAGTCCTTGGACGTGAGCAGTGTGAGCGTTGTCCCGGACGGCAATGCCACGCAAGGTGCAAGGGCGGGCTTCTTGCCAGATCCCTGCACAGGCATTCCCACACCTGTGAAGAATGCAAATACAACCATGGAGCAGTACGCGTCGCTCTTTTGGCCGCAACCCAACGGCCCGGAATTGATGGTTCCCTCGACAGGAGCTTGTGCCAATCCCCCGGCCTCCGTTCCGAGTGGGACGGCGAAAGCCTTTTACAATCCGAACGAACACATCCGCGAGGATTTCGGAACTCTCCGGGTCGATTACAACGTCGGAAAGAAGGATACACTTTCGAGCGCGTACACGATCGACGACGGAACGAGCCTGATTCCGTTGGCCGATCCACTCTTTGCATCGTTCACACCGCTGCGCATGCAGGTGCTGAGCCTGACCGAAACACATGTCTTTTCTCCTGCTATCCTCAATACAGCCACGGTTGGATTTTCACGAGCCTCCTTCGCGCTCGGATCAGTCCCTCTGACTTCAATCCCTGCCAATCTCTCGTTCGTGACCGGGGCGGGCCCAGGAGGCATTGTCGTCGGGGGCGGAGCAACCACTACCGCTAACGGCACGATCACTTCCGCGGGTCCAAACAACGCGGCAGGCGTATCCAATCACAGGAATCTTTTCACGTATCAAGACGACCTGCGGATCAGTCACGGAATGCACCAAATCAGTATGGGCGTCTGGTTTCAACGGCTTCAGGACAACGAGGACAGCGCTTCACGCCAACTAGGGCAGGCCACGTTTGCCAGCTTGACGACTTTTCTTCAGGGACATATTGGCAATACTCCATTTCAAGTCGTGCCGCTCCACACGGAATTGGGTTGGAGAAGCCTTTTTGGCGCGTGGTACATCGAAGATTCGATCAAGGTGCTGCGCAATTTGACTCTCGAGGGCGGCCTCCGCCAGGAATTCACCACGGGCTGGAATGAAGCCAATGGCAGGGCTGCGAATTACGTTACTAATTCCCAGGGCGTGCTCGTAACGACTCCCCTCGTGGGTAATTCGGCCTACACAGCGAATAACGCTATTCGATTGTTTAGCCCACGCGTCGGCCTCGCTTGGGATGTCTTCGGAAATGGAAAGACCGCCGTCCGCGCCGGATACGGAACGTACTACTCGTTGATTGACGATCTCGCTTTTCAGATGAATTCAATTACGCCCTTTAATGGCTCTGCTTCGTTTGCGAACATTTCCCTATTCAAGATTCCTGATTTTCCCTTTACTCCAGGAGTGGCTCCCCCACCCTCCTGCGGCCCGGGAGTTCCCTCCCCCTGCACGATTTTTGCACCCGTGGGAATACAAGCGAACCCGAAAACGCCCGCCGTTCAGGAATGGAATCTTACGGTGGAGCAGCAGCTGAGCCATAACACTTCGCTGCGCGTCGCCTATATCGGCTCCTTCGGCGTGCATGAACTTCTTAGCGTCGATCCCAATACGATTCCCGCGCAAATTTGCACCTTAGCGGCAGGTTGCAAATCCGGAGGCAACGGCGCCGTGCAAGGAAACGTCGCGCAAAACGCCGAATACATCCCGGGCATTGGAACAAAGCGGCCGAACCCTTTTCTCTCGGCAGGATTTTTTTGGCTTACCGAGGGTAACAGCAGCTACAACGCGCTGGAGGTGGACGTAACGCATCGCATCAGCAAGGGACTTGAGTTTCGCGGCAACTATACCTGGTCGAAAAATCTGGATATCAATTCCGGGCTGACCGGAGCGCAGGCCAACAATCAGGCGCAAATGGTCCTCGACCGCAACGATCTGCGGAGGGACTGGGGCCCGTCGGCGTTGAATCCCGCCAGCCAGGCCAGCGTTTCAGCCAGTTACGAACTCCCCTTCGGCCACAGTCAGCGCTGGCTGAATGACGTCTCTCGCGTGGAAAGCAAATTTGTCTCCGGTTGGCAACTCAACGGCATCGGAACATTCCTCTCCGGTTTCCCATTTACTCCACTAATTGGATCGAATCGCTCCGGCGACGGCGACACCAGAAATCCGGACCGGCCTTCGATCAATCCGTCCTTTACCGGATCGATCGTGACCGGAAATCCGAATCAATGGTTCAATCCGGCCGCCTTCGTATTGCCGACGCCCGGGACTTACGGGAACTTGGGGAGAGAAACGTTGACCGGGCCGGGACTGGCGGATGTCGACTTTTCGCTCTTCAAGAACACCGGCATCACGGAAAAAACCAACCTGCAATTTCGCGCCGAGTTCTTCAACATCTTGAATCGCTCGAATTATGGCCCGCCCAGTACAACTATTTTTTCGATTACGCCGGGTGCGCCTCCAGCAATTAGCCCTTCCGCCGGCCTCATCACATCGACCGCAACTTTTCCACGCCAAATCCAATTGGGCCTGAAGCTGATTTTCTAGGGGTTTAGTAGCACGGGCTTCAGCCTGTGGGGTTCCATTTGATCTTGGCTGGCGCGAGCGGTCTGAGCGCATTGGCAGAACCCCACAGGCTGAAGCCTGTGCTACTTATATTTTCGTCGCGGGAAGAATGATGGAAGGCTCGGACGATGTGGGCACAAGCTCCGGAATTTCAATGCGCGTGCGCGTTCCCTCACCTTCGCGGCTGGAGATATCCATCCGGAAATCCGCGCCGTAGAGCACACGCAAGCGTTCGTGAACGTTGCTGATGCCGATTCCGTCCTCAAACACTTGCGCCATGCGCTCTTCGGAAATTCCGACGCCGTTGTCCTCGATCGCGATGATCAGGCGGCCATCCTGCGATTCGGTGCGGATGGTGAGTTCGCCGCCGCCGAGCTTGGCGGCAAGGCCGTGCTTCAGGGCATTTTCGACAATCGGCTGCAGAAGCATGCTCGGCACGAACGCGTCGAGCGTGCTCTCGTCAATCTGTTTGTGAATCACGAGGTTGTCGCGCCCGAACCGCGCGACCTCGATGTCCAGATAGTCGTCGATGAAGTCGAGTTCCTCTTGCAGGGGCACGAACGTTTCGTGCTTCCGCAACAGTCGCCGCAAAATATTGCTCAGCTTGATGACCACGCCTCGCGCCGTGTCCGGATCGTACCGGATCAGCGAGGACACCGTATTTAGGGTGTTAAACAAAAAATGAGGGTTGATCTGCGCCGTCAGCGCGTCCATGCGCGCTTTCAGCAGCAACTGCCGGTGTTGTTCGAGATTCATTTCAAGACGCGTGTTGCTCCAAATCTTCATGGGCACGGCGACAGCCATGACCGTGGACAACAAGACCAGCGCGATCCCCCAGCTCTTTCCGGCATTCACATAAAAGAGCCATTGCGGTTTGGTGGCGTGCCCGAGCGCCTGGCGGCCCAGCTCCAGAACCACGCAGGCGCCCAACGGCAACATTTCCCAAGTGACTTTCTTTCCCCGGAATAACCGAACCAGCCAGCGAGGCGTGCTCATGAACGTGTAAGGTCCAAGCCTCCAAATCTCTTCCGTGTTCGGCATGCCCTGGCGAATCAAGCCGCCCACCAGCCCCGCCGTTGCCGCGACGGGCATCGAAAGCCATTCATGATGCACGAACGCCGGCAGGCTGATGATCGATCCACCGATCGGCCCAACGACGCGCCCGCCAAGCAATCCCAGCAGGAACGAACCCTCGAGCATCAAGTCCGCAGCGCGATAAGGTTGCCCCAATATTCGTAGAAACACGCCGAACAAAAGAGGGGGCGTGACAAACAGCATCAACTTCAATTTTTGGTCCGAATCGCGGAGTTCAGTGAAGAGCACCTTTCGGAAAGTGGCCGAGCGCGCCAGCCACGCGCAAATCGACGCCGCCGCCCCGACGTGGAGCAGGAGCGTGAGCAGCAAGTCTCCGCCGAAGGTAAGAGTTTTCATGAGCCAGGCTCGCTGCGGCTACGTTAGCCAATCACCGCGCCGATGTAAAGCGCCGCTTGCGGCGGTCGCCTGATATAATACGGGGCCTTCATGCCACGCAAAACAGGACGACGAGTACGCGCTTCGCGCAAGGGGAAGAGTGACGCCATCCGAATCGTCGCCCGCGCCAAGCTGCCGACGCGATTCGGTCCCTTTGAAATTCTCGGCATCGAGGGGAAAAACGGGCGGGAAAGCGCCGTGGCGCTCGTTCACGGTCGAATTCGCGGCCAAACACCGCTCGTGCGCATCCACTCGCAGTGCCTCACTGGAGATGTCCTCGCCTCCGAACGTTGCGATTGCCGCGCCCAGCTTGAACTCTCCCTGCGCCGGATTGCCGCAGCGCCTTCCGGCATCCTGCTGTATCTGCCGCAGGAGGGACGCGGCATCGGCCTGATGAACAAGCTGCGCGCCTACGAATTGCAGGACCGCGGCATGGACACGGTGGAAGCCAACGAGGAGCTCGGCTTTGCCGCCGACTCGCGCGATTATGGATTTTCCGCCGCGGCACTGCTTCTGCTGGGCGTGCGCCGAGTGCGATTGCTTTCAAACAATCCGGATAAAGTGCAGCAGTTGGAAAGCTCGGGCATTCATGTCGTAGAGCGAGTGCCGTGCCGGCCTCGCACGTCGCGC
>Ga0116217_10003236_pt1 | contig 14883 bp, 14 predicted proteins | sample Sb_taG_6_FD_89697 | JGI IMG/M metagenome (GOLD analysis project Ga0116217, IMG submission 89697) | Peat soil microbial communities from Weissenstadt, Germany - Sb_50d_4_PS metaG | ecosystem: Environmental > Terrestrial > Soil > Wetlands > Peat | place: Germany: Weissenstadt | collected 2010-09-21 | reverse complement strand
CTTCAACCACGATCCGCATTCGGCCGTCTTCCACATGGATCAGACCAAGGTGATCGACGGCACGCTGGTGCGGGTGATGTCGTGGTACGATAACGAATGGGGCTTCTCCAACCGTATGGTCGATACCGCGGTGGCGATGAGCAAGCTGATCTGAACGCGGCGATGCGTTTCCGCAACCTCGACGACGCCGACGTAAAGGGCAAGCGCGTGCTCCTGCGCGTCGACCTCAACGTGCCGATGCAGGATGGGAAGATCCTCGACGCGACCCGCATCGAGGAAATCGCGCCGACCATCGTCGAGCTCTCCGACAAGGGCGGTAAAGTCATCCTGCTCTCGCATTTGGGCCGGCCCAAGGGACGCGATCCGAAATATTCGCTGCGGCCGGTGGCCGCCGAGGTCGCGAAAATCGTGAAGCGGCCGGTCGCCTTCGCCAAGGATTGCGTGGGCCCGCCGGCGGAAGCGGCGATTGCCGCCATGAAGAACGGTGAAGTTCTTTGTTTGGAGAATACACGCTTTCACCCGGAGGAAGAAAAGAACGACAAAACATTCGCCAAACGGCTTGCGGCCCTGGGCGACCTTTTCGTCGACGACGCCTTCTCCGCCGCGCACCGCGAGCACGCCGCCAACAGCTCCATCGTGACGGTCTCCAATCTGCCGGCCTATCCCGGGCGCGCCATGGCCGCCGAACTGCAAGCGCTGGAGAAGGCCTTCGAGCGCCCCGAACATCCGGTGGCGGCGATCGTCGGCGGCGCCAAAATCTCCACCAAGCTCGAACTGCTCGGCCATTTGCTGGTGAAAGTCGAGACGCTGATCATCGGCGGCGGCATGGCCAATACCTTTCTCGCGGCGCAGGGCAAGTACGTCGGTGCCTCGCTGTGCGAGCCCGACCTCGTTTCCGCCGCGCGCGACATCCTCGCCAAAGCAAAATCGCTCGGCCGCGAGATCGTGCTACCGGTGGATGCGGTCGTCGCGCAAAAGCTCGCCGCGCACGCGCCCTCCCGCGTCGTATCCGTGGACCGCATCGGCCCCGCTGACATGATCCTCGACATCGGCCCGCGCACGATCGAATACGTTATCTCCGTGCTGGCCCGCACCAAGACGCTGGTCTGGAACGGCCCGTTCGGCGCCTTCGAATACGAACCCTTCGACAGCGGGACGGTCGAAGTGGCCGAGGCGGTGGCGGAACTTACGCAAGCCGGCAGGCTTGTCAGTTTCGCGGGCGGCGGCGATACGGTGGCCGCCCTCAACGCTGCCTCGGTGACGAGCCGGTTGTCCCATGTGTCGACGGCGGGCGGCGCCTTCCTCGAATCTTTGGAGGGCAAGACGTTGCCGGGCGTCGAGGTGTTGATGATAGCGTAACACTCCTGCCGCCATGGAGAGATTGCGTCATAATATGTCCGGCACGGCCGAATCGAGGAGGGGGCGATGAACCTCAGCGAATTGAACAAGGTCGCGGAAGCCATGGTCGCTCCCGGCCGCGGCATCCTCGCCGCCGATGAATCGACCACGACGATCAAGAAGCGCTTCGACGCCATCGGCGTCGATTCGACCCCGATCGCGCGGCGCGATTACCGCGAGATGCTGTTCCGCAGTACCGAGGCGATGTCGAAGCACATTTCCGGAATCATCCTCTACGACGAGACGATCCGGCAGAACGCCAAGGACGGCACGCCGCTGGTCAAGGTCATTGCGCAAGCGGGCGCGCTGCCCGGCATCAAGGTCGACAAGGGCACGAAGCCCCTGCCCTTCTGCCCGAACGAAGTCGTTACCGAGGGACTCGACGGCCTGCGCGAACGGCTGGTGGAATATCGCGGGCTGGGCGCCAAATTCGCCAAATGGCGGGCGGTGATCGATATCGGGCCCGGCATTCCCACCTTCGGCTGCCTCTACGCCAACGCGCATGCGCTCGCGCGCTACGCCGCGCTCTGCCAGGACGAAGACATCGTGCCGATCGTCGAGCCCGAGGTGCTGATGGACGGCGATCACACCATCGAGCGCTGCGCCACGGTGACCGAATGGCTACTGAATACCGTGTTCGAGCAGCTTTTCTACCAGCGCGTCGCGCTCGAGGGGATCGTGCTCAAGCCGAACATGGTAGTGCCCGGCAAGAAGTCGCTCAAGAAGGCGTCGGTCGAGGAAGTCGCCGAGAAGACGCTCCGCGTGCTCAAGGCTTGCGTGCCCGCCGCCGTGCCCGGCATCGCGTTTTTGTCCGGCGGCCAGTCCGATGAGGAAGCGACCGCCCACCTCGACGCCATCAACAAATTGGGGCCGCTGCCCTGGCGCGTGACTTTCTCCTACGGCCGCGCCTTGCAGACGGCGCCGCAAAAAGCCTGGTCGGGCAAACCGGAGAATGTCGGCGCGGCGCAGCGCGCCTTCGGCCATCGCGCCAGGATGAACGGCCTTGCCGCGCTCGGGAAGTGGAATGCCGATCTGGAAAAGAAAGCGGCGTAAATGCTCCGCTCATTCCGGCGGAAGCGGGAATTCAGTGCGGGCGCTATCCGCAAAGAACTCGGTCCCCGCTTCCGCGGGGATGAGCGGGCAACGGCTTCTCTCCACGCGACACCATGAGCCGGCCCCGCCCGCGGCTTTATCTGGTCACGCCGCAACTTGGCGACACGGCCTCGTTCGCCCGCGGACTCGGCGGGACACTCGAGGCGGGCGACATTGCCGCAATCCTCCTTCGCCTCGAAGGCGCCGACGAGCGCACGCTGATCGACCGCGTCAGATCGGTCGCGGCGGTTGTTCAGCGCCGCGACATCGCGCTTTTGCTCGACGGTTATCCGCAGATCGCGATCCGCGCCGGCGCCGACGGCGCCCATCTCACCGGCACCGAAGCGCTGACGCAAGCGCTGCCCATGCTCAAGCCCGATCGCATCGCCGGCGCCGGTGGCCTGCGCAGCCGTCATGACGCCATGCTCGCGGCCGAAGCTGGCGCCGATTACGTGATGTTCGGCGAGGAGACCGTCCGCGGCGGCCGGCCGCCCTTTGCCGCCATCGAGGAGCGGATCGCGTGGTGGGCGGAGCTGTTCGAACTGCCGTGCGTCGGCTATGCCGCAAGCCTCGACGAAGTGGCACCGCTGGCGCAAGCTCAAGCCGATTTCGTCGCCCTCGGTGATTGGATATGGACGAACGAACAAGCGCCCGCCGCCACGGTCGCGGCCGCTACCGAGCGCCTTACCGCAGTCGAAAACCGCCCTCGATGATGCCGAGCCACGCCGAGCCCCCGACTTCGCCATTTTTCCCTCCCCCGCTTCGCGGCGGGGGATGCAGGACCGGCAACGTGACGAAGGCGATCGCGGCAGCTTTGCTGCTCGCGGCGATCGTTTTGCCGCAACGTGATTTCGCCGCCGCCGCCGAACCCGACTTGGCTTACGGCGAATATCAGCGCGGCAACTTCCTCCGCGCCTTCGGGCTCGCCACCCACTATGTCGAGTAAAAGAGCGACACGAAGGCGATGACTTTGCTCGGCGAACTTTACGCGATGGGCTATTGCGTTCCCAAGGACGACGCCAAGGCGGCCGAATGGTACAAGCTTGCCGCCGACCGCGGCGATCGCGACGCCATGTTTGCGCTCGCCATGTTCCGTCTGGAAGGCCGCGCCGGTCCGCGCGACCGCGATGCCAGCGCCAAATTGCTCGCCGCCGCCGCCAAGCTCGGTCATCCGCTCGCCGCCTACGATCTGGCGTTGCTCTACATGGAAGGCCAGCTGCTTCCGCAGGACTTCACCCGCGCCGCCGAGCTTTTGCGCGTGGCCGCGCAAGCCGGCAATCCGGAGGCGCAATATGCGCTCGGCACGCTCTACAAACAGGGACGCGGGGTGGCGAAGAATATGAGCGAGGCGGTGCGGCTGTGGTCGCTTGCCGCCCTCGCCGACAATCCCGACGCCGAGGTCGAGTATGCGATCGCGCTGTTCAACGGCGATGGCGTCGCCAAGAACGAGCAGACGGCCGCCGCCCTGTTCCACCGGGCGGCGCAGCACGGCAATCCGGTCGCGCAGGACCGCTATGCCCGCATCCTCGCCGAGGGCCGCGGCGCGCCGAAGGATCCGGTGCAGGCAACCAAATGGCACCTGATCTCCAAGGCGGGCGGCGAGATCAACGTCATTCTCGACGACTTTGTCCATAACCTCGACGCCCACACGCGTGAGCTCGGCGAAGAGGCGGCGAAAAAGTGGGTCGAGGCGCTGAAGAAGCCGCCGTCTTAAGCGCGCTTAAGCCTTGACGCGGCGGCAAGTTGCGCCGTACCGCAGGCGCCATGCCCCACTCAGCTGTGCTGAACGTCATGATCAAGGCTGCCTACCGCGCCGGCAGGAGCCTCAAGCGCGACCTCGGCGAGGTTGAGAATTTGCAGGTGTCGCTCAAGGGCCCGCGCAATTTCGTCACCGCCGCCGACCGCCGCGCCGAGGAGATCGTGCGCCAGGAGCTCGGCAAAGCGCGGCCGGATTACGGCTTTCTCGGCGAGGAAGGCGGCGCCCGCGCCGGCACCGACACGAGCCACCGCTGGATCGTCGATCCGCTCGACGGCACCACCAACTTCCTGCACGGCATCCCGCATTTCGCGGTGTCGATCGCGCTCGAACGAAACGGCGCCATCGTCGCCGGCGTGACCTACAACCCGGCGAACGACGATCTGTTCGTCGCCGAACGCGGCAAGGGCGCTTTCCTCAACGACCGGCGCATCCGCGTCGCCGCCCGCAAGAACCTCGCCGAAGCGGTCGTGGCCTGCGGGCTGCCGCATTACGGCCGCGGCGATCTCAAGCTCGCGCGCCATGAAATCGCCGCCGCCCAGCAGCACTTCGCGGGCTTGCGCCGTCTGGGGGCGGCAACGCTCGATCTCGCCTGGATCGCCGCCGGCCGCTTCGACGCATATTGGGAGCGCGATCTGTCGCCCTGGGATATCGCCGCCGGATTGATTTTGGTGCGCGAGGCCGGCGGCTTCGTTACCGACCTCGAAGGCGGGGACGAAACCCTGACCAGAGGCGAAGTCGCCGCCGGTAACGACACCATGCACCGCGAGCTTCTGCGCCTCCTGAAAGCGGCCGGCGCCGACGCCGAGCCGGCGAAAGCATCTTAAATCCGCCGGCGCCGGCCGCGATGCCATCACCGCGCCGCAAAGCTTGCGAAAGTCGCAAGACGCAAAGCGCCGATCAGCCGCGCCGCGACGGGTTTTTCATGCGTTTTTCTTCGCGCGCGGCTATGCCATATTGGCCCGATTACAGGCGCTGACTGAAAGAGCAATGGCCGACACCCTCGATCAAGCCAAGCTTTCCTCGCCCCGCATCTTTCTGATCCGGATGCTGGTGTTCCTGATCCTTTGCGGCCTAATCGCCTTCGTTCTCCAGCATCAAATCCTCAACGCCTTCATGGCCAATCCGTGGCTCAACGGATTGATCGTCGGCGTTCTTCTCATCGGCATCGTGCTGTCGTTCCATCGCGTCATCCGGCTGTTCCCGGAAGTCTCCTGGGTCAACAGTTTCCGCGGCGCCGATCCCGCGGCTCAGCCGCCGGCCCGGGCGCCGACTTTGCTCGCGCCCATGGCGTCGATCCTCGGCGGCGAGCGCGCGGGCCGCGTCGCCATCTCGGCGCAAACGATGCGCGCCTTCCTCGATTCGCTGGCGAGCCGGCTCGACGAGGCGCGCGACATTTCCCGCTATCTGACCGGGCTCCTCGTCTTCCTCGGCCTCCTCGGCACGTTCTGGGGGCTGATCGAGACGGTGGGCTCGGTCGGCAACATCATCAACAACCTCAGCGTCGGCGGCGACGCCGACACGGTCTTCAACACGCTCAAGGAAGGCCTGGCGGCGCCGCTCGGCGGCATGGGCATTTCGTTTTCCTCTTCGCTGTTCGGGCTTGCCGGCTCGCTCGTGCTCGGCTTTCTCGATTTGCAGACGAGCCAGGCGCAGAACCGCTTCTACAACAACCTTGAGGACTGGCTCGCGACCACGGTGCAAGACCTCGGCGCGGTCGGCGCGGGCACCGCCACCGACACCATCGAGCGGCTGCGTCAATCGGTCGGCGAAGCCGGATCTGGCAAGGCGACGACGGCGGCGATGGCCAACCTCGCCGAAGCCATTCAGGGCTTGGTGCAGCACATGCGCGCCGAGCAGCAAATGATCCGCGAATGGGCGGACGCGCAAGCCAAGATGAACGGCGACATCAGGCGGCTCCTGGAAACCCTGTCGCGGGAATCCGTCGACTGACAGACGCAACGGCATAGGGCGAAAGTAAAAGGCGCGAAGACATGGCGCTCTCCCGCAGCCGCCGCGACAGCGGCATGAATTACTGGCCGGGGTTCGTCGACGCGCTGTCGACCCTGATCCTCTCCATCATCTTTTTGCTCACCGTGTTCATGGTGGCGCAATTCTTCCTGTCGCAGGAAGTCGCCGGCAAGGACACCGCGCTCGCCCGCCTCAATGCGCAGATTTCGCGGCTCTCCGATCTACTGTCGCTGGAACGGACTGGCAAAGCGAGCCTCGAAGACGAGGTGGCGCAGTTGCGCGCCTCGCTCTCGAGCGCGGAAGGCGAGCGCGACCGGCTGCGCGGCGTCGCCGAAGGCGCCGGCAACGCCGACACCGGCAAGGCCGAGGCCGGTAAGCTCAATAGCCAGCTCGACATCGAGAAAGAGGCGACGGCGCGCGCCGTGGCGCAGATCGAGATCCTCAACCAGCAGATCGGCGCGCTACGCCGGCAGATCGGCGCGCTCGAAGAAGCGCTCGGTACCTCGGAGCGCAAGGAGAAGGATGCGCAGCTGCATATCGCCGATCTGGGCCAGCGCCTGAACGTGGCGCTGGCGCAGCGGGTGCAGGAATTGTCGCGTTACCGCTCCGATTTTTTCGGCAAGCTGCGCGACATTCTCGGCAACCGCCCCGACATCCGCGTCGTCGGCGACCGTTTCGTGTTCCAGTCGGAGGTGTTTTTCGACTCAGGGCAAGCGGAGCTGCGGCCGGAAGGCCGCGCCGAACTCGACAAGCTCGCTACCGCGCTGCTCGATCTGGAGAAGCAGATACCGTCGGAGATCAACTGGGTACTGCGCGTCGACGGCCACACCGATACCAGGCCGGTTTCGGCGACCTCGCCGTTCAAATCGAACTGGGGACTCTCCGCCGAGCGCGCCATCTCGGTCGTGCAATATCTGATCGCCAAGGGCATTTCGCCGCAGCGCCTGGTCGCCGCCGGCTTCGGCGAGTTCCAGCCGATCGATCAAGGCACCACCGACGAGGCCTACAGCAAGAACCGCCGCATCGAGCTGAAACTGACGGAGAAGTGAGGCGTGCGTTTGCGCCGCTATGAGCCGCGCGACGAAGATACCGCGATCGCGCTTTGGCTGCGCACCTGGCAGGCCGCCTATCCGGCGCTCGATTTTGTCGAACGGCTCGACTGGTGGCGCGTGCGCTGGCGCAACGAATTGCTGCCTGCGGCGGTTGTCGTGGTCGCCGAGGCGGAAGGCGGCATGATCGGCTTCGTCACCGTCGATCCGAAAACGCTCTATCTCGACCAGATCGTGGTCGCTCCGGAGCATTGGCGGGCCGGTATCGGCGCAGCGCTGATCGATGAGGCCAAGCGCCTCTCGCCGCGCGGGCTCGATCTCGACGTCAATACCGACAATGCCCGCGCCATCGGCTTTTACCGAAGGCAGGGATTTTCCATCGCCGACGCCGGCGTCAACCCGATCTCCGGCAAGCCGGTGCACCGCATGCGCTGGCGGCCATGATCGAGGAATAAAACCAACCGCTACAAATTTGCCGATTGGCGAAACCATTTGGTGCCGCAAAGCTGGCAGATTGGGCATGCCGCAGCGAACCGGCGGTAAGTTGCGGCCGTTTGCCGCCCAAAGAGCCGGCGAGAAGGTCATATGCGCATCGGTGCAATCCGGTTTCCCGTGAGCGCTCGTTCCGGCGGCGGCGACCGGGACGACCTTAAAGCTCAGATGACCGAGCTCGCGGCGCAACTTTCCGTCATGCGCGCGATCGTCGACGATTTGAACGTCGGCATCGTCTTGCTCGATCGGGAACGCCGGGTGAAGTTCATCAACCGCGCTTTCCGCCGCTTTTGGCGGGTGCCCGATAAAATGGCCCAAAGCGATCTGACTTTCGCCCGCCTCATGTATCACGGCCGCGGTATCAAGGCTTACGCGGTATCTCACGATCGATTGGGCGATTACGTCGCCAAGCAAATGGATTTAATTCGAACGGGTGAGGAAGGTCCGCTGCAAATACGCGTCGCCGACGGAGCGGTTCTGCAATTCAGATGCAAGGCACTGCCCGACGGCGGCCGGCTCCTGACTTACGGCAATGTCAGCGAGCTGACGCGGCAGGCCGATGCGCTCGAGCAGCTTGCTTGCGCCGATGCGCTGACCGGCCTGAACAATCGGCGGCATTTTCTCGTGCTTGCCGAAAATGAATGGTCGCGCTTCAAGCGCTACGGGCGATCGGTGGCTTTCCTCATGATCGACATCGATCACTTCAAGTCGGTCAACGATACGTACGGTCACGACGTCGGCGATAAAGTCATCAGATCGGTGGGTGCTGCGTTGCAGAAACATAAGCGCACGTCGGACATCGTCGGGCGCCTCGGAGGAGAAGAGTTCGCCCTGATACTGCCCGAAGCGACCCTCGACAGCGCGGTGGCCGCCGCCGAGCGGTTGCGGCAGCCGGTCGTCGATCGTTCGATCGCCATCGAGGGGCGTTCAATTGCGGTCACGATCAGCGTCGGCGCCAGCGTCAGCCGGGCCGATACGGCCGGAATCGACGAGCTTCTGAAAGAGGCCGACCTCGCCCTTTACGAGGCCAAGCGCTCAGGGCGCAACCGCGTCTGTCGGTTTGAACCGGGGGAGCCGCATAAGCCCGCGGCTGCACGCGGTTAACCCACTTCGAATTGCAGCTTTGCCAGCCGTGCATAGAGGCCGCCGGCGGCGACCAGCGTCTGGTGCGTGCCTTCTTCGACGATGCGGCCTTCGTCCAGCACCAGGATGCGGTCGCAGGAGAGCACCGTCGCCAGCCGGTGGGCGATGACGATGGTGGTGCGCCTGCGCATCAACTCGGCGAGTGCGGCGGCGATCTGCGTCTCGCTCTCGGCGTCGAGCGAGGAAGTCGCTTCGTCAAGCAACAACAGCGGCGCGTCGCGCAGGATCGCCCGCGCGATGGCGATCCGTTGCCGCTGGCCGCCCGAAAGCGTGATACCGCGCTCGCCGACCTGCGTGTCCATCCCCGCCGGCATGGCGGCGATGAACGCCGCCGCATGCGCGTGCGCGGCGGCGCGCGCGACCTCGTCGTCGGACGCATCCGGCCGGCCGAAGCGGATATTCTCGCGCACGGTAGTGGCGAACATCACGCTGTCCTGCGGGACCAATGCGATCCTTGCACGCAGCTCCGCCGGATCGAGATCGGAAAGCCGCACGCCGTCGAAGGTGATGCGCCCGTCGAGCGGGTCGTAATAGCGCAGCAATAGATGAAAAATCGTGCTTTTGCCGGCGCCGGAGGGACCGACAATCGCAACCTTCTCGCCCTGCCCAACGCGGAACGTGACGGAATTGAGCGCCGACACGGTGGTCCGCGTCGGATAGGAGAAACGCACGTCGGCGAAAGCGACCTCTCCGCGCGCCGGCGACGGCAGCGACAGCGGTCGGGCGGGCCGGGCGATGACCGGCTTGATCGCGAGGATCTCGAACAGTCGCTCCGCGGCACCGGAGGCTTGCGCCACCTCGCCGCCGATTTCCGACAGCGACCCGAGCGCCGCGGCCGCAAGCACGGCGTAGAGGACGAATTGTCCGAGCCGGCCCGGCGTCATCTTTGCCGCCAGCACATCCTGCGCGCCGACCCAAAGAACGACGATCACGCTCGCGGAAACGAGGAAAATGGCGATGGCGGTGAGGAAAGCGCGCGCGCGGATCGAAGCGCGCGCGGCAGCGAAAGCGCGGTCGACCGCATCGCGAAAGCGTGCGATGCCGAGCCGCTCGTTGGTGAAGGCCTGTAGCACACGCACGGCGCCGATCAATTCGGCAGCATAGGCCGACGCATCGGCAAGAGTATCCTGCGCGAAACGCGAACGGCGGCGCACGGCGCGGCCGAAGGCATAAAGCGGTAGCACGATAATCGGGATCGCCGCCAGCACGAAAGCCGAGAGCCGCGGACTGGACACCACCATCATGGCGCCGGCACCGAAAAACAGCACGAGATTGCGCAACGCGACGGAAACGGAACTGCCGACCGCGGCCTTGATTTGCGTCGTGTCAGCGGTGAGCCGGGAGATCACTTCGCCGGTTCTGGCTTCGTCAAAGAAGGCCGCCGAGAGCGAGGTCACATGCGCGAACACGTCGCCGCGCAAGTCGGCGACAATCCGCTCACCGAGCGTGGTGACGAGGTAGTAGCGAAGCGCGCTTGAGAGCGCGAGCACCGCCGCCACGCCGATCATGACCAGGAAATAGCTGTCGATCAGCGCCAGCCCGCGGGCGGTGAAGCCGAAATCGATCATGCGCCGCACGGCGATCGGCACGACCAGCGTGGTCAGCGCCGCAAGGATCAGAGCGCCGAGCGCCGCGATGGCGCGCCAGCGATAGCGCCTGACGTAAGGCAGGAGCGAGGCGAGCGGCCGCAGATTGAGGCTTCGTTCCGCCGCGGGCGCCTTGAGCGGACCTTCAATCGCCAGCACAGCCGACACGGCATCCGCCGACGGCGATGCCGGAGTTGCGGTCAGCAGCGCCGCGTCTTTTTCGGCAGTAAAGTTCATGCGCCGCAATGCCTTTTTCGCGGCCCCGACGCCCGGCTTGGCGCAGACAATGCCCCGATCATGCCGGGGTGGCAACGTGCGACACCGGCGCAGCGGCGGCTTGTCTCGCCGCTGCCGCCGCGGTATAGAGCCGCCAAATTTCCCGGCAGAGACAAAGCGCCAAAGGCGCGGCAAAGGCTCAGATACCGCAATGAAACCCGATACCCATCCCGATTACCACCTGGTCAAGGTGGTCATGACCGACGGCACCGAATTCACCACCCGTTCGACCTGGGGAAAGCCCGGCGACACGCTGCATCTCGATGTTGATCCGAAGTCGCATCCGGCCTGGACCGGCGGCCAGCAGCATCTGGTCGACCGCGGCGGCCGGCTGTCGCGCTTCCAGAAAAAGTTCGAGGGCTTCCTCAAGAAGTAGCCGGGCCCGGGCCGCGAGCGCCCGCATCGCCGGCGGCGGAAAGCCGCAACCGGCGCTCCAGCCAATAGGCCGCCAGCGCAAGCTTCGTATCCTCAATGGCGCCGCGGGCAAGCCGGTCGAACAGCTCGTCGAGCGGCAAATCGACGACCTTGATGTCTTCGTCGCCGATGCCGCCGCCGCGACCTGCCCGATCGGCGTCGCCGACCTCGGCAAAATAAACAAAAACGCGTTCGGACGTGCCGCCCGGCGACGCAAAGAACCGGCCGATCAATTGCGGCTTTGCGATCCGGTATCCGGTTTCCTCGAAAGTCTCGCGAACGGCCGCCGCTTCCGGCGTTTCGCCGGCATCGATCATGCCCGCGACCGTTTCGACGATCCATCCGTCAGTGGTCGCGCTGTCGTCGCGGCGCCGGGCGATCAGCGCCGGCAGCTTGAATTGCTCGACCAGCACGACCGATCGCCGCTGCCGATGCTGCAGCAAGACGGCAACCGAGTCGCCTCTTTCGAACACCAACCGCCTCTGCGCGGCGCTCATGGTGCCGTCGATCCGCTCGTGGGCGACCAAAAACTCGTCGATCTTGAAGAAATCGTCGAGTATCCGACGCTGCCGTTCAACGACGGTGCTGCGCGACATTTCAGCCTTCGGCGTTTGAAATACTAAAAGGCGACTGATCAGCCCGAAGCGATTGCGTTTTTAGAGCCCATCCTGCTCGAAAGCGGCCTTGAGCAGGCCCAATTGCCGCTCCACCGGATTGCCGACCGCAACCCTGACCGGCGCCGGCGCGTGCATGGTGGCATCGAGCCGGCGCACCTCCGCCTGAGCTTAGTCGAGCGCCCGATCAGCTCCTGAAGCTTCTGCGGCAGCATCGCGATCGATTTGGCATCGCCCGGATCGCAGGCCGCAAGCCGTACCTTGCTCTTTTCCTTGTTCGCCTGGGCGAGCGTCATCTCGCCTTCCTTGACCGCGCGATGCAGCAGGAGCCACGAGGCAAGCTGCATCAGCCGCGTGGTCAGCCGCATGCTCTCGGTGGCGTAGACCAGCGCCGCACTGCGTTCGAGTTTCTTGGAGTCGGCGCGGCCGGAGCCGTCGAGATAGCTCGCGGTCTCTTCGACCAGCGCCATTCCGTCGCGAAACAGCGTCGCAAAAACCTGGGAACTCGCCAGCCGCTCGCTGAAAGACACAGCGCCGGCTTCACTCGCACGCTTCTCGGACATGGGTACGCCTCACACCTTTGCAGCATCGCGCGCCTGGGCCGTTGAGTCCAGCGGGCGCGCGGCCAGAGTTTCCGACATAGTTGCCGGCGCGGCGGCAAATGCCGGCGGAACATAAAAAAGAGCCGCCGTTGCCGGCGGCTCAAGGTGATAACAGGGAGGCGTCAAACAGAGTGGACAGGAGCCACTCGATGTCCAAAGATGGACGATTACCATAATGAACGAGAAACCTTAACCAAAGGTTAATAAATCGGAAAAATTGCCAAATGCTTTTGCAGCATGGCGGACGCCAAGCGTTCATTTCTTGAAAAACGCATCCGCGGCCGTTTGCGAGGCGCGCTTTCTGGTCATTTCCGCTTCCAGCCGGGCGATCTCGTCCTTGAGCAGCGCGACTCGTTCGGCGAGTTCGCCGACCGAGAGCAGCGCCAAATCCTGACCCATCTCGTGGGTGATCTTTTTCTTCGGCAGATCGTCCGGATCAATTGCGGGCATTTTCCCCTCATTCCCCGCGCTAAATTAACGGCGGCGGCCGCGCTTGTCGCGCGCGTTCGCTGGTGGACGCGGCCGGCACCGAACGCGCCGATGGGCCGATGGGCGCAAGTCACCATATCGGCAGGAACGTCCTGACCCTTTGAAAAGACACGGGAAAATTCTTGCGCCAGCGCGGCCCAACAGCTACTCATCGACATGGGCTTTAGGCTGGTGGGCGCCGGACGTCGCCAGGCCGCGAATTCGGCGTAAAGCCGGCTACGTTGTGGAGCGGGGAACTTCCCGTTGTCGGGGCGCGAACTGCGCCGGCCATCCAGCTCGGAGGTCGTTTCTTGGCATGTCTTCGCGCCGCCACGGCGCTTGCGGCCTTTGCGTTCGCGGCCTGGCTCGGCGTTTCCGCCGCGGCCGCGGTCGAGGCTGTCAACATCCGGCTTGACGCCGCGGCCATCGACCTCACCGACGCGGTCGAGTTCCAGCGCACCGACGGCGACCGCGTGCAAGTCTCAACCGCGCCCGGCGCCGACGGCATCGTTCGCCGCATCGAGGTGCGCGCGCGCGAAGCCGGAAACAACTGGGCGGTATTCGCGCTCGCCAACAACGGCGACGAGCAGATCGATCGCCTGATCGTCGCTCCGCATTACCGCATGGTCGGCTCCGGGCTGATCTGGCCCGATCTCGGACTTTCGCGCATTGTCAACATCACGCCGTCATCGGGCGATCCACCGGAGCGGATCGATAATTCCACCGCCGACGTGTTCCGCGTCACGCTCGATCCCGGCACGGTGATCACCTTCGTCGCCGAGTTGCGGGCGCCGAACCTGCCGCAGCTTTATCTGTGGGAGCCGGACGCGTTCAAGGACAAGGTCAACTCGCTCACGCTTTATCAGGGCATCGTCATCGGCATCGCCGGATTGCTGGCGCTGTTCCTCACTATCCTGTTCGTGGTCAAGGGCAGCGTCATGTTTCCCGCCGCCGCTGCGCTCGGCTGGGCGGTGCTGATCTATATCGGCATCGATTTCGGATTCTGGGGCAAAGTGTTCGAGCTGTCGTCGGGCACCGAGCGCATCTGGCGCGCTTCGGGCGAAGCGATCCTTGCCGCGACGCTTCTTGTATTCCTGTTCGCTTACTTAAACCTCAACCGCTGGCACGTGCGCTATGCGCATATCACCGTCGGCTGGCTCGCCTTTCTCGGCGCGCTGGTGGCGGTGGCGCTGTTCTCGCCGCCGGTGGCCTCGGGCATCGCCCGCATGTCGCTATTTTTGGTCGCCGTGTTCGGCTTTGCTCTCGTCGTCTATCTCTCGACCCACGGCTTCGATCGGGCGGTAATGTTGATCCCGACCTGGCTGTTGCTGGTCGTGTGGGTAGTCGGCGCGGCGCTCACCGTGCTCGGTTTCCTCACCAACGATATCGTCGGCCCGGCGCTCCTCGGCGGTCTCGTGCTCATCGTCATGCTGATCGGCTTTACCGTGATGCAGCACGCGTTTGCCGGCGGCATGGCGCAGGGCATCGTCACCGACGTGGAGCGGCGCGCGCTGGCGCTGACCGGCGCCGGCGACATGATCTGGGACTGGGACGTCGCCGCCGACCGCATCTTCACCAGCCCGGAAACGGAAGTGATGCTCGGCCTCAAGCACGGATCGCTCGACGGCGCGGCCGCGACCTGGCTCGAAGTTCTGCATCCGCTCGACCGCGACCGCTTCCGCGCCACACTCGACGGCGTCGTCGAACAGCGCCGCGGCCGGGTCGCCCAGGATTTCCGCATGCGCACCGCGGACGGGCATTATCTGTGGTTCGCGCTGCGCGCACGCCCCGTCGTCGGTTCCGACGGCGAAGTCGTTCGTCTGGTCGGAACGCTGACCGACGTCACCGAGTTCAAGACCGCCGAGGAGCGCCTGCTGCACGACGCCGTGCACGACAACCTCACGGGGCTGCCCAATCGCGAACTGTTCCTCGACCGGCTCGAAGCGGTGCTCGGCTTCGCCAAAGTCGACAGCACCATCCGCCCGACCGTGATGGTAGTCGACATCGACCGATTCAAGCAGG
>Ga0116217_10003234_pt1 | contig 14885 bp, 9 predicted proteins | sample Sb_taG_6_FD_89697 | JGI IMG/M metagenome (GOLD analysis project Ga0116217, IMG submission 89697) | Peat soil microbial communities from Weissenstadt, Germany - Sb_50d_4_PS metaG | ecosystem: Environmental > Terrestrial > Soil > Wetlands > Peat | place: Germany: Weissenstadt | collected 2010-09-21 | reverse complement strand
GACCGCAGCCCGCACCTGCATCTGCGAACGAAGCGGCTTCGCCCCAATCCCCTCGTCTGTTGGCCAATTCCAATGTGAAACTGGGCGTCGGCGATCTGATTGACATCACGGTGTACGGAGTGCCGGATCTCTTGACCAAGACCCGCATCAGTGGTTCCGGAGACGTTTACTTTCCTCTGATTGACTATGTTCACATTGCTGACCTGACTACCGATGAAGCACAGGAGTTGATTCAAAAACGACTCGAGGATGGAGGTTTTGTCCGCGGCCCCCACGTCTCCATTTTCGTGGATGAATCCGCCTCGCAAGCCATCATGATGGTGGGAGAGGTGGGTCACCCCGGGCCCTACCCTGCGATTGGTGAGCGCCGCCTTTTCGACTTGATCTCGGCGGCGGGAGGATTGACCGACAAAGCGGGCAGACTCGTGACCATCGAACATCGCGGAGATCCCGCTCAGAAGGTTGAGCTGCAGCTATCGCAGAACCTGGCGGAAGATACCCAGAACAACGTGGATGTTTACCCGGGAGACACGATTATTGTGTCGCGCGCCGGAATCATTTACGTCGTGGGCGATGTGAACCATCCGAGCGGGTTTCTGATCGAAGACAACTCACTCAGTGTTCTCAAAGCCCTGGCTTTGGCGGGCGGCAGCACGCGCACTTCTGCCTTGACTAAAACCAGGATCCTCCGGCAGACGCCAAACGGGGTGCAGGAAATTCCCATCAACCTGAAGAAGGTGCTTTATGCCAAGGCGCCGGATTTGCCCCTCGTGAAAGGCGATATATTGTTCATTCCCGGAAGTGGGGCCAAGGCTGCGGCATATCGCACCGCGGATGCAGCCATGTCGGTGTCCACCGCCCTGGCAGTGGTTGCGGTTCATCCTTAGTGCTCGTGTGGGGATGGGCGCCCTCGCCGGTCCAAGGCGAGCACAGCGATGTAGTCTTGCGCCGTTTTTTCGCGGGAAAATTTCTTGACGATATATTGCCGCCCGCTGGCTCCCATCTGACGTCTGCGCTCGGAGTCCCCCGCCAGATCGAGAATCGCTTTCACCAGAGCTTTACTATTCTCGGGTTCCACAAAGACGCCGGCATTGGCTTCTTCGACAATGTGCCGAGCCTGCCCGTCGACAGCGACAATGACGGGCCGCTCACACGCCATGTATTCGAGGAGCTTGGTGGGAATCACGGTCTTGAACAGTTCCGTCTTTTTCAGCATGACCAGGCAGAGATCGGCAGCGAAAACATACGCGGGAATCCGCTCCCGTGGCTGCTGCCCGAGGAACTGGATGTTAGTGAGCCCACGAGCACCGGCCAGTTCCACGATCCGCTCCTTTTCCGCCCCTTCTCCAATCAGCAAAAACATCGCGTTCGGCAACGCGGTCTGTAGTTCTTCGGCGGCGGCAACCAACGTCTCCAGTCCATGCGCATTGCCCATCGTACCGATGTAGCAGATCAGAAAACGATCTTCGAGCTTCAGTTGCTTTCGCACTTCCAGCGCTGCCGGATCGGGGCGAAAAAGATCGGTCTCCACTCCATTCTCGACAATGGAAATCCTGGCGGCGGGGACGTTCCAGTAGCGGATCAGGTGGTCCTTGAACGCTGGCGACACAACAACGATCCGATCAGCGCGACGGTAGAGAGATCCAGCGATTGCGCCGAGCGTGCGATGGAGCAAAGTCCCCTCGCTGCCCGCTCCGACCGCGGCGAGCGATTCCGGCCAAAGATCGCGCACTTCGAAGATGAAAGGGACGCGCTTCCAGAACGCCAGCCACCATCCGGAAAGGGCGCACAGCAATTGCGGAGACGTGGCAATGATCACGTCCGGATCCGGCAGAGCCAGCCCACTGACCGCCGCCGAGACACAGAACGACACGTAGTTTCGAATCCTCTCGTGCGCCTTTCGGTTGGGCAGCGGCCAGAGCCACGTGCGAACAACGTGCACGCCATCCACGGTTTCCGTATAGCGAAGGCGGTGCAGCCGCGAGCGCCAAGCTTCAGGGACAACTCCGGTCGGATGGTTTGGAAATCCGGTGAGAACAGTTACATCATGACCCATCCGAGCCCAATGCCGGGACAACTCCGCTGCGCGCGCCGCAGGCGCTCCCATTTCAGGCGGAAAGTATTGTGAGACGTAGAGAATTTTCACGATGAGTATTCGAACGATCCGTATTATGACGATCAGTCTTATGACGATCAGTAATGCAGCAATTTGAAAATGCTTTTCTCAACCAGTGCACGGGTCCGATTGCCACGACGGCGCGCGTAGCCCTCCCACCGGTCGGCAAACGCCGCAAAGCGAGCGTCGCCCGTCAGCTTTGACATCACGCGCAACTGTACGACATGCAATTGGTGATAGAAAGGGCTCGCCAGCATTTTCAGACGAGTGCCGGATTGTTCATACAGCGACCAGTATCCGGTATCGAATCGATCCAGATTATGAATCAGGGTCTCGACCCCGCGATCGAAAACTTTCCTCGCCGGAGCATCGGCGCGCGCCCGCCAATAATCGAACACTCCCCACAGCGCCCACATGAATCCGTTTAAGATGTGCGTCGGCGGGTGCACGAGGTACTCTTCGATCCACAGGTTCTTCTCTGCATCCTCAAGAAGCACACCACCTTCGACGACGGGCTTGGTGAGCGCAACAAACGCCTTTTCGGCCGCGCCTTGATATTGATACTTCTCGTCTTCGGAATGAGATCGAGCATGCGCATGCGCCCGCAAAAGAAGTGAAACGCCCTGCCCTTGAGCCAGTCCCGAATACCATGGCGCCTTGAGCGTGTCCCGATACTCCCAGTCAAAATGATGGTTCCAGACCCAGAGCCCGTGGGAATTCCGCTCTAGGTTGGCGGTAAGCCAGTCGGCAGCCTTGCGCGTCTTCTGCCAACGACTTTCATCTCCGGTCGCACAGAAATGGTTGTAGTTTGCGAGCCCCCACTGTGCAATCGCGATCGGGTTGTATTGCAGGCCGATTAGTCCGTGATAGTCGAGCATGGGAATGCCGGCAGCGTCGTACGGCCCGGCGTAGTCCGCCTTCTCGCGAAACAACATGTAGTACTCGCCAAGCCGATCCGGAGTAGCGCGCGGATTGATCTCCGGCGTCTCATGCCAGAACGTCAACTGGCTTCGTCCGGAACCAAGGTAGGCGCCGAAGATACGCCGGTAGTAATGCCAACGTGTGGAAAGGCTCATGCCGATTCGACTTCCCAGAGTGTCGTGACCAGATCGTCCGGCTCGACGGCGATGGTCGTCGCGGCCAGATAACGAGTGGCGTTCTCGCCGTCGGGCAGCATGACGTTGCCGTACTGGAAATAACGCATCGGCAAACTGTCCTTCTTCCAGCGAGCCAGCACCGGCCAGTTCGTTCCGTCGCGGGAGCCGGCGAGATGGACTTCACGACCGGTGTTCACCGCGCTCGGCTCGATCATCGTCGAAAAGAACATCGCCCCGCCAACCCTGCAGCCGTATATCGAAGAGCTGGCGAGGTCGCCGAGCTGTTCAACGTTCCCTGCCCCATCGATCTGGTGATCAAGTCGATAGACGTGGTTTTTTTCGACGGGCGTGTCAGTGGAAAGATACAACCCTGTTTTCGTTGGAATCGCAGCCACGGCCCGGGCTTGCTGGTTCCCCGCCAGCACTTCTTCCACAGAGTGAAGATCGCAGGAAGCCCGTAACACCTTGCATTCGGCACCTTCATCTCCAGTCAGTATCCAAAGGCAATCGCCCCAACGATCGTAAACAATGTTGTGGACGTGCCGTATGCTTCCCGCGGGAAACGTGTGGGCAATCTGCCAGGTGCGTCCGCGATCAGTCGAAGCATAGATGTGGACTTCCACGCGCTCGCGATTGTCGAAATACTCGCCCCAATAAATGTTTCCTGATGGAACAGCGGTGACGTGCAGCGGCCGAGTGCCGCGCCGCACACGATGAGTTGCACGAAATTCAGCGCTGCCGGGAATTCTCGTTACCACCGCGCCCGGAACCACGCCCACCATGGTCTGGTCGTCTGTCTGGCCGTCGGAAGGGCTGCCGAGAATGGCCAGCGCATGAAAGCCATCACGCACCAGACGATAGCTCAACGTCGTGCGCGAAGTGAGACTTCTCCACCAGACTGGCCGAAAGCGCGCAACAGGATCCCACTCCGCCCTCTCGCCGATTTGCGGAGCAACGCGCAGCCGAACGATCTGATAGCCGCGGCACCCATACAAAATGTCGCCGACCCACGCCAGCACTCGAATACCTCGCCAAGCGCCGACTCGCCGAAGCCTTAGCGCGGACGATGCGGCCACCGCAACTGGGGTCTCAGTCATGCCGGCTGATATCAGCTCTCGGTCTTGAATCGTCTGTCCCGCCATCGGTCTTGCACGCGAAAAAAGGCCCGATGGCCAGCACATCCATCTTGGTTCGCTGGAAGCAATCGATGGCCTCTTGCGGTGTGCACACGATCGGCTCATTCTCGTTGAAGCTTGTGTTCAGGATCACCGGGGTTCCGGTTTTCCTGCCAAACGTCTGGATCAGATCGTAGTACAGCGGATTCTCTTCCCGCGCCACCGTCTGCAATCGCCCCGTATCGTCGACGTGGTTCACGGCGCAGAGGCTCTTCCTTTTCTCCGGACGAATCTTGTACACGTGCAGCATGTAGGGCGACGGATGGTCGTGTTCGAAATACTCATGCTGCGCCTCGGCCAGGATGGAGGGCGCAAAGGGACGGAACCACTCTCGGTGTTTGATGCGAGCGTTCAACTTATCCTTCATGTCGGGTCGACCGGGGTGGGTCACGATCGAGCGATTGCCGAGCGCGCGCGGCCCCCACTCCATGCGTCCCTGAAACCATCCCACAACATTGCCCTCGACCATCTGGTCGGTAACCGCGTCGAGCAGCGGCGCGCGCTCCAGCCGCTGATACTTCACACCGGCCGTTTTTAATGCCGATTCGATCTGCGCTTCGGAAAACTCCGGCCCGAGGTAGGCATGATTCATCTGGTCTTCGTCCCGGCGCGGCTGTTTCAACACCGAGTGATAGGTGTGCAGAGCGGCGCCAATCGCCAGGCCTTCGTCGCCGGCCGCCGGCTGAATCCAGGTGTGCCGGAATGGCGTCCGGGAAAACAGCTTTCCGTTGGCCACGCTGTTGAGCGCACAGCCCCCCGCCAGCGCAAGATTCTCCTCGGGCACACGCTTATGCAGTTCGTTCACGAGATGAAAGAACACTTCCTCGAAGCAATATTGCATGGCATACGCCAGATCCATATCGCGCTGTGTGATCTCCGCGTGCGGTTCGCGGGGCGTGCCGAAAAGCTTTTCCATCTTGCCGGAGAAATGCCGCGCCAGGCGCACCGTTCCATCGGGCAGCACCTGCATCCCTTGACTGCTCCCCAGCGGCTTGAAGTAAGTCATGTTGAGCTGAAAGTTTCCGCTCTTGAGCGCGATGATCTTCCGAATCTCATCGACGTAGGTGTCTTTTCCATACGGCGCCAGCCCCATGACTTTGCCTTCATCGCCATATTTCTTGTAGCCGATGAAATCGCAGATCATGGTGTAAAAGCTGCCGAGCGAGTGCGGCAGAAACACGCGGTCGAGCACTTGAATTTCATTGCCCTCGCAACGCGCCGTCATGGTGGAGACAAAATCTCCCGAACCGTCGTAGCTGAAGCCCGCGGCCTTTTCCCATGGCGAACAGTAATACGAACTGGCGATGTGCGCGATGTGGTGTTCCAGATGATGCTCCTGGAAACTCAGCTTGGAAGCATCCACATCGAGCGCCCGTGCCAGCAACGAACGCACATCGCGCATCGACTCTTTGCGCTGTCGCATCTTGATAAAATTCAAGACCTTCGCAGGATTCGCCAGCGCATATTGCACTTTCTTGGCGAGATTGGCGTCGCTGTCCTGACCTACGGCAACATGCTGAACCTCAGTGATCTTCGCGCCTGCCGCATCCAGACAAGCCTTCACCGCCAGTGCAGGAAAACCGCCAAAATGCTTGTGCCGGTTCAGCCGCTCTTCGGCTACCGCAAAAAGAATCTTTCCATCTTCCACAATCGCCGCCGAAGCGTCGGCGTGAAACATATTCAGGCCCAGAATCAACATTTACGACTCGTTCCCTTCTCTTTTGTTATTCCATTTTTATCGTGCGGATTTCTCAGTTCGCGCACTTGTCCTGCAGCGCGGATGCGACAAACTCACTGAGTTGTACCCTGAGAGGTTGCCCGGTCTGACATGAATTCTGCAATCGAAGAGTTGCGAGAGTCGAACCCACGACCTGTTCAAACGAAATGGGCGGCGGAGCTTTGCCGAGGAGCGCATCCACGAACGCCTGCATTTCCGCTTTGTGTCCCTTGTCCTGTGCCCACCGCGCGCGGGTAATTTGTTTGTGCCCATTGCGAACCAGTTCGAGCCGCCGAAAATCTTCGAGGGTCGCAACTGAACCGCCGCCGAAGACTTCCACGCGCTCCTTCGAAACCGACTTGTCACCGTTGGCAAGATAGCTGATCGTTCCGAGCGTACCGTTCGAAAACTTGAGCGATGCGACGACGTTGTCCTGGCTGTACTGCCCCGGATTGCCCACGGTCTGCGCCTGCACCTCGACGGGGCACGCGCCCGCAAGAAAACAGAGAAAGTCCACAAAGTGGCAGACCTCGCCGAGAATGCGTCCACCTCCCTGCTCGGGATCGTTCACCCAATGGTCGGAGGGGATATAACCAGCGTTCACCCGGTAGTGAATCGACAGCGGCTCGTGGATATCCGACAAAAAGCGTTTCATTTGAATCGCCATGGGCGCGAACCGACGATTGAAACCGACCATGAGGAGCGGAGTATCGGCTTCGGCCGACGCACTTTTCGATGTAACACAAACCAGCGCCGCCAGTTCGCCTTCATTGAGGCAAAGCGGCTTTTCGCAGAAGACCGCCTTCCCCGCACGCAAGGCCGCGAGCGCTTGCGTAGCGTGAAGGTTATGACGGGTAGCGATCAGCACCGCTTTGATTGTTGGATCCTGCAGAAGCTCCGCTTCTGAATTCGAGCAATAGGAGAATCCAAATTTCTCGGCAGCCTTCCGGCTGCGCGGTCCGGTCGCATTGCAGACGCCGATAAAAGAAACACCAGCGATCGCCTTCAGCACGGGCAAGAGCGTGTTCTGCGCGAAGCTTCCGGCTCCCAGCACCCCCAGACCGATGGATCCTGACGAGGGCGCGACTGCGCTCACTCGATCGCTCACCGAAATTCTTTCCAGCAAATTCGGCGGACTTCCAGATTCGGATTCAGCGCCTGCGTACGTGAGCAGCGCGGCAAGAAACGGTTCAACTGTGCTGCCCGTAATCAGGTCATAGGCACGGGTTGCCTGTTCCATCGGAAAGCGGTGCGTAATCAGCAACGGCAGACTAAGCTTGCCGTCTGCGATGAATTGTAGGAACGCTTCCATATTGCGCGTTTCCGTCCACCGCACGTGTCCAATTGGATAATCGCGCCCTTTCTGCTCGTACGCAACGTCATAACGACCCGGGCCATAAGAGCGCGAAATTCTGAAGTCTAATTCCTTCTCGTAATATAGCTTGCGTTGAAGGTCCATGCCGACGGTTCCCACGGCAACGACAATGGCGCGATCACGCGCCAGTTCCGCCGCCAGGTTCACCGGTTCGCTGCTCGGAGTTTCGGCAGTAATCAACACCGAGTCGACGCCGACGCCGCCTGTTTTCTGAAAACACAAATCGCGGAACTCGCGCGTGCTGGTCGACACGGCCTCAGCTCCGCTCGCGCTCGCGAGATCGGCGCGCTGCCGCAACAGATCCATCCCAAAAACGCGGCAACCGGCGGCCTTCAGCAATTGCACCGTAATTTGTCCGAGCAACCCGAGGCCGATAACCGCGACCGTGTCACCCAGCACGACTTCCGCGGTGCGGATACCGTGCAGGCAAATCGCGCCTACCGTCCCGAAGGCTGCCTCTTCGTTTGAAACTTTGTTCGAAACTCTCTTGGACGATGCGTCCCCGCCCTCAGGAATCTTTGCCACCAGCAAACGCGGGACGCACGCAATTTCGGCGTGCACGGCGAAACCCGCGCCGGCGCAGGCGACGCGGTCGCCCACATTGATGTCGGCGATGCCATCGCTCACCGCAACCACCACTCCGGCGCTGCTGTAGCCGACCGATTGCGGCTGATCCAGGCGCGCCCGCACGGTCTGGATGGTGGAAGCCAGCCCGTCCCGCCGCATCTTGGCAAGCACGTCCCGCACCAGATCGGGACGAGCTTTCGCCTTCGCAAACAGACCCTTGCTGGCAAATTCAGCCGACGCGCGCTCCGTGCCGGCCGACAACAGCGACGCGGCGACTCGCACCAGTACGCAGCCGGGCAACAATTGCGGAGCCGGAACTTCGGCGACCTTCAACTCACCCGTGTGCGCGTCTTGTAGGAGCTGCTTCATGCCGTCGTTAATGGTTGAGAGATTTGAGGCGCGCCGATTTGCCGCTCGGCGAACGATCTCGCGCCACCGTCGAGAAAAAGCTGCATCCAGATTTCCAGCGTCAGCAGTTGCCAGATTTGCATCGACCAGTCTTCCGCGCCCCGCCGGTGCTCGTCAATGTACCTGCATACCACTTCCGGACGGAACAGCCCGCGCCGCCGCACCTGAGATTCCGAAAGAAGATCGTCCACCATCGGGCGCAAATCGTGGGCCAGCCAATAATCCACAGGCGCTGCGAAACCCGCTTTCGGCTGCCGCATGACCTCTTCTGGGAGCATACTACGCATGGCTTCCCGGAAAATATGCTTCGTCACGGGACGCCATTTCCCTTTTAGCTTCCACTCCGGTCTCACATTCCAGGCAACGAACTCGGCCAACCCGCGGTCCAAGAACGGCACCCGCACCTCGACCGATGATGCCATGCTCATTTTGTCGTTGTAAGTCAGGTTCAGTGTAGGCATGAAGATCTTGGTATCCAGATACAGCATCTGGTTCAGAAAATCCGCGTGCCGCACTTTGTCGAACGCAGCCAGATGCTGGTCAGAAGGATGGAAGCTCGCCAGTAGCTGCGATTTCATAGCATATAAATCTGCCTTCTGCTGCGCGTCAAGATACGTACAGTTTCTGATGAAAGCCTCCGCGGGACTGAGTGCCGCGCTGCGTGCCATCTTCTTCGCCAGACGCACCGATCCCTTCATGCGAGTTCCGCGCAGTGACGGCAACCCCAACAGAGCGCGCTCCGCGGCGGACCGGGCAAAGCCCGGGACCCGCTGATACTCTTGCGCCCACGCGTGAGCGACGTGCTTGCGATATCCCGCGAAAATCTCATCGCCACCCACTCCCGACAAAAGCACGGTCGCCTGTTTCCGCGCTTCGCGGCACACTAGATACGCCGTGATGATCGCGGGATCGGCCGTGGGCTCATCCATGTGCCAGGTCAGACTCGGCAAGAGACGTACCACATCGGGCTCGACCACGATCTCATGGTGTTCGCAGCCGAGCTTGCGCGCGAGGCGCTGCGGAACCTTTGGATCGTCAATCGTCGTTTCGCCAACGCGATATTGTTCGGGAAACGTAATCGTATAGGTACGCACTGGTTGCTTCCGCGCCATAGCCGCTACGATGCTCGACGAATCCAGCCCTGCGCTCAAGAACGCGCCGATGGGAACGTCGCTTACCATTTGTCGCCCAACCGATGAACAAAACCTCTCTCGAATCTCATCCGCCAGATCCGCTTCCGTACCTTCGAAGCGATGTCCCGCGGGAGGGAACGTTAAGTCCCAATACTGTTCGATCTTGAACTCGCCGCCTTGCCAGAGCGTGTAGTGGCCTGCCGGAAGCTTGCGGATTCCTTCAAACATCGTCAGCGGATCAGGCACCCAGAGGAACGTCAGGTATTTGTCGAGCGCCTCCATGCTCATGCTCGCTTCGATTCCCGGCACTTCGAGCAGCGCCTTGAGCTCGGAAGCGAAGGCGAGTTTCCCGTCGCGCTCCCAGTAATAAAGGGGCTTGATTCCGAAATGATCGCGAGCCAGAAACAACTTCGGCGAAGAGCCGCGCAAGTCGCAGATGGCGAGCGCAAACATGCCATTCAGCCGGTTCAGGCAATCAACGCCATATTCTTCGTAGAGGTGAACGATGGCTTCGGTGTCTGTGTGCGAGCGAAAAAGATGCCCCTTGCCTTCGAGTTCGCGGCGCAGATCGGAGAAGTTGTAAATCTCGCCGTTGTAGGTGATCCACACGGATCCGTCTTCGTTGCTCATGGGCATATGGCCATCGGCGGAAAGGTCAAGGATGGCAAGACGGCGGCTCCCCAGACCGATGTATCCCCCATCCGGGAAATGTCCTTCCCAGAGCCCGGAGTCGTCGGGACCGCGGTGCGTCTGCACGTTCGTCATCCGGACGAGCGTCTCCTGGTCGCCGCAGTTTACGAGTCCGCTGATGCCACACATGACCTCAGTTCCTCCCGATCCGCAGCTCGTAGATTTTCGCCTTGATGTGAAAGAACTGAATGCCTTGCATCGCGCAGTAGATCAGGCCGGGGATGCCATCAAGAAACCCAAGGCTCAGCACATACTTGTAAAGGAAGAACAAGAGCGGCGACCCGGGCAGCCCCAGGAAACGACGCCGTAACCATCTGCGGCGCTGCGCTTGTGTTCCCCAAAGGGAAGGCCGAATGTCCTCGTCATTTGTATTGCGATTGCCATCCAACCAGACGCGCGCTTCCCAATTCGAGTACTCGTTATGCTTCTGGATGTAACGCGACAAGGACGCGACGTTGTGATGGAGGAGCGGGTGCGCCAGCTTGCGTGTCGCTCCCGTAACGACGACGTGCTCATGGACTTCCATATCGGCCATGCTGGCGTCCTGTTCCTGAAGCCGACATTCGAAACGCCCATGACCTTTGCGGAACAAGGACAACTTCCAGAAGCTTGCTCCGCTGTGTCGCAGTCGCCGCCCAAGAAAATACATTTCCAAGGCGATGTAGTAGCCGTCCGTCTGAGGATCCTGAATCGCCTCCTGAATCTCCTCCGCGATTTCGGGCGTCAGAACCTCGTCGGCATCGAGCAGCAAAATCCAATCGTAAGCCAGAGGCACCGTATCCATCGCCCACTGGCGCTTCTTCGGCCAGCCTCCGGCATAGTGGAACTGGACAACCTTGGCGCCATGGGCCTGAGCAATGGCAACGGTGTCGTCGGTACTCTGCGAATCGATGACATAGACCTCCCCGACCGACTTCAGCGACTCAAGGCAGCGCGGAAGGTTACGCGCCTCATTGCGGGCCGGGATGATCACGGTCAGGGGGAGTAATGTCGAGATTGTCCCCGAACCCGACACCTCAGTTTCTGATTTCGCCTCGATCACGTTTGTCCTGGTAGCTGGTAGAAGGTCCTACTATCTTAGCCTCCAGCGCCCTGTTTTCACAAAGAACGCTGTGCTAGTATCGCTCTCGGAATCATGCCCGAAGCCTCGCCAATCCCCCGATTCAACGATCCTGGGTTAAAACAACCTGGGTTAAAGGAAGAAGTCCGGGGATTCTGGAACTCCGATCCCTGCGGCTCGCGCTATCTGGGTGATCGAGCCGACTTCGAGGCTCACGCCCGGGCTCGCTACCAACTGGAACCCTACATTCACGAATTTGCCGGCTTTACCCAATCTTCCGGTCAAAGCGTGCTTGAGGTCGGAGTCGGCATGGGCGCCGATTATCTGGAATGGTTGAAGGCCGGGGCGCAAGCCACGGGCGTCGACCTTTCGAGCGCGTCGTTGGAGTGGGCGAAGCGGCGCTGCGAAATGGCCGGCTACAGGCCTGATTTGCGAGTCTCTGACGCCGAGCGCCTGCCGTTCCCCGACAACACTTTCGACATCGTGTACTCGTACGGCGTGATGCACCACAGTCCAGACACGTCGCAATGTGTCGGCGAGGCCCGGCGAGTTCTCAAGCCGGGAGGAGCGTTGCGCATCATGATCTATCACCACCCGTCGCTCACCGGATTCATGCTCTGGCTGCGCTATGGGTTTCTGCGCGATAAGTCGTTGCGCCAGTCCGTTCACGAGCATCTGGAAAGTCCGGGCACCAAGTCCTATACGCAGGAAGAGGCGCGCGAGATGCTGCAGGGGTTCGAGCAAGTCGAGCTCCGGCAGGCCTTCAGTCCAGGAGATCTGCTTTTGAACGAACCTTCTGCGCGCTTTCAAGGGTTGGCGTACCGCATCGTCTGGCGCCTGTATCCGCGGTTCCTCGTCCGCACGCTTGGAGCGAAATTGGGATTGTTCCTCTTGATTTCCGCTCGCAAACCGGCAGCGCGGTAGAATCCTTCACAGGTTCTGCTCGCACCAGTGCTTCAGCACGAACAGCGACCACGGCCGCGACCAGGAAGTCTCTCCCGCAAGAAAGCGGTCCCATACTTTTCGTACGGCGCTGGCGCTGATCGAAGTCTGATCCCAATTGCTTTTCAGCAGCGCGTCTTCTACGACCGGTCTCATCTCACACCGCAACCATCGCTCAAAGGGAAGTGTAAATCCTCGCTTGGGACGATTCACGATCTCCGACGGCAACTCGACGCCAAGACTCGCCAGCAGCAGGCTCTTTGGCAAGTCACCTTGTAATTTCTTATCCCCTGGAATGCGGAAGCAGGCTTCGACCAACGCCCGATCGAGAAAGGGCACGCGCAATTCGAGACCATGCGCCATGCTCATGAAATCGGAATCCCGGAGCAAGGTGTTGCGCATGTACCAACGCGATTCCAGATAGGAGACGCGGTTGACCGGATCGAGAGACTGGCTCTCAGTGATCGATTCTTGCAACCCTCGATCGAGGGATTGTTGCAAGGCTTGGTAGTCCGGCGCAAAGAACAAGCTCTCGCGCTCCGCGGCCCCAAACAACATGCGCACCAGGAAATACGGATGAACGATGGAATCATGGCCCGTGGCCAACTCGGCCAGCTTGCGGCTGCGATCGCCCTTGCCCGCAAACAGCGCCACGGAAACCGAAAACGGCCGCCGCGCCAGCTTTGGTAATCGTCCAAATCGCTTCGAAAAGGCTTCCATCCTCGGCACGCGGCGAAAGTTCGAGTAGCCTGCGAACATCTCGTCCGCGCCCAGACCAGTCAACGCAACTTTCACCCCCGCAGCCCTCGTGTTGGCGGACACCAGATACGTATTGATGCCGTCAATGGTTGGCTGGTCCATCGCACACAGAGCTTCGGGCAATACCGCCAGCGTATCCTGCTGCGAGACTGGAATCTCATGATGCTCGCTGCCAAAGCGACGGGCGACTTCGCGCGAATACTGCCCTTCGTTGAACTCCTCTTCCCGGAAGACCAACGAGAAGGTATTCGCTCGCACACCGTTGTGGCTGAGGACGGCAACCAGAGCGCTGGAATCGATTCCGCCAGAGAGAAAAACTCCGACACTCACGTCACTCACCAGGTGCGACAACACCGCATCGCGCAAGAGCGCGGGCAGTTGATTTGCCGTTGCGGCCCCATTCCCTGACGCTGGTTCCGACTCGGCGCTCGAAGACGGCAGCGGATTCCAGTATTCGCGGATGCTCACCGATCCGTTTTGTACCGTGACCACATGTCCAGGAGGAACGGCCATTACTCCTTCCACGATCGTCCATGGCTCGTACACGGAACCGAACGCCAGGTAGCTCAAAACCCCTGTGGAATCTACTTTTCGCGGCACGAGTCCCGTCCCCGAAAGAGTCCGAACCTCCGAAGCAAAAATGAAAGTCTGGTCTGCTTGATGGTAGTACAGCGGCTTGATTCCCATGGGATCGCGAGCCAACAGCAGCCGCTTTCGCGGCGCGTCCCAGAGGGCAAACGCAAACATGCCGCGCAGCCGCGTCAGGCAGGACTCGCCCCACACACGATAGGCGGCTAGGATCACTTCCGTGTCGGAATGACTTTTGAACTCGACGCCGGCGGCTTCGAGTTCCCTACGAAGATCGCGGAAGTTGTAGATCTCGCCGTTGAAGACAATCCAGTTGCCGGTGACCGGATCCTGCATGGGCTGGTGCCCGAGTGGCGAAAGGTCAAGAATCGCCAACCGCCGATGACCTAAGCCGATCTCCAGCGGCTCCGGTTGGGTTTCCTTTAGCAGCACCATACCGGAGTCATCGGGTCCCCGGTGCGCGAGCGAACGCGTGGCTTGCTCCAGAACAGCAGAAGGGATCTCGGTTTTGCGCGCCAGGATGCCAACGATGCCGCACATCTGAAATATTTGCTCGCTTCCTCACATCTGTTGTTTTCATCTTATCGTGAAGACCGGCATAACGTGATTCGGCACGGAATCTTGCATAATCTGGGTGTCACATGATCCGCTCTGAATCAGAGACAGGGGCGATACGGTTTGCCCTCATTAACAGACGATAACGGCACGGGTTACCGCGGTGGAACACGCGACGTGTGCTCCCTTGTCCTTCTGGATCCACCTATCTTAGTCGTGAATCCCGCCTCGGAGAAGAAGTTCGCAAACCTGGCCGACCTCGCTTCTCCGGAGCCTTTTTGTACAACTAGGCTGAAAACAAATCATTTGTTGGCCTCGTTTTGTAATTTGCCTTCCTCGTCGTCGGGCAGGGCTCTCAGTTGAGCCGTCGGTCTACCGCCGAGAAGAGGTCGGCATCTGTTTCCCATTCACGATGTTCACAACGTTCACCATCGGCACGACTCACCTGTTTTTCCCAAAAAGACCACTCCTGATGGGCCGACAAACTGGGAAGGAACGCAGCCTATTCCCCCTATCGTCAACCATGAGGCTGAACTCTTCGCACAGATCGCAACGTTCACCACCGTAGCCGCCCATTACGGCTTGCGGGTCCAGTATGTCTGCGCGACAGAGTCCAAGTGCCTTGGCGGTTGCGTGAATCGAGCGGCGTAGGTCCTGGGTCACCCTAAGGCCCCTTCCCTGGTTCCCCAGCTTTTCGGTGCGG
>Ga0116217_10003228_pt1 | contig 14893 bp, 9 predicted proteins | sample Sb_taG_6_FD_89697 | JGI IMG/M metagenome (GOLD analysis project Ga0116217, IMG submission 89697) | Peat soil microbial communities from Weissenstadt, Germany - Sb_50d_4_PS metaG | ecosystem: Environmental > Terrestrial > Soil > Wetlands > Peat | place: Germany: Weissenstadt | collected 2010-09-21 | reverse complement strand
TCTGCGATGTTTACGAAAACGACATGGCTCAGGTCCGTCTTGGAGAATACGCGGACATCCATCTGAATGCCTATCCGAACCGGCCACTGAGAGGGCGCATCGGAAACATCGGCCAGATCATGGACCCGAACCTGCGAACCGCCAAGGTGCGCCTGGAAGTCGAGAATCCCGGCCTGATGCGCTTCGGTATGTTTGTTACCGCGACCTTCCATGGCTTGACCAAGGAGCAACACGCAGCCGTGCCGCCTGCGGCGATCCTGCATTTGCACGACCGGGACTGGGTCTATATGCCGGCCGGCGCCGGGAGATTCCGGCGCGTCGAAGCGGTCGCCGGAGCCATGCTCCCCGGAGATTTGCAGGAGGTCGTTTCGGGCGTCAAGCCGGGCGCGGAGGTGGTTGCAAATGCCCTCGTCCTGCAAAACACCGTGGAGCAATAGATGATTCGCCGGCTTGTCGATTTCGCCCTCAAGAATCGCTTTCTGGTCCTGGCGATTGCGCTTCTCCTGTTTGCCTGGGGCGCCGTGTCGTTTCACCAGTTGCCTGTCGAAGCCTATCCGGACGTGGCGAACAACTACGTCGAGATCATCACCCAGTGGCCCGGGATCGCCGCGGAGCAGATCGAGCAGCAGGTCACCATTCCGCTCGAGATCGTGATGAACGGTGTTCCTGGAGTGGTCCATCTGCGCTCCTTCTCCATCTTCGGGCTCTCCGACCTCAAGTTGATTTTCGAGGACGACACGGAGAATGGCTGGAACCGCGAGAGAGTTCTCGAGCGTCTTTCGCAGGTTTCCCTGCCGCCGGGCGTAACGCCGCAAATGGGAACCGATTGGAGTCCGGTTGGCCAAATCTACTTCTTTACGCTCCACAGCACTAATCCCCAATACGACGTGATGGAGCTGAAGTCCATCGAAGACTGGGTGGTCGAGAAGAACTTGAAGTCCGTTCCGGATATCGTCGATGTCGCCACATTCGGCGGGCCGACTCGCGAATACCAGGCGCGCATCGATCCCAATAAGTTGATCGCCTACGGGCTGAGCCTCGCCCAGGTGGAGCAACAACTCACTAATAACAATGTCAATGCCGGGGGTAGCTTCCTCGAAGCTGGCCTGCAACAGATCAACGTCCGCGAAGTAGGCCTTGTCGGCAACGTTCACGATATCGAGAACACGGTCCTGACGACTAAGAGTGGCACGCCGCTTCGTGTGAAGGATATCGCTGTCGTCTCACAGGGCCCCAAGATCCGTCTCGGCCAGTTCGCCCGCGCGATACGCCGCGAGGACGGCAAGATCATCGACAACGACGATGTGGTTTCGGCGTGGGTGCCCATGCGCAAAGGCGCGGATGCGGAAGCCGCCCTCCGCGGACTCCACGCCAAAGTGGATGAGCTGAACGATCGCATCCTGCCGCCCGGTGTGAAAATCGTTCCCTTCATCGACCGCAGCGAGCTGGTGCACCATACCACGAAGACGGTCCTCCACAACCTCACCGAGGGCATCATTCTCGTGGTGATCATTCTCCTGATGTTTCTCGGGAACGCCCGGGGAGCGATCATCGTTGCTCTGACCATCCCGTTCTCGCTTCTCTTCGCCGCCACTTGCTTAAAACTCAAGGGCATTCCCGCAAATCTTCTGTCTCTAGGCGCTCTGGACTTCGGAATGGTCGTGGACGGAGCCGTGGTAATGGTCGAGAATCTCGTGCGTCACCTCAGCCGCCGCGAGGCGGATGGCCGATCTCCGACAGAGAGGATCTTCGACGCGGCGCACGAGGTGCAGCGGCCCGTGTTTTACGCCATCGCGATTATTATCACGGCCTACCTGCCCATCTTCACCCTGCAGGGTGTCGAAGGCCGCTTGTTCAAGCCCATGGCCTGGACCGTGGCATTTGCCCTGCTAGGCGCACTCCTGTTCTCCATCCTGGTGGCGCCCGTGCTCGCCAGCTTCTTTTTCCCCAAGGGGACGCGCGAGTGGCACAACCCGGTCATGACGTTGCTGACTGCCGGATATCGCCGCTCTCTGAGATGGGCTATCCGGCTTCGCTGGCTCACTGTCGCCGGCGGTATTGCGAGCCTCCTCCTTACCATCTATCTGACGGTCAGCGGCGTCATCGGCTCGGAGTTTCTGCCGCACCTCGATGAGGGCTCTCTATGGGTGCGTGGCACTCTTGCGCCGAGCACGGGGCCAAGCGAAGGTATTCGGCTGGCGAATCAGACACGAATCCTGTTGTGCTCCTTTCCCGAGGTCACCGAATGCACCAGCCAGGTGGGCCGTCCCGACGACGGGACCGACACCACCGGCTTTTTCAATACGGAGTACTACGCCGGACTGAAGCCCAAGGAACAGTGGCGGCCGGCCTTTCACCAGAACAAAGACGAACTCATCGCGGCCATGAACCGCGAGCTTTCCAAGACTCCAGGTGTGATCTGGAACTTCTCCCAACCCATCGCGGACAACATGGAGGAAGCCGTCAGCGGAGTTAAGGGACAACTTGCCACCAAGGTGTACGGCGACGACTTCAAAGTTCTCGAAGACAAGGCCGACCAGATCGTCAAGATCATGCGCGGAGTCAGGGGAATTCAGGACCTCGGTGTCTTTCGCGTCCTGGGCCAGCCGAATCTGAATTTGACTGTCGATCGCTGGCAGGCCGCCCGCTATCAGATCAACGTAGCGGACGTACAGGATGCCATCCAGACGGCGGTGGGCGGCAACGCCCTGACTCAAGTCCTGCAGGGCGAGGCGCGTTACGACCTGGTCATGCGCTATCTGCCGCAGTATCGTGACAGCAAGGAGGCGATCGGGAATATTCGCTTGCTGTCACCCACCGGCGAACGGGTTTCGCTCGCCCAGCTCTGCAAGATCGAACAGCGGGACGAGGCTTCCGAAATATACCGCGAAGGAAACCAGCGATACATCGCGGTCAAGTATAGCGTGCGCGACCGCGACCTGGGCAGCGCCGTTGAGGAATCGATAAAGAAAGTAAATGAGCAAGTCCAGCTGCCGCGCGGGTATCACATCGATTGGGAGGGCGAGTACCAAAGCGAGAAGCACGCCGAAGAGCGCCTGCTCATCATCGTGCCGCTGACCGTCCTGCTGATCTTCATCATCCTGTACACCATGTTCCGCTCTTTCAAATGGGCCATTCTGATTCTGGTCAATGTGATGCTCGCGCGCATCGGCGGCTTGCTTGCTCTCCTGGTCACTGGCACTAACTTCAGCGTCTCTTCGGGAGTCGGCTTTCTGGCGCTGTTCGGCGTCTCGGTGCAAACCGGCGTGATCATGCTCGAATACATCAATCAGCGGCGTGCCCGAGGCGCCTCGATAGAGGAATCCGCCATAGAAGGCGCCGTGTTGCGGCTGCGGCCCATCATGATGACCATGCTGGTGGCGACCCTGGGGCTGCTGCCTGCGGCGTTGTCTCACGACATCGGTTCCGACTCGCAGCGGCCGTTCGCCATCGTGATCGTCGGAGGCCTGATCTCCGATTTGGCGATGAGTATCTTTCTGCTTCCTACTCTGTATGTGTGGATGGCCCGTGATCGTGATGTGCTTCCCGAAGTTGAAGTGGAGTCCGTTTAGATCCAGATGAGCTTCTGGGGCCACCCTCTTGGCCAATCGTTTGATTGAGGCTCGCCTGGCGATTATAATAGCGGCACAATCATTTTGATAGTCGAGGTCAGTCGTGTGACAACCGGGCGGCCAGAGGATCAGGAGCAGTTGGCTGCGAGGGTTCACGGGAGCCTGCCGCAGCCAAGGCCGGCATTGCATTTAGCGCCCCTTTCGCCAGGTCGCGAGCGGTGCCCAACGAGCCTTCCAGTGCCACTCGCACCAATTGGCCCCGTGTTCGCACACCGGCCCTGAGGAATAACTGTTGTACCACCGATTTCACAGTGCCTTCCGAGAGACCGATGTTGTCTCCAATCTTTCGATTCGTAAGACCTCCAAGGATTCCCAGCAGCACCCGTTCCTCTCTCTCGGTCAGGAGATTCCCGGAGCCCTGTCTGGGCCGATCGATCAGTTGATCGGCTAGCAGTTGGATGACCTTCTGATCCACCCAGGCTGCGCCGCTCGCCACCAGCCTGATGGCCTTCACCAGGCGATCCGGAGCTTCGGATTTCAGAAAAATACCCGAGGCCCCAAGCTTGATTGCGGCAGCCAATTCCTTGGCGTCAGCCACTCCGGCAACCACCAGGAAGTGGCCTATGTAACCGGCACGCCGCGAAGCGGATATGAATTCATCTCCGCGTTCGGCGCGGAGATCTGAATCCAGGAGGACGATATCGACCGATGAACCGCCCAGGATCTCGAGAGCTTCGGCCGCGGTGCCGCACTCGCCCGCCACTTCAAGACCTGGCTGGGTTGCCAGGAACCGGCTCAAGCTCTCCCGAAACAGGACTTGATCGTCGACGAGGAGCAGCCGGATTCGATTCTCCTCTGATTGTTTGTCCATAGTGCTTGCTTTCGGAATCGGGCTGGTCTCGCCGGCCGTCGCTGTGATTGAAGTTTGGCGAATCACCACCCCACCCTCCGTCGTTGCTGGAACCGATGCTGAAGTCATCTTAATGGCGGATGGCCGCCTCTGCCAAGCAGTTGACCTGAAAGATATGGGAGTTGTCACAAAGAGTGATCGTTTGGCCGGTCCATCGGGCCATGTCAGTGCAGGTCGCGCGGCTAATCGGCGGAGTCATCGAAAGACCGCTGGCGTTGAACAGAAGAGCAGCGGCTGTGCGGTCCGGAGCGCGCTAAAGTGAAATCCTGCGCCTTTTGATTCTTGTTGCAGTTCCGTCCTCATCTTATGAAGATCGCGACATCAAAGACCACTGTTAACAAAACTACTAAACGGCCGCTGCTGCGTCGCGCCTGCCGCGGGATTGTCATTGCGGGATTACTGCCGGCCGCAAGTCTTGCCCAGACCGCTTTCACCTGGCAGCAGATTAAAGATAAGTTCGTGGCGGCGAACCCGACTTTGATGGCGGCGCAGCTCAACATCGACGAATCCCGGGCATCCGAGATCACCGCCTATCTCCGGCCCAATCCGAGCCTGACCGGAACCATCGACCAGATCAACCCGTTCGCGACTATTCCGTCTCCGGCTGGAGTCCAAGTCTACCGGCCGTTGACAAACGTGCTGCCATACGGGTCGCTCAGTTATCTGCACGAGCGCGCGGGCAAGCGGGAGCTGCGCCTCGAAAGCGCCAGGAAGTCCACGGACATTGCCGACTCCACCTACCTGGACCAGGAACGGAGTCTGACGTTCACCCTTCGAAACGCGTTTGTCCAAACGTTACAAGCCAAGGCGGTCCTGCAGAATGCCAGGGAAAACCTGGACTACTGGGATCGGGAACTCACCGTAAACCGCACTCGCTTCAAGGCCGGCGACCTGGCCCAGGTCGACCTGGACCGTCTGGAGCTGCAGCGCGTCCAGTTCGAATCCGACTACGAAACGGCCACGGTAAATATTCGGACCGCCAAAATCCAGCTCCTGATGCTCTTGAACGACCGGACGCCGATCGAGCAGTTCGACGTCGCCGGACCGTATGAGTTCAGTGAGCGGTTAATGGCTCTCCAGGAATTCCGGGAAGCCGCCATGGCGTTACGTCCGGACCTGAAAGCGGCCGTGCAGAACTTGGAGTTGGCGCGCGTCGCTCACCGGCTTGCCGTAGCCAACGGCTCGACCGATCCCACCTTCGGCATGGATTTTGCCCGCAATCCGCCCATCCCCGTCTACCTGGGTTTCAGCGTGACCATTCCGTTGCGGATCTTTGATCGCAACCAGGGCGAAAAGGCCCGGACCCAGATCGACATCGCTCGCAACGAGCGTCTACTCGGCGCCGCCCAGGCGCAGGTGTTTAGCGACGTGGACACCGCTTATGTGACATTGGTCAGCGCCCTGAATCTGCTTCGCCCTTATCAGACCAAATATCTGCGATTGGCCATCGATACCCGTGACAGAGTGTCTTTCTCCTACCAGAACGGCGGTGCGTCGTTGTTGGATTATCTGGATTCGGAGAAGGCCTACCGGGACACTCGACTGGCTTACTTGAACCTGATTGCTTCCTACTTAACCGCCGCCGCGCAAATGAATCTGGCCGTCGGCCGGGAGGTTTTACAATGAATCGCTCGTTCTTCGTTGCAACAAGTTTGTGCCTGGGGTTCAGCCTTCTGTTCACCGGGTGCGAAGGAAAGGTAACAGCTCAGCAAAGCGCACTGGCCGGCATTGGTCCTGTTCCCGGGAATGTAGTGCCCGACCTGGATAGCAACAATTTCAAGATAGATCATCCGGAGCGCTTTCCGCTGGCGACAGCCCGCGAGTACGTCGCCGCGCCGGAGCTGAACGTCACCGGTGTGGTCAGTCCGGATGTTTCGCGGCAGGTTCCCGTGCCCTCGCTGGCTTCGGGCCGCGTAGTGGAAGTCGATGCGCGGCTGGGCGACGAAGTGAAAAAGGGCCAGCTTCTGTTCAAGGTCAGAAGCACGGACATCGCGGGGGCGTTCTCCGATTACCGCAAGGCCGTCAAGAACGAGGAGCTCGCCAGGATCCAACTCACTCGCGCGCAGCTCCTGTTCGAGAACGGCGCGATCCCTAAGAGCGCCCTCGAGGTCGCGCAGAATGCGGAGGAAAATGCCAAGGTCGATCTCGAGACAACCACCGAGCATTTGCAGCTCCTCGGATCGGAGCCCGACCATCCTACGGGGATCGTCCCGGTCTACGCCCCGGTTGCGGGCGTGATTACCGACCAGCAGATCACCAACGCGTCGGGCGTACAGGCGCTAACGGCGCCCAATCCGTTCACCATCTCCGACGTGTCCCACGTCTGGATCGTCTGCGACGTGTACGAAAACGACATGGCGCAGGTCCACATCGGCGAGTACGCGGACATCCACCTGGCCGCCTATCCCAATCGGGTCCTCCGGGGACGTATCAGTAACATTCTGCCAATGATCGACCCCAACATTCGCACGGCGAAGGTGCGCCTGGAAGTGGAGAATCCGGCCCTGATGCGCCTCGGGATGTTTGTCACCGCGACTTTTCATGGCGACAGGCAGGAAAAGCATGCGGCCTTGCCGGCCGCCGCAATCCTGCATCTGCACGATCGCGACTGGGTCTATACGCCGGCGGAGAACGGGCGGTTCCGGCGCATGGAAGTCATGGCCGGGAATATGCTTCCCGAAGACATGCAGGAAGTTACATCGGGCATCAAGCCGGGCGCACAAGTTATCGCGAATGCGCTGGTATTCCAGAATACCGTGGAGCAATAGATGATTCGCCGGGTAGTCGATTTTGCCTTGAACAAACGCCTTTTCGTATTGGCGTTCGCGCTCTTGCTGGTCGCGGGGGGTGTCGTTGCGTTCCACGCGCTTCCCATCGACGCATATCCGGATGTCGCGGACAACTACGTCGAGATCATTACCCAATGGCCGGGAATCGCGGCGGAGCAAATCGAGCAACAGGTCACCATTCCGCTCGAGATTGTAATGAATGGCATCCCCGACGTGACGCATCTCCGGTCGTTCTCCCTCTTCGGGCTATCCGATCTGAAATTGATCTTCACCGACGATTCGGATAATTTCCAGAACCGCGAGCGGGTTCTGGAACGCATGTCGCAAGCTACCTTGCCGACGGGCGTCGTACCGCAGATGGGCACGGACTGGAGTCCAGCCGGCCAGATCTACTTCTTCACCTTGCGCAACACCAACCCGGCCTACGACGTGATGGAGTTGAAGTCCATTGAAGACTGGGTAGTCGAGAAAAACCTGAAGGCGGTCCCTGATATCGTCGATGTTTCCAGCTTCGGTGGACCTACTCGCGAGTATCAGGTGCGCATCGACCCGAACAAGCTCATCTCCTATGGCCTCAGCCTCTCCCAGGTGGAGCAACAGCTTACCAACAACAACGTCAATGCGGGCGGCAGCTTCATCGAAGCCGGCCTGCAGCAGATCAATGTGCGGGAAGTGGGTCTGGTCAAGAACGTACGCGATATCAACAACACCGTGATCCTGACCAAGAACGGCACGCCCCTCCACATGAGGGATATCGCCACCATTTCGCAGGGCCCCAAGATCCGGCTCGGCCAGTTCGCCCGGGCCATTCGCCGCGAGGACGGACAGATCGTTGACAACGACGACGTGGTTTCCGCGTGGGTACCCATGCGGAAAGGGGCGGATGCGGAAACGGCCCTCGACGGGCCGCATGGGCTGCATGCCAAGGTGCAGGAGCTCAACGACCACATTCTGCCGCGCGGCGTAAAGATCGTTCCCTTCATCGACCGCAGTGAGCTGGTGCACTTTACGACCCACACGGTGCTGCACAATCTCACCGAGGGTTTCCTTCTTGTCACTGTGATTCTGATCCTCTTTCTGGGAAACGTCAGGGGCGCTCTCATTGTAGCGGCCACCATCCCGTTCTCCTTGTTGTTCGCTTCCATTCTTCTGAATGCGCGTCACATCCCGGCGAATCTTCTGTCGCTCGGCGCCCTGGACTTCGGAATGGTAGTGGATGGGGCTGTCGTGATGGTCGAAAACATCGTCCGCCATCTGGGCCATCGCGAAGAGGTGTCGAAGTCCATACCAGACCGGATTCGGGCCGCTGCCCACGAAGTACAGAGACCGGTGTTCTACGCGATTACGATTATCATCACCGCGTATCTGCCCATCTTTACGCTGCAGCGGGTGGAAGGCCGGCTCTTCCGGCCGATGGCCTGGACCGTGGCCTTCGCTCTGTTGGGTGCGGTGATATTCTCGATGACCGTCGCTCAGGTCCTGGCAAGTTTCCTGTTTCGCAAAGAGACAGCCGAATGGCAGAATCCGCTGCAAGTCTGGACTACCAGGTTGTACCAGCATGCCGTCACCTGGACTGTCCGTCACCGTTGGGTGATGGTTGCCGTGTCGCTCGCCGCGGTGTGTTGCAGCCTTTGGCTGTTGCAGGGCGATAGGATTGGATCGGAGTTTCTGCCGCATCTGGACGAAGGATCGCTGTGGGTGCGCGGCACTCTCGCGCCGAGCACCGGCCCCAGTGAGAGTATCCGCCTGACGAACCAGGCCCGGCTGCTGCTTTGCTCGTTCCCCGAGGTGACCGAGTGTACCAGCCAGGCGGGGCGTACGGATGACGGGACAGACACCACGGGCTTCTTCAATACGGAGTACTTCGTTGGCCTGAAACCGAAGGCACAGTGGCGGCCCGGATTTCACAAGAATAAGGAGGAAGTCATTGCCGCCATGAACCGGGAGCTGGAAAAGATCCCGGGAGTCATCTGGAACTTCTCTCAACCCATCGCGGACAACATGGAAGAAGCGGTCAGCGGAGTGAAGGGACAGCTTGCCACAAAGATTTACGGGGAGGACCTGCGAACCCTCGAAGATAAAGCCGACCAGGTCGTGAAGATCATGCGCGGAGTCAAGGGGATCGAGGATCTGGGAGTCTTTCGCCTGCTGGGCCAGCCCAACCTGAACGTCACCGTCGATCGCGAGCAGGCCGCCCGGTATCAGATTAACGTGGCGGACGTACAGGATGCCGTCCAGACGGCGGTGGGCGGCAACGCTCTCACTCAAGTGCTGCAGGATGAGGCGCGTTATGACCTCGTAATGCGCTATCTGCCGCAGTACCGCGACAAGAAGGAAACGATCCAAAGCATTCGCCTGCTGGCGCCGACTGGTGAACGAGTCTCGCTCGCCCAGCTTTCGAAGATCCAGGAGCAGGACGGCGCTTCGGAGATTTATCGGGAAGGAAACGAGCGCTACATCGCCATCAAATACAGCGTGCGCGGGCGCGACCTGGGCGGCGCCGTCGAGGAGGCAATCCGGAAGGTCAACACACAAGTGCAGCTGCCGCGTGGCTACCACATCAACTGGGAAGGCGAATACGAGAGTCAGAAAAGATCCGAGGCGCGGCTGCTCATTATCGTCCCCTTGACCGTCTTCTTCATTTTCATGATTATCTACGGCGCTTTCGGGTCCGCCAAGTGGGCGTGCCTGCACCTGGTAAACGTGGGCGTGGCGCGTGTGGGAGGTCTCCTGGCGCTATACGTCACGGGCACGCATTTCAGTGTTTCGTCGGGCGTCGGATTCCTTGCCCTGTTTGGCGCTTCTGTGCAAACCGGCGTTATCATGGTGGAGTATATCAATCAATTACGCGCGCGGGGGCTCTCGATTGAGAACGCCGCCATTGAAGGAGCCGTACGGAGGCTGCGGCCGATCATGATGACTATGCTGGTCGCCACACTGGGTCTGTTGCCGGCCGCGCTGTCGCATGAGATCGGTTCCGATTCGCAACGGCCGTTTGCCATCGTCATCGTCGGTGGGCTGATCGTCGATCTAATCATGAGCACCTTTTTGCTGCCGACTTTCTATGTCTGGTGGGCCCGACCGACCGACCATCTGCCGCCGGCGGACGAATCGAGAAGCGTGTACGAGTGAGGGAACGCGAGTGAACATATGATGCGAATGCTGGCGGTACTGTTCGGAATGAGTTGCCTGCTCCTGGCGGATGACGAACCCAAACAGAAGGTACTGGTAACTCACACGGAGCGGGCGGACTTTCCTTCGGGCGGCTGGCTTCGATTGAAGAATTCGGCCGGAGAGGTTACGGTCGAGGGGTGGGACAGTCCCGGCGTCGAGCTCACCACCATCAAATCGACGAAGGACGCATACCCGTCCCGAGACCGCGACAAGGCGTCCCGGGAGTTGGACAAAGTGCGAGTCTCGATGGAGCGCCAGGGCTCGGACCTCGTCATCACGACGGAATTCCCCCGGCGTCGCGGCGCATTGCCCTTCTCGCCTTGGCGGCCGGCCACCGCTTTCGATCTGGAGTACCACATCAAGGCCCCCATGAACGCCAAGCTGTCGGCCGCTCACGGCACGGGCGAAGTACACGTCGCCGATCTGGCCTCGGACGTCCACGTGACCGTTCGCAACGGAGCAATTACTCTTCAGCTCCCCCCGGAGGGCCAGTATGATATTGACGCGAAGAGCGATTTTGGCGACGTGACTTCCGACTTCCCTGGCCACGCAAAACGCAGCCAGTGGCTTCTCGGCCACCGCTTCGTGCAGGGAGCGCCGGCCGCGCACCACCTGTATCTGAGAGTCGGCTTCGGGGATATCACGATAATGAAGATTCAGAAGCCGCCCGCGCCGGGGCCAGTGACTCATTGAGCCTGTGGCGCGGGCCTTCCCGCCGGCGTCTACTGCGTCACGATCAGCAGGAAACCGTCGACACCGCCCGCGAAGCCGCCTTGTATGGCGTTTGCGGAGCTGGGCAGGCCGACGGTGCCATAGCCCACCACGTAAACGGTTCCGTCGGGACCGACCACCAGTCCGGATGGCACGTACGTGCCGGTAGCGCCGACAAACGTCGAGAAGGCGATGGCGCCGCGGCCGGCTACACCCGGCTTGAACTTGGTGAGAAAGAGGTTGGTGCCTCCGCCCCACTGCGCTTGCACCGCGTTCACCGACGGAAAGTCCGGCGACAACGTATAACCCGTCACGTAAATGTAGCCCGCGCTGTCGCCCTTGACGTCGTAAGCCGACTCGCCGTGAGCGCCGCCGAGGTACGTGGAGTAAATCAGAAAGCCGCCGAAGGGAATGGCGGGGTTCACCACCGCAACGAAGGCGTCGGCATTGCCGTTGTAGGTTGGCTGCATGGCGTTGCCCGTCACCGGAAAATCCGACGACAGAGTGTAGCCGGTGATCAGAAGGTTGCCCTTGGAGTCAAATGCCAGGCCATGCACGTCGTCGTTCCCCGATCCGCCGAAGTAAGTGGTATATACCAGCGAAGCGGCGCCCGTCTGAGTCATATCCATCACACCGACGATGATATCCTGGGCGCCGGTCGAGTTGCCGAGATTGGAAACCTCGGAGTAATTGTAACCGGCCATCGGGAAGTAGATAGAGAGCGTGGCAGCCGTAAAGTAGACCAGGCCGTTCGGCCCCACCAGGATGTCGCGTCCCCAATCCTGCTCCTCGCCGCCCAGGTAAGTGGAATAGAGCAGAGCGCCGGCAACGGGATCGATCTGACACAGGAACGCGTCCTGCAACCCCCACAGGACGGGCTGATAAGCGCTGGCGGTCACGCTGAAATCGGCGGACTTGGTGTAGCCGATAAGGTAAAGCAACCCGTTGCTGACCGCGATGCCGGTGCCCCCATCGTCGCCCGAGCCGCCCAGATAGGTGGAGAAGATCAGAGAAACCCCACCGTACAGGGAAGGATCGATCTGCGACACGAACGCATCCACCGAGCTGGCAGCCCCGGTGGCCTGAAAGGCATTGGCGGTAACAGGATAATCCGTGGAGGTTGTAGTGCCGGTGAGGGACGCGACGCCGGAGGAATCGACATCCAGCGCCAGCGGAATATCTATGTTGGCGCCTCCCAGGTAGCTGAAATACACGAGCGGGTAGCCGTTTCCGGGCGTAATGTCGACGATGGCGAGAAAGATATCGGTCAGCCCCGCATTGTTGTTGTCATAGGCGCCATTGATGGCGGGGATCTGCTGGCTGTCGGTCTGTCCGGCGATATACAGCGTCTGGTTCGGCCCAAATTTCACGGCGTTGATCTGATCCGTGCCGCTGCCGCCCAGATAAGTGCAGTAAACCAGGGCGGGGTCGATCACCAGGGCCCGGCCGCGGTCGTAGTGGTCCACGCGAAGCCCCACCACGTTCGGTGACACCATCACGTAGCGGCCGGCGATCTCCAGGCGCGCCGAAGTGCGCGGATCTTCCTGGTAAATGAGCGGCTTCTTCTGGACGATCCTGGAGCCGGAGGTCTCGAGCACCAGGTCGCCTTCCGCCGAAATGGTGAGAGCGCCCGGACCGGAGGGCGCCCCGCGGAACTTCATGCGGATCGCGCGGGGGTCGGCGCCGGGCTGCAACACGAAGTCGTACTCCAACTGGTTCTGGTTGCCGTAGTACACCACGTCCACGCCGGGATAGACGTCGTGGTAGCGCACGCGCGAATAGCTGGGAACGCCGGTGTGCCAGTTCTCCCGCGTGCCCAGGTAATAATCCGTGCGGACCGGAAGGCGGTCGAGGGCCTCGATGCGTGGAGCGCGGTTGGAATTTTCGAGCGAGATGGTGACGGGTTTCGATCCGGCGGAGCGGATGGTTGCGCCGCGCGCGGTGAGGAACAGGGTGTAGCCGCCGGCATGCGCGGTGTAGCGCACTTCCGGAGCGGTCTGGCCCTGGTTGGCTTCAAAGCGAAGGGGGAGTTGCGCGAGCGCGGCTTTGGCCTGCGTGATGTCGGGCTTGGGCGCCGCCCAAACCAACCCGGCGGCGCACACCGACCACGCTAAACGAGACAGACGAAGTATAGAAATGACTTGCACGAGAACCCCGGAACTTCTATTAGAACATGCGCCGGGAGTGCGGAAAACTGGGCGGGTGGTTCACAGGCGTGAAAGCCGGAGTCAGGTACAGTAGTAGAGTGAAAGCTTTTATCGGCGGGTTCGTCGTGGTCCTCACTGCCGCGATGGCGGCCGAGGTCGCGCTGGTTCAGCCCAAGGACCTCGCGGCGCAGTTGGCGGCCAGGGGCGCCAGGCCGGCCGTCATTCAGGTGGGACCGAATCTTCTCTACCGCAGCAAGCACATTCCGGGCGCGGTCTTTGCCGGCCCGGGTTCCCGGAGCGGCGGCCTGGAGTTGCTCACGGCCGCCGTGAAGGGCCTGCCGCGCGATCGCGACATCGTGATCTATTGCGGATGCTGTCCGTGGGACCGGTGTCCCAACATCCAGCCGGCCTTCGCTCTGCTGAAGCAGATGGGCTTCACGCGGGTCCGGGCGATGTACTCCGCCACGAATTTCAAGACCGACTGGATCGATCGTGGCTACCCGGTCGGGCAGTAGCGCCCCAAGGGCGGCCAGTCAGGTGCGCCACCGGATGCCCAGATCGAGGCTCTTCTTGGCGTACTCGACGCTGCGCTCCATGTGGTCGCGCTGCTGGTATTGCAAGGCGGCCGCGTAGGGCTCTATGCTGGAGCGGCCCGCGACGTCTTCCATCACCATCTCCCGCTCGTACGGATGGCCCGACTTCGCCAGCGCCATGAAGCGCGCCACGTCGGCCGCGCGAGCGTCGGGGAACATCTTCCAGAAGTCCGGCTCGAGATACGGCAAGACTTGCGGCGGGCGGCCGGTGATCGGCTTGATGTACACGTATAGCGGCGGGCAGATCTCGCGTGCGCGGGCCAGGATGCGGCGGAAATCGATGATGCCTTCTCCCAGCGGAACCCACTCGACGGCGGCCCCGTTGCGCGTTTCGTAGACCACCGAATCGCGCAGGTGCAAAGTGAGCGCCACCGGGCCGAGGGTTTCGACTGTCTGGATCGGGTCTTCCATGACGAAAACCGGGTTGCCCGTATCGAGGTACGAGCCCGTGAACTCCTTGCCGGCGCCGTCGATGAGTTGGCGCGTCTCCTGGCACAGCAGGTCCTTGTGGTTCTCGATGGCGAACTTCACGCCGGCATCCATGGCTTCCGATCTCAGGGTGCGCAGAAGCTTGATCATCGTGTCGATGTGCTTTTCGACCGGGCCGGGCGGAAGGCTCTGGCGGTCGCTGGCCACCAGTGTGCGAACCAGCGGCGAGCCCATGGCGGCGGCGCGGCGGATGGCATCGCGCAGCAGTTTCACCGAAGCGTCGAAACCGTCGGGCGTGCGCGGCAGCGAGCCGCCGGTCCCCGTTTCGAGATGCAGGCCGAGCCGCGCGGAGGTGTCCTTCACCTCTTTCCAGTGAGCCGGATCGTTGGTGCCGGGGTCGATGGAGTCTTGCAGAAAAATAGCGTCGAGTTTCAGGCCCGCGGCGTAGTCCAGCAGTTTCTGGTCGTGCCAGCGCATGGCGCGGAGGCAGTAAGTGTTGAGGCCTATGGGAAAACGGTCCACCGCCCGATCCTAGCACGGAGCCGCGGGACCGGCCACAGTTCCAATC
>Ga0116217_10003226_pt1 | contig 14897 bp, 8 predicted proteins | sample Sb_taG_6_FD_89697 | JGI IMG/M metagenome (GOLD analysis project Ga0116217, IMG submission 89697) | Peat soil microbial communities from Weissenstadt, Germany - Sb_50d_4_PS metaG | ecosystem: Environmental > Terrestrial > Soil > Wetlands > Peat | place: Germany: Weissenstadt | collected 2010-09-21 | reverse complement strand
TCCTCGGCCCCCATTTGCGCAACTCGCAGGCGCAAGCAGAACTGCTCCTCCGAATCCAGGGGGTAGCCAAGTGCCGCGGCGCCGATCCGGCGATTGCGATCGACGGCATGCATGCTCCAATAATCGATCGTCACCTTGCGACGGTAGAACAGTGCCGCCATGGGCTCGCGTGCACTGGCGAACGAAAAGCCTGTCACCGGCCCGCGCGCCGACCACGCGACGAGCGCACTCTTGACCAGACCCTGGCAATCGATGATGGTGTGATAGCGCGTCTGGCGCAGCGCACGGCGCGCATCGAGCATCTGCCGCCAGGTCGCAGGCGTTAGCAATTGTTGCCGCCATCGGCGCAATGCCACAGGCACGACCCGCGTGACGGCGGGGTGCAGGCGCGGGATATCGGCAAAGGCCTCCTCCACCGCCCAATCGATGCGGACGCGCGGAAACGCGCGTGCAATGTCCGAAACCATCGGCAGGGCATGGACGACATCGCCCATCGACGAAGTCTTGACGATCAGAACGCGCACGGGACGAGTCTAACAAAGCAAGTTGCAGGAACACCGAATCGGGCCGTGGCGAATCTTTTTTCCGTTACTATCGTGCCGACACCGCGGTAGCCGCGCGGTGATTGTCTTTGCGTGCCCGCGCTTCGCAGCCAGATCCTGCGGTCTTTTGGAAATCGTAATGGAACGCCCCGGCACCCCATTCGCTCTCGAAGTAAATCCCAAGATCCCTCGCCGCCTCGCGCGCCTCGACGAGATCGCACACGACCTCTGGTACAGCTGGGACCGCTCCACGCGCCAGCTGTTCGCGCGCCTGGACAACGAGCTTTGGAACTCGGTTGGTCACAGTCCCAAGGTGCTGCTCAAATGCATCGACGAGCGCCGGCTGACCGAAGCATCCGAGGACCCGGGCTTCCTTAACAGCTACCAGCGCATGCTGTCGGCGTACGACAGCTACCTGGGCGAGACCGGTCGCAGCAATCACACGACGGTGCTGGGCGAGAACGACCTGGTCGCCTATTTTTGCGCCGAGTTCGGCTTCCATGAGAGTCTGCCCATCTACTCGGGGGGCCTGGGCATCCTCGCCGGCGATCACTGCAAGGCTGCAAGCGACCTGCGCCTGCCGTTCGTCGGGGTCGGATTGCTCTATCGCCAGGGCTATTTTCAACAGAAGATCGATGCCGACGGGGGCCAGCAGGCCATCTATCAGGACTCTGATTTCGACGATCTGCCCGTTACCCCGGTGCTCGATACCAACGGCGCAGAGACCCGCATCCAAATCGGACTCCCCGGCCGCGCTCTGACGGTCAAAGTCTGGCACGCGCGCATCGGTCACGTTCGACTGGTGCTGCTCGACACCAACCTGGAAGTCAACGCCGAGCGCGACCGCCACGTCACCCACCGGTTGTACGGGGGCGATCGGGAAGTGCGCATCCTGCAAGAGATCGTCCTGGGTGTAGGCGGCGTGCGCGCGCTGGCCGCGCTGGGCATGCGCCCCACCGTGTGGCACATGAACGAGGGGCACGCGGCGTTTCTGGTGCTCGAACGCATCCACCAGTACATGCACGGCGGCCTCGAATTCGCAGCCGCGCACGAGGCCGTGGCCGCCAACACCGTGTTCACGACCCACACGGCGGTGGCCGCGGGGCATGATCGGTTTTCCGAGGAAATGTTCCGCGCGTATTTCGAGTCGTACTGCCGCGAGCACAGTGTGGCCCAACAAAGCCTCTTTGGACTGGGACGCACCAGTACCACCAACGACTTCGACATGACGGCCCTGGCGGTGCGCGGTTCGCGCTTTCAAAATGGCGTCTCGAAGATCCACGGTGAGGTGAGCGCCACCATGCTGCGCGATCTGTGGCCGCAGATTCCCCCGGAAGAAAACCCGCTCACGCACGTGACCAACGCGGTGCACGTGCCGACCTTTCTGTCGCCGGACTGGTCCAACGATTTCGATCGCTTCCTCGGATTCGATTGGCTCGAGCGCATCGGCGACCCGGCGGTCTCGGAACGCGTCAACGAGTTGCCCGACCACATCGTGTGGAGCCGGCACCAGTTTCTGAAGACGCAGATGCTGCGCCTGGTGCGCCACCGGGTCTCGGAGCAGCACAACCGCAACCGCGGCAGCGAGGCGCACCTGGACCGCATGTTGCGATATGCCGATCCGGCCAACCCCAATGTTCTGACGATAGGCTTCGGCCGGCGCTTTGCAACCTACAAGCGCGCAACCCTGCTGTTCGAGAACGTCGACTGGCTACGCCAGATCGTCAGCGACCCGAAGCGCCCCGTCCTGTTCGTCTTCACGGGCAAGGCGCACCCGGCCGATCAGCCCGGCCAGGAACTGATACGCGAGCTAACGCGCATATCGCGCACACCGGCATTCGAGGGGCGACTGTTGCTGGTCGAGGGCTACGACCTGCGGCTCGCCCGCAGACTGACCTCCGGTGTCGACGTCTGGCTCAACAACCCGATCTACCCGCTGGAAGCCTCCGGAACCTCGGGCATGAAGGCCGGCATCAACGGAGTGATCAACCTCTCGGTCCTGGACGGCTGGTGGGACGAGGGATACACCGGAGACAACGGCTGGGCCATCAAGCCGGCCTCGGGGAACTTGGGCGAGGCAGCCCGCAATGCCGAGGAGGCGCGCACGCTGTACGAAATTTTGCAGGATCACGTGCTGCCGACGTACTACGACGGCCGTGACGACAAGGGGTACTCCCCGGCCTGGATCCGGCTCATGAAGCGCTCGATGGCCACCATCTTGCCGCGCTTCAACGCCAACCGCATGGTGGGCGATTACCTGTCGCTGTTCTACGGCCCGGCAGCACGCCAGGGGCGGCGCTTTTCACGCGACGACTATCGCGGGGCCAAGGACGTGGCGGCATGGAAGGCACGGGTGCACGCGGCCTGGCCCGGCGTACGGATTCGACGGCTCGACGCCAGCACGCATCGCGCCCAGTTCGGAGATCGTGTGCGCATCGAAATTGCAGTCAATCTCAACGGCCTGGTACCAAGCGACATGCGCGTGGAGCTGCGCATCAACCGGGCGGGCGGCGAAGAGGCCTCGAGCACGGGGCGCTTCTTCGTGCATGCCAACGTGCTTGGCGACAGCGGCGAACACCGCTACGTGCTCGACTTCACGCCGGAGTCCTGCGGAAAGTTCGACTACCGGATCCGCGTGTTCCCGTACCACGATCTGCTCACCCACCGGCTAGAAACCGGCCTCATGCTCTGGCTATGAAGCGAAGCGGCGCGTCCCGCACTTACTGCCCGGCGCGTTGGGACACCCGCAGGTACACATCCCGGTACTGCGCAGCGCTCGCCTCCCAGCCGAAGTCGCGTGCCATTGCATTGCTCTGCATGGCCAACCAGGCGACCGGATCGCGATAGATTTCGATCGCGCGCCGAATGGCGCCGAGCAGGACCAGGGCGCCGGTCGATGTCGGTGCGCTGGCCGGTGCGCTGAGCGGGGCGCTGGCCGGGGCGCTGAGCGGGGCCTCGGCGCCGGGCGGGTCAAAGCTAAAGCCCGTGGCCGTGCCCGCCGCAAGCGTTTCTGCGCTGCAATCCGTGACGGAATCGGCCAGGCCGCCGGTTCGGCAGACGATGGGCAGCGTGCCATAGCGCTGGCTGTACATCTGGTTCATGCCGCAGGGCTCGAAGCGCGAGGGCATCAGGAACAGGTCGGCGCCGCTCTCGATCATGTGCGCCAGCGGTTCATCGAAGGTCACGCGCACCGCGACCTGCCGGTAATGTTTTTTTGCCAGGGCCAGCAAGCGCTCCTCGATCGTACGATCGCCTACGCCTTGGATAACGAACTGCGCCGGAAAGGATACGACCTGGCCGATGATCTCGGCGATCAGGTCGATGCCCTTTTGCTCAACGAGGCGGCTGATCACTCCCAGGACGGGCCTTCGGTCTTCCATCGCCAGGCCAAAGGCCGCTTGCAGGGCACGCTTGTTGATGCGCTTGCGATCGAGCGTGTTTGCGTCGTAGCGCTGCACGATCATCGGGTCCGTGGCCGGGTCCCAGTATTGCGTGTCGATTCCGTTGAGTATGCCCGTCAGCACCTTGGCACGCGCAGCCAGCAGGCCCTGTAGTCCAAACCCCAGCGCTTCACCGCAGATTTCCCGTGCGTAGGTCGGGCTGACCGTGGTGATAGCGTCGGCGCAGGCCAGTCCGCCCTTGAGGAAGGACAGCTTGCCGTAGAACTCTACTCCGTCGATGGAAAAACTCTCCGGCGGCAGCCCTAGCCGGGCCACGGCATCGACGGGGAAGATTCCCTGGTAGGCCAGGTTGTGCACCGTGACCACGCTGGCGGCCCGTCGGCCATGGGCATACGCCAGGTACACCGGGGCTAGCGCGGCCTGCCAGTCGTTGCAGTGGACCACGTCGGGCCGCCACGCAAGGGGACTGCGCTCGGTGCCCAGCAAGGCAGCAATGCGCGAGAGCAAGCCAAAGCGCAGATCATTGTCGGGCCAGTCCTGTCCATCCAAACCCAGGTAGGGATTGCCCGGCCGCTCGAACAGCGGCGGACAGTCCACCAGCAGCAGCGCTAGCCCCTGCTCGCTGCGCACCGCCAGCAGGCGCGACTCGGGCAATCGGCCCAGCGCCGGTATGACGGCGACCTGCGCCACGGACGAGCGATCGAGTTCCAGCGAGCGCAAGACGCCGGGATACGCCGGCAGGAGCACCTGTATGTCTACGCCCAGGCCGGAGAGCGCGACGGGCAGCGCTGCGCTAACGTCGGCAAGGCCACCGGTCTTGACCAGCGGGGTGAGCTCCGAAGTGACAAAGACGACTTTCAGGTTCGCTCCGATAGCAAGATGTGGACCGAGGGGGCGTACATGGCAGCCCAAAAGACAGGACGCTGCATTCACGGTTAGGATAGCAGCCGTTCCGAGTCCGTTTGATGCCCGTCAACACGAAAACCGCCGCGGCCCCTAGGCTCGGAACCGACTATGCAGGGGAGACGACTATGACCAACCCACACCTGATCGAGCCTGACGCACCGCCGACTGAGCTGAGCGGTTTCGACATCGAACCGCCCACCGGAATTCGCCTGGCGCGCTCAACGATGGCGATCATCCTGGCGGGCGGGCGCGGCACGCGCCTGGGTCGCCTCACCGACTGGCGCGCCAAGCCGGCCGTTCCGTTCGGCGGCAAGTTCCGTTTCATCGACTTCCCGCTCTCAAACTGCGTCAATTCCGGCATCCGGCGCATCGGCGTGTGCACGCAGTACAAGGCGCAGAGCCTGATCCGGCATGTGCAGCACGGCTGGTCGTTCCTGGATGGCCGCTTTCAGGAGTTCGTCGAATTGCTGCCTGCGCAGCAAAATGTCAGCGCCGATTGGTACAAAGGCACCGCAGACGCGATCTTCCAGAACATTTACCTGTTGCGCAAACACACGCCGGCCCTGGTGCTGGTTCTCGCTGGGGACCATATCTACAAGATGGACTACAACCGCATGCTGTACGACCACGTCACCAGGTCCGCCGACATGACGATCGCGTGCATGGAGGTACCGCTTGCCGATGCGCAGGGTTTTGGCGTGATGGCGGTCGACGAAGGAATGCGCGTGACCGCGTTCCTGGAAAAGCAGAAGCATCCGGCGCCGATGCCGGGGAACCCGAACGCGGCCCTGGCGAGCATGGGGATCTACGTGTTCAACGCCGCGTTCCTGTACGAGCAACTTACGCGCGACAGCCACGATCCGGGCTCCAGCCATGACTTCGGCAAGGACGTCATTCCGCACATCTTGGAGCGCGGCTACCGGGTGGTCGCGCACAGCTTCTCGGACAGCTGCGTCAACATGACTGAGGGCCGCCCATACTGGCGCGATGTCGGCACGCTCGATGCGTATTGGGAAGCCAACATGGAATTGACCAAGGTCGTTCCCGATCTGAATCTGTACGACAAGAAGTGGCCGATCTGGACCTACCAGGAGCAGTTGCCTCCGGCCAAATTCGTCTTCGACGATGATGGCCGGCGCGGGACCGCGATCGACTCACTGGTGTCCGGCGGCTGTGTCATCAGCGGTGCAACCTTGCGCCGCTCGCTGCTCTTTTCCAGCGTCCATGTCCACAGCTATGCGTTGGTCGAGGATTCGGTCGTGCTCCCCAGCGTCGATATCGGCCGAAACGTGGTGCTCAAAAGGGCCGTGGTTGAAAAAAACTGCCGACTGCCTCCCGGACTCAAGGTCGGGGTTGATCCGGCGCAGGACCGTAAGCGGTTCGACGTAAGCAGCAAGGGCATCACGCTGGTCGTGCCGGAAATGCTAGAGGCCTTGAACGAGGATGGCGACAAAGCCGGCGCTTGAATCGGGACAGAGCTTGAGCGTAGCCCCAGACCATCCCGAACGCGTGGGCGCGGCGCAGGGCAGTCCCGGTGCCCAGAGCAGAGGCGCTGCGGCCAGCGCCCCCGCCGATGTGCAGGCCAGGGCCGCGCCGGGCGTTGACCTGCTGCTGCTGTGGCACATGCATCAGCCCGACTATCGCGACCGCAGCACCGGGGAGTTCACCATGCCCTGGGTCTACCTGCATGCGATCAAGGACTACAGCGACATGGCCTGGCACCTGGAACAAAATCCCCGCATGCACGCAGTGGTCAATTTCGTTCCGATACTGCTCGACCAGATCGAGGACTACTGCGACCAGTTCAGCACCGGCGTGCTGCGTGACCCGCTCCTGCGGCTGCTCGCGCATGCCGAGGGAGCGCCTTTTTCCGATGCCGAACGCCAGCTCGCCTTCAACCATTGCTTCCGCGCCAACCACCTACGCCTGATCGCGCCGTTTGCGCCCTACAAGTTGCTGCACGACCTGTTCGTCGAGACGAAGGCGCATGGCCCGGACAGCCTGGGGTATCTGTCCGATCGGTATCTGTGCGACCTCGTGACCTGGTACCACCTGTCCTGGACCGGGGAAACCGTGCGCCGCGAATCCGAAGTGGTCGCGCAGCTCATGGCCCAGGGCAGGCGCTTTTCCGCGGACGATCGGTCCGCCCTTATGCAGGTGATCGCCGAGCAGGTGCGCCAGGTCATCCCCCGCTACCGCGCGCTGGCGCGACGTGGCCAGGTCGAGTTGTCGACGACGCCGCACTTCCATCCCCTGGCGCCACTGATGCTCGATTTTCACAGCGCGCGAGAGGCCCTGCCCGATGTTGCGTTACCCGTCGCCGCCTGCTATCCCGGCGGCCGCGAGCGGGTTTGCGCGCACATCGACAGCGCGCTGGCAAGCCATGAGCGGCGCTTTGGCGCCATGCCGCAGGGCCTGTGGCCGGCCGAAGGAGCCCTGTCGAGGGCCTTTGCCGAGCTGCTGGCGGCGCGCAAGATCCGCTGGACCGCCAGCAGCGAGGGCGTGCTGGCCAACAGCCTGCGGGCCAGCGGGCTAGACGCCATGTCCTCGGACCATGCGGCTCATCCAGCGCACCGGCCCTACCGCGTTCGCGGCCTCGCCGCGCCGATGCTCTTTTTCTTCCGCGACGACCGGCTCTCCGACCTCATCGGATTTTCCTATTCGAAGTGGCATGGGCGCGACGCGGCAAGCAATTTCGTGCACGAGCTCGAGGCGATTGCAGCCCGCTCGACGGGCAGCCCACGGCCCCTGGTGAGCGTGATGCTCGATGGCGAGAACGCCTGGGAATACTATCCATACAACGGATTTTTCTTTCTCACCGACCTGTACAAGAATCTGAGCAGCCACGCTGGCATTCGTACCGTAACCGGCAGCGGTGTCGTCGAGATACTGGCGGCCGAATCGGCGGCGAGACCCGTGACGAAGTCAGCGCCCGATCCGGCGGCCGGCCAGATCGTGGTCGGCGAGCTCCCGGTACTGGCCGCCGGTAGCTGGGTCTACGGCAATCTTGCGACCTGGATCGGCGCCAAGGACAAGAATCGTGCCTGGGACCTGCTGTGCGAGGCCAAGCTCAGCTACGACAAGGTCATTGCCAGCGGGCGCCTGGACGAGACGCTGCGCGCGCACGCCACCGTGCAGCTCGCCGACTGCGAGAGCTCCGATTGGTTCTGGTGGCCGGGCGAGGACAATCCGCGCGAATCGGTAGCGGACTTCGAATCGCTTTTTCGCAGCAAGCTCACCAACCTGTACCGGCTGCTGCAGTTGCCCGCACCGCAGGCCCTGGAAAAGGCCTTCAGCACGGGCGGTGGCGATGCCGAGCTGGGAGGCACGATGCGCCGCGGCAGCCTCGAGGCCAGCTCGAGCTAGGAGTTTTCGGCGCGGTCGAACTACTGGCGCCGATCGGCCGCAAGAGCGCGCGCCAGGTCGGCAAAGCGCCCGTCGCCTTCCCAATCTTCCAGGGCAACCGGCAGCTTGCGGCGCCAGTTCGGATATTGGTCCACCGTCCCCGGCATGTTGACCTGGTCGCGACAGCCGAAGATATCTTCGAGCTGGACGGCCAGTACCCGTGAGGGGGCCCGTGCCAGGTACTCCTGCACGGCCATGGCCAGCTGCGGGGTCATCGGCCGCGGCCAGTGCGGCTCGGCACCCATGGCCGGCGGGAGCAGGGATTCGCGCTCCAGAGCCGACAGCAAGCGGTCGCAATCCCGTTTGCGCTCCGCGATCTGTTGCAGGCGCATGGACTCGGTCGGGTACAGGCGCAGGGACTCACGCAGATCCAGGTCGCGCGCCTCCCAGAAGCCGGTCAAGGTGGCCAGGTCGTGGGTGGTCGCGGTTATCAGGGCCTCGACCGGGAATTCGCTCGGAGCCATGAAATCACCGTCCTGCCGGCGGGAAAAATACAGCACGCGGTACGAAAAAATGCGACTGCGATCCATGGCGCTGCGCACCTCGTCGGACACCGTTCCCAGGTCCTCGCCGATCACCATGCAGCGATTGCGCTGGCTCTCCAGCGCCAGAATCGCCAGCAAGTGCTCGAAGGGGTAAGTGACATACGCGCCCGCTTCGGGCAGGTCGCCACGAGGCACCCAGAACATTCGTGCCAGGCCCATGACGTGGTCGATGCGCAACGCCCCCGAGTGACGCATGTTGGCGCGCAGTACCGCGATAAACGGCGCATAGGCTCGCGCCCGCAGGCGCTCGGGCAGCAGCGGCAGCAGGCCCCAGTCCTGTCCATGCAGATTGAAATCATCGGGCGGGCAGCCGGCACTGGCGCCCTGCGCGTACAGGTCCTGTGCGGCCCAGGACTCGCCGCCGCCCCGGTCGATGGACACCGCCAGGTCCTGGTAGAGCCCGATGGCCAGGCGGGATTCGAGGGCACACTTGCCGACCGCGGCCAATTGCAGTTCGGCCTGCCACTGGAGGTATTCGAAGTACTCGACGCGCTCGGCATGGCTGCGGGCGAATTCCGCGACCTCCGCAGAATCGGGATCGCGATAGACGTATGACCACTGTGGCCAGCCCCATACCTCCGGGTCGATCCGGTGAAAGTGCTCCTGCATCGCCTCGAACAGCGCGTGCTGGCGCAACGCCCGGCCACCGGCGGCCTGAAATGCGCGAAAGTCCCGCGCCCGCTTGCAGCTGGCGTCGTCCTGGTACGTGCGGCGAAACTGCGCGTACAGCAGGTTCAGAATCGGCATCTTGACCGCGGCAACGCCTTTGTAGTCGACGAGCTCCTGGTCGCGCAGCGCGCGCAGGCGCGTCTGAAAATCGGGTGCGAACACCTGTGCCCGCGCCTCCGAACAGTGGACGAATTCCTCCACCGCCTCGACATCGATGTACAGGATGTTGTAAAAGCGCCGCGACGATGGTGCGTAGGGGCTGGCATGTTCCGGGTTATGCGGGTAGAGCGCATGCAGGGGGTTCAAGCCGACCAGGGCCGCGCCATGCGCAGCGCACAGCCGAACCACCGCGGCCAGGTCGGTGAAATCGCCGATACCCCAATTGCGCTCCGAGCGCAGGCCATAGAGCTGAACCAACGGCCCCCAGACGCGCTGCCCCGCCTTGAGCAGCGGTGGCAGGTAGCAGCGCATGGGCGCGACAACGACCAGGGTCGAGGCAAGAAGCCGAGCCTCGCCGCGGCCCTCCGCGCGGGCCTCGACGCGCAGATCCAGCCGGTGGTAGCCGACCGGCAAGCTGCCGGGCAGCACGATGCGAAAATCGCTGACCTTGCCCTGGTGCTGCTTGCCGCCCTCCTCGAAAAGATCCCAGTGCAAGGTTGCATCGCGCACCGCGGCCTGCAGCGTCAGGAACCAGGGCCGCACATCGAGCCAGAACACGGCCGCCGGCGGCAGCGGGCTGCGCAGTGCCAGCGCGGCCTGTGCCGCCTCTTCGGCCTGCAGCGAGGACTCGACCTGAGCGCGATTGCCCGCCTCTACACCCATGGCCCGCAATAGCGCGCGCAATCCGTGCTCGGGAACCAGGCGCTGATTGCCCCAGATGTCATGGTAATCAGGCGCAATGCCGTAACGCTCGCACAGCCGCAGCAGCGCAGCGCGCTCTTCCGCGGTTGTTTCCGGTTGCGGGTCCACGGCAGCGTTCATCGAGTTCGGATTGGGCGAGCGCACCAGGGATCAGGACGCGCGCAGCAGCGCCGGTGGCTGCGGTTCGCCCTCGACGACGTAGCCAAATCGCTTGCGGAAGGCTTCGACCTCGAGCCCGGCCGCGCGCGCCAAGGCGGCGAGCGTCTCGGCACCGGCGAAGTCCTCGGCGGTTAAGCGCGTCATGTAGCGGCGCGCCACCGCGTAGCGCAGCGAGGCGGTGTCAACGGTGCGCACCCGCGTGCGGCCCGTGGCCGGGTCGATCATCGAGGAGAAGGGGATAGCAACGAAGCGGCCTTCCTGCAGCGAGACCATGGCGTTGGAGCCGCCCTCGATAAGAAACTGGGCCGCGCAGTACCCCAGGTCGCGCGTGTATTCGATATCGAACGGAATCGGATCGGCGCAGCGCAGCTCGTAGCCGATATCCTTGGACACGATCGAAACGCCGACCCCGAGCTCGCGCAGGCGTTCCTCGACGACCTTGCGCACACCGCGACCCAGGTCGATCTCGGCCAGGCGGATGTGGTCGTGCTCATCGCGCTCGATCGCGCCCAGGCGGTGGAGCTCGCTCTCGGGAATGATCTCCGCCAGGCCCTCGGCGAGCACGGCCACACCGTCCTTGTAGCCCTCGGCGCGCCGCTTGATGATGGCGCCGGCCAGCACGTCGGCGATTCTGTCGAGACTGACCTTGCCCGAGGCAAACTCCTCCGGAATCACCGCGATGCTTGCCCCGGCGGCCTTGGCGATCCCCAGCGCGAGCGATCCGGCCTTGCGCCCCATGGCCACCACGAAGTACCAGCGGCCCGAACTGCGCGCGTCGATCATCAGGTTCTTTACGAGTGCAACGCCCAGGTGCCGCGCCGTCTGAAAACCGAAAGTGTCGATGTGCGCCGGCAGGGCCAGGTCGTTGTCGATGGTCTTGGGCACATGGGCCACGCGCAGGCGCGCGCCCGCTCGTTCGGCAATCTTCATCGCCGAGAACGCGGTGTCGTCGCCGCCGATAGTTACCAGTTGCGTCACGCCCAACTGGCCCAGCGACTGCACGACCCGGTCCAGGTGTGCGCTTTGCTTGGTGGGATTGGCGCGCGAAGTTCCCAGGATGGCGCCCCCCTGAAAATGGATGCCGCGCACGTCCTCGGCCGCGAGACTGCGCACGCCGTCGAGCTTGCCCTGCATGATTTCGGAGTATCCGTTGGGCAGACCGAGCACCTCCTGGCCTTCGAGCCGCGCGCGCAGCGTCACCGCACTGATCACGCTATTGATGCCGGGGGCCGGCCCGCCTCCGACTAAGATGGCGAATTTCTGAGCGGTATTACGTGCATCGGGCATTTGCGTCTCCGTTTTTCGCTAATTCCCTAGGCATTATCGGGCTTGAGGAACACCACTGCCAAGGGCGGCAGGGTCAGCTCGATCGAATAGGGCTGACCGTGGGAGGCAACGCTCGCGGCTTGTACCCCTCCCAGGTTGCCCATGCCGCTGCCACCGTACAGCGCCGCGTCGCTGTTGGCCAGTTCGCGCCAATGGCCGCCCACGGGCACGCCCAGGCGACGGCGCGGCCGCGGGACCGGCGTCAGGTTACAGGCCACCAGCAACGGCGCCGTGCCTTCGCGCCCAAGGCGCAGGAACGCAAGCAGGCCGTTCTGGGAATCGTTGCTATCGATCCACTGAAAGCCCGCAGCATCGAAATCGACCTGGTGCAGGGCCGCTTCGGTGCGCAGCAGCCGGTTGCAGTCCACGACCCAGCGTTGCACGCCAGCGTGTCCGGGCTGCTGCAGCACGTGCCAGGGCAGGGCCTGTTCATGGGCCCACTCGCCGGGCTGGCCAAACTCCCCGCCCATGAAGAGCAGCTTCTTGCCGGGGTGCGCCCATAGGTAGCCCAGCAGCAGTCGCAGGTTGGCAAAGCGCTGCCAGGCGTCGCCCGGCATCTTGCCTAGCAGCGAACCCTTGCCGTGCACGACCTCATCGTGCGACAGCGGCAGGACGAAGTTTTCCGCGAATGCGTACCAGATCGAGAAGGTCAGGCGATCGTGGTGATAGCGCCGGTGGATGGGATCGCGTTGAAAAAAATCGAGCGTGTCGTGCATCCAACCCATGTTCCATTTCATGCCGAAGCCCAGCCCACCGAGGTAGACCGGCCGGGACACCATGGGCCAGGACGTCGATTCCTCGGCAATGACCTGCGTATCGGGATGGTCGCGATACACGGCCTGGTTGAGCATGCGCAGAAAATCGATCGCCTCGAGATTTTCCTTGCCGCCATAGCGATTGGGAATCCATTCCCCCGCCTTGCGTCCGTAATCCAGGTAGAGCATGGAGGCCACGGCATCGACGCGCAGCCCGTCGATGTGATACTGATCGAGCCAAAAGAGCGCGCTCGAGAGCAGGAAAGCGCGCACCTCGTTGCGGCCGTAGTTGAAGATGTAGCTGGTCCATTCCGGATGAAATCCCTGGCGCGGGTCGGCATGCTCGTACAGGTGCGTGCCGTCAAAGTAGGCCAGGCCGTGGGCATCTCCGGGAAAGTGCGACGGGACCCAGTCCAGCACGACCGCGATGCCATGCTGATGCAGCACATCGATGAGATACATCAGGTCCTGCGGCGTGCCGTAGCGCGCCGTGGGCGCGAAATACCCGGTCGTCTGGTATCCCCACGAGCCATAGAAGGGGTGCTCGGTGATGGGCATCAGCTCGACGTGCGTAAATCCCATCTGCACGACGTATTCGGCCAGCGGAGCCGCCATCTCGCGATAGGTCATCGAGCGGTTGCGCTCTTCGGACACGCGGCGCCAGGATCCCAGGTGCACCTCGTAGATCGAGATCGGCGCGTCGAGCGCGTTGGCGCGGGAACGCGACTGCATCCACTGCGCATCGCCCCAGGAATAGTCGAGGTCCCACACCCGCGAGCCGGTTGCCGGCGGTGTCTCGCTGTACGCGCCAAACGGATCGGCCTTGGTGTAGTCGCGGCCGTCCTGGCGCGAGACGATGCGGTACTTGTAGGCATTGCCGTGGCGCACGCCGGCGACAAATCCCTCCCAGATACCCGAGCTGTCGGCGCGCGGCGCCAGGTAATCGGACTTCGCATCCCATTTGTTCCATTCGCCCATCACGGACACCTGGCGCGCATTGGGCGCCCAGACAGCGAAATGCACGCCGTCCACGCCATCGCGCTGCTGCAGGTGGGCGCCCAGAAGCCGGTACAAGCGCCCGTGCGAGCCCTCGCGGAAAAGGTAGACGTCGTGGTCGGTGAGGGAAAGGGCCACAGCGGAAGACATCACAGGCCACTAGAACGGCAGCTGCGCATCGGGCGCCACGGCGTGAATGGCGCTGCGGAATTCCCCCTGGATGCGGGCAAGCGCAGCACCATTGTCCGCCTCGAAGCGCAGCACGACGACGTCGTGTTCACCGGCTACCGGTTCGCGCAAGAACTCGCCCGTCACCTGGCGGCCGCGGACGTCATGGTGTTCCCCAGCCGCACCGACACCTTTGGCCTCGTCAATCTCGAGGCCATGGCCTGCGGCGTGCCCGTCGCGGCGTACCCGGTTACCGGACCGATCGACGTGATCGAGGATGGGGTGACCGGAGCGTTGGATGTGGACTTAGGTGCGGCCGCGGTGCGGTCATTGAAAATCGATCCGCAGGTCTGTCGAGCGCACGCTTTGCGCTTCGGTTGGGATGTGAGTACGCGCGAATTCGAAGCGAATCTCGCGCCCTGCGGCTCGATCGAGGCCGAGCAGGCGCCGTGTCCACAAGCGCCAGCGGACCGTACCCCCGCCGAGCCCGCCTGATATCAGCCGAAGTTTATTTTCGCCTCGAGGTTGGTGCGCGAATCGGCGCTCGCCAGCGCTTCCTCCAATTCGATTCGCCCTTCCCGCACCAAATTGTACAGTGAACTGTCGAAACTCAGCATGCCGCGCTCAGTGCCGGTGCGGATCGCTTCCTTCACGCCGATCACGTCGCCCTTCTTGATGAGCTCGGACACGTGTGGCGTGTTGACCATGACTTCCGATGCGGCGACCCGCACCCCGGATTTGGTCGCGACCAGGCGCTGGGAGAGAATCGCGCGAAGATACTGCGATAGATCCAAGAAAATCTGGTTGTGCTGATCGCGCGGAAACATATTGATGATGCGGTCCAATGTCTCAGCGCAATTATTCGCGTGCAACGTCGCAATGCACAGATGTCCGGTACCCGCTAGCGCAATGGTGGCCTCCATCGTCTCGCGATCGCGGATTTCTCCGACAAGGATCACATCGGGCGCCGCGCGCACGGCGCTGCGCAACGCGCGCGCGAAGGATTTGGTGTCGAGTCCCACCTCACGTTGATTGACGATCGATTTCTTGTTCGTGTGCAGAAACTCGATCGGATCCTCAATGGTCAGGATGTGATCCGAGGAAGTTTCATTGCGGTGATTGATCATGGCGGCCAGGGTGGTGGATTTTCCCGCGCCGGCGGCG
>Ga0116217_10003225_pt1 | contig 14899 bp, 4 predicted proteins | sample Sb_taG_6_FD_89697 | JGI IMG/M metagenome (GOLD analysis project Ga0116217, IMG submission 89697) | Peat soil microbial communities from Weissenstadt, Germany - Sb_50d_4_PS metaG | ecosystem: Environmental > Terrestrial > Soil > Wetlands > Peat | place: Germany: Weissenstadt | collected 2010-09-21 | reverse complement strand
CGGTGACTGTCAGTTCCGTCTCAGGGTCATCGAGGTGCGGCAGAATCTCCAGTTGCAGGTCCTTGAGCGCCTTCCCGTAGCGATCCCCGCTGATCTTCATCACCCCGAGGAAATGCGTGAGCGGCCGGTCACGCGACCCGGGCTCGGGCTGGGAACCGCCAGTCCCGGTCCCCACGCTGCTGTGACCGGGACGCGGCTCGTCAGGAACATCGCCAGTCGGAGTCTGCCGGTCGTCCTTCGCAGCCTGCTGCTGGAGGGCTCGTTCCGGGACAACCAGCAGCGTGTTGTCGGTGACCTCCCCGAACCAATTCCCCGTGCCGGGGATGGCCAGCCCCTCGTACGTTCCGTCCTGGACCGAGTCTGCCAGCGCGAAACCGTTGGTGATCCAGTCGGAGAGTCCGAGCACCTCTCGGATGCCGCTCACCAGAACGGACCTGTCCCTCAGCCGCGGCATGTAGGTGTATCTGGTGTAGAAGCCCCAGAGCTCACCCACGCTGATGTACCCCTTGGCCTCCCAGACGCCGGGGAGTTTGTTCCGAAGAACAAGCCTGATGTTCGCTGGCGCTTGCCGGTCGGCCAGCTTGCCGTCGCGGCTGAGGCGCTCGCTGACCCGCTCCGCCAGCCCAGCCGTAGAACTGTCGGTCCTAGTCGCCGACACCGTCGGCGGCCGTCCTGGGTCGGGCTGGCCGGGGTTGAGGGTCCAGACGTAGGTCTCCCTGATGAGCTGATCCTCGATCGTGCTCGACTGCTTGCGCCGATCAATCACACGGCGCTGCTCGAACTTCGACAGGTTCATGGCGTCGCTCTTCTGTTCGACCTCCTGCCACGCCAGGAAGTCGCGAGTGGCGTCCATGAGTTCGGGTAGCCGGTCCGCGTCTGCGGCCAGGAACACCAGCATGTTCGGGTGCCTGCGGGCGACATTCCCGCAATTGCGCAGCGCATCCCTGGCGAATTCCAGCGCGGCCGAGTCTTGGTCACCGCGCTTGTGGACGCGCCCGGGATGGATGAGGACCAAGCGGGCCTCCTCCTCATCCGGGATTCGCCCGGAATCGGGCGGGCACGACTGGCGGGCGGCGAAGGTCCCAAGGTTCGTCGCGGTAGCGGCGGTCAGTCGCTGACAGATCTCCTGCCAGACCCGCTCCGGATGCCCGATGAGCCCGTCCGCGATGTCCCGCACCGTCTTGGTGACCGACTCCGCGACGTCATACCAGTAACGGGCACCCTCGCTATAGAGATAGGTGGCTCGCTCGGCGAGCAGGTGCAGGGCCGACTCAAAGTGCGCGGTCGTATCCCCGGGCACCGCGGTGCCCAGCCAGATGCGCTGCTTGTCGATTCCCTTGTTCGGCGTCTTCAGCGTGGCGGCCGAGCCGATGAAGATCGTGCGTGCAAGTCGCTCGGTCACCGACCGCTGCCCGTAGAGCGGACGCGACCGGTCCACTTGCGCGGGGATTGAGTCGCGGCCCGCGACATCCCGGTTGATGATCGTCTCCCAGGAGTCGTCCAGGTACTGGACGAGCTGGTTGCCGACGCGGTACTCACCCAGCGGCACCGTGGACGGCATGATCATCGGGCTGGCGTCATTGGCGTCCCATAGCACCTGGATCACGTTGCTCATCAGCGCTAGCACGCCGCGGGTCCGCTGGAAGCGTTCAAGCGTGGACCAGTCGTCGTAAAGCCGCTGGAATAGCTCCGGGTGAATCGGGTACGCGGCACGAATGTCGTCCGCGTAATCCGACGAAGCACAGTCCGCGGGGAACTCGCCTGGCTGGTCGCGATAGAGGGCGGAGAACCGGCGCGCCACGTCGTCGATGTCGGCAAGGCCCGAGCTGTCAACTTCCTCGAAGAGGCGGCGGCGCACGATCTCGAACGACTCCCTGGCGGTCGCCGCCTTCCAGGGCTTCCCGACCCGTCGGGTGATGTTCTGCAGCCGCTTCAGGGCTTCCTGCCCGTAGCTGCCGCCCACCTCGATGTCGGACGACGGGATCGTCACCGCCAGCATCGCTCCAGGTGTCGCGCCGACCGCATCCATGAGCACCTGGGCGAAGGTGAACTGCGCGTCGAAGGTTCCAGCCCGTAGATCCGACCTCCCGTAGAGCTGCCGGGCGTGAGCGACCCATTCGTCGATCAGGATCACGCAGGGCGAATACTCGGCCAGCAGTTCGTCCAGCACATCCCGGCCAGGGCTGGTGCCAGTCTCGTCGGACCTGGCGAGCCGGTCGTAGGCAGCACGCCCGCCGAGTTGCCAGGCGATCTCGCCCCACAGCGTGCGGACATGAGTGCCGTCGTGGACCATACCCTCTTCCGGCGATAGGTCCGCGCCGCTGATCACCACCCGGTGGACCCGGGCACCAAGCTCGCGCAGGTCGGTGCCGTTGGTTATGTCTTGGACGCCCTGGGGATACAGCGTCGCCGATGTCGCCGAGAAGATGTGGTACAGCGCGAGCATCGAGTGCGTCTTGCCACCGCCGAAGTTCGTCTGAAGGTTGATCACCGGCGAGGCGTTCATGTCTCCGGCCACACGCTGGACGGCCTCGGCGAGCAGGTCCCGCAGCCCTTCGGTCAGGTAGGTGCGGCGAAAGAACTCGATCGGATGGTCGTATTCCGGCGTCGCCTTGCCGTTGACCACGTTGTAGAGGTTGGCGGCGAACTGGGATGCGTTGAAGTTGCCATCGGTGATGTCCCGGTGTGGCCGGATCACCTGGCGCCAGGGCTTCAGGTTGAGGCCCTCCATACCCGGCAGGATGACGCTGGCCCGGTCGACCTTCCTGGACTGCCGGTCCGCCGCCAGCCGCCGGAACTCGGTAAGCGATTCCTCGACCGCCTCCGCTTCGCGAACCGACCCCGCAGCGCGCAGCAGCCGCTCGGCGGTATCGAGGGCACGCTGGGTGTCGGGTTCACTGAACGCCAGACTGGTGTCGCTGAGCCTGGTCACGACATCGAGCAATTCGTGCGCGAAACCGATCTCCGTCCCGGACAGCACGGTACGGAACTCCTCGTGCTCCGTGATCGCCAGCAGCAAGATACCGGGGTCCTGCGCGGCGACCGGCTCCGGGGCCAGCCTCGCAACGAACGGTGTCAGTCCGTCGGCGAGCCGCCCAAGCGACTCGGCCACCCGGTCTCGGTTACTCAGTGCCATTTAAGTCTCAGCTCACGTGCCATCGAGGGCCAGATCATCGAGGGTTGGCTGGACCTGGGTTTCTGCGGCGATCTCACGTGCCCTCTTGACCAACTCCGGCCATTCCGTCACCAGCCTATTGAACCGCTGCTGGTCCTCACTGCGCTTGTGGTTTTCCCCGATGGTGTACAGCAGCCTAGTCAGATCCGCAACCTGGTCCGGAGGCACCGAGTTCATAACCCCGGACAGCATCCGGGCCGCCGCCTCCAGGCCCTTTGTCTCCAGGAGCTCCGACAGCCGCACCCGTGTGGTCCACGCCGTCGGACGCAGGTCCCCGTGGGGATCGTAGCCGTCGATCGTGATGTCCTCCGGGCCGAGCAGCCGCGCGTCACCTGCCTTCGCCCACATGATGTCGGCCTGCACCAGTCGCGGGATCGTGGTGTTCTTGCCGAAGGCGATCTGTTCCGCCTGCCCAGCGTCACCGGTGTCCCAGCCGTACTCGTCGTACCAGGCAACGGCCGCGCGGGTCTCACGGTCCAACTCGGACTCAGAGTCCCACATGATCGACTGCAGCTTGTCGTTGATCAGCGCCAACGCGGTCCGCACGGTCATCCGGGAGCCGTCGCGCTCCAGCACCTGCGAGAACCGGCAGAACACCTCCATGCCCGGCCCGATTGCCGCCTGCGCAAGGTCGACCATGGCCACGTTCCCGAGTTCGTCGATCGCCCCGGGAAGTCTGGCGTCGAGCGCGTCGAGGAACCCTTGCCGGTCAGTCACCGGAAAATCGACGTGCCGCGGCTTGCAGATCAGGATCACGTACGACGCGAGCGCGTTGGCATCCAAGCTCACTTGCCGCGCGCTGTGGGTCGCCTCGATAGGCCATGTTCGCACCACCCCGAGCCCGGCCGTGAGTATCGCTTCTAGAAGCGATTCCCATCCGGTAGAGGTAATACCGTCTACCATCTCCTCGTCCTGCTTGTGCGCGTACGCTACCACCAGCGGCAGATCAGGGCGCGCAGCTTCCTTTAGCGATGAAAAGACTTCCGTAAACCCTTTGATGAACGCACTGCGGGCTTTTTCTCGAGAGCCCTCATACCGCATTGGATTGGCGACGAGCTCGCCGTCCTTTGGTGTGGCCATTGTGGCGAACAAATCGGGGTGAACCTCGCGCATGGCGCGGCGTATCCACAGGTAGAAGTAATCGGATAGATCGGCATAGTTGATCTGTGCGTAGTATGGAGGATCAGTGACAAGCAAGGTCGACCCGGGTCGAACGAGCTCTCCGGCTCTTCTCGCATCTGCTTGGACTACTGAACACTCCAAAACGGCAGTTGGAAGGGATGGTAGTGCTCCGATTACGGAATTGAGCTGAGCCTGCCAGCTGCCTACGGAGTTACCAAAAGGAAAGACCTCAGCGAAATCCCACAGCATCGGCATCGCCTGCGTCCCGAAAGCTGGCTCCGCCTTTGAGGGACCCACACGAGTGAGCCAACGGACAAGCGCGGAGTTGGCCTTAGCCAACTTGCCGATGCAGAGGCCGAGGACTGACGCGATGGCCTTGGCCTGGCGTTCGTCACCGCCGTCCTTCAGCACTCGATCAGCGATTCCCGCGACCTCGTCAGCGAATGCGGTAAGTACGGCGAGTTGCCGCGGCGTGTAGAGGTCGACGTGACGTCCGAGACCATAAAGGCCAGTCCGGAAGTCGCGAGTGTTATCTCCGATCTTAAGATCGCTCAGGTCATCGGGAATCGTAGGCTCCGTCACCTGACCGTTTACTTCGTCGGCTGGCAGGAAGGTGCGACCACCTCCGTGCGGTTTGTCGATGCATACCGCCATGAGCTGCAGGACCATTGTGTGATCATTGCCAGCGGCGCGAAGTTCCTTCTCACCGATCGCTTGGCTGCAGGCCAGGCACTCGAACCGGGCGCGACCACCCTTGACCTTGACCGAACGACCGCGCTCGGGAGAACCCTTCCCCATATGTAGGACAAAGCGGATGCCCTTGCCCTCGACCACAGGCTCCAGGCTGGCCTCGCGGCCGGGCTGCTTGCTCAGGATCGGCGAGCTGAACAAGGGAACCGTCGTGCGGCACATCGGGTTGGGGCAAGGAACCGTCCGGGACCACAGCCAGGCGACGGCTTCGCCCTTCGGGATCGTCGGGTATAGGTCGCCAAGCTTGTCGTGTACGGCCTGCTGAACCAGGTCACCGTAGTGCCGCAGGTCAGCGGCGAATCCCTCGAACGGGGCCTTGTCCTCGCCCAGCACGAGTTGCCCCGCTGGAACTGACACGGCTGGCGCGTGCGCCATCGGGGGGAGCAGTTCACCCAGCACTCTGGTGATGAGCACCGCAACCGGGTTGAGGTCGGACGCTACCACGGGCAGGCCGAGTCGCTGCGCCTCCACGACCGTGGAGCCACCACCGCAGAACGGCTCGAGGACCGTGGGCAGCTCGAGGTTGTCCCGGGCGATATAGTTCTTTGCCTGCTCCAGCACCTCGCGCGACGGAGCGGTTCCATTCTCGGGTACGAGCTCCTTGATGAACTTCTTCAGGTCTTCGCGCCCGGCATCGGTGCCAGGGTCGTTGACCAGGGAGGCGAAGATCAGCGCACGCAGCGCGGGGGTCGGCATCGGCGCAAACCACTTGTGCAGGTTCTTGATCGTGCCGACACGGCGGTTCTTGTCCGCGACGCTGGCCTTGCTGATCTCCAGGAGCGGCAGCGCGACCTCGATCAGCTTGCGCGGCTGGTCATCGTCCATGGTGCCTCCTCCCCGTCCAATCAAGCACGTCTCACGCTACTCGCAGTGTAAGGATCATCTGGGCGCCCCGCCCAGCTCCCAGAAGACGCGCCACCGCAGGCTGACCGAGTGCAGCCCGAAGTCCTCGGCGATGTCGATACCGCCGAATGGTTTGATCACGTAGCGTACATCCTCGCTGGCCGGTCCGATCGAGACCAGCGCGAGGCGGTAGCGGTCGGCGGCGTTCTTGCCGTGCACCACCTCGGTCCTGGTCACGGTGAAATCTTCCGCTCCCTCGACCCGCCCCTTGACCTCGATAAACACCGTATGCCCGGCCGCCGGGTCCCAGGACCGGATGTCGAAGCCCGGGTTGCTGTGCGACTGGACCTCCGGTTCCCGGCCCAGTGCCCGTTCGGCGGCCACGACCGCGCGGACCGCCCGCAGCTCCGTCTCCCTGGTGTCCACGGTGTAGTGCTCCGCCGGCTTGTCTCGCAACCCCGCGAGCCGGTCGAGCAGCCCCTGAGGCACGACCAACGCCAGCGAGGCAATCACCGGCGGGAGCGGCTGAAGCTGCTCATCCCGGTCCAATTCGGCAAGTCGTTGCGCGCGCCGACGTTCGAGATCGGCGATCTGCCGCTCGATGGTCTCGGGCCGCCGCCGGGCCTGCTTGCCTGCGCGAACCTGCCCTGCAGCCTCGGCTGCCAGCGCGTGCTGGTAATTGATCTCCTGCGACAATCGCCGGGACACCATGAAGCGGGTGCGGTTCGCGCCGGTCGTTACCCGGTGTCGCAGATCCGTGACCAGCCGGGGAAATTCCTGCCCCGCGGCCCAGCCCAGCGCGAGTTCCCTGGAGGCCCCGATCCACCTCTGGCCGAGGAGCGAGCACATCAGGTCCAACTCGGCCGCGTCTAGGGTGCCGTAGTCCAGGTAGGGCGCGTCGGCGGCGTCCGCGCGAAGCTGACCGTCGGCGTACAGCTCCGCATAGCCGAACCTCTTCAGGACGGGCCGAGGTGGCTCGTGTCCGTCGACGACCTCCATCCGGATAGAAGTCAGGAGCCGAGGAGATTCGCCGTCGTCCGTTCGGTCGCAAAGAATGGAGCCTTTCACCAGGACGGCGCTGTAGCGTTCCGTGATCGCGTCCACCACCACGTCCAGCAGGGGATGGCCTGGTGCCAGCAGGTCGGCCCGGGGCGGGCCGTCGAGGAACTGGCGGTCGAAGCAGACCCGTTCGTAGCGCGGGAGCACGCCGCGGCCCTCGCGGAGGGCCTGCGGGACGTGCGTGACCTCAAACCTGCCGCGTTGGCGGGGTGCGATCCGGCCGTTCAGCGCGGTGAGCGCGCCGCGGAAGAAGCCCTCGATGTGGTGCGGCTGGAGGCGACGCACCCTGGCCTCCTCCATGTCCTGGCGGATTCTCTCCACGTCGGCCAGTGACAGGAGCTGGGTGTGCAGCGCTTGCTCGCGGAGCAGTTCCGGCAGGCCGTGAGCGACGCGAGCGTCAATGACGGCGTGCAGTTTCGCCTTGGTCTCCGGGAGGTCGCCGTACCGGATCGCGTCCATCAGCAGGGTGGCGAGGGGCTTCTCGGCGAATACTTCACCGATGACGTCGAACACCTTGCCCTGATAGGTCTTGCGCATCTGCGCGATCTTGTCGAGCAGACGCAGGTACACGTCACCCTCGCGGGTGTCCTCCGCGACCAGATTCCACAGGTGGCACGGCTCGGTCTGGCCGATGCGGTGGATCCGGCCGAACCGCTGCTCGATACGGTTCGGGTTCCATGGCAGGTCGTAGTTGATCATCAGGTGCGCGCGCTGCAGGTTCAGGCCCTCGCCCGCCGCGTCCGTAGCGACCAGTGCCGTGACCTTCGGGTCCTGGCGGAACGCGTCCTGGACGGATAGCCGTTCCGTGCGGGAGAGCCCGCCGTGGATGGAGACGACCGCACCAGGTTTCCCGAGCAGGTTAGTGATCTCGTTGACCAGGTAGGTCAGCGTGTCGCGGTGCTCTGTGAAGATGATGATCTTGTGGCGCTGGTGAACGCCGAACATCTCGGGGGTGCCGGTGAGCAGTCGGCTGAGCTGCTGCCACTTCACGTCTGTTCCCAAGTGCCTGACCCGTCGCGCGAGCCGCACGAGGTCCTCCAGCACGTTGATCTCATGTCGGAGTTCTTCAGCGGTACGGGCCGCGGTCGCGGCATCGACGATCTCTTCCTCGAGTGTTTCTCGCTCGGAGCTGAGCAGGTCATCCGGGTCACTCGCCGCGTCCACGTCCGCATCGTCGGGCTGCCAGGCGAGCGTCTCGTTCAGCCGCGCGTCGAGCCTGTCGCGACGGCGCTCCAGCGAACGCAGAATGGCCGCCGGGCTCGACGCCAGGCGCCGTTGCAGGACGGTGAGCGCGAAGCCGACGGTGTTGCCCCGTCGGCCCTCACCTGAATTCTTCAGCTCGTCGACCCGGTTCATCTCGCTGCGGACGTACCCGGTGACCCGTTCGTAGAGCTCGGTCTCGTCCGGGCTGAGGCGATAGGGAACGGTGAGGGCAAATCGCTCGGGGAACAACGGCTTCCCATCGAAGGTGAGGAGCTCTTCCTTGATCCTGCGGAGCATGAGGTCATCCAGGCGACTGTCGTCACGCCCCTCCCGGTACTGTCCCTCGAACCTGTCGGCGTCCAGGAGCCGCAGCAGGAGCTGGAAATCCTCCTCCTTTCCGGCGTGCGGCGTGGCGGTCATCAGCAGCAGGTGTTCCGACACGTTCCCTAGGAGCTCACCGAGTTCGTAGCGCCTGGTCCGCTTCAACTCGCCACCGAAGTACCGTGCCGACATGCGGTGTGCCTCGTCAACGACGGCCAGATCGAAATGCGCGCGTTCCAGGTGCCCCTGCAGCTCGTCACTGCGTGCGAGCTGGTCCATTCGTGCGATCAGATACGAGTGCTCGCGGAACGGGTTTTCGTCGGCGAGGGTTGCCGTGATCAGGTCCTTGGTCAGAATCGCGAAGCGGAGTCCGAACTTGTCGTGGAGCTCGTCCTGCCACTGCTCGACAAGCCCCCCCGGTGCGACGATCAGGCAGCGCTCAAGGTCGCCCCGGAGCAGCAGTTCCTTGATGTAGAGGCCGGCAATGATCGTCTTGCCTGCCCCGGGGTCATCGGCGAGCAGGAAGCGCAGCGGGACCTTGGGGAGCAGGTGGCCGTAGACGGCATCGATCTGGTGCGGCAGCGGGTCCAGGTCCGAGGTGGTCACGGCCACCATCGGGTCGAACTGGCCCGCCATCTTGATCCTGACGGCCTCAGCAGCTAGACGGTACGTGGCGGCGTCACCGTCGAATCTCGCCTCGTCCTCGGCCTTGACGATCCGCAGACGTGACTCTGCCTCGCGGAGGGCGAGGACGTGATCCGGAGTACCGTCGGTTCTCGTAAAGACAACAGTGAACGCATCGCGAGCGGTCTGGACCGTCGTCAAGATTGTGACGGGGCCACTCGCCACCAACCCGTCAACTCGGAGGCCCTGCGTGAGATCCTCAAGACGGACGGGGGCGGCTCCAGGTGGCTCGGCGGCTGACGCTGACACAACCGGATCATATCCAGTCGGCTACCGAGCGGAGCCTGCCAATGATTCCACTGCCGGACGACAGACCAGCAATCAGATGTGTTGCTGGTGCGATCACGACATAGCTGGTCTCCTGGAGGGTGCGCTCCACGATGCGCGAGCCTAACGAAACTGCGCGCGGTCCCTTCGTGAGCGTTGACATGGCGCCCCGGCCCGGCGCCACGGGCCGGATGGAGGGCTATCTAGAAGGTGTTATCCGGGCGGTGGGATCGGGCAGGTTGAGACTGGAAGGCCGGGCCATTAGCGGGCCATTAACCCCGGTGAAGAGCGGTCTCTCACGGCCACTCGCGGACAGGCTGACCCACAGGTCAGGCCATGTGACAGGCCGGACAGCACAGATTCCCAAGCTGATAGTCAGATGACTTCCGTGCTCCCGGCCGACCTTCGGCCTCGGGATGGAGGGATAAGTTCCAGATCTTTGTGACTGAGGTCGGAAGCGGGTGCTTGCCGCGACCGTCGGCCTGGATAAAGCCGAGCAGACCAGGTCCCGCGGTCCGCAACGCCAGCGCGGCCTGGTCTCTCACGGCTCCATTTCCATGTCATAGGACGTTTCCGCCTGCTGACTGGCTGCCGGTTCGGCCTGGGCCTGGCGCTCTACCCGCGCGGTGCGCTGGCTGCTGGCGTCGAGCTCTGCGCGCTGCGCGTCGATCCGGTGCGCAGCCTGGTCCGCGCGGGCCTGCAGCTCATCTAGCCGGCCGGCGCGCCCGTCGTCACCGGGGACAGGTCCGGCAGCCTCGGGCTGCGGGCTGCCTGGCTTGGATGCCTCCGACTCGGGATCCGTTTGGACCCCGAGTATTCCTGGCCGGGGCTGCTCGAGCTGCGATTCGCGCCCGGGTGCAGCGGTATCCGGTTCCTCATGCCCCGCTTCCGGTTTCCGTTCCGGCGGCCACGGCTGGCCGTCATGGACAGCGGCCTGGTGCTCGCGCTCGATCGCACGGTCCATAGCGGCGGCGTCGGCCTCGAACTCCCACCACCAGTCCGCCATGTTCTGCGGTCCCGGTGCTCTCCCGGTAGGCGGCTCCTGCCCGCGGCGCTGCAGCTCGGCCCTGGCCTTCCCGGCTATCTCCCGGGTGCTGGAGGTCCGGGCGGACCATTCCTCGTAACGCGCGTTCACGGCTTCGAGGCGGCTCGTCTCCGCGGCCAGCGTGGCGGCCAGCGACCTGGCGTTCCCTGCCCGCAGCTGGTCGTGCTCTGCTTCGGCATCGGCCGACTGCTGCCATGCATCGGCCTCGGCTTGCGCGGTCACGCGAAGCTGGCTGCTCGTGTCGGGTGGTGCTGTCGCCTGGACGCGGTCGGCTTCGAGGATCTGGGCCTCCAGCTCGCCTCGGCTCATGGCCCGGATCTCGGCTTGTTCATCAGCGATCTCCAGCGCGCGGAGGGTGTCTTGGCGCAGGATTTCGAGTTCGGGCCCGGGATGGAGGCTGAAGCTGACCGACTGCTCCGGGTCGGTGATCCCCCGTGCTTCCCGGTACGCCGCGGCCCTACTGGCCCGCCACGCGTAGTCTTCCCGTAGGACCGGGGAGGCGTCCGGTCCGGGCGGGGGCCCGAGGTGCCGGGTCAGCCACGGCTCGGGGTTCGCCAGCGCGCGTTCACCGAGTTCGCGACGCCGGGCGTCGAGTCCAGCGGCCAGCTCATGCGCCAGCTCCAGAGCGTTCTGCGGCGTCCGCTGGGCCCACGTCACGCTATGCCCTTGTGCCGGGAGATGGAGGCGTTGCAGGCGGCTGTGCAGGACGCTGGCGATCGACCGGGCGCCGGTCATCGGGGCGACGGTGATCCGGTCGATGAGCTGGCCGATGTCGTGCCCGGCCAGCTGGGCATCGCGCAGCGTGTGCTGCAGCACGGGCCGGGAGAGTTCCCGCTGGTACCGCCAGGCTTCGGATTTGCTGAGCCTGGCTTTCATCTGCTGGTCGATGTCCGGGTACAGGGCCTGCCGGATGGCCGCGGACCACAGGTGGAGCAGGTGACCGGTTCCGGTGGCCCAGTCCTGGGCGTGGCGGATGTGTTCGGTGGCGGACAGGTCGCTGGAGTCGCGCTGCAGGATGCTGGCGAGGACGGATTCGGGGGTGGCCTGCTGGTACGGTTTGTGCCCGGGCGGGGCGGTCTTGCCGGTGACCACGTGCGCGGTGTTGGCCTGGCGGCCTCTGGTCATGCCGACGTACAGGGCCTGCCAGGACATAGAGGCCGTGACGAGCAGGTGGGCAGTGTCGACGGTGCGGCCCTGGGCGACGTGGACGTTGCCGCCGTAGCCGAGCTCAGCGTTCCGCGCGAGGTAGGACCGGGGGACCAGGAACGTCCCGGTCCAGGTCCCGTCCTGGCGTTGCCGCCGGACCTCCGCGTACGGACCGCGCCAGCCGGTGATCCTCAGGGTGTCCCGGTTGGTGAGCGTGCGGCCGCCCGCGTCGATCTCGGTGTTGAGGCGGGCGCGGACCAGGTCACCGACGCCGGCCTGGTTCCCGTCGGACAGGGGGGCCTGCGGTGGCCCGACCGTGCCGAGCTGGATCAGCCGGGCCTGGACGCGCCCGGACAGGTCGGCGGCTTCGGCGTTGGACCCGGCCAGCAGCAGCACGTCCTTGCCGCGGAGGTGGTCGGCGAGCCACATCGACGCGGCGCGCTCGTAGGCGGTTTCGGTGTCGTCGCCGCGGATCCGGCCGTGCCGGTCGTAGATAGCGACCGCGGCCAGGTCGCCATCCCGGAGCCGGACGCTGGCCTCCCGCTCCCACGGCGCCTCGAACCGGCGGACCTCATGCAGCTCCGCGGCGGAGACTTCCCGGGCCAGCAGGGCGAATATGCCCCCGGCCTCGACGGCGCCGAGCTGGGCGGTGTCGCCGGTGGCGATGATCCGCGCGCCAGCCTGCCGGGCCGCTTCGGTGATCATGGCCAGGTCCGTAGTGCTGAGCTGGCTGGCCTCATCCAGCACGAGCACGTCGTCGCGGTGCAGCGGGACGGGGCGGCGGAGCTCGTCGGTGCCTTCGGTCTTGCCGAGGAATTCGGCGATGTTGTAGCTCTCGGCCAGGCCCTCGTGCTCCAGCACCCGCGCGGCGTTGGTCGAGGTGGTCAGGCCGATCACCCGGCGGCCGGTCAAGGTGGTCCACAGCCGGGCGAACTCGGCCATCGTGTGGCTCTTGCCCGCCCCGGCCGGGGCGATCAGCATCGTCGTGGCGGTGGTGGCCGTGAGCATCATGACCACGGCGTCGCGCTGCTCGGCGGTCAGATCGGTCTTCGTCACGGCCGTGTGGGCTTGGTCGTGAGGGACGAGTTGCGGGACCGTCCGTTTTGCGGTGGTGAGGATCTGCTCCTCGGTGTCCAGGTGGGCCAGCGTGCAGTACCGCTCCTGGTGCGGGGGCCGGTAGATGCTGCCGCCGTCGGAGGCCCGCACGCCCAGGCTGGTCACGTCGGTGAGGTCCGGGGCGGTGACCTGGACGACGTCGGCGCCGGCCCGGCCGCAGACAGCCAGCTGGGCCACCTCGGTGACCACCGCCTCGCCGTCGCTGCCGGGTTCCAGGACGGGGAGCGCCCGGTGCACCTCGAACCGGAGCTGCGCCATCGACCAGGTCGCGTGGTGGCGTTGCACTTCGGCGACGGCGATCCGCGCGGCGGTGCGTTTGGCCGCAGCATCCAGCACGGCCGGTGCGCGCCCGGCGCGCTCTTCGGCGTACCGGGCGGCCTGCTTGTGCACCGCGGACAGGGTGCGCACTTCGCGGTGCACGGTCTGGGCTTCCCAGGCGGCGAGCCGCTGCGCCACGGTCGGTTCGACTGCACCGGTCTGCCCGGCGATGGTGCGGCGGGCCTGGGACTTGGTGCGCCGGGTGTTCTGCCCGGCCTGCTGATGCAGTAGCCACAGCGTGCGGCGGGACGGCGGCTTGCCGTGCTTGTCCTGGTATTCGCGGGCGAGCCGTTTGACTTCGCCGGTGACGGCGATGGCGCGGGAGCTGAACAGGTCGATGACGTCCTGGCTGACTCCGCCGATCTCGGCGCCGTTGCCGTCGGCGCGGGGCACCATGGCGTACCCGAGCGCGGTCAGCCTGGTTTCCAGGATCCGGTCGGCGACCGGGGCGACGGCGAGCCGCTGGTTATGCAGGGTGCGGGAGTCCAGGGTCCGCCACTTGCCGTCGGCGCCGTCCGCGCGCTGGACGCGGTTCCAGATCGCGACGTGGACGTGGAGCTGCGGGTCGCCGTCGCGGGACAGGTGGTGCAGGAACAAGCTGGCGACCAGGCCGCCACCGTCGCGCCATTCCCCGGTCCGGGCGGAATGGTGACCGGTCCGGGTATAGGCAGCATGCTGGTCGAGCCAGCCGACAGCTTCGCGCGCCGAGTCCATCAGCGCGTGCTCGATCTCGTCCGCTTGTGCGTCCAGCGCGGCGGCCTGGTCCTGGTCGCCGCGGTCGCGGGCCTGGCGGGCGGAGATCCGGTAGGAGGCGTGCAGCACCGAGATGCTCTTGACCGCGCTCACGGTCAGGTCGAAGTACGGGACCTGATGGGGGTCCTGGCCGCGTGCGGCCGCGGTGACCTCGGCCAGCTCGGTGGCGCTGGCGTACGGGTGCGCGGCTAGGTACGCCGTGACCGCCGCCTGTTCCCGCTCGTCTGCCTTCTTGGACTGGCGGCGTTTGACGAGGAGTTCCCCGTCCGGGCCGGTGTTTTCCTGGTACAGCCGCTCGATCGTCTCCGGGTCGACCTGCCCGGCTAGGCCGAGCGCGGCGGCGCCTTTCCCGGCCCACTGGCCGGGCGGTTCCCCGGCCGCGGTGTAGTAGGACATGGCTCCGGCGCAGCCGCCGCGGCCCTGGCCGGAGGTGAAGTAGGCGACGTCGTGGCCTGCGTGCAGGGTCACGTTAGTGGACATGACCTGTTACCGCCTGTGCCCGTTTCCGCGCTCATCGTTCGTGATGCCTGTGTCCGATTGGTTCTCAGCACCCACGGACGGTACGTCCGGAGAATGCACAATTTGCGGATTTGATCGGCGGCCGACGGCTGGGCAAGCAATCTGCGTGCGAAGGGAAAGGCAGTCTCGGCGGTGACGGCTCGCAGACGACCGGGCGCACCGATATGGACGAACTTCGCGCCGTACTCACCGGCTAGCCGGCCCCTTAACCGGGGCCATGCCGGGCGCGGATGGAAGACGGCTTCCAGCCCGGCTGCCGGTCGAGGGTCAGCATCCGCCGACCAGCGGCGATACGCCCGGTGGCACGTCTGCTCGCGCTTTCCTGCCCGATGCTCTCTGGCGATCCGGCGTACGATTGCGCGAGCGTTACAAAAGACCGTTTCCCGGGAGATCCGGGTATGCAAAGGCCCCCTGGACCATCCGCCAAGATCACCCAGGGGGCAAGGCCCCTGCACTAGGAACCCATCACGAAACCTAACATGCAAAACTCTCACCACCCCACGGACCTTCTGGTCCCGCCCGAGCTGCTGGAGACACTGGCCCGGGCCCTGGCCGCGGCGCTCATCCCGCCACCGCGG
>Ga0116217_10003224_pt1 | contig 14909 bp, 15 predicted proteins | sample Sb_taG_6_FD_89697 | JGI IMG/M metagenome (GOLD analysis project Ga0116217, IMG submission 89697) | Peat soil microbial communities from Weissenstadt, Germany - Sb_50d_4_PS metaG | ecosystem: Environmental > Terrestrial > Soil > Wetlands > Peat | place: Germany: Weissenstadt | collected 2010-09-21 | reverse complement strand
TGGGATTCAAGCGACTCCGTTCGGCGAGTTGGTCCTCAGAAAGCCCCGCCTCGGTGCGAAACTTCTGCAGGCGCTCGCCGAACGCACGCATCAACGAGAGACGGCTGCTTGCCGCTTGGAGACGATCTTGTTCCGAGGGCATCAGCAGTCTCCGCCCCGCCAAGAATGCCCGCCGCCCGAACATCCCGCGCAAGGGACGCACAGACGCGATCGCTTGGCGAGGACATACCGATACGGCGACGAGGGCCGACCCGTTCATGTGACCTCCGGTGGGGTCCCGTCGTCCTTGCGGGTAGGCACGGCCCTGACACCCAAAGCCAGCGCCTGGTCTTCCGGTACTTGCGTCTGTTGCGAGTGCGGAGTGAGCTCAAGGTAGACGTAGTCGTTGTGGACGACCATGTTGAATAGGCGGCGGCCCAGGCCGTAGCTGCGACGAAGTGCCGCCTCTGCATGCGCCTCTCGCTCTCGGGGCACGATGCGTGCCATGCATTCGATGTAGTCACCGAGAGGAATCCCGTCTATCGTGCAAGCCGCTACGTTGACAATCGGCCGGCGGCTTATTCGCCTTACCTTCGGCGCGTCGGCTTCGGTGCGCAGAAAGATCGTGTCCTCAACGACGGCGAACCACATTGGCGTTCCGACACGCGTGCCGTCCGCTCTTTCAGACTCCAGGAGGAGATACTTTGCGTTGCTAAAATGCACCACGGAATTGGATCGGGCTGCGTATCGCCCCGACAGGTGTGCCTCTGAATGCCTGAGCCGCTCATACAGCGGCACGAGACGACTGCCGAGCCCATGACGTGATTGCCCTCTAGCCATCTCCCCGGGTCCTCCTTGAAAGTCGTCGTGCTAGCTGTGTCTCCAGAAACGACTGCTGACACCCGTGCCTCGGTGGAGCATCCACCTTCTTGCGAATGTCGACCACCAAGCACCCAAGCCCTGGAACGTCGGAGGTCAACCCGCTCGCGCGGGCGTCCTCCGGGCGGATGAATTCGGCCGGGTGGACGGTTCGCGCCTTCATCGCAGGTCGACCTCACTCGAGGGCCGCCTGCGCACCGGCCGCCAGCCGGGCGGTTGGCGGACTATCTCGCCGGTCGCCTCCAGGCAACGAATGAGCTCGACGACATACCAGGACGGCAGCGCCATGCCTTCGGCTAGAGCCAGCGTGCTGATCCCGGGCCGCGAGGCGATGAGAGAGAGTGTCTGGCTCGTGGTGACTGTGCGGCTGGGGGCCGCCAAGCCGTCGGTGAGTTGCGCCACGGATGCGCCCAGAGTGTGCGCGAGCATCAACAGCACAGTCAGGCTCGGGGTAGCCCCCCCGCGCTCTAGGCGGGAGATCTCGTCGTGGCGTAGAAAGCAGCGCCTTGCCAGCTTGTCCTGGGATAGCCGAGCCGCGGCCCTCCGCGATCTCAGGCTCGTACCGAACGCGAACAGGATCTCATCCTTCTCAGGCTTGTCGGGACCGAGTGCGGCCAGCCGAGATTGTTTGGGAGATGCTGACGCGCTGTGCATGGCGAGCACCGACGCCTTTCAGGCTCCCGACGGCTGCATCGCGATTGCCTCAGTGAGTGACCGAAGCAGCGACCGGTGCACGTAGCAGCCCTGGTAGACCATCGCGTTTCAGCGACCGCCCGATGGCCGTGATGGTTGCTGTGCTCCTTCAGCGCGCCGGCCAGTCTGGTGGCGTGCGATGCCCGCGTCGCGAAGCTGCTGCTCGACGTCGCTCAGGCGAGCCCTGGCGTGTTCGAGCTCTATCTCGCTCGTGACGCGTACGCTTTCGATGAGCTTGATCTCGCGGCGCACGCGCGGACGGCTGAGATCAAACTCGCGGGCGAACCGCGCAACGACATTTCGGTCGCTCTCGCCCTCCCGACAAATGACGAGAGGATGATCGTAAGGATCGCTTTGAGCGCTCAGCTGTGGCCAGCAGATGCGTGCACAGCCCCGGGGCACTGCCAGGTGCGAATTGGCCGCAATAACGGTAGGGCGGTGAAACGGATGTAGCCCGGGCAGCACGTATATGCGAAGACTCGAACGGGCGACCGTCTGTAGTTGGCGTGGCGCGAACACGGGCCTGTCGGAGTCCACAGCCAGCGCAACCAGCACGATGGGATAGCGGCGGGTGCCCACCAGATCCGCCTGAAGGCGCCGCATCTGCCGCGAGGTGCGCACGACGATCATGTTGCGCCCGACAGCCTCATAACCTGCTGCCTTGCTGGCGTGGCTCTGCTTGCCGTGCCAAGCGATTGAGCGTCGGGCAGCACGTTTATATCTAGCGCTCATCGCACCATCTCTCACAAGGACAGCGGCTGCCGCATTGATCGACGCTCATTCCGAAAGCCTTTTGTAGCGACGGGTCCTTGGATCACGCTCGATCAGTCCGACGCTCAGTAGCGTGGCGACATAGCGGAAGGTGGTGCTCGCGCCCAGACCGATCTTGTGGGCGAGGTCAATGACCCCGATCTCACTCCCATCGGTCGGGAAACCGCTCAGCACGATCAGCCCTAGCAGCAGCGACCTGGACATACGCGGATCTTTAAGCAGCCGCTCGTTGTCTTGGATCGTATTGCGGGCGCCTTGGAGTCCCGACAGCAAGACCGACATGCTGCCCGCCCCCGACGCCTGGCGAACGATCCAACCGATCTGCGCGTCGGTAAGCTCGATCCGGACCGGCTCCGTGGCCGAGGCACCTCCCCCGACGGTCGAAGGAGAACCTGAAGGATGCTTACTCGCGGAGGTCATGGCGCAGCAGGGCTGTGCGGGGGTCATGAGTGGGCCGCTTGCGACTGCACATGGTCGGTGTGCCACTTGCTTTGAACCACGTGCCGTCGCCCGTGGCTATCGCGCGTCGGCCCCTCGCGAGAGACCGCCAACCAGTTGTTCTCAAGCTGCTCAACCAGCCGGTAGACACCGTCTCGATGTTCACACGCCAGGTTTCGCCCAGGCGCGTGGCCAAGCGGTTGCCGAGGTCTGCGCCGTCGCCGCGGCGCTTCAGCGGTACGCCGAGCAGCGCATCTCGCAGAGCCGTAGAGGATCGTTGCATCCACTTCGTCTGCTCCGCTCGACCAAAGGTCATATCTTTCTGGGGGTCAATGGCGCGTTTCTGCGCCGCGTGACCTCGATCTCTAGCCATCTCCCCGCGACCTCCTTGAACGTCGTCGTGCTATCTGTCTCTCCAGACAGGACTGCTGGGCACGTCGCGGTGGAGCACCTACCTTCTTGCGAATGCTGGCCACCAAGCATCCAAGGGCTGGGACGTCGCGCGTGGGGAGGTCATACCCGCTCGCGTCGGCGTCTCCCAGTCGGATGAGCTCGGCGTCGTGCTGGGACTCCAGCGCCTTGAGCACTAGCCGTGGCCAGCGCCCGAGATCGAGCTCGACATCCTCTGGCTCGGACTCGTCGGACACCCCAATGGCATCGAGCAGCGTGCGGGCAGCATCAAAACGGGCGAGCGCTCCGTAATAGGTTTCGCGGTCGATGTTTGTGTCAACCTCAATCGCGAGTATCGCCACGCTCGCGGCGAGCTCTCGCTTGACGCCGCTGCGCAAGAAGCGGACGAGCTTCCCCGTGATCGTCACGTTGCCTGCTGCCGAGGGATTCATGTGTCAGCTCCTCGCGGGCTCATCCGCGCTGCCCGATCTCCGCAGGGGTGCGTACCGAGTCGAACTCGATGTCGCCGCACGGGAGCACCCAGTAGCACAAACGCGCAGCGGCGGCCCGACCGTGACCGAGGGTGCACATCCAGCCCTTCCCACCGTCCGTGCGCACGACTTGAGCGTCATCACCGCTGCCGCTCATCTTGCCTTCACGCCAGTGGCGGGGCTTCAATCCAGGGAGTTCAGCGGCCCGTCCGCAGGCGACCATCGCGCACCCAAAGGCAATCCGGGCGGTGGGGATGGCAATGCGCGGGTCTTTGACGCTCACCAGGAAATTCGTCCCGAGGCGATAGCCACCAAGGAGATGTTCGCTTCGATCGGTAGCTTGCAGGCTCGTCAACCATTCACGGCAGATCAGCCGCTGCATGATCGCCTCCGGATCAATCCTGGCGAGGGCTTCAAGCTCATCCATGTCCAAGCCCGCCTGTTGCAGCGTGTCTAGCCGCCGCTTGAGTGTGGCGAGCTGTGCCTCCGCTACTTCGGCGCGTGCGAGCGCCATGTCAAGCTCGCAGCGGGCCTCGTGTAGTTCCCGGAGGCGGTCGGCTGCTCGCTGCTCGACGGTTTGTAGCCGCTTGTGGGTGACCGCGACGTGGCCGCGAACGCCGGGACGACTGAGGTCCAACGCGGTGATGAGTCGGTCGGCCGGCGCTCGCCTGTCGGTGGCGCTGTGCGCCGGGACGAGCGGATGCTCAGTAGGGTCGCTGTCCCGGCTCACGCCGGGCCAAAAGATCCTGGCGTCCCCGTCGTGGACCGCGAGTTGTGGGTCGAGCGCGTACTCCAGGCGCCGACACAGATCTGGGCTCCCGAGAACGTAAACAGGGACGTGGGGGTCAAGGGCCGGGCGGATCGCGCTCGGCGGAAAGGCCGGCTCGTCGGCACGCGCACCGAGCGTGAGCACTACGATCGGATAGTCGCGGTTTGCGCGACGAAGGTCAGTCGTCAAGCGACGGAGGTCTTTTCGCGTGGCGAGGGGGAGGACGGGCGCAGAATCCTGCGGTTTGTCGCAAGACTCTGCGGGTCTAAGTACGGACCGCAAGCGTATGGCGGCTTGTTCTCGCGGGGAGGGGTCGGAGATCGACTCGGGAACCTTCACGAACTCCGCAGCGAGCCGTTCGAGCGCACGCTCACCGTAATGTTTGGTGCTGTCGTAGATCAGCGGGTGCCAAGACGGTTCGCTGTCCGTGTCAACGCCTGGCCACCAAACCCTGGCGGCGCCGTTGTACACACCGAGATCCTTCGGTAGAAGATTGTTGAGGGTGCGTGACTCGCGCGGCTCGATTACGTAAATTGGGACGGTCGGCCAGATCCGTTCTCGGACCAGATCGACAGGCATCGCCGGGTCGCGCGTGCCCGCGCGGCAGGTAAGCCCCACGATCGGATACTTGCGATCGGGGCGCACAATCTCGGCATACAACGAGACGGCCTGGGGCTCGGACGCCACCTGCACCACGGGGCCGAGCCCTCGCCGAGGAGTACCGGAGGTCGGCTCCCTGAGCGGCTCACGTCGGCTCGCCTGGGGCGCCGGCCGCTCATCGGAAATGGGCGCAGCCTGACTCATCTCGCTCCGGCGGCCGACATCCATGCCAGTACCTGCTCGCTTCTGGCGGTTTGCATGTCCAGCGGTGGGGCGGACAACGGTCGAGGTCGGCGTCGCGGCTCTCGGCCGGCCTTCGCTCTGTGGGAGCGCTGCACAGGGCAGCGCCGGGCCTCTCCTTGTGTGTTGCTCGCCCGGCCGGGGGTCCGTTGCGTCATCATTCGGCATATTGCCGGTATTGGCCGTTCGATCAGGCGAAACGGGTGGGATTAATCAATAGAAACGCTGATTAATCAGTCGGTGGTCAAAAAAAGGGAGGCGGCCCGGTAGCCCGGGGCGCCTCGGCGGCAGGCCGGCTGCGCAGCAGCACTCGTGAGCCGCGGCCCGGCGTCACGATCACGCTACGCCAGCGGGCCGTCTCTATCGTCCCGTCGGCAGGGAGGATCTGCAGGTCGCCGAGCACGGCTTCGAGGACGACCTGCATCTCGAGCATGGCGAGGTGGTGTCCGGGGCAGTGCTTGCGCCCGCCGCCCCACGGCATCCAAATGTCGCCGGGCGGCTCTGCCGCGAGGAACCGCTCGGGCCGGAAGCACTCTGGCTCGTCGTAGAGCGCCGGGTCGTGCTGCATCAGATGGATGCAGCCGACGAGCTGCTCTGGAGGCTCGTAGGTCCGTCCTGAGAGCTCGAACGTGGAGCGCACAACCCGAGGGATCGCGAACAGGAAGACGGGCCGATGGCGCAAGACCTCCTGCACAGTCGCAGTGAGATACCGGCCGTCGCCCGCATCGAGGCTCTCGGTGAGGCGAGTGGCGACCTGCTGATCGTGCGCTAGGAGCTGAAACGCCCAGGCCAGCTCCGACGCGGTGGTCTCATGTCCGGCGAGGATGACCGACATCAGGTCCTCGCGGATCTGTCTGGTACTCGATCTGCTGTCTGCCTCGTTGGGAGTGTCGAGCAGCATCCCGAGTAGGCCGCTGTCGCGGGCCTCGGAGTGGGCTTCTTCTTCGATGAGGCCGTCGAGCAGTTGGTAGACGACTCGTCGCTCGGCTAGAAACGCTCGCCAGATTCCCCGCCACGGCTGCAGGTGGCGCAATGGCGCCTCCTGCAGTGCAAGGCTTCCTGTGACTGACAGCATCGCAAGCAGCCGCCTGTGCAGCTCTGTTAGCCGCCTGTTCTGCGTGCCGAATATCGTCTGAAGGATCACCCGGAGCGACATCGCACGCAGGTAAGGGTGAATCGCGAACGTCACGTCCCGCGGCCATGCCGCAACCTCCCGCTTCACAGTGGCGTTAATCATCTCGGCGTGCTCCCGGACACGGGAGTGAGCGAACGCCGGGAGGACCGCGCGCCGTCCACTTAGATGAGCGTCCTCCTCGGCGAGCATGAACGAGCCCTCGCCGACCAGCGGGGAGATGACAGCGGCCCCTGCCCCTGGATGCAACACGTCAGACGGCGCTCTGACGATCGTCCTAATGTCCTCGGGAGCCGAGACGAACACCAGCGGCGCCATCCCCACGGCGCGGATCGTGAAGCTCGCGCCGTAGCGGCACCGGCACCACGCCAGATACGCGTGTGGGTCTCGCCAAAACGCCAGGGTTTGCGCCGCCGACGGGAACGGCGCGCTCGGCGGCAGCCGGGACGCCCTCGTGGACGCGCCTGGGAGGGGATGCGCGGCGCGGTCGGACCGCTGGCCATATAGGACGCGCCAGGTGCGCAGGACCGGGATCAGCGCTCGCGGTAGCGGCCCCGCCTGACTTGCAAGGACGCTCGTCGCCTCACGACTATCGCGGCTGCGGATGCTGTCCTTCGACAGGTACATGGCGACCATGCAGCTCGCGAGCACAACATGCCGCTCAGCGTCCGGGAGTAGTGCGGCTTCTGCCAGGGCGCGGGAGATGATCTCGCGCACTCGCGAGATCGCCTCCTGGGAGCTCGGATAGTGCGCGAGGTAGCTGTGGCCTCCGCTTGCCTCGTCCTCGGCGATGTCGGCGTAGCTGGCGAGCATCGTCCCGGCGAGCGACACCCACGGCAAGTACGCCGCGTAGATCGCATTCGCGTCACGTTCGCTGTGCCCTGGGTCAGCGGCCAGCGCCAGCAGAGCGAGGACGGTCAGCCAAGCACTCGCGGCGGCAGCCTGCTCGAACCACGCGAGCTCGCCGGCGGGCGGGAAATGCTGGTGCGCCCATCGCCGTAGCGAGCCGTCCCGCGCACAGGAATCGGGCTCGTGGTTTAGCGCGAGCACCTGGGCGAGGCGAGCTGCACGGGCGGCGAGCGGCCGGACCTGCTCGTAGGAGGGGAGCAGCACGATCGTCTCGCGGCAGCGGGCAACGAGCGCACGGGCGTACCCGCCGTCCTGGCGCCACGGGTGGTAGCGGTAGTAGTCCGAAACCGGGAGGGCGGGGTCGAGCGCCTCGAACAGCGCCCGGTGAAGCTGCAAGCCGTTCTTGACGCCCGCGTTCGCGCCGCGCTCGCTGGTGCAGTCAAGGTAATCGGCGAGGATCTCGTAGGCGACGAGGAGCCGCAGTAGCTCCGGGGACCGAGCACTTGGCAGCGTCCAAAAGAGCGCCGCCCCGTCGATATTCGCGCGCTTTCGATTCAGCGCGCAAAGTGCATCGTCGCGGAGCGCTCGGTCGGGAATTGCGCTGGCAAAAGCCCGCCACGTGCTGACCTCGCGCGCTACATCGCGAAGACCCCACCGCAGCTCGCGGGAGGCGGCTCGACCGAGCGCGAGCACGATGCGCGGCGAGAGCGCCGCTGGATGGGAGGCTCCGCTATGCGGGCTTGACCATTGTGGGCCTGACGCGCACCGCGAGATAACCCGGTGCGGCAACGATCGCCAGTGCCGTTGCGCTGACGATGAAGAAGCTGAATATCGCGAGTAGCACCCCGACACTGATCGTGATAGGAAATCCGGTGACAGTCGCCAGAGCGTGGCTGATGACGAGCTGGCCGTAGAGCCCGAAGACAGCGCCGATCAGACAGCCAGAGCCCAATAGCACGGCACTCTCAAAGAACAACGAGCGCCACAGCAAGCCACGGGTGTTCCCGGTTCGCTTGAGGTAGGCGATCCGTTCACGGCGCTGCCAGATCAGGGACGTCATTACCCCAGCCATCGCAAGGATCGCCGCGATCGAGACAAGAATCGAGATCTGTGTCAGTCGCGCGAGGCCCTGGTGGCTGATCCGCTTCCACTGGTCTTCGCGTTCGGTGGCGGTCTGTACCGCCAAGCCTGACTGCGGTCCCAGCGCGGCAGCTATCTCCGCACGTGCCTCCTGCGGCGAGCGTTCCGGGGTGACCTGGATGTTCAGGGCGCTCGCCGCGCTCGATCCCCATGCCCGAGCATAGTCTTCGGAGTTGATGACCACCACGCCCGGCGGCCATCCCCCGTTGGTGGACAATCCGGCGAGCCGAAACCGGGTTGGGTGCGGTGCCGGCAGCGTGAACGCGTCGCCAATATGGATATGCAGTTCGTGAGCGACGGCTTCTGAGAGAACTGCCCATCCCCCGGCCCGGAGCCTTCTGCTCACGACGTCGACGTTTCCTCCGGTGAGCTGGCCTGCGGGAATCGGCCGAGCGGATTGCTTGGGCGGTGCGATTATCCAAAGTCGCCGTTCGCCGACGCTGAGAAAGCCACCGCGGTAGACCGTCACGCTCCGGACGGCCTCAAGGTGCTTGAGCTTGGAAAGGACCGATTCGGGGAACGGCGTCGTCGCCAGAGTGTTGTCTTCGCCCGCCGGGGACACCCACACGTCCGTCGCACGGTTCCATTCTCGGGCGGTGCTGTTGAGGCCGCTCTGGAGGTTGTGCTGGGCGCCGGCGATTGCGACGCTGCCGAACACCGCGACAGCGCCTGTTGCGGCAACTGCAAGCGAGCGCACACGGGTCATCGGGTCTGTCAGCTCGCCGACGGCGAGGCGAGTCGCGGTGCTTCGGAAGGGCCGCTGGAGCAAGTCGAAGACGACCACGATCCCGTTGAACAGGAACGGCAGGAGCGCCATCGAGGCGACGACCAGCGTGATCACACCGACGACCGCCGACTGCGGCCGGAAGATGACGATCGCGGTCGTGATCGCCAGGCAACCAACTCCCGCGACCACCCGGGCCGCGGTCCAGCCCCGCGGCGTCCGTTCGACCTCGACCTGCGCGCGAAGCGGACGGGCGAGAATATCTCTTACCGGGGCGAGCACCCCTACGAGCGCCGCGAGCATCCCGGCACTGACCGCCTCGGCACACGTAGCGAAGGTAACGATTCGCTGCGAGCCGACCGGAAACGCGAACGCCAGGTAGCCGGGCTGGGCGTGAAACAGCTCGATCGAAAGCACCTCGCCGAGCAACAGGCCGAGCACACTGGCCGCCAACCCGATCACCAGCGCGTCGAACACAAGCGCTTGCACGATCATCAGCCGGCGGGTGCCGCGACGACGCATCGTCGTTATCAGCCTGCGTCGCTCCCCGACGGTCAAGAGCATGGCGTTGAACGCGAACAGGAACCCTACGACGGCGCTGATCCCGCTGAACAGGCTCTCTCCTTGCTGGGCTGGTGCCGAGGCGACAGCGAACAGGGCCGCATCGAAGTCCGCGGGCACGAAGTTCAGATGGTTGGTCACGGCGAGGCGGCGCAGCGCGGCGGCAGCCGCCGCGTGCTGCCCCGCCTTGACCTTGATGTAGATGCGGGAGATGCGTCCTCTCGAGTCGAGGACTTCTTGTGCGTACCTGATCGGGGCCAGCGCCAGCTGGCTATCGACGAGACCACCAACTTCCTTGCCGCTGAGCGTCGCGGCAAGCAAGGTTTCTACGACGCGCGTCCCTGTCTGCAGCCGGACGTCTTCAAAAGAGCTTGCGCCCACCGATTCCGCGAGGGGCTTCGGCAGCGCGATCACCCTCTGCTTGGATAGCTGCCTGGCGGAGAATTTCCGGGCGAGCGGGCCGCCGAGCCGCGCAAATCGCGGATCGACGCCGATCAACTCGACCGACGCCTGGCCTTTGGGGCCGATCACGGTGACCGGCTGCTGGAGCAGCGGCAGTGCCGCGCGGACTCCCGGCGCAGCCTGCGCCTGAACGAGGACTGCTTCAGGGAAGCCGTCCGGGCCACGCGCGTCGAGCTGGTACTGCGTCCCGCCGACCAACTGCTCTGTGAGCTGGCGAACCGAGCCGTCGAGGCTCTGCGAGGCGACCTGGGATGCGAACAGCAACGCGACGCCGATCGCGATGCCCAGCACGGCGAGACTCTCCTGCACGAGAACGACCGGCGACTTCAATCGTGCCCTGAAGACGAACAGAATCTCCCCAACGGGCATCGTTCGCCTGGCTCTGCGGCGTGGTGGCGACCCGCAGCCCGACCTGCTCATGGGCTGGCTCTCTCCCCGGTCGCCCGCACGTAAACCTCGTCGGGTTCGTAATCGTGCAGATGGCCGTCCCGTAGTTCGTAGGCACGGTCGGCGAACGTCACCGCCTGGGGATCGTGCGTCGCGAGCAGCACCGCCGCCTCACGCTCGCGGCATAGCTGCTTGATGAGCTCGAGCACATCACGACTGCGACGGGTGTCCAAGCTGCCGGTCGGCTCGTCGGCGAGGACGAGCTTCGGTCCGGTCGAGAGGGCCTGGGCGATCATCACTCGCTGACGCTCGCCCATCGAGAGCTTTCGAACGGGCTGATCCATCCTGTCGCCAAGACCGAGCGCTACCAGCAGCGGCTCGATCAAACGTGGGGCATCCTTCGGGTGATCGCGCAGCAGCTTCATACACGCGTTCTGCCTCGCCGTTGCGGACGGCATCAGTTCTTGGGGCTGGCCGATAATGCCGACTGTCAGCCGCAGATAGTCGGCGTGCTCGACCTCCGAGAATGATCGGACGTCGCGACCGTCGACCACGACACTCCCGGAATCGGGGGTCTGGAAACCGGCGATGAGATCGATCAGCGTTGACTTGCCCGAGCCGCTTGGCCCATACATCGCAACCATCTCGCCCGGGTCGATGCGAAGCGAGACGCCGTCGACCGCATGGACCGCTTCGTCGCCGACGTCGTAGTGCTTGACGAGATCCGTTACCTCGAGCATCAGGCCGCCTCTAGCTGTCCGCCGCCCGGACCTCGCGGCGTTCGTGCAGGTCGATGATGTCGGGGTCTTTGTGCATGAGTCTGAGTTTGCCGTCGGCGAGGTGCCAGACCTGCCCGGCGCGCACGGCGGTCGCGTGGTCAGAGACAGCTATCAGCACCCCGCAGCCGATGTCTTCGGCGAAGCCTTCGATTAGTTCTAGCGCGGCCTGCTTCTTGCCGAGCCCCAGCCCGTCCAGCAGGTCGTCGATCAACAGCAGCCGTGGGCGCACGATCACCGCCTGCGCGAACTCCACGAGCACCCGCTGCCAGTTGGAGAGCTCGCTCCACATCAGCCCGGCGGCCCCAGTCAGCTCGAACTCCCTGAGCGTCTCCTTGACGCACTCGCGCCGGTCCCGGCTGGACCATTCGCGGGTCGCGTTGAGCGACATCTCCACGTAGTCGTGAACGTTCAACCTGGCCTCCGGCCCGGTGCGCCCAGCAATCCCGATCTTCTTCGCCAGCACCTCGGAAAGCTGGTGGTCGGAGATGCCCGTCACCTCCCGACCGTCAACAAACACGCTGCCCTGCTCGACGGGCAACGTGCCTGACGCGACCCGGATCAGCGTCGTCTTGCCCTGATCGCGAGAGCCGACAACCGCCGCGATCTGACCCGCCGCGACATCCAGCGAAACGTCCTGCAGCACCCCGATCCGCTCACGACCACGCTCAAACGCCTTCCAAACACCCACCAACCGCAAAACGGGCACGTGTGGCACCAGAACCGTCCTAATCGTCGGGTTCGGTACAGCCTAACCGGACGGACTGCCCGTCGTGGTCGAGTTTTGGGGTAGATTGCCGGGTTACGGGGCGACAGGCAGGGATGCCAGCCGCGGTTCGTGCATCCGCCGTGCCGGCCACCGCCATGCAGCTCCAGGCCGCGACTCCGAAGCTGGATGCTGTCAGGGAAGGGGGGCTTCGAAGCGCTGAGACCCTTCGGTGGGTCCGTAGGACCAGTACGCGTGGCCGTGCCGAGCGCGAGGTCCCACACCTCGATTGGAGACTACGGGGCGATGAAATCCGCAGACCGCTGTCCGCAGCCTTCCCCGCCGCTCTGGTGCAGCTCGGCAAGGCCCTCTCGATCGAGACGTTCGCCGAGGGCATCGAGCAACCCCAAGAGCTCTCGCTGCTCCAACACGAGCACTGCGACAGCGGACAAGGCTTCCTCTTCGCCCGACCCCTCGACACAGCCGCCACCGAAACATTCCTCCAAAACTGGGCCGGCAACACCACCCCAGCTTGGGCGCACGCGCCACAGCACACATAGAGGCAGGCCGCCCGACGCAACGGGTGTCCCACGCGCGGGTCTCGCGGTCTACGAGCTCTTGGCCATGCCGCTGGGCGTCGGTCATCGGGCGGGGCGCTGCACGACGGTTCGACCGGAACGTCGTTGAGGGGATATCCACTGGCGATCATGCAAGGAAGCGCTCGCGCCGGTCGGTGGAGTCCGTCGCCGCGTAGGCTCTCATCGTGGATTGGCGAGCGTGGCACGACGCCTACGAGGAGCCGGGCTCGGGGCTTGCTGAGCGCTTGGCCCTAGTGCAGGAGCAGCTGGGCGTCGCGTTGGACCGGATGCCCGCCGGGCCGATCAGGGCGCTGAGCTTGTGTGCAGGGCAGGGCCGTGATCTCATTGGCGCGCTCGCTGGGCACGAGCGGCGCGAAGACGTGAAGGCGCACCTGATCGAGCTCGACGAGCACAACGTTGAGATTGCTCGCCGAGCGGCGCGGCTGGCCGGCTTGGAGGAGGTCGAGGTCGTGGCCGGGGATGCGTCGAGCACTGACGCTTGTGCGGGCGCGGTGCCCGCCAATCTCGTGCTCGTCTGCGGACTGTTCGGCAACATCAGCCCCGCAGATATCCAGCGCACTATCGGTGGACTTCCCCAGCTTTGCGCCGACGACGCGATGATCATCTGGACGCGCCACTGTGGCCCACCTGACCTCACGCCAACGATCCGGCGCTGGTTCTCCGATCGGGCGTTTCAGGAGCTGACATTCGAGCGCGACACGACGGGCAGCTTCGCCGTGGGCACCCACAGACTGACCGGGCCGCCGGCGTCGCTGCGGCTTGGCGAGCGCCTGTTTACCTTCCGGGGCTTCTGGAGCGAGGACTTGGGTGGCTGAGCGCAAGCCGCCAAGCACCGGGTGCATTAGCAACTCGTGCGCCGCGACGCTGACCACGATCGTCGGTGGCGTGCTCCCACGGACTCCTGACAGAGCGCAGTTCTCGACCGTTCGGCCGTCAGTCGGCGACCGCTCGTAGAGCCGCCGCTCGGCATCATGCCGGCCGTGCAGTCGGTCCATGAAGTCGGTGTCACGCCGGCGTTGGGCGATCTTCGCGTGGATCTCATGTAGCTCATCCTCTGACACGCCCGAAATGCCCGAGGCGGCCCGCAGGTGGCTCGCCCGCGTCCACCGAGCCAATGTAGCTGACTCGCGTCGTACCCGTGTCGGCAGTGCCCGGAACGCCCCCGAGCCAATCGGTCGCGTCCTGTAACCGCGTCGGAACATCGAGCTCAAGGCGCACGACCCTAACCCAAGCGCTTCGCTGGATTGGTGCGGCGATCTCGGCGCGGAGGACCGACGCGAACTGCCGGCAGCCCTGAGCACAATGGCCGCGACATGATCGAGGCGCAGCTACGCGTCCCGTGAGCGAAACCAGCTGTCGGGGCCGGCGAACCGAAACACATAGACTTCGCGAGTACATGGGACTGGTGGAGGCGGTCGCGCTGGCATACGTCCTGCTCTTGCTGCTAGCGGGCCTGTCTGCGGCGGGGCTGTGCAGGGTCGCCAAACTCTCCTCCCGACACGCGGTCCGTCGCGAGGTTCTGCTGTGGGGATCAGCCAGTCCACCTCGCGCACAGCAGCACCTCGTGAGAGGCAGGGCGAGCGCGGCCAGCGTTTCGCCGATGCGACACTGATCGAACCTCATGACTCCTGACGTGAACTTCGACGGCCTCGCGGACGCCTTCGAGCACGAGATCTACGGGTCCTCCAAGGGCAAGATTAGGCTGCACGTCCTTTGGCAGGACATGCTGCAGAACATGCCCCGGCTGGCCGATGGCGGCGCTCGAATTCTGGATGCCGGTGGAGGTGCGGGACACATCGCCGTCCGGCTCGCTGGGCTTGGACATGAGGTCGTGCTCTGCGACCCCTCGCGCGAGATGCTCGACCGTGCTCAACAGGCTGTCGACGAGGCGCATCTGGCTGACCGGGTAGAGATCGTGCACGCTCCGATTCAGCAGCTCGGCTCGGTGCTGGACGGGTCGTTCGATGTGATCGCGTGTCACGCCGTATTGGAGTGGCTCACGGACCCTCACAACACGCTAGACGAGCTTGTCTCGCTGCTGCAGCTCGACGGGGAACTCTCGTTGATGTTCTACAACCGCAACGCCCGGCTGTTGAAGCTGATCCTGAGCGGCGCCTTCGACGACGCGATGCTCGAGTCCTCCGGCACAACACCACCACGAAGATCACAGGGACATGCGAACCCCCTCGCTGCGGAGGAAGTGATGGTATGGGTCGCGGAACTAGGTCTCGCGGCGCGCTCCAAGGCCGCTATCCGAATCTTCCACGACCACCTCCCGACCGACGCCCGGCCGCCAGGGTGGCTTGAGGGACTCCTGACGGTG
>Ga0116217_10003218_pt1 | contig 14922 bp, 18 predicted proteins | sample Sb_taG_6_FD_89697 | JGI IMG/M metagenome (GOLD analysis project Ga0116217, IMG submission 89697) | Peat soil microbial communities from Weissenstadt, Germany - Sb_50d_4_PS metaG | ecosystem: Environmental > Terrestrial > Soil > Wetlands > Peat | place: Germany: Weissenstadt | collected 2010-09-21 | reverse complement strand
TATTGGGCCGGCAAACCTGCATGCGGGGCCGCGACTTTGTTCCGCTTCCAACTCCGTGCCAGGTACCGAAAACCGGCGATCGTACTCTTGCGTCTACGTTCGGAACAGCACAGCGGCTGGCGCAGTTGTCGTCGGGCGCGGGTATTCGGGCGCTGATCCCTGGCCAGTCGCGTCCGATTGAAGGGCGGTACTCAGTACTGCAGCCGATACAACGCACCCTTCGAACTTTTGCACGCGCCGTTGCCGTGGCCACTGCCGTTGTCATTGAGAAACTCGCATTCCATTGTGGTTCCCTTTGGGCCAAATAGCGCCGCCATACCAGAACTCCCGTCGGGAACGACATGGGACTGGGAACTACCGGAGACGGATGCAGGGCCATCGATGCCGTAAACGGCACCATAAACGCGGCCGAACCCCACCGCTACGCCCCGAACGATGGAGTATTTGCCCACAGCGTCTCCTGGTCGGGCATCGTTATCTCGATTTCGCCATGCCCTGAATCGGTAGACGTGAAGCGCACCGTGAGCACACCGCCGGGAACGGCCAGATCATTGGCTGGCTGGATACAGGTGTGCATCGTGTGCGCAGCCTACAAGCGCGACGCCGAAGAAGACCACGACCAAGAAGTTCCGCATTTCGCCCGTTTCCTCAGATCCAACGGTGTGATCTGCATTAAGCCGTGCGTAGTTGACACGGATCGGGTCCGCGGCGGGTTGGGGGTCCGACTCCTTAATGCTCGACGATACCCTCGATCGGATCGCTGCGCTCGAGCCACGCGCGCCGCTCGATTGCAGCTAGGGCATCTGCGTAACCGGCATTCCATCGCATTTGCACACCCTGGGAGGTGAAGTCGATGTCCTTCATGTGATTCTCGCCGTCGATGCTGGGGGCCTGCAAGTGCAAAACGTGCATCGTTGTGCCGCAACCATAGGCGGTAAGTTCCTGCACATCGCGGCGCTCGAGTTGGTCCTGTGGCAAATGCTTGCTCAACTCGCGGATGATGTGTCGCAGACGATGAATCTGCCGTTGCCGCGCCAAGTTGCTCACGGTGCGGCTGGCATACTGGATGTCCTTTTGCCGAGCCATGACCTGCCAGATCGACGACGGCTCCGGGCCGGCGGGCTGCCAGACCTGCACCGCGAAGATCAGCGAGTCGCGGCGGGGCCGGTCGTCGAGGACCGCCTCAATCGGCGTGTTGGAGTAGATGCCGCCATCCCAATAGGGTTCGGAGTCGATGCGCACCGCCCCGAAGGCCGGGGGCAGTGCGCCGGAGGCCCGAATATGATCGATGCCAAGGGTTTCGGCTCGGCTGTCGAAGTATCGCATTGCGCCGGAGCGAACGTTGACCGCACCCACGGTCAGCCGCGGCTGGCCGGAATTCAGGACATCACCGTCGATGAGCTCGGAGAGCGTTTGATATAGCGCATCGGTGCAGTAGTAGGAGGCGCAATCTATGCCGGTTTCGGAGCGGATGCCCTGCCATCCTAGCGGCCGCGGCGTGAAGAACCCGGGCACTCCGCCGGCGACGATGGAAAAGTTGGCAAACACTTGGCCTAGTGCTTCGCTCCAGAGGCTTTCCCGGCTGCGGCCTGCCGTGACCCGTGTCCAGAAATCCTTCAGGCGATCAAGACGCCGCTCGACCGGATTGCCAGTTATCAGCGCGCCATTGATCGCGCCGATCGAGGTGCCGATTACCCAGTCGGGCTCAATGCCGCGCTCGTTCATGGCCTGGTACACGCCTGCCTGGAACGCACCGAGGGCACCGCCGCCCTGGAGCACCAGCACGACCTGGCCGAGAATGGGAGGCCGATCGTATGTCGGCGAAGGCGTGCGCTTCGTCATTGCAGCGCAGGCCTGCGCGCGGGCGCGGAACTCACGCAATATGGGCCCATGGGCTGGGGCAGGCCGGCGATGTAGCGGTCTCGCATTCGCGGTTCAACTAACGCGATGTAGAACGGCGATGCGCGCGGCGTCGACGGCGGGCTGCAGATCGGGTACGGCTTCATAATGCGGCTGCTCCCAGTCAATGCGCGGTCCATGCCCCTCGTTGGCAGGATCTCACCGCGTATCGGCGCGGCGCCGTGGCAGCACCGGAAGCTCACGAGCAAGGTGCACCACGGCAAAACGCTGTAGCAAAAAATCTTGCTCGAAAATTTCGCCGAAACTGTACGCAAGCGATGCTGGCATACGCGCCGGGCATTGTTTCTCTCTCATCGGGCAAGGCCGACCTAGCGTTCTCCGTGCAGTTGATCGCCAGACAATGCGACGCGCAGCTTCTCGAGGGGGCGACCCCGCTGACAAAGGGCAAGTCTACGGGCCTTGCTCTGCTGGCCGGTCCGGCAGATGATATATCTAACGCTAACAGTATTCCGTTAAGTGCACGAAGGTACTCACTGAGTGCCGTAAGTGCTTGAAGTTGCAGAGGAATCAGACAACCCTGAAATCGCAGCGATTGCTGAGAGTCTCTTTCTTTCAACAACCGGCAATTTCGACAATGACCTGGGTGCTATAGCAACGCCCTGCGTCATTCGTCATCTGCCCCAGATTCCCGCTGCCAGAACGCGCAGCCGTTTTTCCATGTGCCGAGAATCTTCACAGACTGGACCACGGGCTTGGGTAACATTTGAATTTTGGGGAACTTCTTTTGGAGAGACGCATGAAAGCATCTACACTTTTCCTTCTTTCCGGATTGGTTGCGCTAGGCCTTCTCTCTAGGCCCGTTTATGCAGTTTGCACACCCGGCGAAACGCGGTGCGGTGCCGATAGCGAAATTCAACGGTGCAACAGTGATCACACTTGGAACGCGTCGGAACCGGGCACGACGTGCAATCCAAATAACAATCGCAGTGATAATGCCCCTCGCTACAACGATCGCAGCGGTGGCGATAGTGGGCAGGGCGACGGCCTACAGCCCCTGTGTACGCCAGGTATCACACGCTGTGGTGCCGACAACGAAGTGGAACGCTGCACACAGGACAGTAACTGGAGCAAAGAGCCGGGCACTAGTTGCAATCGCTAGCTGACGTCGTCGTCCGCTGGCTTAGGGAAATCGGGCGATTGCGGCCGCGCCTCGGCGTTGGCCCCGAGCGCCCTTGCGGCAAGCGATGGCCGCCGCCGACTCGGTGACAGCACAGCACAGCCTACCGCGACGTGCCCCAGGTGTGGGAAGCAATCAGTCGCCCTTGGAAATGCGTGCAGGCACAGCGCCCACATGACGGGCTGGCGTCTGGATCTGATGCGGGCTGAAGTACACCGGCTGCATCGGCTCAGCGTACCGGCAACGCCGATCACCGTGATGATTCGCGTCAACGTCGTGCCGAACGAGCAGTCGGGCGCGGTATCCGGGCACCGATCGCCGTGTTGGCTGGGATCCCAATCGACCATCGTTTTAGATGATGGGCAATTGGTAGGTTGTCGTCGCGCCGCCCCAAAACGCGCATGGATGTTAGGGCCTAGGATGAGTCCGTCTCCTGCAAGACGGAACCCCTCAAGGTTCCTTGTACTGCGCGCGAATGCTTGCATTCCTTGGACCAGAGCTGCGGCGAATGCGGCAGAAGCCTTGACGAAATTAAAGCGATCGGCGGCAAGGCGCTAAATTAAAGCTCCGAACTGCAAAGCGGTCGCATTGAACCCCGGCGCCCATTGGACGGGGAGTCGACCTTGAACGGAAAGAGAAAGCGGATATGAAAATGCAAAGCGCGGTCATTACAACCCTGCGTCGTAACGGGAAATCCCAGCTCGGGGGTAGAAGAGTGCCGCAGAGGTGCGGCGTCTACGGTTGGCGGAACAACTGGCGGAAACGGCCCGAACCACACCGCCGAGCCCGTATTGGCGCGCGCCTTGACAGATGATATAGAAGCCATATGAGTAAAAAGCACTCCACCCTGCAACTTCGCCTATATCTCATCGGCGCCGGCATCTTGCTCGCAGGCTTGCTGGGCGCCGCCTTGGTCTATCTGACCGCTAGCGATGAGACGAGCAAGGCGGCCGGCTACGAGATCGAGGGCGGCAAGCTCTATCCAAGCTTGGCGGAGGATTCCAAGCGCTATCTTTACGAAGAGGAGCGCTACGGCGGGAAGATGGCTATCTTATTGAATGACTTCAACCAGTGGTTTTCCGGACTCTGGCAGGGAAGACAGCTGGCGTACACGCTGAGCTTGCTAGCCACGGGGTTCGCACTTGCCTGTTTCTTGGCGGCGCATAGCCTGTCGGATCCGTTGCCATCCGGCAGAGCCGAAGAGCCGGATCGCTAGGACGCATGGACCGCGCATCTATCGGAGGCCTACGCCAAGTCCGGTGGAAAAAAAGCGGGGCGGATCCGGGTCCGCCCCGCGCCACAATCCCTAGGGCGAAACCGCTTAGCTTGCCTTGCGTGCCTTCGCCTTGACGACATCGGTTGCAACCGCAGCGGCGGCGGCCAGATTCGACTCCGTTAGTTCGGCGGCCTGTCTCACGACGTTCGAGACGGTGTCGTACGCCGTGTTCGATGCCGAGAGAGCGCTCTTCAGGAACGAGACGGCGGCTTCCGAGCCGCCCGGTGCGTTCTTGACCGCCGTTTCGATCAGCTCGGTCACCTTGCGGTTGCCAACACTGACCTGGGTTTCGATGAGCTTGGACAGCTCCGCGCCGGCCCCGCTGGCAATGCCGTAGGCGTTGCGCGAGTAGCTCACCAGCCGTTCGGCCGCCGGCTGCACCGAGGCGCCAGCAATTGCCAGCACCTCCTGCGCGTCCTTGCTTCGAAGCAGGCTTTGGGTGGTCTCGGCAGCGCTTTGGAACAGGGTACGGGCGGCGTCGAGGTTCAGGGTAGCGAGTTTTTCGGTGGCGTTGAACAACGTGCTGCCGAATGCATTTAGCGCGCCGAGTTGGTCTCTTTGCAGCTCGGCGAGTTGGGCGGGTGCTGCTGGGTACATGGTCTGCTTCTCCGGGGTGGTAGGCGTTGCGATCTGCATGCTGAAATTGTTGCAGTGCGGGCTGCACCCTAAGCCATTGCCACTGCCGCGTCAATAACCATGAATTTCTAAGGGGGAACCCGTACGTGCCCACGCGTATTTGCGTCTGGCGCAGCCTCCTCTAAGAGGCAAGGGGAGTCCTAGTAGGGTCAGTCGCGCAATCCGCTCACCTGGGCGATGTGTGCCAGGTCGAGCAAGGTCTCCGCGCCGATCTTGTGCATGACCCGGGCCCTGTGGATCTCCACCGTCCGATGGCTGATCTTGAGCCGGCGCGCGATTTCCTTGTTACCAAGACCGCCGGCGGCCAGAACCATCACCTCCCGCTCGCGCTGGGTCAGGCATCGCACGCGCGCCAGCGCAGTCTGATTCACCTCGGCTCGCGAGTTCAGCCGATCGCTTTCGAGCAGCGCCGCCTGCACGCTGGCTAGCAGCGCGATACCGGTTACCGGTTTGATCAGGAAGTCCACCGCGCCCGCCTTCATCGCGCGCACGCTCATCGGGATGTCGCCGTGGCCCGTGAGAAAGATCATCGGCAGGGCGATACCCCGCCTCGACAGTTCGGCCTGCAAGCGCATGCCGTCCATCCCGGGCATGCGGACATCGACGACGGCGCAACTGCGCGGCGCTGACCGGCTGGCTGCCAAAAAGGCCTCCGCACTATCGAAGGTCTCGACAGCGAAGCTCTCGCCTTCGAGCAGTAGTGTCAGCGAATCCCGCACTGCGGGATCGTCGTCTACCACGAAGACGGTCGCGGTCTCGCTCATGGCGCAAAGGGCAGCGTGAAGTGGAACGTCGCGCCCGGGCCGGTGTCCGGATCGGCCCAGAGCTGTCCGCCGTGCGCCTCTATGAGCGCACGGCTGATCGCCAGGCCCAGTCCAATGCCTGCGGACTTGGTGGTGAAGAAGGGCTCGAAAATGCGGTGTGCCATTTCGGCATCCAGACCCGGGCCGCTGTCCTTTACCGTCACCTGCGCCATGCCTTTTCCGGCCGTGGTCCGCACGGTGATGGTGATGGTGGCCGTCGGCACGCTGGCTTGGTGCATCGCCTCGACGCCGTTATGCAGCAAGTTAACCATTACCTTTTGTATCTGGAGGCGATTCGCGAGGACCCGGGGCAGATCGCGCTCCAGTTCAACCACGGGGCGAAATCCACCGTAACCGCTTTCCTCGGCAATCGCGAGCGCGTCGCCCACCACGCCGTTCAGGTCTACCGGTTCCATCAGGGCCTCGCCCTTGTGCAGGAAGGCAAGCAGTTCGTGCAGGGTCTGCCCGGCGCGCTGCGCTTGCGCCGCCGCGCCTTCGAGGGCGCGCTTGAGCTTTTCCGGGTTCTTGGTTCCACCATTGAGGATGCGCAGTGCCGCCTCGCTGTAGGCGGAAATCGACACCAAGGGCTGGTTGAGCTCGTGCGCAATCGCCGCAGCCGTCTGCGCCGCCACCTGTTGATCGACGAGCAGTTCCATCTCTATGCGCCGCTCCTGCATCTCCTTTTCCAGGCGCTTCTGGGCGGATATATCCCGTACGGTACCGACGAGGCGGACGGCACGTCCGTGTTCGAAAAATGCCTGCCCGGTGGTCTTCACATAGCGCATCCTGCCGTCGGCACGACTGATAACGCGATATTCAGCGGAATATTCGCCCGTGCCGCGCGGATCGAGGGCTCGATCGATGGCCAATTGTCTGGCCGCACGGTCATCGGGATGCACGCCCGCCATGAACGTGGCGTGCGTGATCGGCTCGTCCGGTCCGACGCCCCAGATTTCCCGCATCCGCTCGTCCCAATCGAACACGCCGCTGGCGATGTCACGATCATAGATGCCAAGACCCGTGGCCGCTTTCGCCAGGCGCAGGCGATCTTCCCGGGACCGCAATTCCTCCTCGCCGTGCCGGCGCTCGGTGTTGTCGGTCAGGGTCACGCGCAGCACCGAAGGTTCGCCCTCGGGACGCAGACAGTCCAGTCGGGCATAAAAGCGGCTGGCATCAGCACGCTGCATGGCGAGCTCACAGCTTTGGCGGTCGCTCTGCTGCAACGCACCGTGGAAGAACTGCTGCCAGCGGTCTTGGTCCTCGGTGCTGACAAAGCCCGAGAAACGAACACCTAGCAGCACGCCGCGATCTTGTCGCAACAGCGTGGCGCCCGTCAGATTGATAGCGGCGATCTGCGCTTCGGCGGTCAGGGTAAGGTAGCTGACCGGCGCAAACTCGTAGAGGTCGAGATAGCGATCACGCGATTCCTCCAGAGCCGTTTGGACGCTACGCAATTCGTCGTTTTGCATCTCGAGCGCGATCTGGTGCACCCGGAGTTCATGCAGCAGTTCGCCTGCGGACTGCACCGGGACGGCGGGCGACGGAGCACGCGCGAGCGCCGCTTCGGCCTGTTCGCGCAATTGCGCGGGCAGGGGGCGGGAGAACGTATTGCTCATAGACCTCTTCCTGATGGCGCGTGCACGAGAAGCTCAGTTCCCAGCGGCTACGCGCTCCCAAAATCACTTGATTTGCGTTTGCCCAAGGGTACTCGTTTGCCCACCCGTCGAAAAACGAGATGGTCGGCGCAGCTGCGAACGGTATACTGCCCGCCTTTTGCTCAGCGCCACGGTTCATAGACGGGTGGACAAGACAGGCGCCCTACGACATCGGTATTGACATGTCAATACGTCTGTCGCTTTAAGGGCGAACCCTTACGCGCGCGCGCGTATTTTCGCGCCCCGCAGTCTCCGGTAGCTTGTCGCCGGCGGCGTCTGACTTCGCGCCGGTCAAGCCTGCCAAACGCCAAGTGTTTTGGCCGGTTCCGGCGCCGCCAATGTACCGACAACGTGCCTCAATGGGAAACCAAAAATGAATGTGACGGCAATGAAACGCAAGACCAGTGCTACAACCGCGCCGCGCGTCAGCGCAGAAAGCCCCCGAGCCGATGGCGCCGAGGATCGGCACAACAAGATCGCCATTTTGGCCTACTACAAGGCAGAAGCACGCGGCTTCACGCCGGGCCACGAAACGCAAGACTGGCTCGATGCCGAGACCCAGGTATTGGCGCAGATAAGTGGTTTGAATCGACCCGCGACCTGAGGAGAATCGGCGATGGTGTGGGACACGGACGAAATCGAACCGGCGGTAGCGGCGTGGGAGCAAAAGGCCCAGTGCGAACGCCTGCGTTGTCGTGTCTGCGCGATGAGAATCCCCTACGGTGACCGCGACGCGTACTTCCGCACAAAGATGTGCGGATACTGCGCGCACCAAGCGGAAAAGAAGGAATCGGACACGCCCTGCCGCGAGGCCGATCCGTTCATCAGCCCGGGTTTTGCCGGAGGATCCGGACCGATTGCTGCGTGATCCGCACGAGCTGGCCGCCGTCGGTAAGGCCGGGAACCGCAAAGACAATCGATTCGGTTTGCGCGTCCTGATCGGGCGCCCCCGCTGCTCGAGGGCAGCGATGTCCGGAGCCGTCAGGCGCGCTGCGCCAAACTAGGGACTCCGCCCTCGGAGCGCGTTGCGTTCCGAGACGACGCCATCCAGCGTGTCCTCCTCGACGAGGACCCGGTGGAGTATATCGGTCGCGTCAAAGCGCTCCTTGACAAGCTCCTGGCCCTCGCTCGGACCGGTGCTGAGGATCCGTGTTGCTATGATGTGTTGCACATGCAGCGCACGCTCCTCGAAGTAACGACGCTTCCATCCCCGCCAAATTCGGGCCTCGACCAACGCTACGGCGCGCTTGCTGCACGTCCCTTGCGCATTGGGGGCGGCTTTCGCCGGGGCGGTTGCCAAGGACTATGTTGCATACTGCACCTCCTTCGCACGTTCAACAACGACCCGCCCATCGAGGCGTCGCATGGCGAGCTTGGCACCTTGCGCCTTGCGCGGGGCGTCCTCGCCGGGTGGTTCGTACAGGCATTCGTTTTTGTCGCTGTAGGGATGTGCGCGCAGCAGTCCGTGGCGTAGCCAAATCTTCACCGTGTGGGGTGTAACCTGCAATGCGCTGGCGACCTCGGACAGCGTGAGCATCCCGCGCTCGCGCAGCCGCTCCAAGCGGGGTTTGAGTCGATAGTCGCGAACCAGGCGCGCCACCAGCCGACGATGAAACGATGCCCCGGCGCCCGCCGTCAAACCACGCGCGTTTAGGATATCCGCGATTTGCGCGGTCGTATGGTTGTCCAGCAGCCGATCGATTTGGTCGACGATGGCCGAGGGTGTCACATGCTGCTTCCACGAGCACAACGGTAGCGCCAGGAGCAGAGTCCGGCTGGCGCCGCCCTTGAATCGTATCTGTAAGCTGATCTGCTCACCACGATTCAAGGTTACGTCCTCCAAGAGCAATCGAACCATGCGCTTGCGATCACGGTCAGCCGTGCCCGGATCGCTCCAAAGACGCGGGAAGTCCGAGGCCAGCGAGAGGATCGCACTGCGTTGTTCGTCGGTCAACACGCGTGCGTCCTGCTCTCGGCGACGCGCGTACTCCTCGCTCGCCTCGCCAAATGCACGCAGCTTCTCATTCCATTGCGCTTCAAGGGAATCGGCCACCAACCGGTTGTCGGGATCTACACGCATGTAACGGCGCTGCGCCAGATCACACTCGTACTGCGCGCGCTCGACGTGGGCATGACGCAATCGATCGGCCTCGTCGAAGCGCGATTGCAGTTCGCGTTGGACGGCCAGCGTCACCTCAAGGGCGACCGGATTGATCGCTTCGACGAGCAACGCGCCGATCGCCTGGTCGACGCCGGTGCCTGGGACCCGCTGGCAAATCGCTTCACCATGCTCGATTCCCTCGCGCTGACAGACATACTCGGGACACAGCTGCCCATGGCGGCTGTGGTAGCGAACCGTCATGCGCTTGCCACAGCGCCCACACAGGACCAGCCCTTGGAGCAGCGCTGGGCCCTCGCGCGGCGGCCCGCGGCGCCGGTCGGCGCCCATGGCCTGCGCGCTCCCGTGCAGGCGTTGCTTGTTACGCTCGAATTCGTCCCAGCAAATGTAGCCCTCATGTGCATCGAGGATCAGTGTGATCCATTCATCTTGGGGCATGCGCTGCACACGCGTCGCGCCATCGACGCTTCTACGCGACTGACTGCGGCCATAGACGAAGGCGCCGGCATATCTTGGGTTGTGCAGAACGCTCAACACCTGGCTGTGATCGAGTTCGGCCCACAGCAGTTCGCCCTTGTGGGCGCCCCTGGCACAGCGTCGCGGAAATGCCAGATGCTCTTGGCGCGCGGCCTTGACGGTGGCGCATGCCGAGCCCGTGCGGGCGAAGGTGCTGAACAGCCACCTCAGGCTATGCTGCACCTGCCGATCGGGGTCAAGCACGAGCACACCCTCGCTGTTGTAGACCAGTCCCACGGGCGGGCGCATCTCGAGCTCGCCACGTCGGGCCTTGTTCAGGATTCCGCCCTGCAGGCGCGCCCGAAGCACGTGCAGTTCGGCTTCGCTCATGGTGCCCTTGAGCCCGAGCAGCAGTCGGTCATTGAAGTGCGCCGGGTCGTACACGCCGTCCTCGTCGCAGATGAGCGTGGCGGTGAGCGCGCAGATCTCCAGCAGCCGATGCCAGTCCATGGAATTGCGCGCCAGGCGCGAAACCTCCAAGCCGAGCACGATGCCGGCATGGCCCATGCCGACTTCGCTCACCAAACGCTGGAAGCCCTCACGATCTGACGAAGCGCCCGACTGGCCAAGGTCGGTGTCGATCACGATGACCCGCTCCTCGGTCCAGCCAAGCGCCACCGCGCGCTGGCGCAAACCGTACTGGCGCTTGGTGCTCTCGGTGTTCTCAAACACCTGGCGCAGCGTCGACTGGCGCACATAGAGGTAGGCGTTGCGCTTGAGGTGACTGGCCTGCACCTTTTGATGGAGATCGTTCATGCGATGGCCTCCTGACGGGCGACCAAAACCATGCTGGCCAAGAGCGTCGCCACTTCCCTGTGCAGTTGCACGGGGCAAGTCTCTTGGTCATCGACCGGCCGTGCCGAGACAAGCGGCGGTGCTACGCACTGGCTCCACGCGCCCATCCAAACACTCATTCCACTACGCATGAACAGCACCAATCCCTGCCCTTGACCGCCGGATCGCCCGAGGGCTTGGCATCGCAGATCTTCGTAGCGGGCGATCAATCCATCGTTGCGCGGCGTACGCGCATGCGGCGCCGGACTTAACGCGGTTTTTTTTTGCGCAACTGCCGCTCGATGCTGCGCGGGTGTACCTGCACGCCAAAGCGCTGACCCACCCACTGTGCCAATTGTTCGGCCCGCACACCCGGATCGGCCGTACGCGCCTCGGTGACGAACTGCAGCACCTCGGACGTGAGCTTGTGGCCACCGTGCGGTCCTGGTTTGTGCGCGATCAGTCCGGCCAAGCCGCTTTGCTCGAATGCCGACTGCGCTTGGTAGAACGATGGGCGCGAGAAGCCGCAGGACTTGGCCGCATCGCTGATCGAGCGCTTGTCGACGCTGACCAGCCGCAGCATCTCGTACTTGACCTGCAGCAGGTCGTACGGATCGAAGAACTCGCTGGCCTGGAACAGCGCGTGCGTGACCGCGTCCGGGCGCGGATTGAGCGTCGCGTGTTGCCGCAAAACCGCTTGCTTGGCGTTCTTGCTTCGATCGACCGGCACGAACATTCCTCAGGTTGCGACGCCGCAGATATGTAAACAAGTTTATGTTCAACATCATGATCGTGTCAAGCCAATTATTGAACTCTGCAACTCGCTCAGAGTGAGAACGAAAGAAAATGATCGGATACCACCTCGGATGATTCTGCAGGAAAGACACAATCGTCTTTACGGTCGTCACATATTCGCCCTTACACAGCGTCAGGCCGTTCATGGCGCGAGCGTCTGGATCAACTGCGCCAGGTCGAGCAGTTCCTGCAGCCGAAACGCTGCCCGTCCGGCGGCCACGACATTGAAGGGATCCTCGGCTACCAGGTTCGTCCAGTTCAACGGCAACGAGCGCAAACAGGCGGCGCTGTCATGAAACCAGGCCCTGTCCTCTCGCCAGTTTCGGCTACGCACGACCAGCGCGAATTCCTGACCAAACAAAGGATGGTGCGGGTGCGTTACCCGAAAAGCTCGAACCTCACTGTCACCTTGCGGCGCAGTTGACTGATCACGCCAACGTGTTCATCGAGCGGCTGTGGCGCACCGTCAAGTACGAGGAGGTGTACCTGAAGGCCTACGAATCGCTCTCGGATGCACGAGCGCAGCTCAAAGTCTTTCTCGATCGCTACAACGATTTTCGGCCGCATCAAGCGCTCACCAACTGCACGCCCGACGCCGTGTACTTCGCGGCGCTGGCGCAGCGCCAAAGAAAGGCTGCGTAGACTGTGCCCTGGAATCAGCGCACCGACCCGGCAGGTCAAACGCCGACCAGCCGCAAAACGCTCCTTAGAGGCCGGGGGGCGCTGCCCCCCGGCACCCCCCGAAAACCAGGTGAGATAACCAGGAAAGGAAACGTCAAAGACCACAACCGACCCGTTCAGCAACTGAATCGAGCATCGCAGTTCTCCACCTTATTCCGGAATCTCGCTGTTCAACAAACCCGGACCACCGCTATATTCCCCGGGGGTACAGCCGGATTCTTGCGCACCTGGGCAGATCGGCGAGCCAAATAAATCAAAGAGATGTGTCCGACTTGCGCCGAGTTGCCCCTTGCCGATGGAGCGCTCGACGCTAGCCGGTAGCGCGAATGCTTCAACTACCGGTGCGTCAACTCCTGGTACATTGGTCCGGCTGGAACGTGCACCAAGATCTGCCGCAAACCAATTCAAGCATCGACTTGTCAACGTTGCCGCGTTGCTAAGGGCCCTTCGAGAAATTCCCGAGGAAAAGGCAGCTGGAGCCCATCAATCGGAGGCCGAGATGACCGAAAGCAAGACCGTACTCGTCGTCGGCGCCGGTGATGCGACGGGCGGCGCGATTGCCCGACGCTTTGCGCGCGAAGGTTACATCGCATGTGTGACGCGGCGCAGCGCCGACAAGCTGGAACCGCTACTCGAACGTATCCGCGCCGACGGCGGCGTTGCGCATGGCTTCGCATCCGACGCCCGGAAGGAAGCCGAGGTGACGGCGCTGGTGGAACGGATCGAGCACGACATCGCACCGATCGAGATCGCGGTATTTAATATTGGCGCCAATGTGCGCTTCGGGATCGCCGAGACCACCGAGCGCGTCTATCGCAAGGTGTGGGAGATGGGCGCGCTGGCTGGGTTTTTGGTCGGGCGCGAGGCCGCGAAGGCGATGCTACCACGTGGCCGCGGCACGATCCTGTTCACCGGCGCGACGTCGAGTCTGCGAGGATCCGCCGGGTTCTGCGCTTTTGCCGGCGCCAAGCACGCCTTGCGTGCTCTGGCGCAAAGCATGGCGCGCGAACTGGGTCCGAAGGGGATCCATGTCGCGCATATCGTCATCGACGGCGCCATCGACACGCAATTCATCGCCGAGAATTTCCCCCAGCGCTATGCGTTGAAGGACAACGATGGCATCTTGAGCCCCGATGCGATCGCCGAGAACTACTGGCAGTTACATCGGCAGCACCGCAGTGCTTGGACGCACGAGCTCGACCTGCGGCCCTGGATGGAAGCGTGGTGAGGCCAAAATCATGACAAGACGAGTGGAGTTCTTCTTCGACTTCGGCAGCCCGACGTCGTACCTCGCTTACACGCAGCTGCCCAGGATCGCCACCGAATGCGGCGCGCAAGTGGCATGGCGGCCGATGTTGCTGGGAGGCGTGTTCAAGGCGACCGGCAATACCACCCCGACCGCAATACCGGCCAAGGGCCGCTGGATGAGCGACGATATCGCGCGCTGGGCTCGTCGCTACTCCGTCGAATTTGTGTTCAACCCGCACTTCCCGATCAACACGCTGACCTTGATGCGCGGCGCTGTGGGCATGCAGATTCGGCGTCCCGACGCGTTCGCGCACTACCTTGATGTTGTCTTCCGGGCGATGTGGATTTCGCAACGCAACCTTGGCGACGCCGCAGTGCTGGCGGAGACACTGGTGCAAGCGGGATTTGACAACGACCACTTCCTGGCCCTGGTCGGCGACGCGGAGGTCAAAGGCAGGCTGATGGCCAACACCGAAGAGGCGGTCGCGCGCGGTGTATTCGGCGCCCCCTCGTTTTTCGTCGGAACGCAGATGTTTTTCGGCCAAGACCGGCTGGATTTCGTTCGCGAAGCGCTGCTGCAATCGGCGCCCTAGGCAAGCGCCATCACACCCGTCCCTGCGGTAGAGGGCAGCCCGACGGAGGCCGTGCCGACGGCGTGCCACGCAGCTCAACGATCAACGAGTACGGGAAATTTGGAGTGCGTGAGCACCTTGACGGTCTCGCTACCCAGGACGATCGCGCTAATGCCGTGGCGGCCGTGCGAGGCCATGACGATAAGGCCACAGCCCTTCGACTCCGCGGCATCGATAATCGCTTTCCAAGGCGATGTCGTGCTGGACCGCCTTCGCGGCGAGCTCCGATCCATCGGTTGGAATCAGGATGTTGGTGTACATCGTCGCATTCGTTCCCACCGCCTTGCTGCAACCTCGTACGCAAGATCTCGTCTCGCCAGCCACTTCTACGCCTCGGATTGAACGAGGTCGTCCGGATTGCGCCACTTCCAGTTGCGGATTTCCGGCATGTCTTGACCATGCTGATTGATGTACTGCTTGTGCTCAATGAGCTTGTCCTGCACCATCTGCTTCAGGTAGGCCCCCTTGGAGCCGAACCGCGGTAGCCGGTCAACCACGTCCTGCACCAGGTGGAACCGGTCCAACTCGTTCTGTACTCTTATGTCAAATGCCGTCGTGATAGTGCCCTCTTCCTTGTAGCCGCGAACGTGCAAGTTGCGGTTAGCCCGGCGGTAGGTCAGCCGGTGGACGAGCCACGGATATCCATGAAAGCCGAAAATAATGTGCTTGTCCTTCGTGAAAAGCGAGTCGTAGTCCTTGTCGCTCAACCCATGTGGGTGCTCCGCGCTGGGCTGCAGCTTCATGAGATCG
>Ga0116217_10003212_pt1 | contig 14937 bp, 16 predicted proteins | sample Sb_taG_6_FD_89697 | JGI IMG/M metagenome (GOLD analysis project Ga0116217, IMG submission 89697) | Peat soil microbial communities from Weissenstadt, Germany - Sb_50d_4_PS metaG | ecosystem: Environmental > Terrestrial > Soil > Wetlands > Peat | place: Germany: Weissenstadt | collected 2010-09-21 | reverse complement strand
TTCCACCGTGGGCGCGATCCTCATTCTCTTCATTTGCTATAAGCTGAAGATTCATTTTCCCCAGGTCGACCCGTTCTAGGCCACCGACGACTGACCTCGTATTCCGATAGGACGGTAACGTCTCGGGCCCACGGCGCCACGGTAGTACTCATTTGGCCCGGTTGTGGGCGATTGGCGATTTTTTTGACAGCGTTTACACTCAAGTCAATGCACGCGGCACGCCGAGGTCCAGGGTCCGAGGTCTGCCTCGACGTATAATGCGCGGTTGGAGCTTGCCTTGTTCCGACCCCGAAAACAGGTGACCGGCTCGTTCGGGTGTCATGTGCCTTCCAGCCGGAGGTCGCGACCATGAGACGTGGACTCGTATCGATCGCCCTCGCTTTCCTCCTGGTCCCACCCTTCTCGCAGGCGCAGGATGAATCCTTCAGCGCCAGTGCCGGAAAATTCCAGTGCAGAGACGGCGCCGATTTTTCTACAGTCGACGACCAGTACCGCGGCGTCTCGCTCACTCCACTGGACGCCGCGCCCAAAGACCTTCCCGCCGCTGTGAAGCCCCGCACTTTCGGGCCGTTTCCGCCTGACGGTTTGTCAGTCGAGTTCTACCAGTTCCTCACCGGCGGCGGAGAGGCCTCGATGGCTACCGAGACCGATCTGCATCTTTACCTGCGCGCACTCACAGCGAAGGATAAGCGCTGGTACGAGTTCCAGCCGCACGATCCCACCGTCAGCAAGGCCGACGGCCCTTCCGCCAATGCCGATTCGACCGCAAACGGCCAGAACGCAAATCAGGAAGCGCCGGCCAACAAGGCGCCCTCCTCCGACCCGGCTGACATCTTCACCCCCGATCCCGCCATCCCGCTGTTTCAAATCAGCTACGGCTCGCGCTGGATGGGCGCCAACGCTGGCGGCACTTATGGCCACATCTTCATTTTTGATCTCCGCTCAAACCCGCCGGCGGTCGCCAAACAGCTCGAATGCACACACGGCGAGGGCGGCGGCGTCTGCACTGCGCCCGACTCCGGCTATGGCCTGCGCGGCTCGGTTTCCTGCGAATGGAGCAAGACCGATTACCTCTGCAACGAGCGCGATACCCTCAGCACGGGATGGGGCAATCGCTTCAGCGACGCCTCCTACTTTCTGCTCTCCGGCAAAGATGCTTACGCACCGCCTCCCGAAGCCGTCAACGCGATCGAATGGATTCCCGATCGCATGGACCGCTGGAAACCCGATGGACAGCGGTTTCTTGTTCCCTGGCTGGGAGACACCGACGAGATTTTCTCGCTCAAGCAGAGCAACCATGAGCTCTACCTGATGGCCGCCCGCGGCTCAAGCCCCGCCCTGCACATGGCCTTCGCCAGCGGCAATTCGTTCGACGAGCGTTTTTTCCTCGCCGAGCATCCCTTCACCGACCGGCCCTCCGTCGCGGTCGAACTGCAGCCGTCCACCGCTTCCACTCTTGTGCCGATCACCTACCCGGAGGCTGATCGGTTGCGTGAGAAAGCCGCGAAGGCCGAGCCTCCGCCCATTACCTCACGCGCGGGCGGGGCGCCCATCAGCTACAAGGTCAAAAAGATTTACGGCGACGACAGCTTCTTCGTCCTTCAGGTCACGGTCAAGGAGGGCGACGTTCACGCCATCTACTGGGTCGGCATCGACCAGAGATCCGGCCCCATCGTTGCCGACCTCTATCGCCTTTCGACCGACGCCTTGCCTTACTACCACTGCAACAGGTTCGTGCAGGAGGAGAACGCCGCCGCTTATCATCTCGCGCCCGGCGCGCCTTTCCACGCCAACGTCGAAGTCGAGCCACTCCACATCACCGACGGCAACGGCGCCCTTGACACGACCGAAGAAGTTCCCCACCAGCCTCCCGGCAAGGTCTGCACCAAACCTGTGTCGTGGGATCGCGCCAAGGGATTCGTCTTCGCCGAGAACCCCGTCTGCAAACCGGCCGCCCCAGCCCGCTCCATCGCCATCTCCGACAACGGCCAGATCACCACCAAGCCCATGCTGACGGACACAAATCAGTGAAACCGGACGGTCGCCGAGGCAATCGACATCGCGCAAAACGCGGATAACCTTTTAATCGCTCTTCGTTTCAACACGCCTTCCCGGTTCCTGCGCCTGTGCTCGTATGTTTCTTTCGGCATAGCAGGAGTCCTCTAGTGGAACACCCCTTCAGGTTGCACGTGCGAGTGAATGGAGTTCTCGGCTCCAAACCCCCTGGGCGGCGGGGTCAATGAGTACTATCGCGATATTTCAACAACTACGTGCGTGGAGAGATATCTTCACGTTGAATGACGAAATGCGGCCCCGTCCCCTCTCACGCAAGAACTGCCGTTAACTCTCTGCAATGTACTCGACCGCGCCCGTATCCCCGTCAACGATCATGTCGTATGGGAACCAGTAGATTTCCTCGTTCCCGTCATCGTCAACGTAGGCATAACCTATGTACACCGTACCCATATCTTCCATCTGGGCTGCTACGAAGGAGGCGTACACGATGTGTCCACGCGCGGCTTGTGCCATTTTTTTGTGCGTCTTGTACTTCTTGACGGGAATGTTTCCCTTTTCCGAATGCTTGACGTGCAGGGCAGCGATCTTCCCGTTTTTTACCTCCACCGAGGCGGTGTATTTCCCTTTGTGGTCGATGTCATGGTGACCGTCGTGTTTGAGGTTGTCGCCGACCAGTTGCTTCCCGTCATGATGGTTATGATGCTTCGCAACGGGGGCTGCCACTGCGGCAGCGCCAAGGGCGAACAGCCCGAAAATGACAACCATAGCAGTGAAAAGACGCTGTATACGATTCATGTTCATGCTTAATCTCCAGTTTTTGCCAGAATTTCCATTTTCAACTTCCAGGCAATGCTGGAACTGGCAGCCATGGTTTGACTGTTCAAGAGTGCTCACTTTCGCAAATAAGTATGGGTACGTTCTTTGCTTGCTGCGGCCAATAATTTTCGCTCTTGGGAACAAGCAACAAAATTCTCCCACCACCATTGTCTTAGCGCACGCCACCTCGACCGAGAATACCGTCGAAGGCGGGTCAGGCAGCCTCTCAACTGCTGCAAAGAGGCGATTCCATTACATTGAGACACCAGCCAAGAGAGTCAAAGAATTGATCGCTCTTATCGAACAAACGCCATTTCATGAAGTCCAGGGCATTCACGCGAGTTGTTTTCAGGCGCTTACGGAACTCAGGTGTGCACCGTATGGAGCCGATCAATTTTTTCGATTTCCCTTTCCTAGTTCAATGCGGTATCAGTACGGTAGTTTTCATTTAGAGGCTCGGATACCAGAGCGAGGAATATCCGGGGAAATCATGATGACCAAACATCACCCATCGAGATGGCGCAAACCGCAGGATCGGATAACGCGAAGGTACGACCTCAACCAGATGTTGGACATCCTCTTGGCCTTTGATCAGAGCGTAGTGGAGTGTTCGATGCGTCTCTACAACGTCCCACGACGCGACAGAGTCACCATGCGAGAACAGAACCGTCGTTTGCATCATGCTCTCAGAGAATGCCTACCCCGACTCCTGGAACCTAAGCCGACGTTTCTTCCCAAAGCTGTACGCGCGTAGTTGGCGTAATCAGCGTTCACACTCAAACCCCTTCCGACGGGGTCAATGAGTGTAATGGGGATGTTACAACAATTAACCACGCACTCAGCCAATGTGGCGTAGGCCTTCCACAACGTTCATGCGGGATGCGCGGTAGGAAGGAATGATCGCGCTCACTACGCCCACCGCTACCGCCAACACCAGCGACGCAGCCAAAGTGATCGGCTTGATTTTCAGGAAGATCGCAAGTGGGGCAGCGGAATGCACGATCATATGCACCAGTCCGTAAGCTGCGATGCCAGCGAGCAACCAACCCACCAGGCACAGCGTAACCGCTTCTCCAATAAATAGCGCCACGATTGTCTTCGGGACGAAGCCCACGGTCCGCAGTAACCAAACTCCATCCCGATCCGCACGGCCCAGCCATTGCGCCAGTGCTTGAACTTTACAACTTTGCCAAATCGAAAGGAATCGCTCTCTTTTTCATTACCGGTCGGCCTGAGAAGCAGCGACAGCTTACCATCGATAATCTGCGGGAAGTTGGTTATGAAGGATGGACAGATCTGATCATGCAGCCTGATACAGTCCCCGGTGAGAACCGGATGCCAGCCCGCACCTTTAAACCCAGAAATCGACAGGCCATCGAAAAACGTGGTTACCGAATTGTCTTAAGCATCGGCGATCAGGCCAGCGATCTCGCTGGCTGTTGCGCCGAGCGCGTTTTCAAACTCCCCAATCCCTTCTTCCTAGTGGACTAAGAACCATTCCGATACATTGCTGCAGCATCCGTAAGTGTCAGAGCAAACACCTGGTTGACAGATTGAATCCGCAGCCGTCGGTTCGTTCAGGGCGGATTACTGCGGTTAGCCCGTTATCCCGGGAGTGGCTGCAGTCGGATCTCACAATCCGACTTGTAGCAAGTCTTGGCCCGATGAGTAACTCGCGATTTGGCAACAACTGCGATTCCTCGCATCCGGAACTTGCGGGATGTCGACGTCCAGCTAAAGGCCGCGGATTCCCCGTCAATCAGAACAGTACCTCGGCGTACCATGAAGACGGGATTTCACTACACCGAGTCTCTTAGCAATTTAGAGTGATTGTACTTTTCTCACAACCTGCAATCCAGACGAATATTTGCTACCATGACGAGGCGGTGAGGTGGCTATGCCTGAATATGTAATCGAGCGGGAGATTCCGGGTGCGGGGACTCTCTCGGATGCGGAGCTCCAGGAGATTGCCAGAAAATCAGTCGGCGTCCTCAATGAGATGGGTCCGAAGATCAAATGGCTGCACAGTTATGTGACTGGCGATAAGGTCTATTGTATTTACTTTGCCCCGGACGAGGAGACGATTCGCGAGCATGGGCGACGTGGTGGGTTCCCGGTGAATCGGGTGTCCGCAGTTCGTCGAATGATTGATCCCAGCACGGCCGGTTAACGGGGGCTTTGGTCATGACTTGGCAGTGCCCTTCGTGCCAAATACCTCTTGGACCGCTTCCTCCACCGACATCTCCCATCCTGACGACCATGCCTCCAAGTCGGCGGCATCGGTAAGCATGTTGCGCGCGGGTTCCAGCTTTCTTTCCAGCCTGGATTGCTCTGCGGGAATGAGAGGAGTGCCTATGCGCTGACGCAATGCGGCGGCCGCTCCTGCCAGGCGAAGCGCCTGCTGCGGCCTGGATTGTGCGGCTGCGCCTACAGCGAAACACTCTAGCACCCTGGCGATGCCGCGTTTATGTCCCAGGTCCCGAAAGATCTTCATACTTTCGCCATAGAGCGTTTCTGCATGCTGATGGTGACCGTCGGCTGCACTAAGCCTGGCCAGGTCGGATAAAGCGCTCGCTATACCCCAGCGGTCGCCCAACTGCCGAAAGGCTGAGAGACTCTGCTCGTAATAGGAGCGAGAAGCGATCGGATCAACTGATTCCCGTACGAGGTCGCCCAAGTAGTTCAGGGTCCACGCGATTCCGGTGCTGTCGCCGACGGCGTGGAAGATGGCCAGGCACTCGTCATACAGCGCGTGGGCGCGCGCGTAGTTGCCTTGCAACCGGACGACATTCGCTAGATTGCTGAGTGCGCGAGCTGTATCAATGGAACTGCCCAGCTCTCTCCAAGTTGCGACGCACTGCTCGAATAGTGAGCATGCAGTATCGAGGTCTCCACGATCGCGGGTCGTCACCCCTAATGCATTGAGCGCCACAGCGACTCCCCGGTGGTCGTGCAGGTCGCGGCAGGCTTTCAGACTCTCCTCGTGTAGTTTCTGTGCGGAGTCGAAATCGCCCTGTGTACTTGCGAAAACCGCTGTATAAAACAATATGCGAGCGCGCATTTTAGGCTGGACCGCGCCCGGTACGTGGAGCAACCTCTCCAATAACTCCCGACCCTCGGCAAAGTGTTCCCGCGTCTCCCAGAAATGAAACAGAGCGGCTCCGAGGCGCATACCCCAGTCTGCGTCGGCCGTTCGGATCAGAAATTCCAACGCGTCGCGAAAGTTTTGGCGCTCGAGGTCGAAACGATCGAGCCACTCGGGATGAGTGCTGAGTTCTCCGCCGCATTCCTCCCCGAGCACGATGTAATAGGCGGCATGGGCGCGGCGAGTGGCAAACTCCTCGCCGCTTTCTACGAGGCGCTCCAGGGCGTACTCCCGGATCATGGACAGCATGAGGAAGCGGTCGGCGGCGGCCCCTCCCAGCTGCTGGATCAGGCTCTTATCCACCATCGAGGCCATGCCATCGAGCACATCAATGCCAAGGTCGCCCTTCGTATCGCATACTGCTTCGACAGCTTCCAACGTGCAACCGCCGGTAAATACTGAAAGGCGCCGAAACAGGTTCTGATCTGCGGCGTTCAGGAGGCTGTAACTCCAGTTCAAGGTCCCGCGAAGCGTTTGCTGTCGTGCAGGCAGGTCACACGCGCCTCCAGTGAGCAGGTTCAACGAGGATTCCAAGCGGGTGAGCATCGCTGTGGGCGAAAGCAGTTTGACGCGCGACGCGGCTAACTCAATCGCCAGAGGCAGTCCGTCGAGCCGGCTACAGATGGTAGCGACGGCGGTGGCGTTCTCCTTAGTCAGCGTGAAATCGTGCTTCACAGCTTTCGCGCGTTCTAGAAAGAGCGCGACCGCCGCGAAGCGGGAAAGCGCCTCCGGTGCGTGCGGAACAGACCGCAGGTCCGGCGCCGCCAGAGCCGGAACCGGCAGCTCGTGCTCGCCGTAAATATGAAGCAATGCTTGGCTGGTAACCAGCACTTTCAAGTTGGGGTTTAACGTAAGCAACTCGGCAACGTCTGAACCGGCAGAGAGCAGGTGCTCGAAGTTGTCGAGCAACAGAAGCAGTGGCTGGGTTAGTCCACGCACATACTCTTTCAAACTCTCTTGTGACGATTGACCGGGCATTTCCCGCAGTCCAATTGCTTGAGCTATTGCTCTAGTCATCGACTCACTGCTGCTGACAGCCGAAAGGGAAACGAAACATACACCACCCGTAAAGCCATCACCCATCTCGGTGACTACCTGTACCGCGAGCCGCGTCTTACCAATGCCACCGGGACCCGTCAATGTGACTAGCCGCACATCGCCGCGACTCAGAAGTTGTCGAAGACTAGCCACTTCCCGCTCCCGCCCGATGAAGGCCGTGCGTTGTACGGGCATGTTGCTCGGAGAGCGCACGGTATATCGTGTTTCGGGATCAATGCGCAGATCACGAACTGTGGCGAGATCGCGAGCCAAATCCCGGGTGGAGGAGTAACGCTGATTCGCATCCTTGGCCAAGCACTTTTGAAGTATCCAAAAGAAAGGTGCCGGCGCCAGCACCTTCATGGACAGTTGCGGTTGGTCACGGACAATGGCAGCCATTATCTCCGCCCTGCCTCGGCCCTGAAATGCCGGGTGCCCATTGACCATCTCGTAGAGCACCGCGCCAAAAGAAAACTGGTCGGAGCGAAAATCGACGTCGTCACCATTGGCCTGTTCCGGCGACATATAACCGACGGTTCCCATCACCGTACCGGGATCGGTGAGTAAGTTGGCCTGAGTCGGGCGCTCCGGATCGAGAGAATGATCGCGCAGCTTCGCCAGGCCGAAATCGAGAATCTTGGCATTGCCATCTTGGGCGACCATAAGGTTTTCGGGTTTGAGGTCGCGATGGACGAGCCCGGTTTCATGCGCCTTGGCCAGCGCATCGGCAATCTCCGTTGCGATCGCGATGGCCTTGCGATACGGCAGCGGTCCGGACGAAAGCAGGGCACGCAGCGTCTCGCCACAAATCATCTCCATTGCGATATAGTGCGTGCCGTGTAGGTGCCCAAGCTCGTAAATGGTGACGATATTGGGATGATTCAGCGCCGAGGCCGCCTTGGCTTCGCGCTGGAAGCGGCTGAGAGCCTGAGGGTCGTGCGCTACGTCGTCGGGCAAGAATTTAAGAGCAACAAAGCGACCGAGATCGATGTCCTCTGCTTTGTAAACAACCCCCATTCCTCCGCCGCCAAGCTTTTCAATCACGCGGTAATGTGAAACTGTAGCGCCGGTGAGGTTCTTCCAAGTCTCTTTGTGGGCCTGGCTAGCAAGGATTTTGCCTGCCACCTCCATTGCAGGAGTTTCAATAAAATGTTGAGCCTTCTTCTCGTGAGCCAGCAGCGACTCCACTTCGTGGCGCAACCCCTCGTCACTTCCACATGCGGATTGAAGGAACTCGGTGCGTCGGTCTTCATCAAGTTCCAAAGCCTGCTGACAAAGTTCTTCGACGCGACGCCAAACCTCACGCCTCATGGCTCGCCCTTCCACGGCTCAACTCGCGCAAAAGCCAGATTTTGGCCAATTTCCAGTCCCGCATAACGGTATCACTGGAAACACGCAGGACTTCAGCCGTTTCTTCGACGTTCAATCCGCCGAAGAATTTCAGTTCGACAACCTTGCTTTTCCTTTCATCCACCGCAGCCAGTGCTTTCAGAGCATCGTCCAGGGCCACCAGGTTCACGTCAGGTTCATCGCATACTGACGGAGCTTCTTCTAGAGAAATGTGAGGAGTCGCTCCGCCCCGTTTCAAATAATCCCGCGAGCGTGCAAAGTCGATGAGAATGCGGCGCATCAATTGCGCCGACATTGCAAAGAAGTGGGCCCGATCCTGCCAATTCACTCGGCCGCAGTCCACCAGCCGTAAATAAACTTCGTTGACCAATGCTGTCGTCTGCAGTGTGTGGCCAGAGCGTTCCCCCGCCATGTACCGGCGCGCAATCTGGTGCAATTGCCTGTAGACCAATGGCGTAAGCTTTTCCAGAGCCTGTTCGTCTCCGCTGCTCCATGCTTTCAGTAGGCTAGTGACTTCGTGACTAGAAGGCAAATCCATCTATCTCCCACAGTGTCAATACATTACAACGAAAACACGTAAAAACCTAGTCTCGTTGTGCATTGACGGTTTTTGGCGTCCGGGTTCTTTTAGTTCCTCCCTGCGGTTTCTTTCAGTCAATTCCCGCCTTACTAGATAGAGGCATGCGGCTCGGCTTTAGCAAGAAGCTCAGAAGGCGCCTCCACAATACCTTGCAACAGGAGAAAACAAAATGATGACGAAAAAGCACGCCGCTACACTGCTAATCCTGATGTTGGTCGGGTTGACGGGGTTGGTGAACGCGCAGATGTCCACCGCACTCAAAGCAGAGGTTCCCTTCGAGTTCGTCGCGAACGGCAAGACGATGCCATCGGGCGAATGCAAAGTCGACGTTGTTGTCAGCAATGGACAAACGCTGCTGTCGATCAGCAGCGGGAAGCAGCACATCTTCGCCTTTCCCATTCCGGATGAGTCGCCGAAGGCGAGCAAACAGACAGCTCTTGTTTTTCACCGGTACGGCGACCGGTACTTCCTGGCCGGTCTCAAGCACGAAGGAGGAATTGGCTACGAGTTGCCGGCGAGCAGGCCAGAACATGAACTGCTCGCCCGGAATGTCCCTTGGCAAGTATTCACGCTTCTCGCATCCGCCAAGTAGACGAGCAGCTCGCTCGTAGTTGTCCGGGAAATATGCGTCGCAACGCGGCGCTTTCTTGGGAGTTTTCTCACAACAAACATAAGGAGAGTCAACACATGAAAAACACGTTTCTCACGTCACGTTTGTCGTTGCTGTCGATTGCGTTCCTGGCGCTTTCCTCGTTTGGCTTGGCTCAGCAGAAGGCGCAGCCAGCCGGCGCGGGCGCAGGAGGTCAAAGCGCGCTCGTTCAGACGGTTCGCGACGCCACGAAACAATACCTCGACATCAACAACGCGATTGCAGATGGTTATGGGCAATTTCTCGGCTGTGTCAGTGGCTCCGACCATGGCGCCATGGGTATCCACTACGTCAATTTCAACTTGCTTAACGGAACCATTGACGCCAAACATCCTCAGGCGCTCATTTACGAACCTGTGAAAGGTCAAATGAAGCTGGTGGGAGTCGAGTTCATTGTGGACCAGGCCACTTGGCTTAAGAACAACAACAACTCACCGCCGGTGCTTGAGGGCCAAACGTTCTTGTTAATCGATGCTCCCAACCGCTACGGTGTCCCGGCTCCGTTCTTCGAGCTTCATGTGTGGGCGTGGAGGGACAACCCGCAGGGCAACTTCGTGGACTGGAACGACCACGTGAGTTGCTCACATGAATAGAGCTACCGGAGACGCCGGCTCACGCCGCGCGTCTCCCTTTTTCTGTCGTCAGAAACGCTGACAAGGAAGGAAAACACATACCCAAGTATGTTATTGAGCGCCAGCTTGCCGGCATCGGAAATATAACGCCTGATCCGGTGCTCGCTATCTCGCAGAAGTCGTGCAGCGTTCTGGATGGCCTCGGGCCGAAGATCCATGGCTGCACAGCTACGTGACGACGGACACGATTTACTGTGTCTACATCGCTCCCAACGAAGAGATGATTCGTGTCCATGCCATGCAGGGAGGCTTCCCGGCAAACCGTATCTCGGAAGTCAAGTTGGTGATTGATCCGACTTCGGCAGAAGTCTGATTTTAAGCTTGTCCCAAAACGTCGTAGGGCGGAACGGCACGTCTCGGTCAGCCATCTGGATGAATGCAGATATAATGACGTGATTTAGGAGAATGCTATGGATATCCGATCATTACAGCGGCCTTTGAAAGACGCATATCGGCAGGCCCCGGCCAGTTCCCGGATCACGTTGGTCGCGAATGGACGACAAAACGAGGCGCCAATTTCTTGCTCCGTCGACCTCGGGCGAGCTATCTATAACGCTCAGGCGCCTGTACCGGCTCCTCCAACGCCTTTGTGCGCCTGAGCGTTATAGATAGCTCGGGGCATTGGCCGCTTGTGCACAGATCACTTGCCAGATGGTTGCCGCCGCCATCGGGGTACCTACCGACGACATCGAGGTAATCGTTGAAGGAGATCTGGACTTGCAAGGGACATTGGGAATGTCCAAAACGGTGCCGGTCGGATTTGAAAGTATAAGGGTCAATTTCAATGTCCGTGCGCCGCAAGCAACGCAGGAACAGTTGATGGCTCTTCAGCAAAAGACCGAGCAGTATTGCGTTGTAATGCAAACGTTGCTGCATCCTCCCCAAGTCAAGAACGTGTGGGTAGGTACGCAGTCGGTCAGGGTTTAGTGCCGTCGCCTGTGCGACTCCTCGGAATCAGTACCTATAGCGCCCGTCTGATGACAAGCTACGCCAGCTAGTGGATCGTCAGCAAAGAGGGAACTAGCCGGTTTTTGTCTCAAGATCAACCGATCAACCTTCACGCTGCACTCCCGTCGCTTGGTTCATGAATGCCGGGCAACCCACGCAGCGGGAGTAAAGCCTGGAACGAGTTGGATCGGGCGATCGGCGAGTCCGGGGAGAACCGCGGCCAAGTAGTTGCGCACCGGAAGGTTCAGCCTGCGGCAGCTTTCCACGACCGAGAGAATCGCTGCAACTTTCGGTCCTGCCAGTGGACTGCCGATGTGTATCCCGTTCTTGCGACCCAGAGCCACCGGACGCATGGAATTTTCCGCCAGGTTGGTACTTAGCTCTAATTCGGGATACTCCAAGAAGCGGGTGAGCCTTTTCCAAAGCGTGAGGGCGTACTGGCAAGCCTTGCTTAGTGCGCTCGAGGGTAATGCAACGGACTGTGCTGCCTCGATCTTGCTACGAATATCATCGAGAAGAGCTCTCGCTGTCTCCTGACGCCGGATATGGCGCTCCGCAGTAGTCAGCGCTTTGCGGCGAGCTTCCGCATCAACAGCAAACAGTTCGTCCATCTGGGCCACAATCGGAATTGCAACCGGGTCTCGTGGATTTAGCTGCACCGTCTCGAAAAACTGTCTTCTGGCATGCGCCCAGCAAGCGGCGTGCACCATTCCTGGCCCGCCGATTTGGTCATACCCTGCATAGCCGTCAGTTTGGAGAATGCCTTTGAACTGTCCCAGGAACCGCCTCGGTCCATCACGTCCGCGACCCAAACGGAAGTCGAACACCACGCTGCCTCTGGGGCGACTGTATTGCCAGAGATACGCTTGGTGATTCTGTCCCCGACCCTCGCGTGTCTGTACATCGACTGGAGTTTCATCCGCCTGAATGTAACTCCCGCTGATCAACTCCCGCCTCATTGCCTCGGCCATAGGAATCAGCAATTCGCCTACTTTCAGAACCCAGCCGTCCAGCGTCGCTCGGCTGATTTCCAAACCGAGGTCCCTTTCCAGAATCATGCTTTGACGATGCAGGGGCGTGTGATTGCAGTATTTGCTGACGACTGTGTCGATGACGATCCGGTCACTCGCCAGGCACCTCTCAATGATCCGTGGCGGCAGGGGCGCTGAGACGACGCCGAGATCCTCACACGACCGGCAAGCCCGTTTCTCTCGCTTCGTGACCAGCACGAAGTACTTCGCCGGCTCCACATCCAACTGGGAACTCTCCTCGTAGCCGATCACCACGGTTTCTTTGCCGCAGCGTTTGCAAACGCGCTGATCCGGCGGGCAAGGCAGAATCCGCTCTACGCGAGGAAGATTCGCCGGCAACTCCTGGCGACCCGGATGCTTGACGGATTTCTTGGTCGAGCGATGCACGAGCGCGTGCTCGCTCTCCACCTGCTCGATCATTTCACTGACGACGGGCTCAAGCTCGAACAACTCCAATTGCGCCTGGGAAAGCTTTTCGCCGACCGCTCCATACTTTTCAATCCGCATCGCAGTCGCTCTTCCAGCACCCGAATCCTCAGCTCCGCGTACTGTAGCTTGCTCTTAAGTTGTGCGATGAGTTCCAGATCGGCTGGTGCTGAAGGGATGGAAGGCGCACGCACAATGGGTAGATGATTTACCAGAGTCGACCGAAACGTTCAAGCAACCAAGCAATCATGCGGCAGCATGTCCTTCGGGTGGAGCCTTCCGGTACCACCGCTTGTGCTTGGTTTTGGACAGATCAATCCCACCTAACAATAGGGACAACTCTTCGTGACTCAGTACGACCTTGCCCTGGGCATCGCCGGACTGCGGCCAGGTGAAACGCCCTTTCTCCAACCTCTTGGCACAGACCCAAAGTCCGCTACCATCCCAGACGAGGACCTTCAACCGATTGCGCTGGGCGTTGCAGAACAAGAACAGATGCCCGCTAAGAGGCTCACAAGACAATCGATCCCGGACCAGACCGTACAACCCTTCGAACCTCTTGCGCATGTCGGTGACCCCGGCGGCCAAATAGATCCGTGTGGCTGGACCCAGTCCGAACACGGCCTACACCCGCTCCAGCACACTCACCAGGCGCTCGAACGTACTAGTATCAAAATCAGGACGTACCTCGATCCGGCGCGCGCCCGGCAGCACTACTGCCAGCCCACAAGTCGCGTCGTGCTGCGTCGGCGATTTCTTGGCGGCCAACTCCACCTTCACCAACCGGCCGGCCGAAGAAACTGGCCTACGCCTGCTCTTCCAACGCCGTTTCTTCAGATGGCGATCCAGCGTGCTGAAACTCAAACCCCGACTCTGGCAAAACTCGCTGCGGCGCATGCCGCTGCTCACAAACTCAGCCACCAACCGCTGAACTTCCGCTCGTGTACGTCGCTTGCGTGCTGAAACCCTCCGGTCTTCGCTCACCCGCAAACTTCAACACAGTCACGACTCCGCGAACAGGTGTGTTGGTCAGACGCTTACGCAGCATCAACACTTTTGGCCGATGAGGTGGAAGATGAGAAGAGAAACTGCGGTGATAATAACGTGATAGTTCTACGTTCAAAACGGGTCATCAGGGATCAGAACGGGTCAGAACGGCATTCTGGCAAACCCTTGAAGAATCATGTAGAGTAGAGAATTTTCATAACGGATCAGAACACACTGTGTGATCTTCAAAACCGGCGGGCGGAGGAATCAATTGCGTGGGTGGTGCTCGCGGCATGCCACTGTAATGAAATTGTAATGATGGATGGATCAGAACGGGTCAGATCGAATACACAACGGACAAGACGCCAGCCTTGCAAGCGATTAAAGAATCGAATAAAGTAGAAAACCTTCAAGACGGCGCAAGTCCACCGTGTGTTCTCATAATCCGCCGGGCTTCGGCCCCTATTTCACCTGATTATGAGCCGGTCCTGACCAATTGAGGCCCGGGTCGGCTGAACGTGTGATTCACCTTCTCCAAGACTCCCTTCCCGCGTGCGTATTTCAAGTACCTCATCGTGCTCGCCAGATCCTTGTGCCCCATCCACTGCTGGACCGTGCGGAGGTCAACGCCCGCCTGCAGGTGCGCGGTCGCGAAAGTTGAGCGGTATTTGTGCAAGAACCAGTTGTCGCAGCAAGCGCCGTCCGAGCAGGAATGATCACCCTTATCGCAATTCCCACAGTTAAGCTCTGCCCGGTGGGCGATCCTCTTGCAGAGATCTAGGAAATGATAATTCGGCCCTCCGCCGCTGGTTGGGAACAGGAGAGGACCTCTCATATTTTTGCGGGCAAGCAGACCTTCCAGCGACTCCACGAGGCGATCGGGAATCGGAACCTCGCGTTGCTCCCAATTCTTGGGGCGCCTCGATCGCATTCTTTCCGACCGACTGCCGACGCCTTGTGCCCTTCTCGTACCACTCAATGTAGTACGCGCCTTCGCGGTGGAGTTCGGGCTTCCCGGCAACAATGACGTAGTCGGGCCTGACCCGTCCATTCGCGCTAACGACCACCTTGCAGAACCGCCACTGATCACCGCCGATGTTTACGTACTTGCTGAGGTTGACCTTGGGAGTCCTAACCAACGACGAAGCGGTCATACTTCCTCCGCACCTACATTTTCGGTATGGATTGTAGTATGGGTGGCCAGCAAAGACAAAAAAATAAAGGAATGGCGGAGAGAGTGGGATTCGAACCCACGTTACCCTTTCGAGTAAACACGCTTTCCAAGCGTGCGCCTTCAGCCACTCGGCCATCTCTCCGGT
>Ga0116217_10003208_pt1 | contig 14947 bp, 13 predicted proteins | sample Sb_taG_6_FD_89697 | JGI IMG/M metagenome (GOLD analysis project Ga0116217, IMG submission 89697) | Peat soil microbial communities from Weissenstadt, Germany - Sb_50d_4_PS metaG | ecosystem: Environmental > Terrestrial > Soil > Wetlands > Peat | place: Germany: Weissenstadt | collected 2010-09-21 | reverse complement strand
GTGAACAACCAAGTGGCCTTCGCCAACGTCTTCTCCTATGACTCCTCGGCCACCTACCGCAACAACCTCCTCGACGGCACCTTCCCCAAGGCCCTGGCGGAGTTCAAGACGGACTTCGGCTGATCCGGATGGCGAGGGAAGTGCCGAAAGGGTCCCGGCTCCCGGTCGGCCGTGGATGGAGTCTTGTCCTCACCGCCATGACGCTGGCGGGTCCGAGTGCTCTGTTGACAGGTTGTGCGGCATCAGGAACACCCTCGGGGGGCCACGCCACCAGCACTCCGAGCAGCTCGGGCAGCCCGCCTCGCTCCGGTAGTTCGAGCTCCTCGAGCAGCCCCGCTTCGGCCCGCCGCTCACCTGCTCCCCACGTCATGGTGGTCATGATGGAGAACGAAGGAGCCCTCGACATCATCGGCAACGCCGCCCTGCCCTATGTGACCAGTTTGGCGACCGACTACGGATCGGCAACCAGGTCCTACGCGTTGGCACACCCGAGTCTCCCGAATTACCTGGCGATCGTGTCGGGCTCGAACCAGGGCGTGACGCAGGACCAGCCGCCTTCCGCGGGCAACTTCCCCAACGTGCCCACCTTGGCGGACCAGCTCGCCGCGGCGGGCTACAGCGAAGAGGCGTACGCCGAGAACCTGCCCCCCGACCCGACCGACGACTCGGGCCTGTACGCCGTGAGGCACGACCCGTGGGAGTACTTTCCCCGCACCAAGATCACCGTCGCCGATGCCTCGACCTTGACCGGTGCCCTCGACACCGCGAGCCCTCCGGACTTCGTGTGGTACACGCCGAATTTGACCGACGACGGCCACACCGGGGTGCCGGACAACACGGCCGCGCAGCAATTGTCCGACACCGAGGCGTTCCTGGCGCGCTTCATCCCTGGAGTGCAAGCGACCTCCTGGTACAGAGACGGCGGACAGATCGTCATCGAGTGGGACGAGGCCCTGGGCTCGGATTCATCGGGCCTCAACGGAGGTTCCGGCGGACGTGTCGCCACGATCGTGGTGTCCGACGCGCTCAAGTCGAACCCCCGACAAGACCCCGCACCTGTCGACACGTTCGGCATCTTGCGCTCGATCGAGGATCGATATGGCCTTCCCCATCTGGGCCACGCCGCCGATGCCGCCAACGGAACGATCGACGCTCTTCTCGACGACTGAACCACGAAGGAGGCCGACCCTCCCGGCGCGGGCAGCCTGGTTACTTCACGCCCAGACTGCCCTTGGCGGCCGCCTCGAAGATTCGATGGGGAAGCAGTCGCTTGGCGAGGATGCCGATGCGCTCGCCCGCCTTGCCCACCGATACCCGGCGGGGTGGGCGTCGGGCATCGAGGATGTTGTGAACCGCCGCGGCCACAACATCGGGAGCTGCTCCGTTCGCCTCGTCCCGCTCCATCACGCCCACGGCCGTATCGAGGGCGCCCTTGTACACATCGTCACCTGTCGACGCTGCAGCCATCTTCCGGTTGGCGGTGAAGTCGGTCCGGATATTGCCCGGCTCGACCAGCGTGACGTCGATCCCGAAGGGGGCCACTTCGTAGGCGAGTGCCTCCCCCAATCCTTCGAGCGCGAACTTGCTGGCGCTGTAGAACGCCTGAAAGGGGATGGCGACCACGCCCCCGATCGAGCTGATGAGGACGATGCGCCCACCGCCTTGGGTCCGCATGGCGGGCAGCACGCCCTGGACGACTCGCGTGGCACCCCAGAAATTCGTCTCCACCTGGGCCTTGGCCTCGTCGATGGTCGTGTGCTCGACCGCACCAGCGACGCCCCACCCGGCCGACGCCACAACGGCATCGATGCGACCGTGTCGCGTCAGCACCTCGGCCACGCCGTCTCGCACCGACTCGTCGCTGTCGACGTCCATGACCAGACCCGACCAAGCTCCCGAAGTTGTCCCCCGCCGGCTCGCCCCGACGACCGTCCACCCCGCCTCGTGCAGCCGGTCCGCGCAGGCACGACCGATGCCGGCCGACGCACCCGTGATCAGTACGACCCGGGAGATGACCGGCCCCGGCGCAGGTGCGTCGGTCAACGGGACCGGGCGTCACCGCGAGGTGACCGGCCGAACTGCCACCGGCCCCGCCGGGTAGGCAGAGCCGACGCCGCGTCCCTGAACGACTTGAGCTCGGTCACCTGCACGCGGGCGCTCTCTGCGAGTCCTTCCTCGCCACCCTCGGACGCAATGTTGAACGCGTCCACGCACCTGCTGATGGCCACGTCGATGGCGGCGATCAAACTCTGATGCGCGGTCTCATCGAGCACGGGAGCTCCTACATCGTTACGTCGTCGGTCCAGGACCAGGTCTTTCCATCCGCGCGTTCGGGATCCGCGCTTCCAATTGTGCCCCAAAGCGTGACGCGTCACCACTGTGTCGACGTCAGGGTAGAACGAAGCCGATGCCGCCGAGAGGAGACCCGATGCCAGAGTCCGAATCGTCTGTGAGGGTCGTCGACAACTCCGACCGGAGCAGGTACGAGGCCTACGCCGGGGACGAGCTGGCCGGATTCGTGACCTATCGGATCGAACCAGGGGTGGTGGTGCTCGTCCACACCGAGGTCGACGGCAGTTTCGAGGGCCACGGAGTGGGGACGCGGCTGGCGTCGGCCGCGCTCGAGGATGCCAGGTCCAGAGGTCTGAAGGTCGATCCCGTTTGTCCGTTCGTCGCTGCCTATCTCGAGCGACATCCCGAGTACGCAGACCTGGTGGTCGGGCCCCGTCCGGGTAGGTGAATTGAGCGGACGGTGGGGCTGTGACCGAGCGCTCCGGCGCTGAGAAGGGCCTTTGGGCTGGGAAAATGAGCACCGGCGTCCAGATCGGCGCCCGTCCGGCCGTGACTCAGGCCTCGTCCGTGGGGTGCCGATACCTCCGGGATGACAGGTGCAGCCTCAGGGCCGCAGACTGCGGGGGACGGCAAAGCAGGACCGAGCTGGCTCGGATTCGGCTGCCTCCTCGCCATCGGCGAGGTCGTGATCCTGGTCCTGACCCTTGTCCACCCCGGTGTCGCCGCCGGTGCCGGGCCGTCAGCCGGCCATCTGGCCACGTCGTTCGGCGCCACCCGCCGCGCGCCGCACCACAGCACCTCCTCCCCCACGACGACGACGCTGCCCGACATCCCGCCCACCACCCAGCCGCCCACCCCGTCGACCCCGACCTCGGTTCCCTCCGTGGTCCCGACCCCGACAACCCCTCCCGCCCCGGCGTCCACGGCCCCGTCCGTCGACGCGGTGGGGGTGCTGCCCGCCAACATCGCCCCCCAGCCCGACTTTCTCTCGAGTTGCTCGGGTACCGGGTACGACGACTCCTCGGGTTGTCTCGGCGCGACCCTGCAGGCGATCGCCAACGGCCGGAGCCACGAGGGGCTCCCCCCCATGGTGCTGCCGTCCAATTGGGCCCAGCTGTCCCCGGAGCAGCAGATCTTCGTCGCCACGGACCTGGAACGGACCGCCCGGGGCCTGGCGCCGTTGGCGGCCATGGCCACGAGCCTCGACCAGGCCGCGGCCCAGGGCGCCGCCCGGAACACCGACCCGGAACCCCCCGGGGGCTTCCCGTACACCCAGTGGGGGTCGAACTGGGCCGGAGCGGTGGGAAACCCGCTGGAAGCCCTGTACTTCTGGATGTACGACGACGGAACGGGCTCTGCCAACGTCGACTGCACCCCGTCGAACCAGACGGGATGCTGGGGCCACCGGGAGAACATCCTCCTGAGGTTGTCGTGCACCTTGTGTGTGATGGGAACGGCGTGGGACGGGGTGGGATACGGCGGTGACCCCAGCATGACCGAGCTCCTCGTGGAGACGTCGGGCAGCCCCGCTGTGGATCTCACCTGGCAGCAGGAAGCGGCCTACCTGTCCTGACCCGGGCGGGTGGCCCGATCAGCACCCGCCGCGCGTGCCGACTCGTCTGCTTTCTCGACACGCCGGCCGCCAGTTGAGCAAATGTTGAGCGTCCATAGGGGGGTGGGTGTGACGGGCGCGCCAGGATTCTGAACGTGACTGTCCTCGGGCTCTGGCGCGGAGCTCGCAGGGTGCCGCGAAGTGCACCACGTTTGGCCCAGACTCCCTGGTCAGAGGGGCTTCTCACCTCGGGTACTGTGAGCCTGGGGCGTTGGGCTGGTCGTAATTCCCGTGGCTGTGGTTGGGACCCTCGGCGCCCAACTTGAATCCGGGAACCCCTTGATGGGAGTGGGCATGAAGTTGCGCAAAGAGCCCAATGGTGCTGACGCTGTGCCGGGGAGTGACGCTGTCACCGCCGAACCCCCCGCTCGGACGGGTGCACACACTGTTGCTCGAAGTCAGCTGGGCGAGCTGCTCGTGTCGTCTCGGCTGATCAACCACGAGCAGCTGGCCGACGCCCTCATCCAGCAGTCTGCTTCCGGGAAGCGGATCGGAACGACCCTGGTGGAGCTGGGAGCGATCAGCGAGCGCGACCTCGCCAAAGCCCTCTCCACCCAGCTCCTCGTCCCCATGGTCGACCTGTCCCAGCAGGCGCCCTCGCCCGACGCCACCGAGGTGTTGTCGGAAAGCGTGGCCAGAGCCCACCTGGCTGTCCCCATCGTGGTCGACGAGAGCGGGATCACGATCGCGGTGGCGGACCCCACGCCGGAGTTGGCGAAGATCCTCGCCAACTCCTGTGGGAGGGTCGTCCGGCTGGTCATCGCCCCGAAATCAGACGTGCAACGGGCGATCGACACGGCATACCGGGCCTTGGGCAACATCCGGGAGCACGTTCGAGCCTTCGAGGAGTCCAGCGACGGCCCGCAACGACCCTTGGACGCTGCGGTCCAGACGGTCAACGCTGCGGACGCGCCGGTCGTCCAGGTCGTGAACCTGCTCATCACCCAGGCGATGCGCGACCGGGCGTCGGACATCCACATCGAGCCACAGGGCCAGCAGCTCCGGGTCAGGTTCCGCATCGACGGGGCGCTGCACGACGCAGTCGAGCTCCCTACCGCGATGGCGCCGGCCCTCGTGAGCCGTCTGAAGATCATGGCCGAGATGAACATCGTCGAGCGGCGCCGACCACAGGACGGGCAGATCACGATGTCTGTCGACGGCCGCGAGATCGACATCCGGGTGTCGACGGTGGCGACAATCTGGGGCGAGAGCTGCGTGCTTCGGGTCCTCGACAAGAGCCGATCCGTGTTCCGGATGGCCGACCTCGGCATGCCGACAGACACCCACGAGGTGTTCACGCGCATGATCCGTGCCCCGTTCGGGATGGTGCTGTGCGCGGGCCCGACCGGCAGTGGCAAGACGACGACGTTGTATGCGGCCTTGACCGAGATCGATGATCCCAGCCGCAACATCATGACCATCGAGGACCCCGTCGAGTACGTGTTCCCCTCGATCAACCAGATCCAGACGAACGAGCAGGCCGGCATCAGCTTCGCCAACGGACTCCGTTCCATCCTGCGCCAGGACCCCGACGTGATCCTGGTCGGCGAGATCCGCGACGTGGAGACCGCCCGCATCGCCGTGCAGTCGGCGCTCACCGGTCACCTCGTGCTCTCCTCACTGCATGCGACAGACTCGGCAGCGGCCTTGCACCGCTTCTTGGACATGGGTATCGAGTCCTTCCTCGTCGCATCCTCGGTGTTGGCGGTGGTGAGCCAACGCCTGGTGCGGAGAATGTGCCAGACGTGCAAGGCCCCGTACGAGCCCAAAGACGAGGAGCTCGCCTTCTACACCGAGAGCGGAGGCCTCCCCAAGACGCAGTTCTTCCACGGTGAAGGCTGCAACTTCTGCGCCGGAACCGGCTACCGGGACCGGATCGGCGTATTCGAGCTGATGCGGATCACACCCGAGATCAAACGGCTGATCGTCGGTTGGGCCACCCAGGAGGAGCTGCAACGCATGGCGGTCTCCCAGGGGATGCGGACGCTGCGCGACGAAGCGATCCTCCTCATCTCCGACGACGTGACGACCATTTCCGAAGTCGTCCGCTCCATCTACACGGCCTGAGGCGGGCGGATAGCCATGGCCAAGTTCAAGTTCAGGGCGATCACCCCCGAAGGATCGACCGTCACGGGTATCGAGAACGCCGTCACCGCCAGCATGGCCCGTCGGGCGTTGGTCGAGCGCAACCTGGCGCCGATCGACGTCACCGAGAAGAAGGGCATTCTCCAATTCGAGATCACCCGCGAAAAGGTCCCGCGCCGGGAGCTGATGCATTTCTCGCGACAACTCGCAGTCTTCATGAAAGCCGGCATCCCCGTACTCGAGGCACTCGAGGTGCTGTCGGAGGAGGTCGGCAACAAGGGCTTCCAGCGGATCCTGGCCGAGATGTCCGAAGCGCTGCGCGCCGGGGAGACCTTCGCCAGCGCGGCGGACGCACATCCCGAGGCATTCCCGCCCTACTACCTCGGGATCCTCCGGTCAGCTGAGCTCACAGGGAACCTCGACACGGTCCTCGATCAGCTCGCCGACTACATCGAGCGGGACACCGAGGCTCGCCGCAAGATCACCTCCGCACTGATCTACCCGGCGATCGTCCTCCTTCTGTCGATCGTGGCCATCGTCGTCATCACGGCATTCGTCCTTCCCCGGTTCAAGACGTTCTTTCACTCGCTCCACGCGAAGCTGCCCCTCCCGACGCGCATTCTGATCTCGATCGCCAATTTCTTCGTGACAGACTGGTTCGTCTTCGCCGGAATCGTGGTCCTCATCGTCCTCGCTGCGATACTCAGCACGTCCACCCGACGCGGCCGTGAGGTCAGGGACGTGATCGTTCTTCACGTCCCGGTGCTTGGCGACGTCATCCGCACCGCGATCCTGGAGCGGTTCTGCCGCATCCTCTGCTCCATGATCGGGGCCGGCGTACCCCTTCCCGAAGCCCTCCAGGTGACCGGAAACGCCACGACCAACGGCGTCTTCCGGCGGGGACTCAGCACTGCTCGCGAAAGCATGTTGCGAGGCGAGGGGTTGGCGACTCCTCTCGCTCAGACCGAGCTCTTCCCGATCGCGGCCCGTCGCATGTTCCTCGTCGGCGAGAGCACCGGAACGCTCGACGACCAGCTCAACTCCGCAGCCCACTACTTCGACCGCGAGCTGGATTACAAGCTGAAGCACTTCACCAGCCTGTTCGAGCCGGCAGTGATTCTCTTTGTCGGCGTCATCGTGGGATTCGTCGCCATCGCCCTTGTCTCGGCCATGTACGGGATCTACCGGCAGGTGCACATCACATGAACGGGCCAACTCGACCGAACCGCCAGAGCACCGTAGGAGGTTGACGCGATTCGAACGATGCGACAACGGGGCGTTACGCCGACATCGTCAAGGGACGCACCAAAAGACAGTCACGTCATCGTGCCTCCCACCCCGACACCAAAGAACTCACACGAAGGGAACTAACGACATGAATGAAGCATCTACACCCAACATCCTCCAGAGGATGGTGGCGAAGCGGGATCAAGGTGGATTCACCCTGATCGAGCTCCTCATCGTCATCATCATTCTGGCCATCCTGGCCGCCATCGTGGTCTTCGCCGTGGGCAGCACCAACTCGAACGCCATCGCGTCCTCGTGCAACGCCGACGCAAAGAGCGTGGAGACGGCAATGGAGGCGTACAAGGCGCAGCTCACGACATACCCGGGGAGCATCGGTGCCCTCACGTCCTCGACGGTCGCCACGGTCAACGGGGTCACCGAGACTGTGGGCCCGTGGCTGAAGGAGGCGCCGTCGTCCGCGAACTACAGCATCTCGCTCGACGCCGCTGGCGCGGTCCAAGTGGCCGGTCCGAACGGGACCCCCGCGGCGGCGCCATACGACGGGTCGCCGGATCCGTGCAACGCCCTGTGAGTGGCTGATGCCGACCAGCTCGGCGATGTGAGCCCGGTGCCGGGGGACCGACTGTTCGGTTCTCCGGCCGGTCGCGTGTCGGCCGGTTGACACCGAGAGAGTTTGACCACCATGCCCGATCTCCGAACCCGTACCAAGGCCGACATCGCCTGGCTGGTGACGATCAGCGCGATGGTCATCCTCGCGGGCATGGCCTACACGCTGTGGTGGGCGGCGGTGGTCCGGCACCATGGGTGGTACTGGGTCGTTCCCGGCGACACGTGGGCCACGGTCCGCGCCGCCCACTGGGTCGACTGGGGAGGCTTCTCCTTCATCTACAACGCGGGGACGGGCCTCGTCACCTTGCCCGGGTTCCACGTCCTGCTGGCGCCGGTCGTGGCGCTTTCGTCCCACCTCCACCTGTCGGAGACCGCGCCGGGCCTGCCCGGACCGCCCAAACCGACCGCCTGGCTCCTCGTCGGCCCCTCGTTCCTCGCCTGCGCGACCCTGCCGATCTTCGCCGCTGACGCCCTGGCTCGCCGGCTCGGTACGGCCGTCTGGGCGCGTCGCGCCCTGGCCCTCGGGACCGGAGCTGCGGCATGGCCCACGATCGCCGTGTGGGGCCACCCCGAAGACGTCCTGGCACTCGGGCTGGCCATGTACGCCGTGGTGGCGCTGTTGAACCGGCGGCTGGGTGCAGCCGGGTGGCTGCTGGGGGGCGCCCTGGCCATGCAGCTCTATGCCATAGCCCTGATCCCGTTGTTCGTCGCCGTGGTCGGTCGACGCAAGACCGCCCCCCTGCTGGCGCGAATCGCCATCCTGCCTGCCTTCTTGCTCCTCTCCGTGATCATCCCCAATTTCCACGCCACAGTGCATGCGTTGTTCGATCAGCCCAACTTCCCCAAAGTCGACCATGCCACCCCGTGGATCCTGCTGGCGCCGAAACTCGGCCACGGCGCCGTGGCCGCCGGACCCGGGCGCGTCATCGGCCTCTTGCTCGCCGTGGCAGTGGGGGCGTTCGGTGTGCGGTACCGCTCGGATCCCCGCCGCATCGTGTGGCTGGCGGCCGTCGTGCTGGCACTCCGTTGCCTGTTCGAGTCCGTGATGGACCCGTACTACGTCATGCCGGTCATCGTGCTCGCGTTGGTGGTGGCGTCGAACCTCGGGGGGCTTCGTTTCATGGGCGCGGTCGCAGGGGGTGCCGGCCTGACGGTGCTGACGTACTACCGACCCGACATGTGGGTCTACTGGTTCGAGATGACCGGAGTCATGGTGGCGATGGTGGTATTGGCATGGCCAGCGACAACTCGACAGTCGGCCCGTGAAGATCACGACCTCGGCGCCCTCGAGCCTCGCGCTCGTGAGGCGGCCTCTACCGTCGCCATCCCCGCCTGAACACTGACACCGCCGAAACGGTGTCCGGTGGCTACTGGACGAACTCCATCCGGAGGCCTTCACCGTCCCACTCCGGGTACTCGGGAAGGTGGACCACACCGCGGGACACGATGCGCCGAGCCGTCCACAGACAAGCGGCCGCATCGAGGAGGTGGGCGGGGGTCGCGCCCCGGATCTTTTCGTTGATGATCCGTTCGACGCCGGGCATGCGCCCGTCGAGCAAGGCTCGCCGCTCGTCCTGGCCCGCTCTCGTGTGCTTGGGAAAGCGGACGGGCCTGTCCCCGTTGAGCTGGAAGAAGCTCAACTCGGGGTGCACCTCGTGGATGGTCCGCTGCCAGTAGGGCGCCATCTGCTCGTGCACCTCCGCCGTCCGCTTCAGCATGCGCCAGCCGACGGCGCTCAGCCGTCCGCCGTTCGCCGCTCTGGCTTCGGAGTAGGAGTCGCATTTCAGCGAAGCGCGCACCGGGGCCGAGAGGACCGCCCCGCTGCGAGGGCGGCCCAGCAGGGCCCGTGCCATGCGATCGCAGGTCCGGCCGTGGGACTCGGGGTCATCGAGGAGTCCGACCGGCGAGAAGAGCGCCACGACCTGGAACGCCGGCTTGTAGTCGAGCACCTCGAGGAACGTCGGCACGATCTGGGGTTGCTCGGGAGCCATGGTGATGCCCTGGAGCTTGGCCGACGCCATCAACCAGCCCTTGGGACAGGGCACGACACCGGCCAGGGTCCGGTAGGGAAGGTGCGACCCCCGCCGCGACCCCGGTCTCGAGGTGGACATGGACATGGACATCACCGTACCGGCGCAGGCGTGCTATCGAGAACCGGGGACGAGCACGGAGTCAGTTGTTGGCGTTGTGGACGAGCCAGCTCTTGATGCTCTCGGACGAGCCGCAGGCGCCGATCGATCCCGACGCGCAAGTCGGCCCGTCCACGAAGTCCACCGTCGCCCACACGGTGTAGTTGCTCGAGGTGCAGCTCGTCGACGACGTTCCACAGGCATAGAAGTTCACCTCACGGGACACACCGGTGTTGGCAGGCAACTGGCTGTGCGGGACCGTCGTGCAGTCCACATAGACGGGGGGCGAGTTCTGCCCGATCTGGATCGGCGCGTTGGACGACAGACACGGGCTGGGGGGGTTGGGCGCGTTAGGGAAGGTGGTGTCGGTGTAGCGCACGGTCTGGATCGCCACCTGCATGGCACCGCTGCTGCGGTACTTGAGTGACTGCTGGTCGAGCAGGTGCGACGTGTTCAGCAGGTCGTTCCCCGACAGCGTCACCACCCCCAGCAGCACCAACGCGATCACGATCATGAACACGAGCGCCAGCACGAGGACGGCCCCGTCCTCTCGCAGAGTTGTCCGACGTCGGGCCATGTCAGAAATTCCTCTTGGGCGCGCCCGACTCGGGAACTGCCGTAGTGGCGCAGGCAACGCCGGCGGTGTTGGTGACGTTTCCGCTAGGCGTCCAGGTCAGTGTGGTGTTGCCGTTCACCGCCGACAGTGAGCCGCTCGACTGCGTGAGCGTAACGGTCACCACGGTCTGCCCGCCGGCGTTGGTTGACATGGTCATGGTGGCATTCAGGTCGATGGTGCCAAAGCCATTCACGTAGCGCGTCCCCGAGGTGTCTCCGAGCATCACCGTTCCGAGGTTGATGGCGTTGCACCGGAAGCCGGAGCACAAGATGGCCAACTGAGTCTGGTTCCCCTGGCGGGTGAACTCGGCTGTCACGGTCTCCTGGGTACCGTTCCATCCGTTTTGGATCGTATTGACCGACATGGCCTGGTTGTAGGTGAAGATGATCTGGTCCCCACTGTCTGGCTTGTTGTCCTGGGGGTTGCCCACACTCTGGATGTCGGAGCCCGCTGGGGCGAGGGCGACCACGACCGGAGTGGAGCCGTTGGCCGGCGTGTACGCGGAGTCACCCGAGTACGCCACGCTCACCGTGTAGGTGCCCTTCAGCGCGTTCGTCACCGTACACGTGGCACTGCCTGAGCTGTCCAAGTTGGAGGGCGGCGTACAGGTGGGTGGAGGTCCTGCTGGTGGCGCGATCGTCCACGTCACCGTTCCAGTCGGCGTGATCCCGCCGTTGCCGTTGACCGTGATCTTCACCTGGAAGTTCGATCCTGGCTGGGGGTTCTTCGTGGTCGTGAAACTGAGCGTCGGAGTCGCCTTGGTCACACCCGTCGTCGTCGTTCCTTGGCTGTTGGTGTAGTTGCCGTCTCCTCCGTACGACGCCGCCGCCGAGTAGGTGCCGGCCACGGCGTTCGACACCAAGCACGTTGCGGTGTTGGGCCCGGTCAGGTTGTTGGGGTTGGTCATCTGGGAATTGGCGCAGGTGGGATTGGGCCCCGACGGTGCGGTGATCGACCACACCACCGTGCCCGTCGGCTTCAGGTCGCTGGCCACAGCGGGATTGGCCCCGACGGTGGCGGTGAACGTCAGCTTCGAGCCGGGCTGGGCGGGCGACGGTGACGAGACCTCCGTCACGGTGGTCGACGACCCGGCTTTGCCGACGGTGATCGTCCCCGTGCCACTCCCGGGCCCGTAATTGCCCAAGGTGCTCGGAGCGGGGTAGCCGGCGGACACTGTGTAGGTCCCCACCTGCGCACCGCTCACCGTGCACGTCGCCTGAGACGTGTTTGTCCCACTGACCGTGGACAGGGACGAGTTGGCACACGACGGCGACCCCGGGCTCTGTGAAAAGGTCCACTGGATCATCCCGGTCGGCGCCGGGGTCGTGCTGTTGGGCGGGACCACCTTGGCGGTGAACGTCAGGGTGTCGCCGTACGTGGGTGTCGTCGAAGACGAGCTGGCTGACACCAAGACGGTGGTCGTCGCCGGCCCGAGGGCGACGAAGCTCAGCGAACCGGCGGAACCATCCGGGGCGCGAGCCACGACGGTGATCTGCTGCGAGCCGCTGTTCGGGCAGTTGCCCGAGGTGGTGTTCACCCAACTGGTGCTCTGCGCGTCCCATTGCTGGACCGGGTTGTCGACGGAGATCGAGTAGCCCACCGGCGTCGTCCCTTTGACGGTGCCCCCCACGGAGAAGGCGGTGGGCGAAGGGGTGGCGGTTCCGTCGCTCACCGACACGGTCTGTGGCCCGCTCAGGCCGTTGGGCACGGTGAAGGTCACAGCGGCATCACCATTGCCGTCGGTCTGGGAGCCGTGGGTAATGGTGGCCGGGGCCGGGCCGACCGTCGCAGTCAGGTTGTGACCGGCGGTGAAACCCGTGACGAAGACGGTCGCCGACGCCCCTGCCGGTCCCGAGGACGGAGACGGCGAGCTGATGAACCGGTACGGGGTGGTGGTGCAGTTGGTGAACACGTTGGCCTGCTGGATCTCGAACTGCGCGCTCTGGGCGAAGCTGTTCAGGACGGAGTCCACGGTGGAGAGACTCTGCTCCGTGGTCGAGCTCGTGATGGCCGTGACGAGAGCGCCGAGCAGCGCTGTCACCGTGAGGGCGATGATGACGATGGCGACCAGGATCTCCACGAGGGTGTCGCCGGCCTCAGAGGGTTGTGCGCGGCGAGGGAGCCACGAACCCGGGTCCGACGGGCCCTGGTTGCCGGGCGCGGCCTTCTTCCCTCTGGCACGAGCACGACCGCTGTTCACACGAGCCATCTTCGGGCCGACTATTGGATCGCGACGCTGAGGTTGAAGCAGAAGTCGAACAGCATGCTGTTGGCCACGATGTTCCCCGTGCTGATGTTGTTGCCGAACCCATAGAGGCTGATCGTGGCGTTGGGGATGTAGATCTCGCCGCCATAGGTGTTCAGCGACGAAGCGGCGCTGGCCAGGAACACGGGGTTGTTGTCGGTGCCGTTCTGCCACAACAGGACCCCGTGATAGGGGTCCGATGTCGTCGAGATGGGCGCCAACTGGATGTTGTTGGCGAAGTTGACATTCCCCAGGTCGGTCGAGCCCCCCGAGACGTAGAAGAAGACCCCGCCCGACGGGGGGGTCGGGCAGGCGCTGGTGACGGTGCCGCCTCCGCACAGCGCGCTCCCCGAGCCCGACACATTGAGTCCGTCGGTGTAGGTGTAGTGGCCGGAGCCGAAATTCACGGTGTCGTTGCTACCGATGCACAGCGAGCTCTGGCAGCTGGCATTGGTCCCGAACTGGTAGTTGCCGGACTGGAAATTGACGGTGCGGTTACTCGGGACATTGAGCCCGCTTGCGTACAGGCCGGGCGTGCACGTCAGGGTCGATGTACCCGAGCACGACCCGCTCGGTGACGAGATGTTCGCCACTGGATTCTGCGAGGCCCAGGTGGCAAGGGGATCGGTAACCGGCGTGCTGGTGGAGACCGGGAGCGGGTTGACGCTCACACTTCCCGTCACTGAATCGTGGGTTCCGCTCGTCGGGCAGGTCTGGCCGTTCGAGGCGTTGTTGAGGCAGTTGTAAACCTCGACTCCGTTGGTCAGAGGGCTGCCGCATGAGGTGGTCGTCCCTGCCTTCACACTGTCGTTGCTAGTGAGAGCGCCCGAGCTGACGGCGGGAACGCTGGCATTGTAGTTAAGTCCCATGAGGATCGAACCGCCGGTACAGATGCTGTCCCCTGAGCTGAGGTTGGTGAACTGGATGTCCGTTCCCGTCCCGAGCAGGGTCAGCACGCCGTTGGGTTGGACGATGGGGGGAACCGGGATCCCCGACACCGGAGCACCGGTCAGCGCGTACTGGAACGGCGCGCAGGAGGAGCCGGACGTCGAGCATCCCTGGGTGACGTTGAGCGTGACCGTCGACACCATGTAGGTGAGGGTCCAGCCGGTACCGGGACTGCACGTCACTCCCGTCGGGATGCTGGTGGGAGTAGGTGTGATGCAGTTCACGACGGGCGTGGGGGGGTTCGTGGTGCTCACGTTGTCGGAGAGGACCACCCGGCTCTGCGGTGTCGACGACCCGTTGGGACAGTACAAGCGCACCAACTCCGTGGGCCCGCCCGATGACGGGGTCAATGTGTAGTACGACACCACGGTCGACACACCCTGGAGCTGCAGACCGAGAAGGAGCTTGGGCGTCCCGGACAGGCCGGCTGCGCTGCACTGCTGGGGGGCACTGGGGCTTGCCGCCGTGGTCACGCTGGCTGCGCTCTCGACGTCGCGGACGTAGTAGGCCGACGCCGTGGCGGCGGCGCTCGCGTCCGTCACCTTGCCCTCGATGCCCTGTTGGTTCTTGAGCGTGGTGATCAGCACGATGGCGATCGCCCCCACGACGAGCGGGAGGATGACGAGCACGATCAGGAGCTCGATGAGGGTGAAGCCCTCCTCGCCCGGGCGGGGCCGGCGGCGCGAGCCATGCAGCCGGCGCGCTCCGAGGGGCGCGTGGCGACCCGGCAGCCCCCTGCACGGCCTCTTTCCAGCTACCCCAACCATCTCCGTCCTTCTATCACCATTCTCCGTGGTTTTAGCCCCACAGACAATGGGCGCCCCGTGTCTCTTCCGGGGTCTCCACGGAACCGGAGGAAGCGGACCCTCCCCGGCGGTCAGAACGATGTCACCCTCGGGCTTTCCTGGCCCCTGCCCGCCCCCTGGGAGTCCACGGGGGCGAAGTCGGCCGGCGAGGCATAGCGCCGGGGCGGCTCGACCTCTTTGGGGTACAGGCTCACCCGCAGCGCCGTCTCGTAGTCGATGAGGTCCTCGGCCATCAGGTCGTTGAGCCCCATCTCGAGGGTCTGCATCCCCTCGGACTGGTGGGTGGACACGACGTTGCGGAGCTGGCGGGTCTTGCCCTCGCGCACGAGATTGCGCACGGCGTGGTTGGCCATCAAG
>Ga0116217_10003204_pt1 | contig 14952 bp, 13 predicted proteins | sample Sb_taG_6_FD_89697 | JGI IMG/M metagenome (GOLD analysis project Ga0116217, IMG submission 89697) | Peat soil microbial communities from Weissenstadt, Germany - Sb_50d_4_PS metaG | ecosystem: Environmental > Terrestrial > Soil > Wetlands > Peat | place: Germany: Weissenstadt | collected 2010-09-21 | reverse complement strand
GTCTGGAATACAGGATTAAGGCGTCGTACAGGCTACGGCGGAACTCGGTGGATGTGTCCAGAGCCAGCCGATGCAAATTTTCCAAGACGCCAGGCCGTAACTGAATACTTTTATCCAGAGGCCAATCCGTCGCGCCTCGCTCCTGGAGAGCTCGGCTGACATGGTCAATATGACCCGCCTTCATAAACACCTCCGTGACCTCTCTAGGTGCCCTCGCCCCGTTCGGAGTGCAATAGCTGGTGAGGCGAGAATTGAGATTGGCGGGGGACAGGAATCTTAACAGAGCGGTCGCGTCCTGGGCCTTTGTTCGCGCGATTTCGACGGCTTTACGGTTTTCCGCGTGAACAGAAACACAAACTGCCAAGCTGGCCTGAAGTTCCGACCTTCTACGATTAAGAGCTGCGATGCTAACAGGGTCTTCACGTATTCTGGTGGGTATTCGATTCCACCACTCTTCCATGATCTCCCTCGTGAATACTCGGAACGCGACATCGCCGATGCTGAATTCTGCTGATGAATAGGTTTGAAACAGCGGAATCCAAATATCGAAGTCTTGTACGGCATCCCTGCTCCGAAGCGTAATGAACTCGGAAAGGCCTTCGGACCTACGCCGCTCCAGCGTGTCACACAGCCAGTGGCATGTCTGTTCGAGAATGAACTCTCTGGATACTAGATCCCGAAATGGCTTAGTTTGACCCATTGAGTCAACCAAAGCCTTGATCGGTTGAAAGGCTGCCCCGATCCACCCTACGAGCATCGAACCCGAAGCCCAAGAGACGCCGGTGGTTTCACCTGTGGGGTCGAGCTCAAAAACGAATCTTTCGTGAGAAAGGATGTCTTCGCGGTGAATCGTTTCGACGGGGTGCACATCCGGTGTTTGCGACGAGGGATCCCGAATAGCGCGGAGACATTGAACCGTACTGGGGATTGCCGTAGCACGCTCGTCGAATCGCTTTGCCGCATCGGGGTGAAAACTCAATTCTGGTAAATCCACGATGTCCTTTAGGCTACCGAAGTACGGAGTTGTTGACGTGAGGCAAGATAACCGCGAACTGGTCAAGGGCGTGGAGTCAGTAGGAGATCTGGTTTCGGGCGCGGCCAGCGCAGGCTGGGTCGAAGCCGGTAATCGGCTCTCGGCCTCCGCTCGACAATCGCCGGATTACTTGCGACAAGTCTGCTTGCGTCTGCGGATCCGGCGGGCGAACCCGAATCGAGATTGATCCCGGTAACGCCGCTCACGGAAAGTGCCCGCAGGTTTGTCGGATGCGCGAAACGGCTGCTGGTAAGTCGCTGCCCCCGCGCCTTAACCCCCGCCCCTGCGCCATACTGAAAGCTTGCCCAAATCCTGGCTCATCCTGATACTGGCGATCCTCTATCTCACCTTCCTCGGCCGCACCGGATTCCTCGGCCCCGACGAGCCGCGCTACGCCTCCATCAGCCGTGAAATGGCGCGTTCCGGCGACTGGGTCACGCCGCGCCTGGATGGCTCGGGTTGGTTTGAAAAACCGCCCCTGCTGTATTGGATGACCGGAGCAGCCACCCGCCTGCGCCTGCACGACGAATGGGCCGCGCGCCTCCCCGTGGCTCTGTCGAGCCTGGCCTTCCTGATCTTCTTCTTCGGCGCCGTAGAGCGCGAATTCTCCGCCCGCGTGGCCGCCTTGGCCACCGCGATCCTGGCGACCTCCGCCGGCTGGCTGGCCTACAGCTTTGTCTCCCTGCCCGATCTGCCCATGTCGGCCGCGCTCGACGCCGCGGTGTTCATCGCCCTGTTCGACACCCGCCCCGGGCACGGCCTCACCAAACCCGCCTACACCGCCGGAGCGCTCCTCGGCCTGTCCATCCTGGCGAAGGGCTTCGTCCCGGTGGTGCTGTTCGCTCCGATTCTGCTGATCGCGCGCCGCAAGCGCTGGCGGATCGCCGTGGCCTGCCTGGTCGTGGCCGCGCCTTGGTTCATCCTATGTATCCTCCGCAACGGGCACGTTTTTTGGAACGACTTTTTCTGGAAGCATCACGTGGGCCGCTTCCTCAACGGCGACCTGCAACACGTGCAGCCCTTCTGGTATTACCTTCCCATCGTGTTGGCCGGCCTGTTCCCGTGGACTCCCACGGTGCTGCTGGCCGTCCACCCCAAATCCTGGCGCAAGGTCTGGGATGACCAGCGCGTCGTGGTGCTGGCTCTGTGGTTCGTGGTCGGGCTGGTGTTCTTTTCCCTTGCGAAAAACAAGCTGCCCGGGTACCTGCTGCCATTAATGCCCGCGCTGGCCGTGATTCTCGCCGTCGCAGTGGATCGCGCCCCCGTTGTCTTCAGCGCGGTATCGGTGGCCGTCTCCCTTCTGCTGCTGATCCTGTTGCCGGTAATCGCGGCCATGCTTCCGGACGCTCTCATGGTCGGCGTGCGACGTTCGTTCATCGCGGTCTTTCCGGGCGCTACGGTGGTGTTGCTGGCCATGCTGGCGGCCGCCATAAGCGCGTTCTTCATCTGGTCCGGCCGCGCGCAAGCCGCCGCGTTCGTGGCTGTGCTGGCGGTCGCCGGCGGCTTGACATGGTTCAAACTCGCGACGTTCCCGCTGCTCGATCAGCGCGTCTCCGTGCGGGCCTTCTGGCGCGCCAACGCCGGAACCGCCTCCAGCGCCTGCATCGACCCGGGGGTTCGCCGGATGTGGGCCTACGGTTTGAACTACTACGCTCCGCATCCACTGCCCGATTGCGCCGCCCCGTCGCAACCGCCGTACCGGATCGCCGAACAAAACGGCAAACTGATGGTGACGCCGTCCGATATCCGCTAGCCAGCGGTCCCCCCAGGCAGCGCCCGCCTACGCCACCCAATTGGATCGGTTTCATGCTCAAGCACCGATATTGACTGGACCCGTCCTTTCCGGTGCTTAAAGCGTCTCGGACGGGCAATTCGTTGAGGATTTTTTGCGACAATGCAACACGTTTGTAACCGGGCGCGATTCTCCGACGCCCCACAAACGGTGAGGATGTTCCAATGTATCCTGCTAGGAGGGCTCTATGACAGACCGGTTACACGCAATCCACGGCGCGGACGTAGGGTTCTCCTGCTTCCGCAGCGGTGTTGCGGGCACCCGGTTTCTCGGTCGCTTCCGTGGGCTTTCCTCTAAGGGTGCAAAGCCCGGCCAGCTTAGTAGACTTGGCTGTCTGGTGGCGTTCGGCCAATGGCCGCGGGTCACGCACCGGAGGCGAGTCGCGTGAATGCCCTGCTGCAATCGATCCAAAGCATCGATGTATCCATTTACCACTTCCTGAACGGTTTCGCGGGGCATCCCCTCCTCGATCACTTCGCAGGCCTTGAGGAGGGCAACAGCCTGCTCAAGGGTGGCCTCTTTCTGGCGATGTACTGGTCCCTCTGGTTCGGCCCCGGCCCGGATCAAGAGAAGCGCAGAAGAAGCATCCTGGCCATCCTGGCCGGCGCATTGCTGGCGCTGGTTGTATGCCGCGCCATAGCCGACCTTGCGCCTTATCGCCTGCGGCCGATGTACGATACGCAGATCCAGCATCGCCCCTACTCATCCCCCCCGTCGGCGAAACTCATGGACTGGAGCGCATTTCCGAGCGATCACGCGACCTTCTTCTTCGCTCTCGCGTTTGGGCTCGCGTATCTATCGCGCCGGCTGGCCCTTCCGGCGATGCTGTATGCCCTGGTATGGATCTGCTTGCCGCGGATGTTCCTGGGTATCCACTGGGCCTCCGATTTCGTCGCGGGCGCCGTGATCGGAATCGCGGTGGTGTGGGCGGCGCTCAAGGTTGAGGCGCTGCGGCCCAGACTCGCGATGCGCGTGCTCGCGTTAGCGGACGCGGCCCCCAGGGTCTTCTATGCGGCGGCATTTCTGGTCTCCTTTGAGATGGGTGTGCTTTTTGAAGACGTTCGCGATGCCGCGAAAGACGTGCTCCGCTTCCTGCACCTCGTGCTGCCCGAAATACTGGCTCACGCCCGGCTGGTAACACTCGGGACTCTTGGTCTTTTCGCAATGGCAGCCTGCCTCTGGTTTCTAAGCCACAGGAGGAGGACTGGTGCGATGGTATCCGTGGAGCACCCACAGTAACCTCGTCCTCGCAGCTCCCGAAACGTAGGGATTGACCCCAATTCTCCGGGCGGACAGAAGCCCAGCCTGACTCGATTCGTCGCAGCGGCCTCGCCCCTACCGCTAAAATCGTTTTAGATCCTCTTTCATGATCCAACTGCAAAAGGCCGGAAAACGCTTCGGCCACAAGCTTCTGTTTGAAGACTGCGACTGGCTGATCACGCCCAAGGAGCGCACCGGCCTGGTGGGCGCCAATGGCACCGGCAAAACCACCCTGCTCAAAATCCTTTGCGGCCTGGAAACGCTCGACTACGGCTCCATCAGCTTCACCAAAGGCATCACCAAAGGCTATCTACCGCAGGACGGCCTGTCGCTCTCCGGGCGCTCGGTCTTCGACGAATGCATGAGCGTCTTCGCCGGCCTCCGCGAGATGGAGCAGGAACTCGAATCTCTCCACCATAGCCTCGCCGAACTGGACCCCGCCAGCGACGAATACTCCGCCGCCGCCGACCGCATGCACGCCATCGACACCGAATTCCGCAATCGCGACGGCTACGCCATCGAAGCGCAAGTCGGCTCCGTCCTGAACGGCCTGGGCTTCGGCAAAGAGGATTGGACCCGCCGCACCGAGGAGTTCTCCGGCGGCTGGCAGATGCGCCTGGCGCTGGCCAAGCTCCTGCTCGAAAAACCAAATCTGCTGCTGCTCGACGAGCCCACCAATCACCTGGATCTCGAAGCCCGCAACTGGCTCGAAGGCTACCTGGCGAACTATCCCCACGCCTGCGTGCTCATCTCGCACGACCGCTATTTCCTGGACGTCACCGTCAACCGCACCGTCGAGATCTGGAACAAACGCGTCCAGTTCTACAGCGGCAATTACGAAAAGTACCTGAGCCAGAAGGCCGAGCGCAAAGCGCAACTCGAAGCCGCCTACCGCAATCAGCGCGAGCGCATCGAACAACTGGAAGCCTTCATCAACCGCTTCCGCTACCAGGCCACCAAGGCCAAGCAGGTACAAAGCCGGATTAAGGAATTAGAAAAAATCGAGCGCATCGAAATCCCGCCCGACGAGACCACCATCCGTTTCAGCTTCCCGCAGCCCAAGCCCAGCGGGCGCATCGTGGCCGAGTTCAAGGGCGTCTCCAAGTCTTACGGAGCGAAACACGTCTTCAGCGGCGCCGAGTTCATCATCGAGCGCGGCGACCGCATTGCTCTCGTGGGTATCAACGGCGCGGGTAAATCCACGCTGATCAAGCTGCTGGCCGGCACCGAGCCGCTGACCACGGGCAGCTACACGCTGGGTCACAACGTGATGCCGGATTATTTCGCCCAGGACCAATACAAGGAGCTCGACCCGGAGAGCCGCCTGCTCGACGATCTAAGCCGCGCCTCCACCCGCGCCACCACCACCGAGCTGCGTACACTGCTGGGCTGCTTTCTGTTCAGCGACGAGGACGTGTTCAAGAAGATCGGCGTGCTCTCCGGCGGCGAGCGCAACCGCTACGCATTGGCGAAGATTCTGCTGGCGCCGTCCAACTTTCTGCTGCTCGACGAGCCCACCAACCACCTCGACATGCGCGCCAAGGACGTGCTGCTGGGGGCCCTTCGCGGCTACACCGGCACCGTGGTGTTCGTCTCGCACGACCGCTATTTCATCGATAACCTGGCCACGCGCATCTTCGAGATCGAAGACGGCCACGTGCACGTGTTCCCCGGCAACTACGAAGACTATTTGTGGCGCAAGCAGGGCGGCCCCGAAGCGTTATCCGCCACCACCGCTCCCCCTGTTCCCGCCATGGTAGCGCCGGCTTCAGCCGGCGAACCTGCCGATTCCAGGAAGCGCACCAACCCCATGAAGCTGCGCAAACTTCAGGACCGGCTCAAAGAAGTCGAAGGCCGCGTAGCGCAACTCGAGTCCGAGATCGCGCAGCACGAAGCCGCGTTGGCGGACTTCAAGAGCGTCGAGGAAACCATGCGGCTCAGCGAGCTGGTATCGTCGCGCCGCAACCAGTTGGACGCAACAGTGGCGCAATGGGAGGCACTGTCCGCGGAGTTGGAAGCGTCGAGTGTCGGCTGAGGCGGCGTCGCATCCGGCGTGATCGTCCAGATCTATGTAAGGTGAACCCCGTAGCATACCGTCCAGGCATTAGGATGATAACTTTTTCCCCGCAATTGCGTTAGATAGTAGTAGAGGCCCCCGCAGTCATGAAGAAGTTTCGAGCAGGCTTGGCGATTTTGTGTGCCGCAACGTTCGTCGGGAGCACTGTCGCCAGCACGTCCGCCAACAAGCCCGACTATCATCTGTTCAATCAAAGGCTCGCGCACGACCAACAGATCATCCATGTGCTGGACCGTTTGACGTTCGGTCCGCGCCCCGGCGACGCTGCGCAAGTGAAGAAACTGGGGATCAAGAAGTGGATCGATCTCCAGCTTCATCCCGACCGCATCCCCGAAAACCCGGCCCTGGCAAAGCGCCTGGAGCCGCTCGATTCCCTGCGCATCGACCAGGCCGAGGCGGTGGCAAAATACCCGACTCCGCAGATGATCCGAGCCGTCGCCCTGGGCTTGCAGCAGCCGCCGGAAGATCCAGTGGCCCGCGCGGCCGTTGAGCGCCTGGTCCGCCGCTACAAATTCCGCAAAGATCTGCCCGAGAGCGAGGCTGCCCGGCCCGTGCGCCCGCTCGAGGAGTTGTTTACCGTCGAACAAATCAAGACTCTGCGCAACGGCAAGCCGGAGGAGCGCCGCGCGGCGCTCGAATCCATCCCCGAAGAGCAGATGGACGACGCCATCATCGCCATGCCGCAAGGGCTACGCCAGCAACTGATGGCCGTGGCCGATCCGGTGATGCGCCGCCGCCTGGTGGTGGCCAACGCTCCGCAACAGGCGGTCGCCTACGACCTCAACGAAGCCAAGCTCTACCGCGCCGTCTACAGCAACCGCCAGCTTCAGGAAGAGCTGGTGGATTTCTGGTACAACCACTTCAACGTCTTCCTGGACAAAGGCGCCGAGCGCATTCTGGTGCCTACGTATGAGCGCGAATCCATCCGCCCGCACGTGCTGGGCAAGTTCCGCGATCTGCTCGAAGCCACCGCCATCAGCCCCGCCATGCTGTTCTACCTCGACAACTGGCAGAGCGTCGCGCCGGAGGCTCCGCGCCCCAATCAGAAAGGCAAGCAGCGGCCCACGCGCGGCCTCAACGAGAATTACGCGCGCGAGCTGATGGAGCTGCACACGCTAGGCGTCGACGGCGGCTATACACAGAAGGACATCATCGAGGTCGCGCGTTGCTTTACCGGCTGGACCATCCGGCAGCCCAACCAGGGCGGCGGTTTCTACTTCAACGACCGCGTGCACGACAAAGGCGAGAAAGTCGTACTGGGCGTGACCATCCCGGCCGGTGGCGGCCAGGAAGACGGCGAGAAGGTGCTCGATATTCTCGCCGCGCATCCCTCCACCGCGCGCTTCATTTCGAGAAAACTAGCCCAGCGCTTCGTCGCCGACGACCCGCCGCCCGCGCTGCTCGACCATATGGCCAAGACGTTCACGGAAACCCAGGGCGACATCCGCGCAGTCCTGGAAACCATGCTCGACTCCAAGGAATTCCTCTCCGCCGGAGCGTTTCGCGCCAAAATGAAAACGCCTTTCGAGATGATCGTGAGCGCCGTGCGCGCCACCGGCGCCGAAGTGGATTACGCGACCCCGCTGGCGAATCAAATCGCCCAGCTAGGCGAGCCGCTGTACCGCAAGCTCGAACCGACCGGATACCCGAGCGCCAACGCCGAGTGGACCAATTCCGCGTCGCTGCTAGGCCGCATGAATTTCGCCCTGCAGTTGGCGCAGAACCGCGTGCCCGGCGTGAAGGTGGACACAGCCCAGTTTGGGGACAAGCTAGCGGCCAAGCCCGCGGGTAAACACGAGCCCAAGGTGGCCACTCCGGCAACGGTGGCACAAGGACTTTTGTTCAGCCCGCCCAGCCCGCAAACGCTGGACGCGATCCAGAAAGCGCTGGCTCTACAAGCCGGCAAAAAAGGCGGCCCGACGCCCGCGATGGTAGCCGGCCTAGTAATCGGCTCGCCGGAGTTTCAAAGGAGATGACTGTCATGTGGAGCACGCACTCGTGGAGCACGCACTCGTGCGTGCCACGTCGGCACTCGTGCCGACGCCCGGCGAGCGTGCGCAACACCGCCCAGCGTCGCGATGAGTCGCGACGTGGCACGCACAAGTGCATGCTCCACAGCTAACCAAAGGAGATACACCATGCCTAACCGCCGCACTTTTCTAAAAAACTCAGCCCTAGCCATGTTCGGCATCGGATCCGCCCCCGCGTGGCTCTCCCGAGCGCTGTACGCCGCGGACGCGCCCAGTCCGCGCAAGAAAATCCTGGTAGCGATCTTCCAGCGCGGCGCCGTAGACGGCTTGAACGTAGTGGTCCCCTTCGGCGAGCAACGCTACTACGACCTCCGCCCCAACCTGGCGATTCCGAAGCCCAACGGCACGCCCGAATCCGCAGTCGATCTGGATGGCTTCTTCGGCCTCCATCCCGCGTTAGCGACGCTCAAGCCGATCTACGACTCCGGCCGGCTAGCCATCATCGACGCCGCCGGTTCGCCCGACAACACCCGCTCGCACTTCGACGCGCAGGACTACATGGAATCCGGCACACCGGGGCTCAAGGCCACCACCGACGGCTGGCTGAATCGCGCCCTCCCCGCAGCGCCACCGAACCGCGACCGTAAAGGAGCGCCATCGCCAATCCGAGCCGTCAGCCTAGGCCCCGCGCTACCCCGCGCCCTCCGCGGACGCAACGATGCCGTAGCGATCAACAACCTGGGCGAATTCCAGGTCCGCGATCCCAAGGGCTCCGACGTCTTCGAGGCCATGTACGCCAACACCCGCGACCAGGTTCTGAACGGCACCGGCCGGGAAACGTTCGAAGCCGTCAAGCTGATTCAGTCCATCCAGAAGCAGCAGTACACGCCCGCCAACGGCGCGAAGTACCCCAACGGGCGCCTGGGACAGAGCCTGACCCAGATCGCCCGTCTGATCAAGTCCAACGTCGGACTGGAGGTCGCGTTCACCGACGTGGGCGGCTGGGACACCCACGTGAACCAGGTCGCCGCCAAATCCACCGCGGGCCAGCTCGCCAATCTGCTAGGCGAGTTCGGGCAATCGCTGGCCGCGTTCCACACCGACCTGGGCGACCGCATGCAAGACGTCGTCGTCGTAACCATGAGCGAATTCGGCCGCACCGCCAAGGAGAACGGCACCCGCGGCACCGACCACGGCCACGCCAACGTGATGTTCGCCATGGGCGGGCCCATCCGGGGCGGCAAAGTCTACGGCGACTGGCCCGGCCTGGAGCAGGAACAGCTCTACGAAGGCCGCGACCTGAATTTGACCACGGATTTCCGCGACGTGCTCGGCGAACTGGTCCAGCGCCATCTTGGGAACAGCAAACTGAGCGCCGTGTTCCCGGGCTACGAGCAGCCCAACTTTCGGCAGTTGATCGCCGGTTGATTACGCTCAGCGATTCTCACGGTACGCCTGCCCGTTTGCGCGCTCATCCGCCGCAACTAGAATTTGCATCAGATCTGCTCAGTTGAGGACGATGTATGTACTGTAGGTACAGGGTGAGGAGATTCGAGTGGGGCGAGGTCAAGAACGGTCGCAACACCGCGAAGCACGGTGTTGCCTTCGAGACGGCTCGACTGGCGTTGGAAGGTCCCTTCTGTGTGTCGTTCGTTGAAAGAATAGATGATGGCGAGCAGAGGTGGCACGCAATCGGCATGATTGACGACATCATCACGATTGTGGTGGTCCATACCTACAGGGTTTGAGGATTCAGATGAAGTAATGATGCGCCAAGCAGGTTGCGGGCGCCGTTTCTACGGCGCGACGGAGTTTACCGGGACCGCGATGTCGGCGGTCAGCGGCTGCGATCCGGCGCGGGCGCCGTTGGACTGGAGGACGTAGGCGGCGATGTCGAGCGCCGTCTCCGCAGTCGCGCCCTGGGGAGGAAAGCCGCCGAGGGTGGCTTCTTTGATGCGCTGGGAGAGGTCCTTGGTGGTGCGGGGGCCCCAGACGGCCATAAAGCTCGCGCCGACCAGCGGGGGAACGCGGCCTCCAGCGTCTTGCACGACTTTTTGCCAATCGGCGGGGAGGGTGGTGAGGGCGGGAAACTCGCCGGGATCGCCTTTGCGGCCGGTGAGCGAGGGGGTGTGGCATTTTCCGCAGGTTTCCTCGTAGGCGGCGCGGCCACCAGCGGCTTGTTGGGCGGTGAAGACGGCGGGCCGGTCGCCGGGCTGGGCGGCGAGTCGCGCGGTGAGGGTGACGACCCCGCAGGCGGCTAGGACGGCGGTAAGCGCGAGGTATTTGCTGGCCATGGCTCACTCAGGCTACTCGATTGGGGGGCGGGGACGCAAGCGAAAAGTCCAGTTTACACGTTTATTTTCTGCATCCTAGACCATCGGCATAGTGCGGTGGAGTCCTGAACGGCAGATGGGGAGCGAAAAATCTTGCGGAGGCCGTCTATTCTTGAAGAAAGCGGGCAAGCGCTGGCCGCGTTCCACACCGACCTGGGCGACCGCATGCAAGACGTCGTCGTCGTAACCATGAGCGAGTTCGGGCGCACCGCCAAGGAAAACGGCACCCGCGGCACCGACCATGGCCACGCCAACGTGATGTTCGCCATGGGCGGTCCCATCCGGGGCGGCAAAGTCTACGGCGCCTGGCCCGGCCTGGAGCAGGAACAGCTCTACGAAGGCCGCGACCTGAATCTGACCACGGACTTCCGCGACGTGCTCGGCGAGCTGGTCCAGCGCCATCTGGGCAACACCAAGCTGAGCGCCGTGTTCCCGGGTTATGATCAGCCCAAATTCCGCCACCTGCTGGCGGGCTGACCGGATCTGATCGCCAGCGCCGGCGCGGGGCCGCGCTGCACCTAACCTTTTTGCCTTAGGTCTCAACTCGTGTCCTGCCCTGATCGGTCGATACGAAGCTTAGAGATCAACTCGCGATGCTTTGGCTTTATCTACTTGCAGCCGTCACCGTACTGGCCATCGCTTTAAGGCGCGTGGTCCACCGGCAGAAACCGTTGGACGACCAGTTGTATTCCACTCGAGTGGCTGTCGATCACGTCCATAGCGGGGTGGCCTGGGTGCGCGCCGACGGCACCATTGGTTCCATGAATCTGGCCTTCGCCGCGATCCTGGGAATCAAACCTGGCGAGCTCGACGGGCACGACTGGCTGCTTCTGTTTCCCCAGCGGGAGCGAGCCAAGGTGCGCGAGGTGCGCAGCCAACTGGTGCTGCAGGGGATCGCCGCCTTCGATGTCCATATCGAACGGGCGAACGGTTCGCCGGCTTGGTTGAACATGGTCCTGGTGGCGGTGCACGACCACAAGACTCGCTTCGTGGGGCATCATTGCCTGGCCGAGGACCGCACGCGGGAAAAGCAGCTGGAAGAAAAAGTCCAGGAACTGACCGCGGCTCTGGGCCGCCTGAAGACCTTGGAAGCGCGATAGAGATGGTGGGGCAGGATGGCATCCTGCGGCGGGTTGTTAACCCGCCTGTCGATGGGCGGACCCACGTACAGGCCGATTGACAATCGGCCGCAGGTTGCCAACAGTTGGCAACCTGCCCCCACAAGAGGCGTTCCCAGGCCATGAACAGCCTCAATTGTTTCGCCACCTGATCCCCGCGGGATCCTGCGCAATGCCCCACTGGGCCTTACTCCTTTCCTCTAGGCCAGCTAAAGCGTTAACCTCATTCGGCCGATAGACAGCTTGGAGTTAAGTCCGGCGATGTTTTGGCTCTGCCTCCTTGCAGCAGTAACCGTCCTGGTCATCGCTCTGCGGCGCGTCCTGCGCCGGCAGAAGCCTCTCGACGACCAGCTATACTCCTCCAAAGTCGCCATCGATCATGTGCAGAGTGGGGTCGCCTGGGTGCGCGCCAATGGCACCATCGGTTCCATGAATCCGTCCTTGGCGGGGTCTTTGGGAATCGATCGCGGCGCGCTCGATGGGCAGGACTGGCTGTCGATGTTTCCCGAGCGGGAGCGAGACAATGTCAGCGGGGCGCACCGCCAAATGCTGCTGCTGGGAATCGCCTCGATGGACATTTTCGTGACACGCCCCGACGGCTCGCAAGTCTGGTTGAGCATGGCGATGGTGGCGGTGCACGACCACCGCGCCCGCTTCGTGGGCCATCATTGCCTGACCGTCGATCGCACCCGGGAAATAGAGCTCGAGGAACAAGTCAAAGAACTGACCGCGGCCCTGAGCGGGCAGGAAAATGACCGGCAGGGACCTGAGCAGCGGGAAACTAAGCGCCGCCAAGCCGCGGAAACACGATAGACTGGTCCAATCGCCAACGCCTCCACCGCGCGCGCCGCTGACGGGGACCTCCCGGCGCTCACCCGCCGTGCCGTCACCCTGCGGCTGATGCCGTACCTGTTCCTGCTGTACCTGATCGCCTACATCGACCGCATCAACATCGGCTTCGCCGGATTGCAAATGACCGGCGATCTGCATTTCTCCGACGCGGTCTTCGGCCTGGGCTCGGGCATCTTCTTCGCCGGCTACCTGCTGTTAGGCATCCCAGGCGCGATGCTGGTCGAAAAATGGAGCGCCCGCAAGGCGCTAGCCACCACCATGCTGGTATGGGGCTGCGTGGCTTCCTCCACCGGGCTGATCCACACCAAGCAAGAGTTCTACGTCATGCGCGTTCTGCTGGGCGTCACCGAGGCCGGATTCTTTCCCGGAGTCATCGCCTATCTGGGCCACTGGTATCGCGCCGAAGACCGGGCCAAGGCGGTGGCCATGTTCATGGCCGCGATTCCGGTCTCGCAGGTGGTGGCGGCGCCGCTTTCGGCCGCGTTGATGAGCGTCCACTGGGCCGGATTGGCCGGATGGCGCTGGCTGCTCATCTTAGAAGGCGCTCCGGCGGTGGTGTGCGGCGTTGTGAGCTTGTTCTACCTGACCGACCGTCCCTCGCAAGCCCGCTGGTTGAAACCGGAACAGCGCGACTGGCTGAATGCCGCGCTGGCGTCCGAACAGCAGGCCCGGTCGCAACGCGAAAGCGTTCGCTGGGTGGACGCCCTGCGGAATCGCGACGTGCTGCTGCTGGCGGTGGCCTATTTCGGCGGCACCGCCGGCAACTACGGCCTCAGTTTGTGGATGCCCAAGATGATTCAGAAGCTGGGTAGCTTGAGCGCGGTCCAGACCTCGCTATTGAGCGCCATCCCGGCGGCCTTTGCCGTGCCCGCGATGCTGGCCTGCGGGTGGCACTCCGACTCGACCGGCGAACGCCGCTGGCACGCCGCGTTGCCCCGCATCATCGCCGGAGTAGCCATGGCCGCTTTGGCTCTGGCGCTGGGTTCGGATAGCGTGCCGATTGCCCTGGTCCTATATGCGATCGCCACCGCTGGAGTAGTCGCGGCGTACCCGGCGCTATGGGCCATCCCGTCGGCATTCCTGGGCGAAGCCGCCGCCGCGGCCGGTATCGGACTCATCAATTCTTTCGGCAACCTGGGCGGATTCGCAGGACCGTATCTGATCGGCTGGTTCAGCTCGCGCACGGGAGGTTACTCGGGCGGCCAATGGTGCATGGCCGGGGCGCTGGCGCTGTCCGGGATCTTCGCCCTCTTGGTCCGGAAGCGCCGGGCGATCGCCTGACACCTAAGGATTTTGCAGCATGTAACCGCTTTAGGGCGCTCTTCGTCTATTGGATAGGTGCTTCAGCTGACAGGTATGCCCTCTCGCCGTGACCTGCGACACTCCACCGGTGGGAACCGCTCCATGACAGCCGGGAAGAGCAGCTATTGAAACCTCTCACGCTGCGATCCAAACTACCGTCGGCCTTTGTATTTACGCTCTTTGTGTGTGCGCTGGGGCGAGTAGCGTTGGCTCAAGAGCAGCCGCTCTTTCTCGACGCGCCCGCAGCCGCCGAGCCGCCGGACGCCGAAGCCACTGAAATCGCCGAGCCGGCCGTCTTGGAAACCCCGCAGCCGGCGTCAGATCCGGTATCCAATCCCGTGTCCAAGCGCCTGTTCGGTTTCATCCCCAATTACCGCGCCGACCAGACTCTGGGAAGCTATCAGCCCCTCACGCCGTCCCAAAAATTCCACATCGCGCGCAACGACAGCTTCGACTGGCCGAACTACTTCCTGCTGGCGGGTTATGCCTTCCAATCGCAGCTTGCCTCGGGCGGCTTCAGCCATAACGGCGGGGTCGCCGGATTCGCCAAGTTCTATGCCCGCGGGCTGGGGGACCAAATCATAGGCAATTATGTCACTGAAGCGATCCTGCCCACCCTGCTGCACGAGGACCCCCGGTTCTTCCGGCTGGGAAGCGGAACGTTTCTGCACCGGACGTTTTACGCCACCTCTCGCATCCTGGTTACTCGCAAGGACGACGGCCGCACGGGCTTCAACTTCTCCGAGATCGCCGGTAACGCCGGCGTCGTCGCCGCTACCGCGTTGTACTATCCCGACAGCCGGTCGGCTTCCGAGGGCGTCGAACGCTACGCCATGCAGCTAGGCAACGACGCGATCTCAAATCTCCTCACCGAATTCTGGCCCGATATCAAGCTCCACCTGCGCTTTCGACGTCACTTCTTCTTCATTCCGTAGCACTGAAAGCTAGACTTTCGGATCTCGCCAAGACGCTGAGATGCTAAGTATGAAACACAAAGTCTTAGGTTCTTTTGCGCCTCGGCGTCTTTGCGAGGAAATCTCCGATTTTTGGCTGCGAATTTGTGGCGGTCCCTACTCTCACGAGTGGGGCTGTCGCGCTAGACCATTTTCTGAGATAATATAGACCAGCTCTGGCGATCCGGCTGCAAGCAAGAGATGGCGAAGGCCTATTCTGACGATCTACGACGGAAGTTGTTGGAGGCGCATCAGCAGGGGG